>ENA-OQLB01000118-OQLB01000118.1-human-gut-metagenome-genome-assembly--contig:-NODE-118-length-44822-cov-2.352948_pt1 | contig 44822 bp, 67 predicted proteins | sample MGYA00242656_ERZ504813 | MGnify/ENA primary metagenome ERZ504813 (study PRJEB26092, sample SAMD00036388) | human gut metagenome | host: Homo sapiens | study: EMG produced TPA metagenomics assembly of... | reverse complement strand
TTTAATTCTGCGGAAAGATCAAGCAGATATGTGATCTCTTCCGGTGTGAAATCTTTCAGTGTCAGGAAATTTCTGCCTTTTAAATCCATTGTTTTGTACCTCGTTTTTATTCTTTGACTTTTATCTTATGTCTTTTGTCTACTTTTCTTCTTTTTTATCATCTGCGCCAATCTCTGTAACAGATTTTACCAGACCTGCAATGCTCTGGATCTCTGACGGGATGATGATCTTCGTTGCTTTTCCATCAGCAGCTTTTGCAAATGCTTCCAGACTTTTCATGGTAAGAACAGCCTCATCGGCTCCTGCTTCTTTCAGGAAACGAATTCCATCGGCATTTGCCTGCTGTACTTTCATGATGGCTTCTGCCTTACCTTCAGCCTCACGGATCGTGGCTTCTTTCTGTGCTTCTGCTTTCAGGATAGCCGCCTGCTTCTCAGCTTCCGCATCCAGAATTGCAGACTCTTTGTGGCCTTCTGCCACAAGGATTGTAGATTTCTTCTCACCTTCTGCACGTAAGATTGCTTCACGGCGTTCACGTTCTGCCTTCATCTGCTTCTCCATTGCATCCTGGATGGCTGCCGGTGGGATAATGTTCTTAAGTTCCACGTCGGTTTACCTTGATTCCCCAAGGATCGGTTGCCACATCCAGAGATGCTCTCATCTTCGTGTTGATCGTCTCTCTGGATGTCAGTGTCTGATCTAATTCCAGATCACCGATGATGTTACGAAGTGTTGTGGCTGTCAGGTTCTCGATCGCCATGATCGGATTCGCCACACCATAACAGAACATCTTCGGATCCGTGATCTGATAAAATACAACGGTATCAATTCTCATCGTTACGTTATCTTTTGTGATAACGGCTGCGGTGCAAAATCCACTACCTGCTCTTTCAGATCCACTCTTCTTGCCACACGGTCAAAAATCGGAATCTTAAAGTGAAGTCCGGTTCCCCATGTTGCCTGATATGCCCCCAGTCTTTCAATAACCAATGCCTGCGCCTGTCTGACTACCTTTACACAGGAAATCACCACGCAGATAATAATCGCTAATAAAATCAATCCAAAAATCATACTCTACTCCTCTCTGGCATGCACGATCAGTTTCACGCCTGAATACCATTTACTACAACAACTGTGTTCTTTGGAATCTTTCCGTCCGGCTCATCCGTCTTAGCCGACCATATCTGACCGCAGATCTCTACCTGCCCTTTTGCCTTTATCGTATCAATATCTTCTGTCACCAGTGCATGCTGTCCGATCAGACTCTCTGCGTTCGTCTTCTGCCTCTCCTGATTGAAGAACTTCACCGCGATCGGTCTTGTCAGAATCAGAAGCAGAATGGAAACTATAACAAATACTCCGATCTGCACTCCCAGCCCAAAACCGACAAGTCCTGCACAGAATGCGATCAGTGCTCCTCCTGCGAACCAGATCGTGGTAAGTCCCATTGTCGCGATTTCAATGATCAACAGTACAATGAATATTGCCAGCCAATAGATCACTCTCATAAGCCGTCCCCTCTTTTCCGTATATATTATTTCTTGTTCACTATATTACTATACTCTGATAAAGAAAGCAATTTTCTTCTGTAAAATGAGTGGATTGTATCTCATTTAATTACACTTTCCTTCTCTGTCTTGCGGCTTCGAACATCAACACCGAAGAAGCGATTGCCGCATTCAATGACTCTACTGTCCAAGCATCGGGATCTTGACATAGCAGTCTGCCATGTCTGCGATCTCGCGTCTCAGGCCATTCCCCTCGTTCCCAATCAGGAATGCACATGGATTCGTCAGGTCTTCCTCATCATAGGAATTCGTTCCTTCCAGATGTGCAGCATAAGTGGTGATACCTTTGTCTTTTAAATCCTGTATTCCTTTGCCAAGGTCTTCCACATATACGAATGGCATGCGGTATATCGATCCCATCGTTGAACGGATTGTCTTCGGATTATAGACATCGACGCATTCTCTGTCCATGAGGATGCCGGTCACGCCGGCTCCTTCTGCTGTACGCAGGATGGTTCCAAGATTGCCCGGATCCTGCAGATGGTCTAATACCATGATCAGCGGGCATTTTGCCGAAGTCAGTTCGTTGATTTCATGGTTCATCTGTTCCACCACGCACAGGATTCCCTGAGGGGTCTTGGTATCTGATGCATGGGCGAATACAGTATCTGTCAGTTCTTCCACTCTTACTTTAGAGTCTTTCAGGACTTCTTTTACGGTATCTTTTTCTTTTTTGTAAAAGGATTCGGATACATAGACTTCTTTTAACTTGTCGAGCGGCACTTCCCTGAACATGCGGATTCCTTCTACCAGGAAGACGCTTTCTTCGTCTCTTAATTTTCTCTTCTTCTTTAAATTCACCAGACGTTTGATTCTGGCGTTGGATGTGCTTGTGATCATATATGTTGTTCCTCGTGTTTCTTATTTATTTATATTATCATATCATATCCTCCATTGAATAAAAACCCCCGGAGGTGTACCAGACCTCCGGGGATTTTTGCATTTCAAAATATTTTGCTATATTTTTACTTACATCTTAAACCGATATCCAACGCCCCATATCGTCTCGATATATTGCGATTGGATGTATCCACTTCTACTTTCTCACGGATCTTCTTGATATGCACCGTTACCGTTGCGATATCCCCGATGGACTCCATATCCCAGATCTCACGGAACAACTCTTCTTTCGAATATACGTGGTTCGGATGGCTTGCAAGAAACGTCAGCAGATCGAATTCCTTCGTCGTAAATGTACGTTCTTCTCCGTTCACCCACACACGTCTTGCAGTTGTATCAATCTTCAGTCCTCTGATCTCGATCACTTTATTCTTCTCTGCCGCACTTCCGGTCAGACGGTCGTATCTTGCCAGATGCGCTTTTACTCTCGCCACCAGTTCACTTGGACTAAACGGCTTTGTCATATAATCATCCGCACCGAGTCCCAGTCCCCTGATCTTATCGATATCATCTTTCTTCGCAGATACCATCACGATCGGTGTATTCTTCACATCACGCACCTGACGGCAGATATCGAATCCGTCCGTTCCCGGCAGCATCAGATCCAGGATCAGAAGATCATAATCTTCGTTCAGTGCTTTCTGAAGTCCTGTATCTCCGTCATTTGCAACCTCTACGGTGAACCCGCTCAGTTCCAGATAATCCCGTTCCAGATCTGCAATTGCTTCTTCGTCTTCTACTATTAATATCTTACTCATTGACTGGTACCTCCTGATACTTTCTTAGTACAAAATACATTGTCGTTCCGGTCTCTTCTCTGCTTGTTGCCCAGATCTTACCGCCGTGTTCTTCTACAATCTTCTTTACTACAGACAAACCGATTCCACTTCCTCCGGTGGAAGAATTTCTCGATGCGTCGGTACGGTAAAACCGGTCAAAGATATTCGGCAGGTCTTTTGCCGCAATTCCTTTTCCGTTGTCTTCCAGTTCAATCTGTACAAAATCTCCTACATCTTTGACACGCAGATTGATCATTCCCTTTGGTTTGTCCATATATTTCAACGAATTGTTGACAATATTGTGAATCACACGTTTTACCTGCTCCGGGTCTGCAATGATCCGTACATTCTTCTCTACATAATTAAAATAACCAATCCTACATTCTGTGCTGCCAGTTCAACCGACAGGTCATCCGCACAGTCGTTGAAATATTCATTCGCCGACACGATATTAAAATTGTAAGGAATCTTATTCGTATCGATCTTAGAATATAATGTCAGCTCATTGATCAGCGTATTCATCTCTGTCGCTTTATTGTAGATTGTTCTGACATACCGGTCTATCTTCTCCGGTGTATCTGCAACACCATCTATAATTCCTTCGGCATAACCTTTGATCGTTGTCACAGGTGTCTTCAGATCATGTGAAATGTTACTGATCAGTTCTTTACTTTCTTTGTCATATTTCAATTTTTCTTCGGCACTATCCTTCAGGCGTCCTCTCATCTCTTCCAGCTCTGGCAGAGTTTTCCAAGTTCATCGTCAGCCTCCGGTTTCAACTCAAAATCCAGATTCCCATCCTTGATATTCTGCGCCGCTGTCTGCATCTTGCCGATCGGCTCCATAACCGCACGGTAAATCCATATAATAAGAGCTGCCGAAGTAAGTATCAGTATCACTACAATTCCAATCAGGATTTCGCAGAAAAACTGTCCAACCTCCGGAATTACATTGGATACATCTGACACAATGAACGCACTTCCCTTATTGCCGTCATCATATCTGAAATCTACCTGTTTTACCAATGCTTCTGCATCTCCGCCAAGATAAATTCCGTTCTCCGATGTTGTATCTGTATCTCCATATCCCGGCAATTGTTCGATCACCGCTTTTACACGATCATCATCGCTGCCGTATATACGATTGTTCCGTCTTTTTCTCACCAGCAGGTATGCATTCTTATTCTCCAGTTTTTTATTAACTATCCAGTTCTGTCGCATCTTCCATCTCAGATGCCTGTTCTGACATATCCTTCAGTTCATGATACGGCTTCTCCGTAACACGTGCAAGTACCTGCATGGAATTCGTAAAATCAGAAATCGTCGTTCCTGTAATCCCATAATTCTTCTCCACCACTCCGATCTGATAGCGGCATACCATTGAAACCATCATGACTGCCATAAGGACCGGTATAATGATAATCGTAAAAAATGCTATAACTAATCGCGTTTTCAGCTTCATGTATCTGTCCTCCACTAAAAAAAATTATAGCATGAAAAATGGGTGCTTCACACCAAAGCACCCATAAACTTTTATAAAATTTCTATAAATATTTTTTCAGATCTTCTACTTTGTCCAGTTTCTCCCACGGAAGATCAATATCTGTACGTCCGAAATGTCCGTAAGCCGCTGTCTGTTTGTAGATTGGTCTTCTAAGATCAAGCATCTGAATGATTCCTGCCGGACGCAGATCAAAGTTCTCGCGGATGATCTCTACCAGTTTGTCATCTTCTAACACACCTGTTCCGAATGTATCTACCATGATAGATGTCGGATGTGCAACACCGATTGCATAAGATAACTGGATCTCACATTTCTTGGCAAGTCCTGCTGCAACGATGTTCTTTGCAACGTAACGTGCTGCATAAGCTGCAGAACGGTCAACCTTTGTACAGTCTTTTCCAGAGAAGCTCCGCCGCCGTGACGTGCCATTCCACCGTAAGTATCTACGATGATCTTACGTCCTGTAAGTCCACTGTCTCCGTGTGGTCCGCCGATTACAAAACGTCCTGTCGGTTGATGAAGAACTTTGTCTTCTCATCTACCATGCCCTCCGGAATGATTGCATCGAATACATATTTCTTAATATCTTTATGGATCTGATCCTGTGTCACTTCCGGATCATGCTGTGTCGAAAGTACGACTGCATCCAGACGTGCCGGAACACCATTCTCATCATATTCAACCGTAACCTGTGTCTTTCCATCCGGTCTTAAGTACGGAAGTGTTCCGTTCTTTCTTACTTCTGTAAGCTTTCTTGAGAGCTTGTGTGCCAGTGCGATCGGGTATGGCATATATTCCGGTGTCTCATCAGAAGCATAACCAAACATCATTCCCTGATCTCCGGCTCCGATCGCATCGATCTCTTCTTCGGACATTGTATGTTCTTTTGCTTCCAGTGCTTTATCAACACCCATAGCAATATCAGCCGACTGCTCATCAATTGCTGTGATCACACCGCAAGTCTCTGCATCGAATCCGAATTTTCCTCTTGTATATCCGATTTCTTTGATCGTGTCACGTACGATCTTCTGGATATCAACGTATGCATTCGTTGTGATCTCACCCATAACAAGTACCATACCTGTTGTAGTTGCTGTCTCGCATGCGACACGGCTCATTGGATCCTGTGCCATCAATGCATCCAGAATGGCATCAGAAATCTGATCACACATTTTATCCGGATGTCCCTCTGTTACTGATTCTGACGTAAATAATCTTCTTTCCACGTTCTTCTCTCCTTTTTTCTTAAAACATTCCTGCATTCTTTCTCCCAGGATTGCCGGCAGTTTTTTTTTAGATTTCCCTGTTTTACCGAACTGAAAAACCGTCCACTTACATAAGTGGACGGTTTGATATCTTCATAAACCAATCCTCTTATTGTTCGATCACTCGCTCAGGCTGGCACCTTCCATATATGGGGTTGCCGCAGTTTCATAGATCCTTTGTATCTCCACTGCTCTGAATAAGAGAAAGTTTGCTTTTATTATATTTCTGGTACGACTAAGACTTTACTCTATTTTACACATACTGTCAATAGACATACCTAAAGAAAATGTATCATCTAGCCTACTTTTAATTTGAATTTCTGGATTGCTTTTTCGGAATCCACTTTTTCGATGATTCCGCCGATACCACGGAGCTTCTCTTCGAATCTTTCATATCCTCTCTGGATATATACGATATCGTCTACGATTGTGATTCCGTCAGCTGCCAGACCAGCTATACAGAGTGCTGCTCCTGCACGAAGATCCGGTGCACTCACTCTGGCTCCCGAAAATTCTGTCACGCCTTCAATCGTTGCAGAATTACCTTCTACTTTCACATTTGCACCCATTCTTGCAAGCTCATCCAGATATTTGAAACGGTTTTCAAAAATACTCTCTGTAATGATACTTGTCCCCTTACATAAAGCCAGTGTTACGCCGATCTGCGGCTGCATATCTGTCGGGAATCCAGGATACGGAAGGGTCTTCACATGTGTGCTTGTAAGATCTCCTTTTGATACGACACGTACAGCATCATCGAATTCTTCCACTTCACATCCGATTTCTACCAGTTTTGCGATCGTAGCCTCCAGATGCTTCGGAATAACATTCAGTACCGTTACATCTCCCTTTGTTGCTGCTGCTGCGAACATGAATGTTCCTGCTTCGATCTGATCCGGGAATACAGAATATTCTGTTCTGTGAAGGCGCTGTACACCACGGATCTTGATCACATCTGTACCTGCTCCCCTGATGTTGGCTCCCATGCTGTTCAGGAAGTTCGCAACATCTACAACATGTGGCTCTTTTGCAACATTTTCCAGAATGGTAAGTCCTTCTGCCATAGCTGCTGCCATCATAACGTTAATCGTTGCTCCAACACTTACCACGTCGAAATAAATATGCTTTCCGACAAGACGGTCTGCCTCTGCAACGATCTTGCCATGTTCAATATCTACATCTGCACCTAACGCACGGAATCCTTTGAGATGCTGGTCGATTGGTCTGCTTCCGATATTACATCCTCCCGGAAGTGCAACTTCGGCACGTTTATACTTCCAAGTAATGCGCCAAGAAGATAATAGGAAGCACGGATCTTCTTAATATAATCATACTCAATATCTACGTTCTTGATACTGGCTCCATTAATCTTTACTGTATGACGGTCAACACGGTGTACCTTCGCTCCAATCCCCTCGATTGCATCGATCAGTACGTTAATGTCATTCACATCTGGTAAGTTATCGATTAATACGGTCTCATCTGTCATAATTGCTGCTGCAAGAATTGCAAGTGCCGCGTTCTTGGCACCGCCGATTTCCACTTCTCCCACAAGCGGATGACCGCCCTTAATAATATACTGTTCCATTAATTACACCTCATTAATATTTATATGAATCTCTAATTACAATAAATCTTTTGTTCAATATTTATAACTATCTCAAATTGTACATAAATTTCTGCATCACAATATAACCCCAAAAGGGTTCGCGCCTATTATAGCACAAATTTCTCAATTGTAAAATATTTTTTACAGTTATGTAATTTTATTGTAACATATTTCAATTGTTCTATCTATACTTGTGCACTTTTACTCCCCTAATGCATCTAATACCGATTCAATCGTATCTTCCAGCTTCTGATTATCTTCACACACTGTAATATCTGCATACTTTTCAAAAAGCTTTACTCTTTCATCATACAGATCTTTGAGCGTCTGTCCGTCACGCAGTACCACTCCACGGCCTTTGGCGTTTTTAAGTCTGCCGTTTATTGTCTCAAAGGATGCCTGTAAATATACGACTTTTCCGATTTCTTTATAATGTTTCATCGCATTTTCACAATATACTACGCTGCCTCCCGGCGAGATAACGGTACGTTCCGCTTTCACCTGTGCATTGACCCGGTCTTCTACTTTCAGGAAGCCATCCGGTCCAACGTCAGCAATAATATCTTTCAGAAGTTTTCCTTCTGATTCCTGGATCAGAATATCCGTGTCTACAAATCTGTATCCCAGTCTCTTTGCAATTACCACACCAACTGTACTTTTCCCGACTGCCGGCATTCCGATAAAAATAATGTTATTATCTGCCATGATGTGCCCTCCTGTATGTTATGTTCTGACTTTTTCATCTGAAAACATTCATTTATCACCGCACAGTATAACACACAAGAGGGCGAAGTGGAAGTTTTTTTCCAGATGCCCTCTTGTAGATCAATATATTTTTTTACGTATCTCTCTATGTTCCACACGTCTCCTGCAAAGTTCCTGATATGTCATAACCTCGATCAGATCCATAAGCCAGGCACCCGGGTTCTCTTCTTCCTTCTCCGCCTTATCATAGATCCTGCGGCACATCAGACGAAGCTGCAGGCGGTCCGGATATTCATCATACATCATACTTCCGTCATATTCCATTCTGTCACATTCCTCTTCCATATAAGGAAGTACTCTCTTCGCCGTATCCGGGTAAATGCTTTTCATATAGTCATAGTCTCTTCTCGCATTCCGGTCATCATTATACAGCAGCGGAACCGGATAAGCCATATAGAACGGTAATTTATTCTCCATAATCCTGATTGCTCCTTGGCGGTTCTATCTGTATTAAGATATGCACGGGGACATCAATCGGTGAATGAGAAACTATCTCTTCTAATTGAATGTTATCTCATATTTTTCAATATTAACGGTTGCCGCTTCATCACTAGTAAATATAATTTCATTTGCTTCCAATGGCGTAGGAATGACCACACTTGCCGTCTGCTCTCCATCATTAATAAATAATTCCACAGAATATCTGTCCATGATAAAATGTAGTTTCGGCGCATGATGTTTTTCCGCAATTTCTATCTTTCTCACACAGACAACATCTGCATTTACACCACTGTAGGTCCGGTCAATTTCAATCTGATGTTTTTCCGGATAATATGTAAATGTTGTTGTATATTCTTCATTATGTGCCACATCTACCTTGAACTCCCGGCCTTCTACATTCGTAAGTTCTACCGTCATGTCAATCACCCGGCCATTGATACCATCCAAAGACATCTGTCCGCTAATTTTCTGTTCTGTATAGATGATTGGATTTTTCTTATACTTTTCCAGTTCTCTCACCGGACTTTGCCAGATTTTCCCATCTTTGATTTTTAATTCTCTTGGGAGTGTCATCATTCCCTGCCATTTCTGTCCTTTTGTCATGACACGTGCATCCCACGACTTCATCCATGCGACCATGATCCGCCTGCCATCCGGAAGCTCTGTTGTCTGTGGTGCATAAAAGTCCAGTCCATAATCTAGCTTCTCTTTTTCTCCCATGCAAAATCCGATATTTCTTTTTCTGCATCTCCAATAATATAAATGGAATTATGACCGTTATGAAATTCGTACTTTTGAGCATGCATATTCTGCGGAGAACAAATGATTACAGGATACCCGTCTACTTCCAGATAATCTGGACACTCTAACATATCTCCATTCTTTCCGTCATTTCTCAAAAGGACTTTTTCATACCGCCAGTTTTTATAGTCCGCACTGCTAAATAAGACTATTTGCCCACAATTTTCCTCATAGCGATTGCCTACAACGCAATAATATCTGCCATCCTTTTTCCATATCTTCGGATCACGGAAGTCTTTTCTGTCAAATTTCTCCGGCATGATATCTCTTTTATAACTGGATTATCCTGCCATTTTTCATAAGTCTTCCCATCTCCAATGGCAATGCACTGATTCTGGATTTCTTTTCCGTCTTTCTGGCTTACTCCTGTATAAAGCAGCACATGCTTTCCATCAGCTTCTACTGCACTTCCCGAGAAACATCCAATGTGATCATAATCCTGATCAGGTGCCATAGCTACCGGATATGCTTCCCATTTTACCAGATCTTCGGTCACTTGATGCCCCCAGTGCATCGGTCCCCATTCTGTTTTATATGGATAGAACTGATAGAATAAATGTACTTTTCCCTGATATACAGAGAAACCATTCGGGTCATTCATCCATCCTGTTTCCGGTGTCACATGGAATAATGGTTTTTCTTTTTCATCTATGTGATTCCGTCTGATATATTCATTGGCTTTTTCAAGCATACGTTCTTCCTCTTCTATTCTAAATTATTCTGCTCCGATCACCTGCTCTGTTTCCTTATCAAAGAAATGCATCTTATGTGGCATAAAGGTAAATTCCACCTCATCTCCCACCTGGCTTACTTCATATTTTGATACTCTTGCAATCGTTACGCTTCCTCCGAAGTCAAAATACAGATTATTCTCATTTCCCATAATCTCCGTATTGTCAATAACTGCTTTCTGATGACTTCCATAGACATCCAGATTAGTTGTATCAAACTTGATATCTTCTCCTCTGATTCCCATGATAACTTCTGAATAACCGGCAATGCGATTGGCGATTGCTTCCGGAAGTTCAATCTTATTTCCATCTTTGAAGATCAGATTTCTTCCATCTATTTTTACATCATAGAAGTTCATCTGCGGAGAGCCGATAAATCCTGCCACAAATTTATTCACCGGATGTTCATACAGATCCATCGGTTTTCCAACCTGCTGGATCACGCCATCTTTCATGATTACAATGCGGTCTGCCATTGTCATGGCTTCTACCTGGTCATGTGTAACATAAATGGTTGTACTTCCAAGATTTCTATGTAACTTGCTGATCTCATTTCTCATGCTGACACGCAGTTTTGCATCCAGGTTAGAAAGTGGCTCATCCATCAGAAAGACTTTCTGGTCTTTTACAATCGCTCTTCCAAGTGCCACTCTCTGTCTTTGTCCACCTGATAAATTCTTAGGCTTACGGTAACGATATTCTTCGAGTCCCAGGATATCAATTGCCCAGTCTACTTTTTTCTTGATCTCATCTGCCGGAACCTTCATGTTCTTCAATCCATAAGAAATATTTTTTTCTACCGTCATATGTGGATACAGTGCATAGTTCTGGAACACCATAGAGATTCCTCGATCCGCTGGTGCAGCCTCATTCACACGTTTCCCATCAATAAAAAGGTCTCCACTTGTAATCTCTTCAAATCCTGCGATCATTCGGAGTGTTGTGGATTTACCGCATCCGGATGGTCCTACAAATGCGATAAATTCTTTTTCTTCTATATCTAAGTTAAAGTCTGTCACGGAATTCTTATCGTTTCCTGCATATTTTTTACATATATTTTTAAATTCGATAAAGCTCATCTTTTAGCCCTCCTTGGAACCTGTTGATATTACACCCTCTACGATCTGTTTTGAGAAGAGTGAATAGATAATAATGACCGGAATTGTTACCATTGTGATAACTGCAAGGGTCTGTCCTGTTGTTGTGTTATCATTTGATGTAATCGCATTCAGACCAATCTGTGCAGTCAGAAGATCACTGGATGTAAATACAAGTGACGGCCACAGATAATCATTCCATACATTCAGGAATGTAAATACACTAACCGTTGCCACTACACTCTTTGACATTGGAAGAACCATAGTAAAAAAGTATTTTACCGGTCCACAGTGATCTAACTGTGCTGCCTCATATACATCATCCGGAAGTCCCAGGAATACCTGACGGAACAGGAAAATGTTAAACGGATTCACGATCATTGGAAGTACATATCCAAGCACCGTATTCAGAAGTCCAAGTTTTGCAATGATCAGGAAATGTATCGTAATGATCGTCTCCATCGGTACGATCATCAGAAGCATAATGATCAGAAGCCAGCGTTCTCTGAATGGAAAATTAATCTTAGCCAATGCATATCCTGCCAGTCCATTTACAATTACACCAAGTACGATCAATATTGCTGCATAGAACAAGGTATTACACATATATCGTACAAATCCTGTATTTGTTAATACAGATACATAATTTTCAAAGAAATTGCCGTTCAATGCCGGTGGAATGAATGCCGCCATACTGTTCATATCAGCAGTGATTGCCGCGTCTGGTTTGAATGAGTTTGCCAGCATCCAGATAACCGGGAACAGGAACAACAATGATACGATCAGAAGTACGACCGTCAGTATCCAATTATTTCTTTTTTGCTTTTTTGTTAACATTCTGATCCTCCTTATCTCTTGTTGCGATTGTCTGGATCACGGTCAGTATCATTACAAAGAATGCGAATACAATAGCCATTGTAGATGCCAGTCCAATTTCCCAGTTAACAGTACCTGTTTCATATATATCATACACAACCGTATACGTTGAATTCGATGGTCCTCCTCCGGTCATAACCATTGGCTGTACCAACATACGGAATGCTCCGATCGTAATCGTAATTAAAACGAACACACACAATGGTTTCAATTCCGGCAGGGTAATGTCCTTGAATTTCTGCCACGGTGTTGCATGGTCCATCTCGGCCGCTTCATAAAGTGCCGGATTGATTGCCTGGATTCCTCCCAGGAAGATGATCATCTGATATCCCATTCCCTGCCATGCACTCATGATCGCGATGGATGGAAGTGCCTGACTGGCACTGTTGATGAATGGCTGTGCATCAATTCCAAAGAAAGAAAGGATTGCATTCATAATTCCTTCCGGGCTGTAGATCTGGATCCACAGTGTTGACACAACAGCAAGTGACATGACCACCGGAACAAAGAATGCTACTTTGAAATACTTCTTACAATGCGTCACTTTATTAATCAGAAGTGCCAGCACAAGCGCTCCAATTCCCTGCAGCGGAACAATAATGATCACAAACTTTACGGTATTAAAAAATGCCTGTGAAAAAACATCATCTTTAAAAATCTGAATATAGTTGTCCAGTCCGACAAAATGCGTCAGTCCCGGATTTAAAGCAAAGAAATCAGTAAAACTGAAAATCAATGTCAGGATCATTGGCAGGAATAAAAATATCGTAAGTAACACAAGTGCCGGTCCAAAAAACGCCATTCCCATAATGGATTCTGTTCTTTTCTTCATTATTTCATCACATAACGCTTTAATTTTGCGTTAATCCTTTCTACAGATTTATCCAGTTCTGTCTTCGCATCTTTATCGGTAAGCACCGAATTTTCCAGTACTTCCTGTACCGATGCACTAACCTGTGGATATACAGGTGTTTTTGATCTTGGATGTCCATATTTACTGAGCTGATGATATAAGGCTTTGTAATTCTCATCTTCTTCAAAAATCGGACTGCTCTCAAACGCTTCATATGTAGATGGGAAACTCTTACTTTCATCCCACAGACGCTTTCCACTTTCTATACCACTCATCCACTGTACCAGCTTTGTCGCACCTCTTAATTTCTTCGTCTTTGATGATGCCGCAAATGCCCAGGAACCGGTTGGTGTATATCTTCCGCCATCCCAGTTATCGGATACTACATATGGTGCAACTCCAAGGTTTACATCCGGATAGTTATTATAGATTGTATTTACTTCCCATGCCCCGTCGAACTTAAATGCTGCTCTTCCGCTTTCGAACAGGTCTGTGATCTGTACTTTAGACATATATCCATTATCCAAAAACGATTTAAAATAATTCACTGTTTTCAGATTCTCTTTTGAATTGAATACACCGTTCACCTTCAGTCCATCTTTACTTACAAAGTCACCGCCATTTGACCAGAAAAACGGTGCATAATAATAAATCGTAGCTTCTCCTGTCGGGAAAGTCATATCCAGCGCATAACCTTTTTTCTTCTCTACTACCGGCTGTACTTTCTTTAACACCTCTGTGAATTCACTCCATGTCCATGGGTGATCTGCATCTGGAACTTCTACACCCGCTTCTGCGAGAATATCTTTGTTATAATAAAGTCCCACGCTGATTCCATTGCTCCAAGCGCATAGAGCTTGTTATTATACGTTCCCTGCTGAATAATGGAATCCAGATACACGCTCTTTTCTTCGTCTGTTAATTTTGCAAGCGGCTGGATAATTCCGTTCTCTGCATATGCCGCTATATTAGGGCCATCAACAGTAAGCACATCCGGCAGATCTCCTGACATCACGGATGCATTGATCTTATCCGAATAGCCTCCACCACTGTCATTTCGTGGAATAAATTCAATATCTGCAAAATATTTCCCATCATATTTCTTATTAAATGCATCTACAGATTTCCTGTAGCACTGTCCTTCTTCTGTGTCTTCGATTGAATGTACCCAGATAGAAAGATATTCTTCGCCTTTGTCATATCCCTTTACTTCTCCTGGTTGCGGCTGTTTATCTCCACACCCCGTCAATGCCATTGCAAAGAATGCTGCCAGCAGTACCCCTACTGTTCGTTTCTTCATAGCTTTCTCCTTTCAGATTCACGATTGCGTAACCAGTTAAGTAACCGGTTACTTTATATGTTCATAATACTATCCAGAATCTTACTTGTCAATAGATTTCAAAGAAAAAGTTACCGGTTACTTAACTAGTTATTTTTTGTTTGATTTTTTTCAATGCACTTGCTATACTGATAATATATATTATAAGGAAGAGGATTTACATGAAACAGAAAAAAGTAACTTTTGCAGATATAGCCGCTTATACAGGCTTTTCAAAAACTACCATTTCCAGATATTTTAATAATCCGGATTCTCTGACTCTTGAAAATCAGGAAAAAATCACTCATGCACTGGATGTCCTTGGATACCAGGAAAATAAGCTCGCCAAAGTACTGGCTAATGGAAAAAGTGAATTTGTTGGAATTATCATCCCCAACCTGTATCTTCACTATTACTCTGAGATGTTAAACCAGTTACTTTCTACTTACGAAAAGTATAATTATAAATTTCTTGTATTCATTGGAAATAATAAAAAAGAGATTGAAGAAAAATATAATTCATGAACTGATGGCTTATAAGATTGAGGGACTTATTGTCTTAAGCAATACTATTTCGTCTGAAGAACTTGCTTCTTATAAACTCCCGGTTGTCACGATTGAGCGGGAATGTGACCATGTCTGCAGCGTGTCTACAGACAACTATCTGGGTGGTGTTCAGGCAACCAGTTTGTTGATACGTAATAACTGTGATGTCATTTTACATATCAATTCCATATTTTCTGATACCCTCCCGACTTATGGGCGTATTCAGGGATTTGAAGATATCTGTAATGAGCATCATATTACTCACGAACTGATCCAAAGAAATATGGGAAACACTTATCAGGAAACTTTAGCTCAGCTAAAGAATATATTTAATGAAATTGAAGAGAAATATCCGGCACAAAAAAAGGGAGTCTTTCTTGCGAATGACACTTATGCCAGTATGTTCCTGAACCTGATATTCCAGAAATACGGAAAACTTCCGAAGGATTATCAGATTGTCGGATTCGATGATTCTCCTATTGCAAGCGAAGCTATCCTTCCAATCACAACCGTTGGACAGCAAATTGAGAAAATTGCACAGACTGCCATGGAGCTTCTGGTTCTCCAGATGAATGAAATGAAAAAAAGAAAACCAACTCCTTTAAAAGAGCCGGTTCATAAGCAGATTACGCCTGTATTGATCCGACGTGATACTACAGAATAATACCGGTAGTGAGCAAATGATAAATTCCCTGAAGTTTTATTATTCACTTCAGGGAATTCTTTTGACAAATTCTATATTTGGCTTTTTAATTTCTCAACCACTTTTTGAATTATGTTTATATCTTCTTCTAATTCATCTGCTATCTGTTCTGTTGATTTTCCTTTTTTCAATTTCTTCTTTATTATTTTTTCTAAGAGTATCCGCTTTCCAATTTCGATTCCATCCTGTCTTCCAATCTCGATTCCGTCCTGTCTTCCAATCTCGATTCCATCCTGTCTTCCAATCTCGATTCCATCCTGTCTTCCAGCCTCATACTCTGCTTTCCGCAGTTTCTTTTCTTCAAACTCTTTGTCATATTCATAGATGCTCACTTTGATCACCTCAGTCTTATTCTTCAATAAAAACTCTGCCAGGATTCCTTCTTCTATGCATTCGTCAACTGCTCTCGTAACTGCTTCTTCTAAAGAGACATCCTTTTTGCCTTTAGCTGCCGGTTATTTACCTGATACTTCTTGCTCCGTCTCTTTTGATTCTTTCTTTTCGCCATATTCAGTTCCCTCCTGTATGCAGGAGGATGTCTTTTTACTCTTTCAGTCATCTCCTGCTTTTTTTACAATTGATTGGTATAAAAGCATAGATTTCTGAAATGTAATTAGATCATAGATGGTATATGTTTATTTTTATATACCTTGGAATTTTTGAAATATGCTTTGGTATATGTTAACACACAGATAAATATTAATCAATATATTTTTCCATCTTTTATTATGACATGTAATTAAAAAACTTAACAATACGGTATTACAAGATAATATTTTTTTCTTGTTTCAATTCTATATACAGAATTTTTTGTATCCCATGAAATATAATAAAACCCCGGGATAATCTTTTGAGTATCAACATCCACTATTTGCTTTTGTGTTTCTTCATTCTTTTGATATACTATTTCTTTTTTAACTTTTGGAGCAGACCATCCAAAATATACAATATAAATGCGTGTACCATTTTCACATTTATGCCGGCGTGCTGGTCCTAACTCGTATAATTCATCAAAAGAATTTACACTCTGTCTCGTTACTAACCCATCTTTCATGAATGCAATTGGTCCATATATATACAAAATACGATTCCAATTATGAGCAGACATAATATTTTAATTTTATTATTCTTTGGCATATTATACCTCCCGAAATAGAGTAGCCTTTTTACATCTGAAGTAAACGCATTGGTAAATATAGATACAGTGCAGATACTAGAATTTATCTGCGTGTTTCCAGAATAACATGCCTGATTTTTATTTTCAATGCGCAGTTTGGAAATGCTAAATTTTTGTGAATCTGGTGAATTTTCTACAACTCTTTCATCTTTCCAAGAATCTCCTGATAAAATGATTCTTGATTTCTATTCTTTTCCAAATCTTCCAATATCACACCATCTTTCAGCAGAATCAACCGGCTGCAATAGCTTGCCATCTGTGGGTCATGTGTAACCATAATGATTGTCTTTCCCATATGTTCATTAATATCCTTCAATGCATCAATCACGATTTTTCCAGACTTTGAATCAAGGTTTCCTGTAGGCTCATCTGCGAAAATAATCTCTGGATCATTTATTAATGCTCTGCAAATTGCAACTCTCTGCCTTTCACCTCCTGACAGTTCGGCCGGCATCTTTTTTTTCCAAAGTCCTAATTCCGAATTTATCCATTAACACTCTCGCTCGTTCCTTTTTGGAATCATCTACTGTTTTGCTGATATAGAAAGGCAACATAAATGTTTTCAAAAACATCTAAACTATCCATCAAATAAAATTCCTGAAATACGAAGCCTAATTCTTCTCTTCGTATTCTCGCAAGTTCTTTATCTGACAGTTTTGATATTTCCTCTTTCTTGTATAAAAGTGCCCCATCTGTTACAGATTCAATGAGTCCCAGAATTTTCCAAAAGTGTCGTCTTTCCACTTCCTGATTTTCCCATAATTCCTACAAATTCGCCATCCTGTACATTCAAATTAATACCGTTTAACACTTTAAACTTACCGTAACTTTTCACAATTTTCTCTCCGCTGATCACTTCCATATCTTTTCCCTTCTTTCACTCTGAATTTGCTGATTAGCAAGTCTCCATCCATACTCTCTCAATAAGATAATGTACCCGGCCTGGAATAATAACAGTGCAAAAAAATGTTATCAACACCTGTTTTTTCAAGAGCCAATCAACGTTCCATGTAATATAACTCAAAGCACCACCACTTATTACAATCGAAAGTATAAATGCGATCCATAAAGAAAGCGAAAGTTCCTTTTTCACATTTTTTCTTTATTTCTTTGGTCTCCATGCCTATTTTTTTCAAGAATCCATATTTCATACTTACATTAGAAATGTCTGACCATATTTTTATAGATAAAATCATTATTCCACTAATAATCAAAAATGCACCAATACAAATGTAAAAGATAAGAGTTGTCAGGTCATCCGATCTGTCTTCTTTCATCAATGAGCCTTTATAAAAACCAATTATCTCATATTTCTTTTCACATACTTTTAATTTGCCCTCATCAATCACCGTCTCTTTTTCTGTTTGCTGCGTCATAATAACCGTATTCTTTTTCTGCAAAGATCTAAGCATATCAAAATCACTATTATTCATAACCAGAATTCGTATAATATCCGACTGTTGAGCAACAAATAAAACTTCTTTCACTTCTTTTTTTATCGCAAATTTACACATTCCTGTTGCTGTTTTTAAATAAACATGTTTATCCTGAAACATGTTTTCATCGTCTTGTTTTGATTTTTCCAGAACTGCCTTTACTTCTCCCTGTTTGATATGCTCTTTCTTATTCTTTGTAAGTTTGTTATAGGAATCCTCCGAAATACCTACATATTCCCCTCCATCATTGCTTATGAGCGGAATATACGCATATTCGTCTATTTTTTCATCTGGTTCTTTTATAACCTTATGAATTTCGTCTGTATATTTTTCTTCTGTCATACATACATAATTATATGGATATTTCCATAAATACTCGGAAGAAAGATTACCGTATTCTATAATATTGATATTTACAATCACCCATACAAATACATTAATAATAAAAACAATTAAAATTATATTTTTATTTTTCTGAAAATCTGTGATACAACGTTTTTAGCGTAAGAATATGTCTGTCATACCATTTTTCTTTCTTTTTCACCCATCGCAATATAACATTTCCCAAATAAGTAAACCAAAGATATAATCCGGTCAGCGAAAAAAGAACTCCATATTTCATACGTGGATATGTCATAGGAACCTTCGAAAAAAGAATAATTGCAAACACAAAACAGATCAGCCCTGCAATCGCACCTATCACGCTTGCTTTAACAGACGGAACCGTCCCCCTTTTCTGTTCCGTATTCAAAAGCGAAGCCAGTGAATTGTTTTGAATTTTTATTATATTCATGATTACTGCAATGCACAAAATAACACACATATAAAAACATGTACTTCCAATATTCTTTAGAAACCAGCATGGATCTTGAACTGTTTGAATCCCTTCTTTTCTGAATATAGACTGAAGAAGAATTACAAAAGGCGTTCCCACTACACACCCAATCAGCCACGAAATACCACATATAATCCCATATTCCAGAATTATCATCCGGATAATATCTTTCTTTTCTTCTCCGAATACCATAAACATTCCATAATCTTTGATTCTTATCCGGCTATAATTGCTTACTGTATAGCTGATCAAAATCAGACCAATAAACAGCAATATATACATGTACGTTTGAATCGCAACTCCTTGTTGCGACCGAACCCTTTCTTCCATACTCATTGTTCCAAGAACTAATTCTTTAACTCCTAGAAAGACAAATAAACATAATTGCAACTAAAATAGCACTCATAAAACATACAATACTATTACGCACATTCTTTTTTAATATTTTCAATAATACTTCATATACTATTCCTTTAAAGAAAAATGTTTCCCCATCTCTTGTCATCTACTTTCAACTTCTATTTGTTCTCCTGCCGGCCTGTTCCGTCTTGCTCCAATCAGATAGAGAATCGCCGGTACAAAATTAACAATAATCCCAACAATCATAAGTGGAAAATCCGACTCTTTCAAAAATGCTTTTCCTGCATCTATTGCAATAATGATTTCATTGCAATACATTAACAGATTAATACCCATATAGATAGAGATAACTACTGTTAACTGCTTTGTTTTTTCTGTATTATTGCAGTTCGTCTCCCCGTAATGTCCCAGATACCACATACCGATTGAAAAAGCAAGTACCCATAAACGCATGCATGCGTTCCCCGTTTAAAAAGCAGACATTAATCAAGCAACCTACAATCCCCCAAAGCCCCAATATCTGAAAATAAATTGAAGTTCCCCTAAGCAATTTCCGACCTCCCGGTGCCCTGATTCCTCCCACCGAATAGATCAAATCATCACAGAATTCACGAACCGGCTTTCCAAGTACGATTTCAAAATCTTCATTGCGCTCCTGTGCTTCTTCTGCCATTCCCGTAATGTCCTCAACCATCTGATTTATTTCTTTTTCCGTAAGCGGGAACGTCTTTATATACTTTCGCATCTTCCTGACCATTCTTTTATTTTTCTTCGTCAACATAATCTACTCCTCCTTTTTCAAAATTCTATTTACTGATGATTGTACTTCCGTCCAGCATTTAATAAACGCCTGCAAATATGCCTCTCCTTCAGCCGTTAATGAATAATACTTTCGTTTTGGTCCAAGCGGCGAAGGTCGTAGTTCTGAAGAAATCATCCCTTTCTTTTCCAATCGTACGAGTAATGGATAAATACTTCCCTCTTTTACATCTTCAAATCCGAACTCTTCTAATGTTGTTACAATCTCATATCCGTATGTAACCGTCTCGGATAAAATCTGCAAGATACATCCTTCTAAAGTTCCCTTCATTAATTGTGATTTATCATACATATTTTCACCTACCTTGTATACTATAGTAGTTCTTAACTATATTGTATCACACAGTAGTGCTTTGTCAATGAATTTGCGTACAATAAGAATGGGTTTCTAACTATTTTTCCGGCTTATTCTGACATAAAAATCCACAGATTTAAGCTTTTCAACTTATATCTGCGGATTTTTTATCTGAGAATTTCTCAGTATTCCTACTCCTTTTCTTTGTAATGATGCGCATCCTCCAGCATCATATCTTTCACCTTCATCAGACGGATCTGGGTGCTTCGTTCATTCTCGTCCAGTTTCATCGTAATATACTTGATATTCTTCTGTGCCTCCGGAATGATCACATGCTCCAGGGCGTTGACACGTCTTCTGGTCTTCTCAATCTCAGCTGCCATAAGCTGGCAGGCTTTTTCTGTCTCTGCAAGCTTTAGCATATCCGGTAGGATATCTGCCAGAGATTTTACGGCTCCGTCCAGATCACTCGATGTAAATGCGAATCCATACGAATAGATATCATTCGCATCTGCCGTTCTGGTCTTCGTCTCGAATACAGGAATGTCTACACTCATGACATTCTTCTGTCCGACTTCCAGATCTACTTCCTGCTTCGGTGCCATCAGTGCCGTGTTCAGGGTTGCTTCATCCATGCCGGCTTTGGCTATGACGAAGTTCTTATTAGCTGAACGAATCCCCGCTTCTACCTTTTCCCGAAGTTCCATGTTCACTTTTACCAGATCCAGGAACTGACGCATCAGTCGTCTCGTTTATCTTTCAGAAGTTTGTGACCTTTTATGGCTGTGACCAGTTTCTTCTTAGTTCTGGTCAGTTCCATACGGGTAGGGGTTACCTGGGTTGACGCCATAGTATCACTCCTTTCTATACTTTATATATTGGACGCCATGCCGGCTCGAATCCGCTTCGCTTCTTCTCGCTGAGGGCTAACGCCTATGCATCTTGCCAGATATGGAATCGCAGGTTAACCTGCATTCCATATCTGATCAATCTGCGCATGGCTTACTGCTTACCATAATACATATCTAAGAACTTATCATCAATTCGCTTGAGCTCTGCTCTAGGCAGCATAGACAGCAGCTTCCATCCAATCTCCAGTGTCTCTTCAATCGGTCTGTCGGTATCATATCCCTGTGATACATATTCTTTTTCAAATGCATCTGCGAATTTCGCATATACCAGGTCAATATCAGTAAGAGCTGCCTCTCCTAAGATAGTCATTAATTCTTTCGCATCTTTTCCTCGCGCATATGCCGCAAATAACTGGTTCATGGTATTTGCATGGTCGGCTCTTGTCTTACCTTCTCCGATTCCCTTATCTTTCAGACGGGACAGGATGGCAATACATCGATCGGCGGTTTGATACCTTTACGGTACAAATCACGGCTTAAGATGATCTGGCCTTCGGTGATGTATCCGGTAAGGTCCGGGATTGGATGCGTCTTGTCATCTTCCGGCATGGTCAGGATCGGAATCAGTGTGATACTTCCCTTCTTACCATTCTGTCTTCCGGCTCTTTCATATAACGTTGCAAGATCGGTGTACATATATCCAGGATATCCACGACGTCCCGGTACTTCCTTACGTGCGGCAGATACTTCACGCAGTGCATCTGCATAGTTGGTAATATCTGTCATAATTACCAGTACATGCATGTCTTTTTCGAATGCAAGATACTCGGCTGCTGTCAGTGCCATACGAGGTGTGGAAATACGCTCGATGGCCGGGTCATTTGCCAGGTTGACGAACAGCACCGTTCTGTCGATGGCACCTGTCTCTTTGAAAGATTCTACGAAGAAGTTCGACTCTTCGAATGTGATACCCATAGCGGCAAATACTACGGCGAACTTCTCATTGCTTCCGCGTACCTTTGCCTGCTTTGCAATCTGTGCTGCCAGGTTGGCATGTGGAAGTCCGGATGCCGAGAAGATTGGAAGTTTCTGCCCACGAACCAATGTGTTCAGTCCGTCAATAGCCGATACACCTGTCTGGATAAACTCTTCCGGATAGCTTCTGGCTGCCGGATTCATAGGCAGACCGTTGATATCACGTCTTTCATCCGGCAGGATCTCCGGTCCCCCGTCGATCGGCGGCCCAGTCCGTCGAAGACACGTCCAAGCATATCTTCCGATACACCAAGCTCCATGCTTCGTCCCAGAAAACGTACTTTACTGTTACTTAAGTTGATACCCGTGGCACTTTCGAATAACTGCACCAGTGCATCATTTCCATTGATCTCCAGAACCTTGCAGCGGCGCTTCTCACCGCTTGCAAGCTCAATCTCACCCAATTCGTCATAGGCTACATTTTCAACGCCGCGTACCAGCATCAGAGGTCCGGCAACTTCCTGTATGGTTCTATATTCTTTTGGCATAATTAGAAGTCCTCCTTCCCGAATGCAGCCGCAACTTCCTTGTCCAGTTCTTCTTCTACATTCTTATATTCGTTTTCGATATCGGCGTCTGTTGTATATTTATAACGACCGATCTTTTCTCTTACCGGCATGGCGATCAGTGCATTCATGTCCGCACCCTTGTTCAGTGCGTCGACAGATTTCTCATAAAATGCCAGTACCAGTTTCATCATCAGATACTGCTTACGAAGCGGCGTGTAAGTGTCGATCTCATGGAAGGAGTTCTGATGTAAGAAGTCCTCACGGATGGATCTTGCCGCTTCCATCTTCAGGCGTCAGTCGGTGACAGGGCATCCATACCTACCATCTGTACGATCTCATTTAACTCGGCTTCTTCCTGAAGGATTGTCATCATCTTCTGACGGTCTTCCATCCAGTCCGCTGCCACTTCCTCATTGAACCAGTTTGCCATATTGTCAACATACAGCGAATAACTGGTCAGCCAGTTGATGGCTGGGAAATGTCTCTTATACGCAAGTGCGGAATCCAGTCCCCAGAATACCTTTACAATACGAAGGGTTGCCTGTGATACCGGTTCGGAGATATCACCACCCGGAGGAGATACGGCTCCGATAACGGAAAGTGCACCTTCTCTTCCTTCTTTACCAAGGGATACCACATGTCCGGCTCTTTCATAGAACTGTGCCAGACGGGAACCTAAGTATGCCGGGTAACCTTCTTCACCAGGCATCTCTTCCAGACGTCCCGACATCTCTCGAAGTGCCTCTGCCCAACGGGATGTAGAATCTGCCATCAACGCTACAGAATATCCCATATCACGGAAATATTCTGCGATCGTGATTCCTGTATAGATGGAAGCCTCACGGGCTGCAACCGGCATATCCGATGTATTTGCGATCAGCACGGTTCTTTCCATCAGAGACTGTCCGGTCTTCGGGTCTTTCAGTTCCGGGAATTCATTCAGAACGTCGGTCATCTCATTGCCACGTTCTCCGCATCCGATATAGACCACGATATCAGCCTCTGCCCACTTAGCCAACTGGTGTTGGATAACTGTCTTGCCGCTTCCGAAAGGTCCCGGAACAGCTGCCACACCACCTTTAGCGATCGGGAAGAATGTATCGATAACACGCTGACCGGTTACCAGTGGTTTTACCGGCGGCAGCTTCTTCTGATACGGACGGCCCTTTCGTACCGGCCATCTCTGCATCATCGTCAGTTCTTTGTCACCTTTTTTCGTAGCGATCACTGCTACCACTTCTTCTACGGTAAATGTTCCGGCTTTGATCTCTTTTACCGTTCCTTTTACTCCATAAGGAACCATGATCTTCTGCTGTACAACGATGGTCTCCTGCACAGTTCCGAGTACGTCACCTGCTTCGACCTCATCGCCGGCTTTGCGACCGGTACAAATTCCCATTTCTTATCACGTTTTAACGAAGCAACTTCCACGCCTCGCTTTAAGTTATTTCCGGAGATTTTCATAATGTCATCCAGCGGTCTCTGGATTCCATCGTATATGCTTGTGATCAGTCCGGGTCCAAGTTCTACTGACATTGGTACTCCCATAGACTCTACCGGCTCTCCAGGTCCAAGTCCTGATGTCTCCTCGTATACCTGGATGGATGCCTCATCTCCGTGAATCTCTATGATCTCTCCGATCAGACGCTGGCTGCTTACACGTACCACGTCAAACATGTTGGCGTCACGCATACCTTCTGCAATGACCAGCGGTCCTGCTACTTTTTTAATCGTTCCTGTACTCATACGGACGAATCAACCTCCTTTAGCTGCCAAATATAATATCGGAACCGACAGCCTGCTCTACCGATTTCTTCACACCTGCAACTCCGGCGCCTGTATTTCCGGCGATACCCGGAATCTGAATGATCGCCGGTGTGACCTGTTCCTGATATTTTTCTATCTCATGCGTTAATTCAGCGGCAAGTTTCTCTGTGATATAGATGATCCCATATCCTCCTGTGCCAGCTGGTGTAATTTCTCTGCGGCTTCCTCACGGGTCTGGACGGCAAATGTATCAAGGCCCAGTGCTGCGAATCCGAAGATGCTGTCGTAATCGCCTAATACTGCAATCTTATACATACATCTCCCTTATCCTTTCCCGGATCGAATCATCCGGCAGTTCATTCTGCTTTCCGGATAAAATGATTCGTACCGTTTTAATCTCATTCTGTCTTGCAATTACATAGGCGATTACCGGTCCTATCGTAAATGCATGATATTTCTCCGGGCTTATCGTCTGGATGATCCGATTGTCACACCATCTTTCGAATGCTGACGGCGACTCTGCCAGTGCTTCCGCACCTTCTGCATAAGCCGTTCCTCTTAAGTATTCGCAGATGCGTCCATACCGCTAAGTGCTGCTTTCGATAACTGGCTCACACTTAAAGAATCACATTCTGCCATTGCCCGTTTCATAAATTCCGTTGATTTTGCGGTCTTCTGTGACCGGACGGCAATCTTGATATCCGCCACTGCCACTGTGGATTCTGCATAATCCTGTATGATCTTATCCGGTGATGCTTTACCTGCCTGATAGATGGCATCCAGTGCCGCCCGGTCTATGATCACGTCACAGAGCTGCCCGTCTCCGGTATGAAGAAGTGTCTCGTATGCTTCTTCTCCTGCGATCCGCATACTGTCCGGAAGCTTTCCGAAATCTCTGTCTTCTACGATCTTTCGCATCTTTTCCCCGGGAATCCGAACATCTTCATAATAGATATGCCGGTTCTTATCTCCGGTGCATACTTCCTTGACCGCTGCCTTTAAATTATGAAAAAGCTTCGGATAAGAAAGCACATCGAAATGTTCCATTCCGATCGACAGGTCTTTGACTACTTCCCATGTCTTTTCTTCTTCTCTCGTCAGGATTTTTTCCGCATCCCCGCTGCTTTCGGTATCTCCCATCCCTTCTCTTCTAAGAACTGCAATGCCTGATCATAACTCTGGCACGCGATCAGCTGGTCGATGGTACTGTCAGAGAACAGGGATACTTCCAGGGCACGGATTCTTGCGACCGCATAGGTATATTGTTCACTCATGTTGTCCCTCCATATCATACAAAGAGCATCCGGTGAACGATGTCCGCAAGTTCATCCCGCTTCGCATCGAACATTGCCCTGATCGTACAGTTCTCTTCAATTCCACCGTACGCAAGAATGATCCATTGTCAATATTATCTCTGCCCGCTCCGGCTACAGTAAGTTTTCCTCCCTTTGCCAGAGCTATTTCTTCAATTTCTTTGCCAAATCCTACCGGCATATTTTCCAGATCTTTTACAGAGAAATAGATCTCTCCCTCCTGCGGAAGTACGTATGCTTCCAGAATAGACAGGAGCATCTGGTAATACTCATCCGGCGCAAGACTTATAACCTTTTCATACGCCTTCCCGATGATCTCTGCGATCATCTCCTGCTTTGCTTCCAGAAGTCTCGTTCTTCTCTGAAGATCGATGGCTGACTTCACACGCTCTTTCTGTGCGGCAACTTCCGCTTCAGACTTCTTCAGGATCTGTTCTGCCTGTGCGGCTCCTTCTGCCTGCGCCTGAGTCTTCATCTGTTCTGCCTGCGCTTTCGCATCTTCGATCTTTACATTTGCCGTCTCTTTTGCCTCGTCAAGGATCTGACTTTTGATCTTCTCTAATCCAGCCATTTTCCTTCACACTCCTTCTATACCTGAATTGCTGTTACGGAAAGGATAGAAATCAGAAGTGCAAGGATGGCATATGTCTCAACCATTGCAGGGAACAGCATTGCTTTACCGAACTGATCCGGCTTCTTTGCTACGATTCCGATTGCTGCCGCTGCTGTCTGTCCCTGTGCTTTTCCTGAAATCAGACCTACAATTCCGATTGGAAGGCAAGCTGCAAGAATCAGAAGTCCGGTCTTCGGATCCAGATCTGCTGCTCCGCCGCCAAGAAGTCCGATCTTAGATAATGTAATAAATCCAACCAGCAATCCGTAGATTCCCTGTGTACCAGGAAGCAGCTGCATAATCAATACTTTTGCGAATTTGCTTGGGTCTTCTGTTACAACTCCGGACGCTGCCTGTCCTGCAATACCTACTCCGATCGCAGATCCTGCACCTGCCAGGAATACTGCCACTGCCGCACCAAGAAGTGCATATACCATTCCCATATCATTCCAAATACTCATATCTATTTTTCCTCCTTAATATCTACATATTTTGTCTCCGCATGAAACGGTTCGAAAGGTTTTCCACCGCCTTCGTAGAATTTTCCAAAGAATTCCACAAATTGAAGTCGGTTGGTGTGGACATATGCACCAAGCAGGTTGATTGCCAGGTTCATTGCATGTCCGACTATAAATACTACGATAAATAAGATGACCCCGAATACACTCTTACCAAGCATACTTCCCATCTGGTTGACAACGGATGCGATAACACCTGTTGCAAGTCCCAGTGCCAAAGTCTGGAGTATGATAATACATCACTTAACCATCCGGTAATGTTGTAGATATCATATGCTCCAAGTGCCAGCCGGAGTGCGGATTCTTGCTCGATCTTCCGGACATCAATAACAGTCCGAGTGCCCCGATGATTGCCAGTGCTTTTGACAATGTAACAAGCGCTGCCGGGAACACGATCTTGGTCTGTGCGATTGAAGCAAATATCTCTGACGGAAGTAACATCAGGATCAGTCCGATCAGGAAAATGTACCACAATACGATATCGCAGAAGAAATCCAGTACCTTTCCGTCTTTTAACAACATATATCCCTTGATTCCAAGACCCACGAACAGATGGACCAGTCCGAATGCCATCGAATAGATCAGAAGTCGCATCGGATCATTTAACGGTGCAAACCACAGCGGCTTGATCGTCAGTTCTTTTCCAAAAATGTGCTCGATACGACGTCTACGACATCTCCGAAATATCCACCGAATAAGATTCCCCATACCACGGTAGAAATTCCACAGTACATGAACATTTTCATAGATTTCCTCATACCGGCACTCATGCGCGGGAATTTCTTAAGGACGATCAGACACACGATTGCGATGATCGCACCATATGCTGCATCTGATAACATCATTCCAAAGAAAATACATAAAAGAATGACATGATCACAGTCGGATCGATCTCTCCTTTATGCGGAAGTCCGTAAGACTCCAGAACTCCTTCCACGCTTTCCGAAAATCCGTTATTTTTAAGGATCACCGGTGGTTCTTCATCTTCTTTTAACTCTTCTACATCGATTACACAGTCATATGCTTCCCCGATTCCTTTCCGGATCGCCGGTACCGCTTCTTTCGCTGCGTAACCACTGATAATAAATGTACGTCTGGACTGCGGAAGTGTTCCCAGTACTTCGTACTTTTCTGCACGCATCCGGTAATAATCGCCGATGACCTTCAGTTCCTCCCGGTCTTCTGCGTGGATATGATCTCTTCCCGGATATTTGCGATATCTTCTTCAATCTGTCTGATCTGCTCTTCCAGTTCTGCTTTCTGCTTTGCCGGAATCCGTTCTGCCGATACGACCGGTCTTGAGAATCCAGCCGTACGGAGTGTGTTCTCCACGTCTGCCGCCTGCTCCTTCATACAGAATACGCTTAAGTACACGGCATCTTTATCCCGGCTTATAACCGATATATCTACAGCTTCAATCTCTGGATGCTCTTCGGCAAGCTTTCCGTAGATCATTTCCAGTGTCGTCTCCGCCGCCATGGTTCCAAGAAGCATTGCCGTCTTTTTTGTGCCCGGATAATTCATCTCCACTTCCAGACTCATCCACGGCGCAAGTGCCTCTATCTGGGTATTCCGCTTCACGATCTCGGCCTGTGCTTCCGCAATTCTCTTATGATCAGCAATCAGAAGTTCCGCCACTTCCATGACCTCCTCCTGTTTCACCGCTGCTGCTTCCATCGTCTTCTTATCGATCAGCTTATTGCCTTCCAGACTGGCGAACATCGACTTTTTCTCCGGAGTATACTGATTCAACACATCCAGTGCATTTTCCGTGATCTGCACCCGTTTCTCAAAGCTTGATTTCGCACTCTGCGTATCCATCTTCTCGAATCCGGCTTCGTCCTGTGCGACCTGATGCATCTCTATCATGCCCATGGACTGCAGTTTTTCCAGAATCGCTTTCCGGTCATGCTTTAATGCGCAGATACTGATTCGCTGCATCTGCAATACTGCCATAACTGCATCCCTCCTTTTTTATTTTTTCACGTTCTTACTCTTCCCATATCATCAGAGCAATGCTTTGATGATTGCGATACCGCCTCCTCTTCTTTTCCCTGAGCCAGTGCTTTTAATGCTTCTGTCTCCTGTTCCGTCTTCTCGGAAGCCTGTTTCTTTAAGACTTCTCCTTCTTCTTTCGCCTGCAAAAGATCTGCTTCTGCCTGTTTCTTTGCATTTGCTACAGCCTGCTCTTTTATCTCTTTTGCCTCTCTGACAGCTTTTTCAAGGATCTCGGTACACGTTTGCATCTGCTTTTCTTATGATCTCATCCGCTTCATTCTCCGTTTCCTTGATGGTCTTAATGGTTTCTTCTACCATTCATCTACCACCTCTCCTTCAAAAAATACAAAATCTAGTTTAAATTATAATCTTATTTCTGCAATTTTACCATACATTTATTACATTTGTTGTAAATTGTATGTCACTTTGATACATTTTTATCATTTTGTCGTTTTATATTTGTGCACTTATTAATAAGTAGAAACGCCTGCCAGCGCCTCCTGTATTTTTCATATACCTGGTACGAAAATAAGGATATTATCTCATTTTCTCAACGAAAACGGACAATATCCTTATTTTGTCTAAATAATATGGAATTTATACAGATTGGATTCCTTTTCTTACCAGTGTAATTCGTGAAGATGCCCCTCCAGATTCATACCTGCAAATCCGTTCTGTCTGAGTGCTTCGTAAAGCACGATCGCAACCGAGTTGCCGAGGTTCAGCGAACGGATGTCGCCTACCATCGGGATACGCACGCAGTCTTCTTTATGATCTACCAGAATCTCTTCCGGGATTCCGGCACTTTCTTTTCCGAACATGATGTAGCAGTCCGTTCATAGTTCACTTCTGTATATACCTTTGGTGCTTTTGTCGTTGCCATGTAGATCTTGGCTCCCGGGTTCTTTTCCAGAAAATCATTGTAATCAATATAGGTTCTGACATCCAGATGCTCCCAGTAGTCCATGCCGGCACGCTTTAAGTTCTTCTCATTTAAGCGGAAGCCGAGCGGCTCGATCAAATGTAATCTGGTGTTGGTGGCTACGCAGGTTCTTCCGATGTTGCCTGTGTTTGCCGGGATCTCTGGTTCGTGTAGTACGATGTTTAACATGTTGTGTTCCTCCGTTTTTTCTATTCTTTTTCAAATAAAAATTCTATATAGCTGTATATTTCCGAAAAATCAATCTGACATTTTCCAGCAAATATATTCACCGGTACCTGGTCTTCAAAGCCATAGATAGCCGGTAACTCATTATGTTCCAAGTCATATACTACAACTTTTTTCTTATCCGGGTCAACCATCCAGTATTCTCTGACTCTTGCAGTGATATATTTTTTCAGTTTTAATCCCATATCTTTTTTTCTTGTAGATGGTGATAATATCTCGATTACCATATCCGGAGCTCCATAGACATGACTTCGAAGGATTTTATCTCTGTCACAGCATACAACGACGTCCGGCTGCAGCATCGTTCGGTCATCTTCATCTAGTTGTACGCTGACCGGTAACGGCAGTACCATACATAATCCTTTGTTCTGCCTAATGTACTCTCTTAATCTGATACTGATTTCAAATGCAAGCTGCTGATGAATCGTGGTTGGCGTATTCAGGTCGTAGATGACTCCGTCAATCAATTCTACTCTATATTCGTCCGGAATTGCTTCATAATCCTTTAGTGTGTATTCGCCTTGCTTTTTTCCACGAAAACTTTTCCAGATATCACCTTCATGATCTGTACCATCTCCATAGATGCGATAAGCCGATACGCTTTCTTTCATCATACCAGGATATGGATTAGAATCAGGTTCCTTCGGAAATGCTTTTTCCAACTGACAAATTGTGTCATATCTTGGTCTTTTGGTTATTCCGCTGAATATCTTTTGTACCGTTCCCAACGGTACACCGGAACGATCTGATATCTGCTCGCAACTGAAACCTAATTCTGTTTTCTTCTTTTTCATCTCTTCTACAGTCATAGGATCATCTCCTTCCTTCTACAGGACTCTCCATCGACGGATTCTTCCGAACATGTGGTAATCTATATTTCTGATGTTGTTTTCCATATTTTATTATATATCATTCCATTTATCAAGTATATTTTCCATATTTTATTATACATTATTCCATTTTATTTAAGAATATGCAAAATCCGCCGGACATTTTCCCGTCCGGCGAATTCTCACATTTCTATAATATATTTATTTTTCAGATACACTTCCGTACTCTCTCTGAATCTCCCTTAATACTCTGACATACTTCTCTCCACCTGCACTGCTGCGATCGCACCATCTGCTACTGCAGTCACTACCTGGCGCAGGCTCTTGACTCTTACATCTCCGACAGCATAGACACCTGGTACGTTGGTATGCATGTCCTCATCCGTCTTAATGTATCCCTTGTCATCCGTCTCTACTTTATCTGCAAACACGCTGGTATTCGGGATCATACCGATGAATCCAAACAGTCCGAACAGTCCGTCTTTCGGATCGGCTTCTATCTTTGTAAGTTCTCCCGTCTTCACATTCTTCACAGTCATCGTCTGAAGCAGTCCGTCGCCGCCCACTTCTTTGACTACCGAATCCCACAGAAATGTGATCTTCGGATTGGCAAATGCTTTCTCCTGAATAGACTTTGCTGCACGCAGCTCGTCTCTTCTGTGATGATCGTAACTTTTCTGGCAAATTTTGTAAGATACAGCGCTTCTTCCACCGCTGCATCCCCGCCGCCTGCTACATAGACTTCCAGGTCAGTAAAGAAGTTCGCATCACAGGTTGCACAGTAAGAGATTCCGCGTCCCTTGTACTCCTGCTCGCCTTTGCATCCGATCGGTCTTGCATATGCACCGGTTGCAATGATGATATTTTTCGCCTGATAGGTATCTTTTTCGCCTGTCAGGACTTTGATGTCTCCGCTCAGTTCTGCATTTGTGATCGTATCACGGACATGTTCTGCGCCGAACTGTTCCGTCTGTTCGTACATTCTGCGTACAAGAGAAACTCCCGTCTCTCCTTCTACGATCTGTCCCGGATAGTTTTCTATTTCGTCTGTGTTGATAATCTGGCCGCCGGCCTGTCCTTTTTCGATGATCAGGGTGTCCAGTCTGCTTCTGCCTGCATATAAGCCTGCGCTTAATCCCGCCGGACCGGCGCCAAGGATGATTACGTCATATATGTGATCCATGTGTGTGTCCTCTCTTTCTTTTCGTATGTATTTTTAAAATTATTGATCGTATGATTCTATCTTATTTTACATGATTTTAGCTGTTGGCATACCAACAAATTACAATTAAAAATTCTTTTTTTGTTTTTATATTACTTGCTAAAGATATGTTTCTATAATATTATAATTATACAAAAACAACCGCTCAAAGTGGTTGGCCATATTGAGTAATAGAAATTCACCCATATTGCGGTTGTTTATAGTAGTATATCACATACGTTTTATTTATTCAATCATTAAATTAAATCTTCATTATATCTTCCACGATCTGCTTCTTTCGTTAGATGATTCTCTTTCAGAACTTCTGCTACATCATAACGGTCGAGGAACTCTTTCTTCAGTCCGAAGTTCAGACCTTCATGTCCGAATCTCCGTAGAATCTTGCGATCTTCTCGCCAAATCCGCCATCCAGAATACCATCTTCCAGAGTGATCACAACATCATGATCTTTCTTAAGCTCTTCCAGAAGTTCTGCATCAATACCTGTAATATAATATGGATTGATCACAGTTGCATCTGTACCAGTTACTTTCTTGAGCTCTTCTGCAACTTCTTTGCCAAGTCCGTAGAATGTTCCAAGTCCAATCACTGCAACCTTAGAACCTTTCTGAGTTACTTCGTATTTGTTCAGGTCTCCGAAGTCTTTTGTAATCTCTTTTCCGTCAGAGATCACACTGCCGCCCGGAAGTCTGATTCCTACCGGATACTCATTCTGTTCGATACTCCAGTCGAGCATTGCCAGGTATTCTTCTTTCGTTGTCGGAGCAAGGTATACCAGATTCGGAATATTGGCCATCATCGGGATGTCATATAGTCCAAGGTGTGTCACATCATTCATTCCGTATACCGAACCACAGAATGTTACAATAGTTGCCGGGCTGTTATTAATGCAGAGATCCTGTGCGATCTGGTCATAAGTTCTCTGTACAAATGTACTGTATACTCCATAAACCGGTTTTCCGCCATTTGTGGCAATTCCGGAAGCAAGTGCTACGGCTGTCTCTTCTGCGATACCGACATCTACGAACTGTTTTCCTGCTTCTTTTCTCTTATCTTCTGTGAATCCCATAACGGTCGGGGTTCCGGATGTGATCGCTACTACTGCAGGATCTTTTTTCATCTTGTCCAGAAGATAATTCATGGAAATGTCTGAGTAGTCTTCTTCTGTCATCTCGTATAACGGCTCACCTGTCTCGATATGAAATGGTCCGTTATAATGCCATACTTCTTTGTTCTGCTCTGCCGGTGCATAACCTTTTCCCTTTAAGGTATTGATATGCACAACAACTGGTTTCCTGCTGTCTTTGACACTTTGGAATGCTTCGATCAGGTCTCCGACAGCATTTCCGTGATCCACGTAAATGTAATTCAGTCCCATAGCCTTGAACAGGTTGCATTCTGCCTGTCCGTTTGTCTCACGGAGTAATTTTAAGTTGCCATATAATCCGCCGTGGTTTTCTGCGATGGACATATCATTGTCATTTACAACAATGATCAGATTACCGTCTAACTCTACCGCATAGTCCAGTCCTTCTAACGCTTCTCCACCACTTAAAGAGCCATCACCGATCACTGCGATCACATTGCCGTCTTCCCCTTTCAGGTCTCTTGCTTTTGCAAGTCCACACGCGAGGCTGACGGATGTAGATGTATGACCTACAGTGAAATGATCGTGTACACTTTCATTTGGATTGCTGTAGCCGGACACATCATCGTAATGCTCTTCATAGAGATATGCATCCTTTCTTCCTGTCAGCATCTTGTGCGGATAGGTCTGGTGTGATACGTCATATACAATCTTGTCTTTTGGTGACTCGAATACATAATGCAGTGCGATCGTTGCCTCTACCATACCGAAGTTTGGTCCGAAGTGTCCGCCGTGGATACTGGCTCTCTTTAACAGTGCTTCTCTCATCTCACCTGCCATTACGGTCATCTCGTCTACGGTTAATTTCTTTACGTCTTCTGGTCCGTTAATCTTTTCTATATACATGAACTATTCTCCTCCCAGTTTAATACTCCTGTCTTTACTGCTTCTTCGTATTTGGAAATTTTGTGATTCAGCCGGTTGATCGCTGACTCTATCTGCGCTTTCTGCTCTTCTAACTTCTCTCTTTCTTCCGAAAGAAGCTGAAGTCTTGCTTCAAATGTCTCGTCGCCCTCCTGATATAATTTTACATACTCGATCAGTGCCTCCACGGGAAGTCCTGCTTTTCTCATACAGATCACAAGCTCCACCCATCCAAGGTCTGATTCCTGATAGTCTCTGATTCCGCCTGCCGTACGTGTTACTTCCGGTATCATGCCGATGCGTTCATAATAACGCAGAGTATCAGCGGAAATGTCATATGTTTCACTTACTTCTTTTATCGTCAATCCAGGCACCACCTTTCCGTTCATTACTATAGCACTTGGAGTTCGCTCCAAGTCAAGATTTTTTCCAAAAATGTAAGAGTAAATTCCGGATTATACAATTCATCCTGTATTTTCTGATATCTGCAGAAGCTGCATAGCAATAACAAAAGCCGTCAGGGAATATAATTCTAATTCATACATTAACATTCCCTGACGGCTTTTCTATTTCTATTATTTCTTTTAAATTCTCTTCAAATCAGCTTCCGTCAACCTTATTTCTGGCTTCTCAATCTCTCAACAAACCGACTGAGTCTTCCGATCGCTTCTTTCAGATCTTCCAGTGAGTACGCATACGATACACGCAGGAACCCTTCCCCACTCTCACCAAACGCACTTCCCGGTACGACCGCAACCTTCTCCTCTTCCAGGAAACGCATTGCAAATTCTTCGGAAGTCATACCGAATTCTTTGATACTTGGGAAGATATAGAATGCACCGAATGGCTCGAAGCATTCCAGCTTCATCTTCGCAAATTCATTTACCAGATATCTTCTTCTCTGGTTGTATGCATTTCTCATCTGCTGCACTTCATCTTCGCAGTGACGCAAGCCTTCGATGGCTGCGTACTGGCTGTTGGTCGGCGCACACATGATCGCAAACTGATGGATCTTCAACATCTGTTCTATGATCACAGACGGTCCGCAGATATAACCAAGTCTCCATCCCGTCATGGCAAATCCTTTGGAAAATCCGTTGATTACCAGTGTTCTTTCCTGCATTCCCGGAAGAGATGCAATAGACACATGCTCTGTCTTGTATGTAAGTTCGGAGTAAATCTCATCCGAAAGCACATACAGGTCATGTCTCTTCACAACTTCCGCAATTGGCTCCAGATCTTCTTTTGTCATGATCGATCCTGTCGGGTTGTTCGGGAATGGCATGACTAACATTTTTGTCTTTGGCGTGATTGCTGCTCCAGTTCTTCTGCCTTCAGTTTGAATTCGTTCTTTTCCTGAAGCGGAATAACAACCGGATTACCGTCTGCCAGAATGGTACACGGTACATACGATACATAGCTCGGCTGCGGAATCAGGACTTCATCTCCCGGATCCAGCATTGCGCGCAGTGCCACATCGATTCCTTCACTTCCTCCGACCGTCACCATGATCTCATGATCCGGGTCATATTCTACATGTATCTTACGTTCCAGATATTTGCTGATCTCGATCTTCAGATCTTTAAGACCTGCATTCGATGTATAGAAAGTCTTGCCCTGTTCCAGGGTGTAGATACCTTCCTCTCTGATTCTCCATGGTGTGTCAAAATCAGGTTCTCCTACACCAAGGGATATTGCGTCAGGCATCTCACTTACCAGATCAAAGAATTTCCGGATTCCAGATGGTTCGATGCCTGTGATTTTCTTAGATAATGGATTTCTCATCATGGTGTTACAAGCATCCTTTCTGTTTTTTTCTGTCCGAACATGATTGTTCCGTGATCCTTATATTTCTTCAGTACGAACTGTGTACTGGTTCCTGTGACATCTTCGATCGGTGATAATTTACTTGATACAAACTTTGATACTTCCTGCAAAGTCTTGCCTTCGATCAGAACCATCATATCAAAATCACCGGAGATCAGATATACGGCTGATACTTCCGGATAATTACAGATCCGTTCTGCTGTCTTATCAAATCCCGTGTCACGCTGTGGTGTTACTTTTACTTCGATCAGGCATTCACATACTCTGTTCCTGTCTTATCCCAGTCGATCAGTGTATGATAGCCACAGATGATCTTTGCTCTTTCCATGGCTGAAATCTCATTTGCTACGGTTACTTCATCGGTTCCAAGAAGAACTGCCAGTTCTCCGAGGTCCACCCTGCTATGCTTCTCCAGATACAGGAGTATCTGCTTTCTTAATTCTTCCATCATTCATACCTCCGCTATATAGCTTCAAGATCTCATCCGGAGCCGGACGGTCGATATAACGCATCTCTTCTCCATTTCTTAAGATCTTATCGTTGTTGTCTGTTGTATGTCCGATTACTGCTGCTGTAATCCCCTGATTGTTCAGCGCATCTGCCAGTACTTCCCCATTGTCAGTCACAGCCAGAAAACTTCCTGTAGATATCATCTGATATGGATTCAGTCGGAAATGTTCACATACCTCGATCGTTTCCTGTAAAATACTGATTTTCTTCATATCAAGATCCAGTCCCTGTTCTAATTCCAGTGCCAGATTCCACAGTGCTGCCAAGATCCCGCCATCTGCGACCTGACGTACGACAAATGCGCCCCCGGCTTTTGCGGCTTCGATTTCTCTCAAAGCAAAAATGTGCTGCTCATATGACAGTACTTGCTTTAAGAAAACCGGTGCAAAACGGGTCTTAAGCTCCTGTTCTTTTTCCTCTGTGATCCTGAGCATGCCATCCATTCCGGCATACCCCACAAAGACAATATCCTTACAGGCTCGTGCGGTTTCCCTGTTCCAGGTCTCTTCTTTCGGTGCTTTTGCGATTCCCGTAACTGTCACTGCAATTACCTGAACTGCAGGATTCACAGATGCCTGTATCCGGTCAGGATTTATATTGTATTTTTTACATGCCTTTTTCAGAAGCTTTTCAATCTTGTGATCCTGGATTTGAATATGTATTCCGGACAGGCAATCTGAACAGTACGCCTGCGGATGTTTCTGTGGTAGTTTCAGGGCAGACAGAAAATACTGCACCCTGTGCCGCCAGTGCGTTCACAGTCTGTGCAAGTGCATGAATACCGATCTGTGGTGATAATCCGTAGACGGTAACTGTTTCACTTATAAGCTGTTCTGTCTGTGTCTCTAACTTCATCCCTATTACGTTCCCCTTTATCTCTTATCTTTTCTTGATACTTTATCTTATATCGTTTCTACATTTCTGCCTTATACAAGATACGGAATAATCATCGTTGCCACCATGGCAATGATGACGATAAGCACAACAATTGATACAATTCTTCTTGTTTTTTTATTGTTGAAATTCATTTTTCTACCTTTCTTTGATCATAGTTCTGTTACTCTCCGTAAATATTTTTACCGAACAGCAACGTATTTCTCTACATTTTATACTCTTTACAATATTTTTGCAAGAAACAATCCTCACATTTCGGACTTCTTGCACTGCAGATTGTTCGTCCAAATGTAATGATATGAATATTCCAGAGAATCCAGTGATCTACCGGCAGTTCCTTCATCAAATCCTGTTCAATCTTGTCCGGATCCTGGTTTTTCGTAAGTCCCAGCCGATTGGATATGCGCTTTACATGTGTATCCACGACCACACTCGGCACGTGATAGATATTTCCGCGAATCACATTGGCTGTCTTTCTGCCTACTCCCGCCAGACTTAAAAGGTCTTCAAGTTCTGATGGGACTTCTCCGTTATATTTATCCCGGATATCTTTCATACAGGCTATGATATTCTTCGCTTTATTATGATAGAATCCCGTTGGTTTGATATCCTGTTCTAATTCTTTCAGATCCGTGTCCGCAAATGCTTCGACAGACGGATACTTCTGGAACAGATCTTTTGTCACGATATTGACTCTTGCATCGGTACACTGCGCACTTAACATCGTAGCGATCAGAAGCTGCCACGGAGTTTCATAATTCAGATAGCAGATGAATTCGGTTCCGTACTTCGCATCCAGAAGGCTGAGAATTTCTCCTGTTCTTTTTTTCATAATTCTATTCCTTTTTATATTTCATTCTTTACCGCTGCCCTGTCCCGGCCTTTACCTTGCAGACTCTGGCTTCCTGATTTAGTGGATTTCTGTTCTGATAATCAAACAGAATATAGGTATCTGCCAACTTAAAATATTCCAAATGCGTCATTTTACGCATCTGGTTTCTGTCATATTTTCCATAATCCGGAAGGTAGGTGTGTGTCTCTTCTTCTTTTTCATAAAATGTTCTCGCCACGTCTTTTTCCACCAGATATTCCCCGGCAAATTCCGGACGGCTCTTCGCATTTTCACGAAGATAGTAATCGTATGTGAGCACTTCCCGGAACAGATCTTCTTTTTCTTTATGATGCAGCCGTATATAATTCAGTAAAATCTCATATCTGGCACTCCGCTTGTGTTGAACGGCGTTATAACCATTGTCTTCATAATAAGATGCAAGCCGGTCATACATGGTAAATGCAGAATCGTATTCCTTTTCCAGTTCTTCCATCGTATTCGTAAACTGACGGCTGTTATAGTAGACCTCCACCATCTCCTCAATCCCTTTCAGGCGCAGTACATCTTCATAGGAAATCCACTTTGTATACAGTACTTCATACGGCGGATGTGCTTTATGGACAATGCCATACTCCTCCTGATGTTCCTGCATAAAGGATCCTTTCAACACTTTCAGGAATCCAAGCTGGAGCTGCTCCGGTTTTAATGCATACACATCGTCAAAGGAATGTGCGAAGCTTTCCACATCTTCGTACGGAAGTCCGGCGATCAGATCCAGATGTTCGTGCACATTTCCCTTATCTTGAATTCTCCTCACGATTTTGGATACTTTTTCAAAATCCATAACTCTGTGAATCTCTTTGATTGTCTTCGGATTCGTTGACTGTACGCCGATTTCAAGCTGTACCAGTCCCGGTCGCATCTGTTCCAGAAGCTTCAGTTCTTCTTCATTCAGAATATCTGCGGCAATCTCAAAGTGGAAATTCGTAATGCCGTTATCATGCTCCATGATATATTTCCAGATAGCAATACTGTGGTCATGCTTACAGTTGAATGTACGGTCGACGAATTTTACCTGCGGAACTTTGTGATCAAGGAAAAACTGCAATTCCTTCTTTACCAGTTCTATATCCCTGAACCGCAGGCGCTTGTCTACCGACGACAGACAGTAACTGCAGGAAAACGGGCATCCCCTGCTGGTCTCGTAGTAAATGATCTTATGTTCAAAATCTTCCATATGATCGTAGACAAATGGGACTTCGCTCAGATCCATGATCGGACGCCACGGATTGTCGATAATTTTCTCTTTTTCTTCCCGGAAAGTGATTCCGTCCACACCCTTTAACTGGTTATCCACACTCTCCGATTTCTTCCAGGAATTATCCACATTTTTATCCTGATATCCACATACATTTTCTCTTTTTTCGAATTCATTTCGGTATATCCGGCAGATTTCTTTGAAAGTTTTCTCTCCTTCGCCTTTCATCACTCCTTTGACACATGGAAGTCGTCTTAATACTTCTTTTGCATCATAGGAAACCTCCGGTCCGCCAAGCCAGATTGGCATATCCGGACGCAGCTTTCCGATTTCAAGCACAATTTCTTCTATATAGTCCAAATTCCAGATATAGCAGGAAAGGCAGAGAATATCCGGTTGTCTCTTATAGATGTCCATCAGGATATCGTCTTTTGCTGGTTGATCGTATACTCTCCGATCTCCACCGCCAGATCCCCGGCATAGGCTTTCAGGCTGTAGACCGCCAGATTGGAATGTATATATTTTGCATTGACTGCTGCCAGTAATATCTTCATTATATTTTCCTCCAGATCAGAATCTCCCTCCGGTCATATACCGGATAAGATAAATCCTCATATATCTAGGTATTATAAATTGGTATCGCCTTTTTTACAACATTTCCATTGACTTTTTGCCCGGAACACGTTAAAATGTTGAGCTGTGCAGCCGGGGGTGTTAGCGGTACCTTGTACCTGCAATCCGCTATAGCAGGGGTGATATTGCGCAGAGGGCTTGTTTTTGCAGAGCTGCCCTTGGAAAGTGGCGTTGATGTTTGGGTCTTACGCGACGGAACTCCATGAACATGTCAGGTCAGGAATGAAGCAGCATTAAGTGGAATCTTCCGGGTGCCGTAAGGGTGCCTGGGCTGAGTTAACTACTAAGGTAACGTCTGTGAAGGCTCGTTCGAAGCGCAATGCACATAATAAAATAAACTGATATTAAAAATATCCACTGCAGTTTCCCGCATGTGGATATTTTTATATTATACCAAATATTACTGCCAGCAATATTACGATAATATTCAGATACATCGGTCCGACTTTAGCGAATATTTCCCCAAAATTCTTCGGATAGTTAATCATTGCAGTTACGACCATTGCTGCCATAAATACCAGCATCATCGCCATTACAGTAGCATTCATAGTCTGCAAGTCCGTGCATCATCAGTACCGGCGGTATCTCGGTCTCTTTGTTTACATAATTCATACAGGTAACTGCATTGGAAAGTTCCGGATATTCATATACATTCTTCTTACCGATCAGCATTCCTACCGTCTTTTCATTCATCTGGTCATCTGTCTCTTATATTTCCTCTGTCCGTTCTTTTTCCAGTTGCTTTTTCTTCTTCCTTGCCTCTCTTAACTCTTTAAAAAATGATTTCATCATCTGGCTGCATTCTTCTTCCATGACTCCTGTCGTCAATTCCACCTGATGGTTAAATTCCGGCATATCCAGAAGGTTTAAGATAGAGCCTGCACAGCCTGCTTTTGGATTCATGCAACCGACTACTACCCTTGTCATCCGGGACTGTACGATTGCACCGGAACACATCTGGCAAGCTCCAGCGTCACATACATCGTACAATCCTCCAGTCTCCAGTCATTCATTTTCCTGCTTGCTTTCCTGATCGCAGCCAGTTCCGCATGTGCCAGGGTATTGTTGTCAATCGTTCTCCGGTTGTATCCTCTTCCTATGATCTTATCTTGATACACGATCACACAACCGATCGGTACTTCTCCGATCGCATAAGCTTTTTTCGCCTGTTTGATTGCTTCTTTCATATATTTTTCATCTGTACTTTGCATTTCCACACTCCATCTGATTATATTTTTCTCTGTATATCTGCGCAGTCTTCCGATCCGCGGACATCTCTGCACCAGTATCCGAATGTCTCTCTGTCATTCGTCTCTTCTTCCGTAAGTGCAAGTCCGGTCTCCTCGACCGGCAGAAATTCCGGAAATCCGAAACTTTCTGCTGCTTTTGCTTCCTGTGGATGATATACTCCGGGTACTCCTAATTTTAACTGACCATCACAGACTGTCAATATCAGATGATGATAATTGTAATATCCATGAACCAGAAAACTGTTGTTCGCATGCTTCCATTCACATCTCGGAAGACATACCATGTCTTTCCGTTGGATTTTTCTGACTTTATATCTGTCCCTGCATTCCTTTACTTCCTGTTCCTCTGAAGGCTCTGCAATACTCTTTTCTTTTTCATGCGTCTCTTCCCCTGCCATCTCCCACTTTTCCATCTGACAGACATTTACCACATCATCATTCCACACTGCGGCATACCAGTGCCCGCTTATGTCTTTTAAAATGATTCCGTTGACCAGATCATAATTTTCTTTCTCCCCCATATCTTCCGGTGTATAACACAATTGATAATTCAGTCCGGGAGACGGCGGCTCTGTCACTCCTATATTGATTCCGGTACATTTTCCATCCTGATTCCAGAACAAATATACTTCCAGTCCCTTTGTGTCTTCTTCCATCCGGAATCCTTTTCCATGTACATGGATCACACACTGATCCATATCCTGTTCTATTTTTACGAAGCCTACATTCCGCATCTTCTTCTCTTGTTCGTATTCATACAGATACCGAATAAACCGTCTCAAAATATCCACTCCTGTTTCCGGCTATTTATCACAATCTATTCTGAAATATTTTCTTTTATGCCATAATCGCATTCAATTCCTGATACAACCTCTTCGCATAGCTGTCGGTCATTCCGCAGATATAATCCGTAACCAGTAATAATCTCAGATACAACCGGTAAATGTCTGGCTGTCCCTCCGCATGATAGCGGTATGCTTTTTTGTAATTATTGGAAACAAACGAAACCAGCCGTTCTTCTATAGAATTCAGTTTCTGTGCCGGATCATCATATTTAATTATCGCACCCATGAAGCGGTCCATCAGATTGTCAAGCATCACTGCTTCCTTCACTTCCATCCGGTAGATTGTTTCTGACTTAAACACACATTTGCATGCAATCTCTCCAAGTAATTTTACAAGTCCTTCCGCCGGTGTATCTGCGAATAAATCTGTTTTATATACTCCATTCATAATCTCATCGTAATGAGAAGTAAATCCAGATGTTGCATATCCGATCAGAACTCCCTGTGCCTTTACGATCCAGTTTTTCACTGCATAATCTCCGGGGTTATCTACTCCGTTTTTCTTTGCACGTTCATATAATTCCACCAGTTTATCTGCCGGCCGGAATCTATTCCATTCCGCCTGTTCCGGAACTGCCAGCTTCTTTTCCCTGTTTTGAAGCTTCCGCAATTCATCCCGCAGACTGTGATAAGTAATGAACCCTTTCACAAATGCATCTTCGATATCTGCCGTTTTATATGCAATATCATCTGCTGCCTCCAGAATAAATGTCAGAGGATGTCTGCAATTTCCCGCCCCTGTCTCCATCACGATATCTTCGAATAACTCCCGGTCCGCATAATAATATCCCATCTTTTTTTCACGGATATCCCCGGACTTTGGCCGGATCTGTGTAGATGCCACCGGATATTTTATAATTGTGTTTAAAAGCGCATAGGTAAGATTCATTCCATTTTCATCTACCAGGAAATGAAGCTTACTCACCAGCCTGAGCGCCTGTGCATTTCCTTCAAAATGATAAAAATCTTCCCTCATCTGTTCTTCCAGCAATTCTTCTATCGGTGTTCCGTGATATTTTAACACCGGAAGATTCCGTTCAAACCACTCTCTGATCGCAAACTCCCCATAATGTCCGAACGGAGGATTTCCAATGTCATGAATCAATCCTGCACACTGAAGAATATTGCAAATATCTTCTTTCATCCCCGGAGTGAAACTTGTATCTTTCTTATGTGCCAGTATGCTTTCGCCGATATTCTGTCCCAGCGATTTTGCCAGCGATGATACCTCCATAGAATGGGTCAGCCTGGTCCGAATAAAATCACTTTTATCTAATGGAAATACCTGTGTCTTGTCCTGAAGTCTCCGAAATGATGCACTTCCGATGATCCTGTGGTAATCCTTTTCAAATTCGCTTCTCAGATCGGTATCGGCAGAACGTACATCCTGATGTCTGCCCGGCCTTTGTCTCTTTGTCGATAAAAGTCTTGTCCACTCCATTTTACATCCTCCTTTTTGTCAAAAAGTGTCCAGCCGGATCTCCGGCTGAACACCTTATTTACAGCATTACTTTCTTAAGTTCATTTTCCATTAATCCAGATAGATCGGCGGCTCATAATCTTTGCCAAGTAACGCTTTCTTACGCTCCTGATATCCGAGAAACGCCCACTCTGTCATATCTGTCCACTGATGAGTTCCACGGTCATATACCTGCACATAGCCGATCCGGTTCGGATGCATTCTTACACTGTTCGATTCATATTCATGTCCGGTATAAGGGTTAAGTTCCCCTTTCTCAAGATCCTCTTCCGTTGATGTAAATAAATCCTCTTCATTCTCCTGTGCATACCTGTTCTGATGTCCTGCATCATAGTTCGTATTTAACTGTTCTGCATTTTCATATGCAGCCGTTTCTGTCTCTGCAGCATATGTCTCTGCTTCCTCAGGTTCATCTGGAAGAAACTCTTCTGCAAGTTCGCCTGATTCTCCATCTTCTGAATAATCAAATTCATGATATTGGATTTCCGGTTTTTCTTCTTTCACCGGCTCTTCATGCTTTTTATGGATTCCGAAAAATGCTCTCCATCCATGTGCCTTCTTCTCTGTCTCAGTCTTCTTTGGTTCCGGTTCTTCTACTTCCGGCTCTTCTACTTCCGGCTCTTCTTCTACTTCCGGCTCTGCTTCTTCATATGCCGGCTCTTCTGCATACTCCGGCTCTGCTTCTTCATATACCGGCTCTTCTGCATACTCCGGCTCTGCTTCTTCATATCCGGCTCTTCTGCATTCACTCCGGCTCTGCTTCTTCCATATCCGGCTCTCTG
>ENA-OQLB01000117-OQLB01000117.1-human-gut-metagenome-genome-assembly--contig:-NODE-117-length-44975-cov-2.629861_pt1 | contig 44975 bp, 54 predicted proteins | sample MGYA00242656_ERZ504813 | MGnify/ENA primary metagenome ERZ504813 (study PRJEB26092, sample SAMD00036388) | human gut metagenome | host: Homo sapiens | study: EMG produced TPA metagenomics assembly of... | reverse complement strand
CGCAGACTTCTTAAAAAAATGAGTACGGTTGGGGCGGCTCTTATCCAGTAATAATCGGAGCAGGAATTGATGAGAGTCACGATGGAAAAGGTATTACGATTACGAAAGGTATCGGTAAAGAAAATCCACATATCACGCTTTCGTGGTCGCAGGTGGAGAAACGTATCGGGGAACTTATCCGAATGGACAGATACTTAAATCCAAAGGAAAAAGAACGCTATCCTCAGTGGCTTGAAAGTCAAGAGGAACGCAGAGCCAAAATCGAGGAAACGAAAAGAAACCGTGAGATACTCTCTAATGCACCACCGGAGCAGGAACTAGCCGAAAAAGAACCTGAAGAAGCGGAAATATCGCAAGATGTGAAATATGAATATCATCTTGGCGATAAGGTGTATATCGGTGCTTCTGAGTACGAAATCTTATCTGTTGATGATGAGAGAGTAATGCTCTATGACTATGATATGCCACTGTTCAATAAGGAATTTTCACGCACAGAGTTTGACAGAAAAGTGCGTGAGAATCCGATGAATGAGCATTTGATTGTAAAGGAAGAACCTGCCGAAGAAAGAAATGAAACGGAAGAAGTTCAGACCAATATGGGCAGTATGCCGATTGAAGATTATCGAGAGATAGTAGCTTCGCAGTCAGGTTTTGACAGCTATGATGAGATGTATCATCAGGGGTATCGCATAGGAAACGGTTATGATAAAGAGCCTGAGCCGGTAGTTCCCGCTTGGGAGCAGAAGAAAAAAGTCAAAGGCTTTGACTTGCACCCTGATGTATCTATGGCAGAACGCCACACCTTTAATCTCAAAGAAAATGAGGTTGAAACAAGTTGGTAAAAAGGAACGCTTCCGCAGAAATATTATGGCGATACAGCTTCTAAAAAAATGTCAGGAAGAAAACAGATTTGCCACTCCTGAAGAACAGATTATCTTATCAAAGTACGTTGGTTGGGGTGGGCTTTCAGAAGCCTTTGATGAAAATAATTCAGCGTGGGCAACGGAATATCTGGAACTTTCTTCGGTATTAACACCGGAGGAATATGCTTCGGCAAGAGAAAGCACGTTGACTGCGTTCTACACGCCGCCCGAAGTTATCACAGCCATTTATAAGGCAATGGAGCAGATGGGCTTTAAGGAAGGCAACTTGTTAGAGCCGTCCTGCGGTATCGGTAATTTCATCGGTATGCTGCCGGACACAATGCAGGACAGTAAGATTTACGGTGTGGAACTTGATACGATTTCCGCAGGGATTGCACAGCAGCTTTATCAGAAAACAACCATTGCGGCACAAGGATTTGAAGAAACCAATCTGCCGGACAGCTTCTTTGATGGAGTGGTTGGCAATGTGCCTTTTGGAGATTTTAAGGTGTCGGATAAAAGGTACGACAAGCATAAGTTCCTGATACACGATTACTTTTTTGCCAAGTCCCTTGATAAGTTAAGACCCGGCGGTGTGATGGCACTTGTAACGAGCAAAGGCACAATGGATAAGGAAACTTTAGCAGTACGAAAGTATATTGCACAGAGGGCAGAGCTTCTTGGAGCAATCCGATTGCCGAATAATACCTTTAAGGGTAATGCAGGAACGGAAGTCATTTCGGATATTCTTATCCTGCAAAAGCGTGACAGACTGATAGATATTGAGCCGGATTGGGTTCATCTTGATACCGATGAGAACGGAATTAAGATGAACTCTTATTTTGTGCAGCACCCCGAAATGATACTCGGAGAAATGAAAATGGTATCGGGGCGTTTCGGTATGGAAGCAACTTGTGTGCCGTATGAAAATGCAGACCTTGCAGCACAGCTTGATGAAGCAGTAGCAAACATTCACGGAGAAATCACGGAATATGAAGCGAGGAAGAACTGGAGGAGGAAGATAATTCTATTCCGGCAGACCCGGCAGTGAGAAACTTTTCATATACGGTGGTAGACGATAAAATCTATTATCGTGAAAATTCCCGTATGACTCCGGTGGAAGTGTCGGCAACCGCAGAGAACCGAATTAAGGGTATGATTGCTATTAGAAATTCCGTCAGAACGCTGATTGAATTGCAGACAGAAGATTACCCTGACAGCGAAATCAAAGCGGAGCAGGAGCGATTAAACAGACTTTATGATACCTTTTCAGGTAAGTACGGACTCATTAACAGCCGTGCAAATACTTCTGCTTTCTCGCAGGATAGTTCATTCTCTTTGCTTTCCGCATTGGAGATAATCGGAGAGGACGGAGAACTGGAGCGTAAGGCTGATATGTTTTCTAAGAGGACAATTAAGCCGCATACTCCGGTTACTTCTGTTGATACGGCAAGCGAAGCGTTGGCGGTATCTCTTGGAGAAAAAGCCACGATTGATATGGACTATATGATGGAGCTTTCCGGTAAATCGGAGAATGAAATCTTTGAGGACTTAAAGGGTGTTATCTTCCTAAACCCGCTTTATGAGTATGGAAATTCTTACGAACCGAAGTATCTGATGGCTGATGAATACCTTTCGGGTAATGTCAGGGAAAAGCTGAAGATTGCAAAGAACTCGGCAGAACTCTATCCGGAAGATTATAAGGTCAATGTGGAAGCACTTCAAAAGGTGCAGCCGAAAGACCTGACTGCAAGTGAAATTTCCGTGCGACTTGGTGCAACTTGGCTGCCACCGGACGATGTGCAGGAGTTTATCTTTCATTTGCTTGAAACACCACGCTATGCACAGTGGAATATCAAAGTTCACTTCTCTCCATTTACGAGTGAGTGGAATATTGAGGGCAAATCTTACGACAAAGGAAATGTAAGGGCATATAACACTTACGGAACTTCCCGCATCAATGCCTATAAGATTATTGAGGAAACGCTGAATTTAAAAGATGTGCGTATCTTTGATTATATCGAAGATGATGAGGGAAAGAAAAAGGCTGTCCTGAATAAAAAGGAAACAGCGATTGCTCAGTCGAAGCAGGAAATGATTAAGCAGGAATTTCAGGACTGGATATGGTCTGACCCAGAACGAAGGGAAAGGCTTTGCAAATCCTACAATGAGAAATTCAATAGCGTCAGACCTCGTGAGTATGATGGAAGTCATATCATCTTCAATGGTATGAACCCTGAAATTGAACTCAGGGAACATCAGAAAAATGCGGTTGCCCATATCCTTTACGGAGGAAATACGCTTCTTGCACACGCAGTCGGAGCAGGAAAAACTTTTGAAATGGTAGCGGCAGCACAGGAGTCGAAAAGGCTTGGACTTTGTAATAAGTCACTGTTTGTTGTACCAAATCACTTGACCGAACAATGGGCGGCTGAGTATTTGCAGCTCTATCCGGCGGCGAATATCCTTGTCGCAACAAAGAAAGATTTTGAAACCAAGAACCGTAAAAGGTTCTGCGGCAGGATTGCAACCGGAGATTATGACGCAGTTATCATCGGACATTCACAGTTTGAGAAAATCCCGATGTCCATTGAAAGACAGAGGGCAATCTTAGAACAGCAACTTGAGGAGATAACCGGAGGAATTGCAGAACTCAAGCGAAACCGAGGGGAAAACTTCTCCATAAAACAGCTTGAAAAGTCAAAGAAATCCATCAAGCAGAAACTTGATAAACTCAATGACCAGACGAAAAAAGATGATGTTGTAACCTTTGAGGAACTTGGTGTAGACAGGCTTTTTGTTGATGAAAGCCATTATTACAAGAACCTTTATCTTTATACAAAAATGCGTAATGTGGGCGGTATCGCACAGACGGAAGCACAGAAATCTTCCGACCTCTTTATGAAGTGTCGTTACCTTGACGAGATTACCGGAGGGCGAGGAACCGTATTTGCAACGGGTACACCTATCTCAAACAGTATGGTGGAACTCTATACGATACAGCGATATTTGCAGTACAACACGCTTGTGAAAAATGGGTTGCAGCACTTTGATGCCTGGGCTTCCACTTTCGGAGAAACCATTACGGCAGTGGAACTTACACCGGAGGGCTATACTTTAATAGGACAAAAAAATTAACTGTCCTAAATTGAAAAAATACATACGGAAAGGAGGATAAGAAAATGTCAAGGACTTCAAGAATTACAGCACTTTACGAGCGTTTTGTCAAGAGATGATGACCTTACTGGCGAGAGTAATTCTATTACCAATCAAAAGAAATACCTCGAAGATTATGCCCGTAGGAATGGTTTGAGAACATTCGCCATTTTACCGATGACGGATTTTCGGGTGTAAATTTCAATCGCCCTGGCTTTCAATCTCTGATAAAAGAAGTTGAAGCAGGAAATGTAGAAACCTTGATTGTTAAGGATATGAGCCGATTGGGGCGAAATTATCTGCAAGTAGGTTTTTATACGGAAGTTCTGTTTCCACAGAAAAATGTCCGTTTCCTTGCAATTAACAACAGTATTGACAGTAACAACGCTTCGGATAATGACTTTGCTCCGTTTTTGAATATTATGAACGAATGGTATGCCAAAGACACGAGCAACAAAATCAAGCTATATTCGATGCCCGTATGAAAGACGGAAAGCGTTGTAGCGGTTCTATCCCTTATGGGTATAACCGACTGCCGAGCGACAAACAAACGCTTGTGGTTGACCCTGTGGCTTCGGAAGTGGTAAAGCGTATCTTTACTCTTGCCAATGATGGCAAAAGTACAAGGGCAATCGCAGAAATACTGACCGAAGAAAAAGTTTTAACCCCTGCGGCATACGCAAAGGAATACCACCCCGAACAGTACAACGGCAACAAGTTCACAAACCCTTATCTTTGGGCAATGTCAACGATAAGAAATATTTTAGACAGGCAGGAATATCTCGGTCACACCGTTTTGCGAAAGTCGGTAAGCACAAATTTCAAACTTCACAAGAGAAAAAGCACAGACGAAGAAGAACAGTATGTATTTCCGAATACACACGAGCCTATCATATCGCAGGAACTTGGGACAGCGTTCAAAAACGCAGAAGCAGAGTAAATCGTGCCTCGGCTTGGGGAACGCACAGCAACCGTTTAAGCGGATATTTGTACTGTGCCGATTGCGGAAGAAGAATGACTCTGCAGACACATTACAGCAAAAAAGACGGTTCTGTGCAGTATTCTTACCGTTGCGGTGGGTATGCAAGCAGAGTGAACAGTTGTACCAGTCATTCGATTAGTACCGATAATGTTGAAGCCTTGATATTATCATCTGTCAAACGCTTTTCAAGGTTTGTTCTGAATGATGAACAAGCATTTGCTTTGGAACTACAATCTCTTTGGAATGAAAAACAGGAGGAAAAGCCGAAACACAATCAATCGGAACTGCAACGCTGTCAGAAACGCTATGACGAACTCTCTACCCTTGTTCGTGGCTTGTATGAAAATCTTATGTCGGGATTACTGCCCGAAAGACAGTATAAGCAACTGATGAAACAGTATGATGACGAGCAGGCAGAGTTGGAAACGAAAATGGAAACGATGAAAACAGAACTTGCCGAAGAAAAAGTAAGTTCCGTTGATATTAAGCATTTCATTTCGCTGATACGCAAGTGTAAAAATCCTACGGAAATCTCCGATACAATGTTTAATGAACTTGTTGATAAGATAGTGGTTTATGAAGCAGAGGGTGTGGGAAAAGCACGAACACAAAAGGTCGATATTTATTTTAACTATGTCGGTCAAGTGGATATTGCCTATACCGAAGAAGAACTTGCCGAGATAGAAACACAGAAAGAGCAGGAGGAACAGCAACGCTTGGCAAGACAGCGCAAGCGTGAAAAAGCCTACCGAGAAAAGCGAAAGGCACAGAAAATCGCTGAAAACGGTGGCGAAATCGTTAAGACAAAGGTTTGCCCTCATTGCAACAAAGAGTTTATCCCGACAAGCAACCGACAGGTGTTCTGTTCCAAAGAGTGCTGCTATCAAGCAAGGCAAGACAAAAAGAAAACAGACCGAGAAGCAGAACGAGGAAATCACTATTACCGACAGCGTGTATGTGCTGCGTGCGGCAATTCCTATTGGCCTACACACAGCCAACAGAAATTCTGCTCCGAAGAATGTCAAAGGGTAAATCACAATAAGAAAACCTTGGAGTTTTACCACCATAAAAGAGAAAAGGAGAAGTCGCAATGCAAAGATTTATCACAGACGAAAGAACGGGTATCCGATATGAACTTATCGGGGACTATTACTACCCCTGCTTAACCGCAGAAGAAAAGCCTTTGCTTTCAAGGTACGGAAGAATGCGAGAGCGATATTTGAAAGAACACAAGCGAGTTTTATATTACACTCTGCTGACAAGTGGAAAGTTATATGAACACCTTGCCGAGATTGACACTTCGGCTTGTGATATGGCTGAATATCTCATAAAGGAAATGGCAAGAAAGCAAGGCGTTACCGAGCAATTAAAGGCTGTGGATATGATGAGATGGATAGGATTGATGAACAATATCAGAGCTTGCGTAGATGAAATCGTATTAAACGATATTGTGTATTCATAAAGGAATACTACCCGAAAGAGAACTGCTGTCAAGTGATGGCAGTTTTTCTTTTTCGGCAAGTGTTCAAGAAGTTATTAAGTCGGGAGTGCAGTCGAAGTGGGCAAGTTGAAAAATTCACAAAAATGTGGTATAATATCTTTGCTTATTAGAGCGATAAACTTGAATTTGAGAGGGAACTTAGATGGTATTTGAAAAAATTGATAAAAATAGTTGGAACAGAAAAGAGTATTTTGACCACTACTTTGCAAGTGTACCTTGTACATACAGCATGACCGTTAAAGTGGATATCACACAAATAAAGGAAAAGGGAATGAAACTATATCCTGCAATGCTTTATTATATTGCAATGATTGTAAACCGCCATTCAGAGTTTAGGACGGCAATCAATCAAGATGGTGAATTGGGGATATATGATGAGATGATACCAAGCTATACAATATTTCACAATGATACTGAAACATTTTCCAGCCTTTGGACTGAGTGTAAGTCTGACTTTAAATCATTTTTAGCAGATTATGAAAGTGATACGCAACGGTATGGAAACAATCATAGAATGGAAGGAAAGCCAAATGCTCCGGAAAACATTTTTAATGTATCTATGATACCGTGGTCAACCTTCGATGGCTTTAATCTGAATTTGCAGAAAGGATATGATTATTTGATTCCTATTTTTACTATGGGGAAATATTATAAAGAAGATAACAAAATTATACTTCCTTTGGCAATTCAAGTTCATCACGCAGTATGTGACGGATTTCACATTTGCCGTTTTGTAAACGAATTGCAGGAATTGATAAATAGTTAACTTCAGGTTTGTCTGTAACTAAAAACAAGTATTTAAGCAAAAACATCGTAGAAATACGGTGTTTTTTGTTACCCTAAAATCTACAATTTTATACATAACCACAGGTTAGTGCAAAGACCTTGTGTTTCTTTTTGAAAGGCTTAAAACAAGGATTTTTCCTTGATTTAAGCCCCGAAAAGCAACACAACCAAGGTTTTAGTATCAATCTGTGGTTTTTATATTTTCAGACGAAAAGGAGAACAAGAAATGATGAAACAGAATGAAAACGAAATGAATTTCAGCGTACCTCTTGAAATCATCAAGGCAAGTGAAATCGAGCCGAAAGAAGTAAAGTGGCTGTGGTATCCGTATATTCCGTTTGGCAAAGTTACGCTATTGCAGGGAGATCCAGGCGATGGGAAAAGCAAGTTAATGCTTTCCATCGCCGCCCTGCTCTCAAAGGGCGAACCTCTCCCCTTTACAGAAACGGAAGAAAACGAGCCTATGACTATCATCTATCAGACAACGGAAGATGACGCAGACGATACCGTAGTACCCCGTTTCAATTCTGCCGACGGAAACGGAGAAAATTTAATCTTCATCAAGGAAGATGAAAAGACTTTGTCTTTCGGAGATAACCGCATTCGTGAAGCGATTGGAAAGTACAATGCAAAGCTCTTAATTCTTGACCCATTGAGTTCGTATATCGGAGAGAACTGCTCTATGAACAATGCCAACGAAACACGAGCAGAGTTTAACCATCTGATAGCGGTTGCAAAAGATACGGGTTGTGCGATTGTTATTATCGCTCATATGAACAAGATGAAAGATAATAATCCTCTCTACCGCACCAACGGTTCGATTGACATTGCGGGTGCTGTAAGAAGCATTCTTGCAATCACACGCACGCCGAACAAGGAAGCACCTGCGGAAAGATATTTGGTGCAAGTGAAATCAAATCTTGCCCCGACAGGTTCGGCAATTCTTTTTGAAGTTGCCGAGAAAGGCGTGGACTTCATTTCCGAAATGGAGATGACAGCCGAAGAAGCGTTTTTATCTCTTGCTCCACAAATGGGCAGACCGAATGAAAAAGAGATGAAAGCAAAATCATTTCTCATTGAAATGTTGCAGGACGGAGAGATGCTTTCCTCGGATTGTGAAGAAAAACTTGAAGCCGCAGGGTTCAAGAAATCGACCATCAAAAAGGCAAAGAAAAACGCAGGAGTTATCTCCAAGAAGAAAGGTTTCCTCTGGTATTGGTCTTTGCCGATGGGCGATATACCGAGAGAATAAAAACAGAATGTCTGCCGATGGGATAGTCTGTTTTTGTGATTGAGGTATCAAAGGAGGTCAAGGGGGAACACCTGCCCACGACATCTTTGCAGACGAAGTCTGAAAGTGTCATAGTGGGTTACACACATTCAAAGAATGTTGTGTAATGGCTTCGCCCTGCCGAGAAAGGAGAACGAAAATGGCGAAAAACAACAAAGCGGATATGAGCTGTGCAAGGGTTAAAAAGTACACCGCTTCCGATGTCAGCAAGGCAGAAAGACACAACGAGCGCAAAAATGAAACCTATGAAAATATGAATGTCATTGAGGAACGCATACCTTTTAATGTGCATTTCAAAAAGCCTTTTGCTCCGACCTATATGGAACAGTTGAAGCAGATGGAAACCAACGGGCTGGTGTCGCTCCGTGGGTTGAGAAAAGACGCTACACTCTTTAACGAGATTGTGATTGATGTGAATACGATGTACTTCGAGCGTAACGGTGGTTATGAGTATGCAAAGCAGTTTTATGAAGAAGCCTATCATTTCATCGAGGAAAAATTCGGTGCGGATAATGTTATATCGGCAGTAATGCACGCTGACGAAATCAATGTAGCTGCTACCGAGGAACTCGGAAAAGAGGTTTACCATTATCATCTGCACGCTATGGTATTGCCCGTAGTCGAAAAAGAAATCTTATGGAGCAAGCGTTGCAAAGATGAAAAACTGCGAGGAACGGTTAAGGAAGTAGTCAATCAGATTAGCCATTCAAAGAAATGGAAATCGGATATTCCGCTAACCGATGAGAAAGGTAATCCGTTATTGCAAAAGAACGGAAAGCCGATGTTCAGAGCCTCATACAGCATACTTCAAGATGAATTGTTCAATTATATGACCGAGCAGGGATTTAAGGGGTTTCAGCGTGGCGAATACGGAAGTACAGCAGAACACTTGACCTCTCTGCAATATCAAATCAAGCAGGACAAGGAACGCTTGGAGAAACTGCAACAGCGTATTCAGAAAGAACAAGTGAAATATGAGCCTGCCCGTCATATCTCAAAGACCTTAAACGAGATTGACGGTATGGGACAGAAAACCTTTACAGGCAAGATGGCAATATCCAAAGAGGACTACTCACAACTGACTGCACTTGCCAAAGAGGGCATTACAAGTCGTGCCGAAATCAAGTCATTAGAGCAAAATGCAAATTATTACAGGCAGAAGTATTTTGACAGTGCAAACGCACTTGAAAGAATGAAAACCAAATACAACGAGCTGAAAGAAAAATGCAAACCGTTTCTTGAAGCATTGGAACACTTCCCCGAAGTTGCCAAACTTTTCACCGAAAAAGTAAGGCAACTTTTTTCTTTTAAGGAAGAACAACAACGAGCCGAAAAAGAAGCAAGGGAAAAAGAAAGACAAGAGCGTATCAAGGCACGAAGAAATAAGCGTGATATGGAAAGATAATCACTTCGACTACACTCCCGACTTAATGACTTCTTGGACTGTTGGGAATGTATTTTCGGGCAGTAATCGGGACACTTGGCAAACGAGTGTCCCATATTTTTGAAAGGAAAGGAAGTGAAACGATATGGAAAACAAAAAATTCAAGTTATTCGGTGCAAATTGGAAAGACCACTTTTATTGTGTGCGTAAAGCAGTCGGAAACCGCCAAAAAGCCGATAGAAAAGGTATTTAAGGATATATGCAGACACGAGGTTCAGGAAGATTTCTTTTCAGCCGGTTTGTTAAGTTTAGAAAAATTAAAGAAATCATCTTGACAAATTCGTTCCCGAGGGGTCAAGCTACCGCCCGAAAACAAGGTTTGCCAAGTTTCACAACCTGCCAGAGCTGATGCAGATGTTCCGTGAGGTAGCCGACATTCAGACTGCCGATATGCTGAAGCTCCCCGTGCCAAAGGTCAATTACCGCAATATCAAGGTCGCTCCGAGCGAAATCCAAACGGAAATGGTTGCTTCCCTCGCAAAGAGAGCCGAGAAAGTCCGTGACAGACTTGTAGAGCCGTATATCGACAATATGCTGAAAATCACAAATGATGGGCGCAAGCTGGCACTTGACCAAAGGCTTATCGACCCGATGCTGCCAGACTTTGAAAACAGCAAGGTCAACGCCTGCGTGGATAATGTGTACCGTATCTGGGCGGAAAATGCCGATACACGGGCGACGCAGCTTGTATTCTGCGACCTGTCAACGCCTAAAAACGACGGCACTTTCAATGTCTACGATGATATACGGACGAAACTGACCGACAAGGGTATCCCAGCGGAGCAGATACGCTTTATTCACGAAGCGACTACCGACGCACAGAAAAAGGAGCTGTTTGCAAAGGTCAGGAGCGGCGAAGTGGGTGTTCTTTTAGGCTCTACCCCGAAAATGGGAGCAGGTACGAATGTGCAAGACAGACTCAAAGCCATTCATAATTTGGACTGTCCGTGGCGACCGAGCGACCTTGAACAGCGGCAAGGGCGCATTGAACGGCAAGGCAATATGTTCCCAGAGGTTGAGGTCTATCGCTATGTTACCGAGCAGACCTTTGACGCCTACCTCTATCAGTTGGTAGAGAGCAAGCAGAAATTTATCAGCCAGATAATGACGAGCAAAAGCCCCGTCCGTTCTGCCGAAGATGTGGACGAGGTTGCGCTGTCCTTTGCCGAGGTCAAAATGCTTGCCACAGGCGACGAGCGTTTCAAAGAGAAAATGGATTTGGATATACAGGTATCAAAGCTGCGTGTACTCAAACAAAGCTATCTGTCTGAGCATTACGACCTTGAGGACAGGATACTCAAATTCTATCCGCAGACCATAAAGGAGTATGAGGAACGCATTGCAGGCTACGAAAGCGACACGGCACTTGCCGTGCAGCACAAGCCGCAGGGCGAGGATAAGTTCTGTCCGATGACCATAAAAGGCGTGACCTTTACCGAAAAAGCAGCCGCAGGCGAAATGCTCCTTGCCGTCTGTAAGGAAAATACTCTTGCCAATCCCGTGGAAATCGGCAGCTACCGTGGTTTTAGAATGGAGGTTTATTATGATACGCTCAACACCCATTACTGCCTAAACCTTTGCGGAAAGGCAAAGCACAAGGTGGAATTGGGCAGCGATGCGCTCGGTAATCTGACCCGAATTGAAAATGAGCTTGCGAAAATCCCTGTAAAATTGGAGGTCGCAAAGACAAAACGGACAGAAACCATTGAGCAGTTACAAACCGCAAAAGCGGAGGTTGAAAAGCCTTTTGCCTTTGAAGATGAGCTGCGGGAAAAGATGGAACGGCTGAACGCTCTCAATATCGAGCTTAATCTGAATGAGAAAGACCCGTTCCGTTATGGACACCGAGCCAGACCAGAGCGAGGAGCAACCCGAAAGAAAATGTGCGAATCGAGAGAGATAATGCTGTTTGTATATTTGTAATGACCTTTTTGGGGAAGTATAATAGGTACAAGAAGTATTAAATCGGAGGTGAAAACCGTGCTTGATAATTTCAAATTTGAAACCTTTGTCGATGCGCACAGCAATATTTTCGAGGAGTATCTAAGCCCGTCATATCTAAGCTGAGAGAAACCAATTCCGAATACCGTTCCATAGAGGAAAAGATAGAGAGCCTTTACAGGCAGTATCCGAAAGTAATAGCGGTGTTCGATACGGAGAAATCAAGCGATTTATCCGAGCAGGAATGTACGGTGCTGATAGAAATTCTGGAGCTTCGGGCGAGGCTCTGCGATATGCAGCAGGAAGCTATTTATTTCCGAGGCTGCTATGACAGCGTGGGGTATCTGAAAAAGGCAGGCATTTTATAACCGAGAACGGCGGCATTGGCGAAAAGCTGATGCCGCTTTTATATAGCCGAGTGGTTTTCACCGAACGGAAATCACTCGGCTTTTTCTATTTCTGGAGGTGATTTGATTGAATGAAAAGCAGCAGACCCTATGTGCAGCTTGACCCTGCGGTTATCGAACAGGCACGGCAAATGGACTTGCTCTCCTATCTCAGAGCTTATGAGCCGAACAATTTGGTGCGTGTCGGCGGCAGCGTTTACTGCACCAGAGAACACGACAGCTTAAAAATTTCTAACGGCAAATGGTATTGGTGGTCGAGAGGTATCGGTGGTGTTTCCGCCCTTGACTATCTTATCAAGGTCAAAGATTACGGATTTGTCGAAGCCGTCGAAGCTCTGACGGGCGGTGCGGTTGAATGGACACCGCCGCAAACGCCGAAAAAAGACGAGCCGAAAGTTCTGCTATTGCCACCGAAGAACAAGGATTGCAGCCGAGTAATGCAGTATCTTTTCGGACGAGGTATAGATTATCAGCTCATACAGGAGTGCATTGCAGACGGTACGATTTACGAAAGTGCCGATTATCACAATGCCGTTTTTGTAGGCAATGATAAAAGCGGAACGCCAAAGTATGCCGCCTTGCGCAGCACGCTCGGCAGTCCCTTTAAGCAGGACGCTTCGGGAAGTGACAAGCGATATTCGTTCCGACTGCTTGCGAAAGAGCCGATAAACACGGTGCATTTATTTGAAGCAGCCATTGATTTACTGTCCTATGCGACCTACCTTAAATGCGAGGGCAAGGACTATCGGACACAAAATCTGCTCTCTTTGTCGGGTGTATATCAGCCAAAAAGGAGCTGAGCGAGAGCCAAAGCCCCCATTGCGCTGTCCACTTATCTCAAAGAAAATCCGCAAATCAAGACCGTTGTTCTGCATCTTGACAATGACAAAACGGGCAGGCTGTGTACTGCCGCCTTAACCGAATTACTGAAAAAGGACTATGAAATCGTTGATTCTCCGCCGCCTGTCGGCAAGGATGTCAACGATTTTTTAATGTCCTATCTGGGCTTTCAAGCAAAAGCCCTTCCGTGAAAGGAGTGATGTCCGTTGATTGTGCAGCAGATTTTCTGAAAAACGACAACCAAACCGACCCTAAATTTAAGAACGAAAGTGAGGAAATGACGATTGAAAAACTATGATGTGACCCTTACCGCCCACTACGAAAAGACCGTTTCCGTTTGCGCCGACAGCCCCGAACAGGCGGCGGAGAAAGTCAAAATTATTCTCTTTGATACCGACCTTATCGAGTTTTCCGATGAGGATTTTGTCTGCGGTGAAGCTGATATTACCGAGCATAGCGAGGACGGTCTTGACGATACCGATGAGGAAGAATTGTCCGAAGAAGATGATTGCTCGGACTGTCCGTACTTCTGCCCCGTGTGCGGAGAATGTCTGTATGAGGACGGGTGCGAAGAATGATATGTCTTACCAAGCACTGAATTTGGCTAACCAAATTCGCTTGTTAGGGGGCTGCCCTAATACCCCGTGAAAACAGAAAGGAGTTTGAGAATGAGTGAGCTTATATTTTCATCATCGGCATAATGTTCGGCGGGCTGACGGGCGTTGCGATTATGTGCTGTTTGCAGATAAACCGTCTGTCCGAGAGAGAGGAAGTGAAAAATGCGAAAACGAAATGTGCAGATACTTTTCCGTCTGACTGAGGAAGAAGCCGAGCAACTTAACGAGCTTGTGCGGAAATCGGGTCGCTCAAAAGAAGCCTTCCTCAGAGAAACGGTAAAGGCTACCGCCTATGCGAGAAGCCCGACCCAGAGTTTTATAAAATGATGCGAGAGCTGTCGGCTATCGGCAACCGTATCAATCAGCTTGCGGTCAAGGCAAACGCCCTCGGCTTTATCGACACGCCGATGCTCCGAGAGGAAGCGAGGAAATGGCACGAGTTCCAAATCGAAATCCGCAAAAGGTATCTGCTGCCCTGCAAGGTATCTTAATGGCGGTCTGCGAGATATGGGATGTGCGTGGCAGGCTCGACCACCCGATTGACTACGCAGAAAATCCCGAAAAGACCGCCAACCCCAAATACACCGAAGCTGATTTACAGGCTATGGTCGATGTAATGGAGTACGCCACCAATAAGGATAAGACCGAGCAGCGTTTCTTTGTCACGGGCGTAAACTGCGACCCGACTACCGCAAGAGATGAAATGATGATTGCTAAAGCCCAATGGAACGATACAAGCAAGATTGTTTGTTATCACGGCTTCCAGAGCTTCAAGTCTGGCGAGGTCACGCCAGAGCAGGCGCACGAGGTCGGGGTCAGACTTGCCGAGAGAATGTGGGGCGACAGATTTCAAGTCATTGTTGCTACCCACCTCAACACCGAGTGTCTGCATAACCACTTTGTAGTAAACTCCGTTTCCTTTGTGGATGGCAAGCACTATCACGACAACAAAGCAAATTTGCGGCTGCTCCGTCAGCGCTCCGATGAGCTTTGCCGTGAGTATGCTCTGTCCGTTATTGAACACCCAAGCGGCAAAGAAAAAGCCTATGCTCTTTACCAAGCGGAAAAGCAAGGGCGACCCACAAGAGATAATGTCGCAAGGCAGGCGGTTGATGAAGCCATTGCACAGTCCTACACGCTGAAAGACTTTGACCGCATTATGGCGGAGATGGGCTACCGTGTGAGCTTTGACCCCAACCGCAAATATTGGACGATTATCGGAAAGGCTGGCAAAGACCGAAGCGGCTCTATAAGCTCGGAGAGGATTATACCAACGACAGAATAACGGAGCGTATCAGCCAGAACTCTTATGCCGTAAGGTTTGACCGATTTACCGACACACCGAAGCAGGTCAAGGTCTATCGGGTCAAGGGGTCGCTTTCGGATATTAAGAAAATCGGCGGCTTGCGGGGACTGTATCTTCATTACTGCTACAAGCTCGGTATCCTGCCGAAGAACAAAAAACAGAATTACGCTCGGCTTCATTATCTGTTAAAGGACGACCTTATGAAAATGGAAGCATAGCAAAAGAAACAAGGCTGCTTTGTCGGAATCACATTGATACGGCACAGCAGCTTTTGTCATACAAAGGCTCGTTGGAAACGGAAGTGTCCGCCTTGCTTGAAAAGCGCAAGGAGCTTTACTCCAAATCCCGTTCCGCAAAGGACGAGGACACCAAATCACAGGTCAAGGCAGAGCTATCCGATATTTCCAAACGCCTTAGTATTCTGCGAAAGGAGGTTAAACTTTGCGAGGGTATCGCCGCCCGTAGCGACACCCTTAAAGAAAAACTCGCAGCGATACGGGCAGATGAACAAGAACAGCAAAGAAAGGAGCTGACGAAAAATGAACACAGGCGGCGAAGCGGCAGAACAAATCGTCCGAATGAGCTTGGAGGGCTTTGAGGTCGCTGCAAAAATCACAGGCGCAGGAGCGAAAAATATCGCCATCCTGCTGTATTCCATTCTGAAAGAAGAAAAGAAAACCAAAGGCAAGGCACGGCTTTCCTCAATGCTGCGCTCTGGAAAAGAGCTGAAGGTCTTTACCGTGAAAAACGACGACCTCAAAACATTCACGCAGGAAGCCAAAAAATACGGCGTTCTTTATTGCGTCCTTGCAGACCGCAAGAATAACGACCCTAATGCAGAGGTCGATGTTATCGCCCGTGCGGAGGACGCATCGAAAATCAGCCGTATCGTGGAGCGCTTCAACCTTGCATCGGTGGACACCGCTTCTATCGTAACCGAAGCGGAGAAATCCAAAGACGAAAAGAACGGACAGCCAGAGCCAGAAATCACAACACCCGAAAAGGCAGAAAAGGACAAGCTGCTTGACGAGCTTATGGGTAAGCCTGTCGGCAAGGAGGAAAAACGCCCCAAACCCCTCGGTGGCAAAGACCGAAAAATCCCCTCAGTCCGAGCCTATCTCAGAGAAGCAAAGCAAATCCGCAGAGGGGGCTACTATGACTAAAGAGAAACCTTCCGTCAAAGAGGAACTGCGGAAAATCAAGGAGAGCCGCAAAGAACAGGAAGCGGACAAAGGCACTTCCGCCCTGGACAAAAGCGGAGCTTCCGACAGGGCTAAGAGTGCCAACGGCAAGACCGAACACAAACAGCCCCAGAGAAAAGGAAACACAAAAATCCAAAGAAGCGAGGTAAACAAGTATGAGTATCTATGATGTATTCAGCGGCGGCAGTAAACCGTTCGACAAAGAACAATGGGCTGCCCAGAAGCAGGCGCAGCGAAAAGAAGCCTATGAGCTGATTGACAACACCTGCTCCGAAATGATGAGCAGCGGCGACAGCTTCCGTCAGTATCTTGATGTGCAGGGACGGTTTGACCGCTATTCCGTAAACAATGCCATTCTGGTATCTGCGCAAATGCCAGAAGCAACGCAGCTTAAAGAAAAAGCCGCTTGGAAGCAGAGCCGTGTCTATGTGAATAAGGACGCACAGAAAGTCGTTATCCTTGAGCCGAGCAAGGAGTACACCCGTGAGGACGGCTCTAAGGCGGTCGGCTACAACGCCAAAGAGGTCTATGACATTTCCGAAACCTCTGCAAAGGACAGACAGGAAGCACAGGAAAAGAAATCTATGCGTGAGCTTGTGTCGGCACTCATTGACGCAAGCCCCGTGCCTTTTGTACCTGTTGCAGACCTTGAAATGCCTGCCTACTACGACAGCGAACAGCAGAGCATTTTTATCCGCACGGGTCTTAACGAGGAACAGCTTTTCGTGAGTATGGCAAAGGAAGTGTCAGCGGCGGTTTTTGACTTTAAGCATAACGAAAGCCGAGAAGCGTCCGAGTTCAAATCCTACTGCGTGGCGTATATGGTAAGCTCCCGCTACGGCGTTGACACCAGAGGCTTTAATTTCTCCAGACTTCCGAAAGAGCTTGCGGAAACGGATACGCAGGCTTTCAAGGGAGAGCTTGGCTCTATGCGTGATGTTCTGGGTGAAATCCAGAGCGAAATGTATAAGAGTATGGAGAAAAACAAGCCTGCCAAAAGCAAGGAGCAGGAACGATAAACGGAGGTACAGCTTATGAGAGAAGAACGATACCATATTGCACTTGATAAGTACGATAAAAATATCGTTATCAATGCGCTTAACACCCTGCGTACACGGCAGTTACAGGAGGAACGCCCCACCGAGCCTGTTGACGAGCTGATTAGCAAGGTAGCACACGCCCCGACAAAGAAATTCAAAGTCGTGCATTGCAGGTGCAATGAGGAACGATAATGACAAAAAGACGAGCCTAATCCTTTCCGCCTGCGGCGTTGTTCCTGTCGTGTGGCTTGCTCTGCTGACCGCCCCTTATGTGGGCGGCAGCATTGTAGAAATCATCCGAGGGCTGACCGACGCTATGGGCAGTCCCTTTGCAGTAACCGTATGTGAGGACAGCGTAAAGACTGTCCTTATTTTTTTAGCCGCATACGGTATGGCTATCGGTATTTATTTCTCCACACGCAGGAACTACCGCAGGCGTGAGGAACACGGCTCTGCAAAATGGGGCAACGCCGATGCGCTGAATAAGAAGTATCGGGATAAAGACCCGTCTGAGAACAAGCTGCTGACCCAGAATGTCCGCATTGGTCTGGACGGGAAAAAGCACCGCCGAAATCTCAATATCTTAGTCTGCGGTGGCTCTGGTGCGGGCAAAACACGCTTTTTCTGTAAGCCAAACGCTATGCAATGCAATACCTCTTTCGTGGTGCTTGACCCAAAGGGCGAAATCGTCCGTGACATCGGCGGTCTGTTGGAGCGCAAAGGCTATGAGGTGCGTGTCCTTGACCTAATCAATATGCACCGCAGCCATTGTTACAATCCCTTTGTGTATCTGCGCAACGACAACGATGTGCAGCGTTTGGTAACGAATCTGTTTAAGGCAACTACGCCAAAAGGCTCACAGTCGCAAGACCCGTTCTGGGATACGGCGGCAAGTATGCTGCTTCTTGCGTTGGTGTTTTATCTCAAATACGAAGCTCCGCCCGACGAGCAGAATCTCCCTATGGTTATGGAGCTGCTTCGTGCAGGCGAAGTCCGTGAGGATGACGACAGCTATGTAAGCCCTCTGGACGAACTGTTTGACCGTCTGGAAATGGTAAACCCAGAGCATATCGCCCTCAAGTATTACAGGGATTATCACTCTGGCTCTGCTAAGACCTTAAAGAGTATTCAAATCACGCTTGCCGCAAGGCTTGAAAAATTCAATCTGGAGAGCCTTGCAGGCTTACCGCCACCGATGAGCTTGACCTGCCGAGTCTGGGAGAAAAGAAAGTCGCTTTGTTTGCTTTGATACCCGACAATGATACGAGCTTTAACTTCCTTGTCAGTATCCTTTATACGCAGCTCTTTCAACAGCTCTTTTATCTGGCAGACCATAAATACGGCGGCAGCTGCCCGTGCATTGCCACTTTATAATGGACGAATTTGCGAATGTATCGCTGCCCGATGACTTCGATAAGATTTTGTCCGTTATGCGTTCCAGAGGGGTATCAGTGTCCATTATCCTGCAAAATCTGGCGCAGCTCAAAGCTCTTTTCGAGAAGCAATGGGAAAGCATCGTAGGCAACTGCGATGAATTTCTTTATCTCGGCGGCAATGAGCAAAGTACCCACAAATATGTGTCGGAGCTGCTCGGCAAGGAAACCATTGATACCAACACCTACGGAAAAAGCTCTGGGCGAAGCGGAAGCTATTCGACCAACTATCAAATATCGGGGCGTGAGCTTATGACCCCAGATGAAGTGCGTATGCTTGATAACGCTACGCACTTCTTTTTATTCGTGGAGAACGCCCCGTAATGGACTTCAAGTATGACATTATGAAGCACCCGAATGTGAAGCTGACTGCTGACGGAGGCAGCCGCCGTATAATCACGGAGAGCCGACGCAGGCAGTCGCAACCCTTGTGTTTGACAGCGATATTCCTCAAAGCGCCGTAAGCATAAACGCTGTCAGCACTTCCTACGAGCTTCTGTCCGATGAGGACTTGGAAGAAATATTCAACATCTAAAAGGAGGATTTATCTATGAAACTTTTTAAGAAGAATGAGGGTAAGAAAACCGAAAAGCTGCCGATGTCTGGCAAGGTCAGAAAGCTTCCGCTTTTACTGCACGGCAGTAATGGCGTTGAGCCTTGTTGTGGGAACATCCGTGACCGCTTTTGCGGCGAATGACCCTATTGCCGTAGTCAATACCTGTCCGACTTCATTTTCGGTCTGGTAAGAGCTGTTGGTATGATTATGCTCGGCTTCGGTATTGTGCAAATTGGTCTGTCCCTCAAATCTCACGACCCGTCCCAGAGAGCAAACGGCTTTTTGACCTTGCGGGCGGCGTGGTCATTACCTTTGCAAAGGAAATCTTGACCCTTATCACAGGCTGAGAGAACAACAGAATGACACAAGACTGACGGTAACGGGGGCAGATCCGCTTTGCGGAATTGCCCCCGTTATCCAAATCAATAAGGAGGTGGTCGAATGTCTGATAATTGGATTGTGCAGAACTTGGAGAACGCTCTTGAAACTTGGAATGAGAAGCTGTCGGAGATATGGCAACTCATTACCCAATCCCCAGAGAACTTTAAGGGCGGCACGATATGGAATGTTATCGTAAATATACACGGTGCGGTGCAGGCAATCGGGCTTGCGTTGCTCGTTCTCTTTTTCGTCGTAGGCGTAATGCGGACTTGCGGCAGCTTTGCAGAAGTCAAGAAACCAGAACACGCATTAAGCTGTTTATCCGCTTCGCCCTTGCCAAAGGTGCTGTGACCTATGGCTTGGAGCTGATGATGGCGCTTTTCAATATCGTACAGGGTCTTATCTCAACCATTATGAACGCCGCAGGCTTCGGAACGGCACAGCAGACGGTATTGCCGTCTGAAATTGTGACCGCTGTTGAGGATTGTGGCTTTTTTGAGAGTATCCCGTTATGGGCGGTCACGCTGATAGGCGGTTTGTTCATTACGGTGCTGTCGTTCATTATGATTATGTCAGTGTACGGCAGATTTTTTAAGCTGTACCTTTATACTGCCATTGCCCCTGTTCCACTTTCCACTTTTGCGGGAGAGCCGAGCCAGAGTGTCGGCAAGAGCTTTATCAAGAGCTATGCGCCGTGTGTCTGGAGGGTGCAATCATTGTGCTTGCCTGTATCATCTTTTCGCTCTTTGCGGCTTCGCCCCCTGCGGTTGACCCAAATGCTGCGGCGGTGTCTATGGTATGGAGCTATATCGGAGAGCTTGTATTTAATATGCTCGTCTTGGTAGGTGCGGTCAAAATGTCTGACCGTGTTGTAAGAGAAATGATGGGCTTATAAAGGAGGTGCGACGAATTGGAAGTTAAGATAAACAAGGAAATCCGCAATTACACGGAAAGTATGTTTTTCGGACTGTCGCTCAGACAGTTCATTTTTTCGATGCTTGCCTGCGGCGTGGCGGTAGGTCTGTATTTTCTGCTGCGCCCGTACTTCGGAACGGAAACCCTCAGTTGGGTATGTATCCTCGGTGCAGCGCCCTTTGCGCTGATGGGCTTTGTTAAATACAACGGTATGAACGCCGAGCAGTTCGTCTGGGCGTGGATTAAATCGGAGTTCCTTATGCCGAAAAAGCTGATGTTTCAGCCCGATAATCTCTACTATGAAACGCTGAAAGCGACAATCCAAAATCACGAAAAGGAGGCGTTGAAGAACAATGCTTAAAACACTCAAAAACCTGTTCAAACAGGACAAGGAGAAGTTTGTCGTGCCGAAATCGGTACAGAGCGTTATCCCAATTAAAACTATCTGGGAGGACGGTATCTTCCTTGTCGGCAAGAACAAGTACGCTAAGACATTCAAATTTGAGGACATCAATTACGCCGTAGCAAGCCGTGAGGATAAGGAAGCAATGTTCCTTGAATACTCGGAGCTGCTTAATTCTCTTGACAGCGGAGCTACTACGAAAATCACTATCAATAACCGCCGCTTAAACAAAGCGGACTTTGAACAGACGATACTCATTCCTATGGCTGATGACGGTCTGGATAAGTATCGCAAGGAATATAACAAGATGCTCCTTGATAAAGCGACGGGAGCAAACTCCATTGTGCAGGACAAGTATGTGACGGTATCTGTCAACAAGAAAAACATTGAGGAAGCCCGAAACTATTTCGCCCGTGTGGGCGCTGACCTTATTGCACACTTTTCCCGTCTGGGGTCACGCTGCGTAGAGCTTGAAGCCGAAGAAAAGCTCCGTATTTTTCACGACTTTTACCGCACAGGTGAAGAAACGGCGTTCCGTTTCGATATTTCCCAGACGATGCGAAAGGGTCACGACTTCAAGGACTTTATCTGTCCCGACACCTTTGAGTTTGAAAAGGACTGTTTCAGAATGGGAGACAGATACGGGCGTGTGATTTTCCTCAGAGAATATGCCGCCTATATCAAGGACAGTATGGTAGCGGAGCTTTGTGAGCTGAACAGAAATATGATGCTCTCCGTTGACATTATCCCCGTTCCCACAGATGAAGCCGTGCGAGAGGTGGAGAACCGACTGCTCGGCGTGGAAACCAATATCACGAATTGGCAGCGAAAGCAAAACCAGAACAACAATTTTTCTGCCGTTGTACCGTATGACTTGGAGCAGCAGCGAAAAGAAAGCAAGGAGTTTCTTGATGACCTTACGACCCGTGACCAGAGAATGATGTTCGCCGTGCTGACTATGGTGCATACGGCTGACAGCAAGGAGCAGCTTGACAGCGACACAGAAGCGTTGCTTACGACTGCCAGAAAGCACCTGTGTCAGTTTGCCGTGCTGAAATATCAGCAGATGGACGGCTTAAATACGGTGTTGCCTTTCGGTGTGCGAAAGATTGACGCCCTGCGTACCCTTACAACGGAAGTCTTGCGGTGTTTATTCCGTTTCGGGTGCAGGAAATCTATCACGAGAACGGCGTTTATTACGGGCAGAATGTAATCAGCAAGAATATGATTATCGCCAACCGCCGCCACCTGCTCAACGGTAATTCCTTTATCCTCGGCGTATCGGGTGCAGGCAAATCCTTTACGGCAAAGGAAGAAATGACGAACATCATTCTGACCGACCCCAACGCCGATATTATCATTATTGACCCAGAGCGAGAGTATTCGCCGCTTGTAAAGGCAATGCAGGGCGAGGTCATTCACATCTCGGCAACGAGCGAAAACCATATCAACGCTATGGATATGAACTCCGATTATGGTGACGGCGCAAACCCCGTTATCTTGAAATCGGAGTTTATTTTGTCCCTTTGCGAACAGCTCATCGGCGGCAGCAGTCTTGGCGCAAAGCAGAAATCCATTATTGACCGATGTACGGCAAGCGTGTACCGCTACTATCAGCAGGGCAACTATATGGGAACGCCGCCCACCTTGCAGGACTTCCGTGAGGAGCTGTTAAAGCAGAATGAGCCAGAAGCACAGGAAATCGCCCTTGCGATTGAGCTGTTTACGGACGGTTCGCTCAACACCTTTGCAAAGCACACGAATGTTGATACCCACAGCCGCCTTATCTGCTATGACATTCTGGATTTGGGCAAGCAGTTACAGCCTATCGGTATGCTTGTCGTGCTTGACAGCATCTTAAACCGTATCACTCAGAACAGAGCGAAAGGCAGAAACACCTTTATTTTCATTGACGAAATTTATCTGCTGTTCCAACACGAATACTCTGCAAACTTCCTCTTTACCCTCTGGAAGCGTGTGCGTAAATACGGTGCGTACTGCACGGGTATCACGCAGAATGTGGACGACCTTTTGCAGAGCCATACGGCAAGGACAATGCTTGCCAACAGCGAGTTTATCATTATGCTCAACCAAGCATCCACAGACCGTATCGAGCTTGCCAAGCTCCTTAATATATCCGACCTTCAGCTCAGCTATATCACGAATGTCGGCGCAGGACAGGGGCTTCTCAAGGTCGGCAGCTCTCTTGTGCCGTTTGTCAACAAGTTCCCCCGCAATACCGAGCTTTACAAGCTGATGACGACCAAGTTCGGAGAGGTATAAAATGCAGAAATTGCGGTGTTCGTGTCGTATCGTGAGAGGTTAGAAAAAATAATCGTGTTAATTAGTGCGATAATTAAAGAAAATTTCATTGATTTTTACACGAATATCTGCTATACTGTGTTTAGTACCTTTAAGGAGGACTGCTTATGTATAGAAAGATTATGGGCTTCTTGGAAGCGTGGAAAGAAAGCGAACACCGCAAGCCCCTTATTTTACAGGGCGCAAGACAGGTCGGAAAGACCTATTCCATTCTGGAGTTCGGGCGCACCCACTATGAAAATGTGGCATACTTCAACTTTGAAACCAATCCAAAGCTGAAACGAAACTTTTGAGGAAAACATCAGCCCCGATTATCTGATACCGATTTTGTCCCATATCGCAGGTCAGACTATCGTAAAGGAAAAAACGCTGATTGTATTCGACGAGGTGCAGCTCTGCGAAAGGGCTTTGACCTCGCTCAAATATTTTTGCGAGGATGCTCCAGATTATCACATCATCGTGGCAGGCAGCTTGCTCGGCGTTGCGGTCAACAGGGCGAAATTCTCTTTCCCGTAGGAAAGGTCGATATGAAAACGCTTTATCCTATGGATATGGAGGAATTTATGTTGGCACTCAGTGAGGACGATTTGGTAGAGCAGATTAAAAAGTGCTTCCAAACCGATACGCCGTTGCCGTCTGCCTTGCACGATGCCGCAATGCAGCTTTACCGTCAGTATCTTGTGGTCGGCGGTATGCCAGAGTGTGTAATGCAGTTTGCCGAAACAAAGGATATATCCTTGTCCGCCATACGCAGGATACGATACTTGCAAGCTATCTCAATGATATGAGCAAGTATAACAGCTTGAATGAAATCAAGAAAACCAGACTTGCCTACGACAATATAACCGTTCAGCTCTCAAAGAAGAATACCCGTTTCCAATATAAGCTGATTAAGAAAGGCGGACGAGCTTCCGAATTTGAAAATGCAATCGAATGGCTTTGCCTGTCTGGTATCGTGTCACAGGTCTATAAGGTCGAGCAAATCAAAAAACCGCTTGAAAACTACCGTGATATTGATGCGTTTAAGATTTATGTATCCGACTTAGGATTGCTTTGCGCCAAGAAAGACTTAGCCGCCAATGACATTCTCTATATGGTCGAGGAAATTAACGACTTCAAGGGCGGTATGGCGGAGAACTATGTCAATGTGCAGCTCTCCATTAACGGCTACCACACCTATTATTGGGAGTCCGAGCGTGGTGCTGAAATTGATTTTATCATTCAGCGTGACGGGCAGCTCATTCCCATTGAGGTTAAGTCTGCCGACAACACCAGAGCCAAGAGCTTAAAGGTCTATATGGACACCTACAAGCCCGCTTATGCTATCAAGCTCTCTGCCAAAACTTCGGCTTTGAGGATAACAAAAAATCGTTCCTCTCTATGCTGCATTTTGTATCTGAAATCAATATTGCAACGGTAACGCTCACAGAAAATGTGGGCGTTATTTTTTGCCCCTAAAACAGAATAAGAAAGGACAACGCTTATGAAGAAATACAAGAAAATCATTTGTATGATTGCCGCCGTGTGCCTGTTAGGTGCGGCGGCTTTTTGCGGCTTTCGTATTTACAGCCACTATGCGCACGAAAGCGAGCAGGAAGAAATCTTTGATAAAATTGCCGAGGTTGTGAAACAGGCGCAGACAGGCGAAAGTGAAGCGACCGATGTTTTGCTCACGGAGGAAGAAACCGTACTTGCGGAATACGGCGAGTTGTATCTGCAAAATACGGATATGGTCGGCTGGCTTTCGATTGCCGGCACGAATATCAACTTTCCCGTAATGCAGACCCCGAACAACCCCAATTATTATCTGAAGCACAATTTTGAAAAGGAGTACAGCGATTTAGGTACGCCGTATGTGCAGGAAAATTGCGACCTATTGACGAGCGGATAACCTTGTATTTACGGTCATCACATCAAGGGACAAAAGATGTTCGGCGCATTGGAGAATTACAAGAACAAGGATTTTTACGACGGAACACAAGACCATTCGTTTGATACCCTCATAAAGAGGGACGAGTATGAAATCATTGCCGTGTTCAAAACGGTTGCGTACAGCTCGGCAGGCTTCCGTTACTACGATTTTGTAAGCGCAGAGGACGAAAACGCCTTTAACGCTTATATCGCCAAGTGCAAGGAGCTTGCCTTATATGATACAGGCGTGACCGCAGAATACGGCGACAGGCTTATTACGCTTTCTACCTGCGAATACTCCGCACAAAACGGTAGGCTTGTTGTAGTGGCAAAAAGGGCTGCCTAATATCTGTACCGCTTCAAGGAAAGGAGGCTTTTAATGGCTGATATAAAAACCAGAGATGCGGTCAAAGGCACGATAAAGACCATAGATAAAGCCGCCATTGCCACCGAGCGTATGAAGTCCGCTTATGCGAAAACAAAGGACAAAGCAGAACAAGGCTGTTACGCCGATGAAAGCTCCGCTACGGAATATGCCGCCGACAGGCTTTCCTACGGAGCTGACCGTATCAAGGACGAGGGTATCCACCAATTTAACAAGCAAGGGCAAAAGGCGGTCAAGGAAACAAGGGAAAATATAGGCAAAGCAAAGGATAAAATATCGTCCTATAAACAGAAAAAGGCGGCAAAAGCCGCCGAACAGCATAACAACGGCTTGCAGATCCGTCGACGGGGCTGCAAGCGTTCCTCCTGCTCCCGATAGCACCCAAAGCAAAATCTCAGTTTATCAAGACCCGACAGCAAGGCAAAAAGATGGTTAAGACCACCGCCCGAAATACAGAAAAGACGGTCAAGGCAACCGCAAAAGGTACGGTCAAAACCACCCAGAAAAGCGTTAAGACTGCACAGGCTACCTCTAAGGCGGCTATCAAAACAGCCGAGCATACCGCCAAAGCAACGAAGGCAGCGGCAAGGGCTTCGGCAAAAGCGGCTCAACGAGCTGCACAGGCGGCAAAAGCCTCCGTTAAGGCTACGGTTGCTGCGGTGAAAGCGGCGGTAAAAGCTACGATTGCCGCAGTTAAAGCGATTATTGCAGGCGTCAAGGCGCTTGTAGCCGCCATTGCCGCAGGCGGTTGGATTGCCGTCGTGATTATTATTGTTATCTGTCTGATTGCCTTGATTGCAGGCTCGGTGTTCGGTATTTTCTTTTCGGGCGAGGACTCTGGAAACGGTATGACAATGCAGAGCGTTGTACGGGAAATCAATGCTGAATACGATACCCGTCTTGACGAAATCCAAAGCAGCACGACCTATGATGTTTTGGAAATGTCGGGCAATCGTGCGGTCTGGAAAGAGGTGCTTGCGGTCTATTCCGTAAAAACTACCACCGACCCAGACAATCCGCAGGAAGTGGCGACAATGGACGAGAGTAAAAAGCAGCTTCTATCGGGCATCTTCTGGGAGATGAACGAAATCAGCTCCCACACCGAAAGCAAGACTGAAACCGCCATAACCGAGAGCGATGACGGTCACGGAAATATCGTGCAGACCGAAACGACCATTACACAAACCTATCTGTATATCACGGTCAGTCACAAGACCGCCGATGAAATGGCTGGCCTATACGGATTTAATGAGGAACAGCGACAGCAGCTATCCGAATTACTTGCCGAGGAAAACAATTCGCTCTGGTCGGCGGTGCTTTACGGTATCTCAGTCGGTGACGGCGAAATCGTGACCGTTGCCTTGTCGCAGGTCGGCAATGTGGGCGGTCAGCCTATTGGTCTTGGTACGGCTTTGACGGGCGTGTGGAATGGTGCGCCTGCTTTGTAAGTTGGTGTGCGAATGAGTGCGGCTATATCGACAGCGGCGTGATACCGAAATTCGCAGGCTGCGTCAATGGTGTGCAATGGTTCAAAGACCGTGGGCGATGGCAGGACAACAGCTTTGAGCCGTCGGCAGGTCAAATCATTTTCTTTGATTGGGACGATGAAAACGGACAGGACGGCGTTTCCGACCATACGGGAATTGTTGAGAAAGTCGAGAACGGCATCGTTTACACCGTTGAGGGTAATTCTGGCGACACCTGCAGGCAGAAACAATATCCTGTCGGATATTATGAAATCCTCGGTTACGGTGTCCCTGCCTATTAAAACACGAAATAAAAACAGAAACCGCTTGTATAACAGGCGGTTTCAATACATATACTATATATTTGCAACTTAAGTTTGAATATGCGAACCTAAACATTGCTTTTCTGGACTTTTGATGATATAATAGGAAAAACATCCTGATGAGGTGAGCCAAATGCGAGTGAGTTATAATAAACTTTGGAAACTTTTAATTGATAAGAATATGAAAAAGGGCGAGCTTCGAGATGCTATCGGAGCAAGTAAAAGCACTTTTGCTAAACTTGGTAAAAATGAGAATGTTACGCTCCCTGTATTATTGGAAATATGCGAATACTTGAATTGCGATTTTGGAGATATTATGGAAGCCTTGCCAGACAAGGTTAATAAGGAGTGCGAATAATATGAATGAAAATATTTTAATAGTTGATGATGAAAAAGAGATAGCCGATTTAATTGAGGTATATCTAAAAAATGACGGATACACGGTATATAAATTTTATAATGGTCTGGATGCTTTGGAATGTATTGAAACGCAAAAAATGGATTTGGCAATTTTAGATGTAATGCTTCCAGATATTGATGGATTTCGTATTTGTCAGAAAATCAGAGAACAGTATTATTATCCTATTATAATGCTGACGGCAAAAGTTGAGGATACTGATAAAATTATGGGACTTACCATTGGAGCTGATGATTACATTACAAAACCTTTCAATCCTTTGGAGGTTGTAGCAAGAGTAAAAACGCAACTTCGCCGTTATGTTCGTTATAATAATGCGGCTAATACCAAGGAAAAAGATACTCCCATTGCAGAACATGATGTAAGGGGACTTATTATAAACAAGAATACTCACAAATGTACTTTGTATGGAAAAGAGGTTACTTTGACACCTATTGAGTTTTCTATCCTATGGTACTTATGTGAGAACAGAGGAAAAGTTATACCATCTGAAGAATTGTTTGAAAATGTTTGGGGCGAGCAGTACCTTGATAACAATAATACTGTTATGGCTCATATCGGAAGATTGAGGGAAAAGCTTAATGAGCCTGCAAAAAAACCGAAATTTATAAAAACTGTGTGGGGAGTGGGATATACCATTGAAAAATAAAAGAAATAGCCAAAGAGATGATTATCGTCTTCTTAAAAATAAATTATTGATTAGAACTTTTGGAATGTTGTTTTTTGCGTTTGCCTTTTTAGCAACCTTGTACTCTCTATTTTAAGAGGGCACATAGCAAATGCTTTTGTGGGTTTTTTGGATAATTTTGTCTATCATGATTATGACCGAGCTTTAAATGTATATTCAATGTATATTAGAATTATATGAGTCTTTTCTTCATAGTGCTTTCCCTAATATTATTTGCAATTATACTGCGTTTTTATCTAAATGAATTTTCCAAGTATTTCAAAGAAATTAACCGTGGTATAGATGCTCTGATAGAAGAAAATACAGGAGATATTGTTTTGTCTTCTGAATTAACTGTAACCGAAAAGAAAATCAATCATATTAAGCATACTCTTGAACAACGAAAACTGGCAACAGAGCTTGCAGAACAGCGAAAAAATGACCTCGTTGTTTATCTTGCTCACGATTTGAAAACCCCACTCACCTCAGTAATCGGATATTTGACATTACTACGAGACGAAAATCAAATATCCGAAGAATTAAGAGAGAAGTATTTGTCAATTTCTTTGGAAAAAGCAGAACATCTTGAGGATTTAATTAACGAATTTTTTGAAATCACGCGGTTTAATCTTTCTAATATTACTCTTGAGTACAGCATGGTCAATTTGACCCGTATGCTTGAACAACTTACATACGAGTTCAAACCAATGTTTTTAGAGAAGAATTTAAAATGTGAGCTTGAAATAGTCCCAGACACTATGATAAAGTGCGATGTCAATAAAATGCAGCGTGTTTTTGATAATCTGTTAAGAAATGCCGTTAATTACAGTTTTGCTGACAGTACTATCCGTATTGTTTCTACGCAAAACGAAGGAAATTTGAATATTAAATTTACTAATTTTGGAAACACTATTCCGCAGGAAAGTTGGAACGCATTTTTGAACAGTTTTACAGGCTCGATACCGCAAGAAGTTCAAGAAGCGGCGGAGCAGGTTTAGGCTTAGCCATTGCAAAAGAAATTGTGGAACTTCACGGTGGCAGTATAACAGCAAAGAGCGAAAATGATATAATTGAATTTGAGGTGACTATTCCTCTTTTGTAGGAAAATCATAAGATTTTCAGTAGATAAAACGCAGAAAAAGCATTAGTGGTTTTGATATAATAATCAGAACCATTGATGCTTTTTATAGGATGATAATTTTATGCTTATAATACAGGAAATATTAGGATACTTTTTGATAGGAATAATAGGAATGGTAATCTTGTCAGTCTGCTATTTGCCAATTTATTTTATACTGAGAAAAAGAATACCTTTATCACGCCAGATTGTTTATTTTTTGCTTGGCGTCTGTGTTTTGGTTATCTGTACAGCAACATTTTTAGAATGGATAATTGCCTGTGTGTTAGATGGCAGGACGGTAATTGCTGCGGAGCGTTCACTAAATCTTATACCATTTCAGTTTATTACCGAAACTTGGGCTATGGAAGCACGGAAACAAATAACACAAACAATAGCAAATGTAGCGATGTTTCTGCCATTAGGCTTCGTTTTCCCTGTTGCGTTTAAGAAAGCACGGACTTTCTGGAAAACTACAGTCTATATGATGCTCTTTTCCTTTTTTATAGAGTTTGTGCAATACTTTATTGGCAGATCAGCAGATATTGATGACCTTATGCTTAACACGTTGGGAGGGATACTTGGTTATCTTGTCTTTTATGTCTTTTCAAAAATGTTCAAAGACAAAAAGTTGTGGAAAAAGTTAAACGGAATAGCTTTGTAGGAATTTCGTAAGAAATTCAAGAGAAAATTAGTAGAATACCTTTTGATGAAACAAATAAATAGCACTCTTGTTATTGGTACAATTATAGTACCGAAGCAAGAGTGTTTTGTTTTGGAAAAAATGCAAAGGAAGCGATTTATATGTCAAGAAAAAGATTGACACAGGTGTTTCCTTTTTTGCTTCCTTTCCGTAAATGGCAAAGAAAAAAATTATTTTATTTGAAAATGCAATTAGACGGAAATAAGTATGCAAAGAAAACATCTGAAAATTTATTACCTAATACGGTATTTGAAACATCATCTCTTATGCTGAATGAAAACAGCGGATTTGATATAAAATACCAAATCAATAAGGTGCACAATCTTAAACTTGCCGCTAAAACAATCAATAAGGTGATTATTGAGCCAAATGAAACATTTCATTTTGGCAACTTGTACGGTGGGCAGACCACCACGAGAAATATAAGGACGGATTAAACCTTGTTGACGGAAAGATTGTCGGCTCTTATGGTGGAGGTTTGTGTCAATTAAGCAATATGTTATTTTGGCTTTTTTTACACACACCTCTTACAGTTGTTGAGCGACACGGACACGCTGTTGAGTCATTTCCATCCACAACAGAAAATTTACCTTGCGGAACTGATGCGACAATAAACGAAGGGTGGTTAGATTTAAAAATCCGCAACGATACGGACAATACTTTCCAGATTGAGATTAGCTTTGATGATAAATATATGTATGGTCGAATTTTGTCGCAAAGCCCCGTAAACATTGAATATTCAGTTTTTAATTCGTCAGTTTCTTACATTAAACGAAATGGACGAACCTATCAAATCGCTCCCGTTTATCGTTCTGAACGGGATAAAAAGACTTGTAGAGAAACTGGAGCAGAATTGTATATTAACCAATGCGAAATAGGTTATGAACTACCAAATGATATAAAAATTGAAGAAAGAGGTGCGTAATATGCAGAAGAAAAAAATAGCTATTATTTTTGGCGGCAATTCAACAGAGTATGAGGTGTCATTACAATCGGCATTTTTCTGTTTTTGAAAATATCAATAAAGAAAAATTCGACATAGTTCCAATCGGAATTACCAGAAATGGCGACTGGTATCATTACACAGGCAAAAAAGAAAAGATTGCAAATAATACTTGGTTTGAGGATAACGAAAACCTGTATTCTGTTGCGGTATCGCAAAACCGTTCTGTAAAAGGCTTTATAGAATTTAAGGGAGAAAAATTCTACATCATCAAGATTGACTTGATATTTCCTGTACTGCACGGCAAGAACGGCGAGGACGGTACTTTGCAGGGATTATTTGAATTGGCAGGAATACCTGTTGTTGGCTGCGATACTCTCTCATCAGCTCTTTGTATGGATAAGGACAGGGCACATAAGCTCGTTAGCCTTGCGGGTATATCTGTTCCTAAATCGGTAACATTCAAACGCTTTAACAAAGAAGCAGCGATGAAAGAGATTGAAGCGAATTTAACTTATCCGCTGTTTATTAAACCTGTTCGTGCAGGCTCTTCCTTTGGAATAACAAAAGTAATTGAAAAGCAAGAGCTTGATGCTGCCATAGAGTTGGCATTTGAACACGATACAGAAGTCATCGTTGAAGAAACAATAAACGGCTTTGAAGTCGGTTGTGCCGTACTTGGCATAGATGAGCTGATTGTTGGCAGAGTTGATGAAATCGAACTATCAAGCGGCTTTTTTGATTATACAGAGAAATATACACTTAAATCTTCAAAGATATATATGCCTGCAAGGATTGATGCCGAAGCAGAAAAACGGATACAAGAAACGGCTGTAACCATATATAAAGCTCTGGCTGTTCGGGTTTTTCCAGAGTGGATATGTTTTATACACCGTCTGGCGAAATTGTATTTAATGAGGTAAACACAATACCAGGCTTTACCTCGCACAGTCGCTATCCAAATATGATGAAAGGCATTGGTCTATCGTTCGCCAAATGTTGGATAAGCTGATAGGTCTGTATGTGGAATGATGAAAACGATTGAGCTTGAAAAGGAAGAAATTTATTGTGGAAATTTGCTGCTCGTCAACAAAAATTATCCGCTACGAGATAACAATGTAAAGGGTTTAGTTCCTGCTGATGTACGCTTTCCAAATATTCTTATGAAGCGTGATGTGGCAAATGTTTTGCAGCTTATTTTTGAAAAAATCTCGGCAGGTAACTCTATCGTTCCTGTAAGCGGTTATCGCTCATTAGAAGAACAGACAGCCATATATGACGGCTCTCTCAAAGATAATGGAGAGGATTTTACAAGAAAATATCTTGCCCTGCAAATCATAGCGAACATCAGACAGGACTTGCTATTGATTTGGGATTGAACGAAAAAGAAATAGATTTTATCCGTCCCGATTTCCCCTATGTCGGTATCTGTAATGAGTTTAGAAAAGCAGCCCCAGACTATGGATTTATCGAACGCTATGCAAAGGACAAAGAAGAAATCACGGGAATTTCACACGAGCCGTGGCATTTTCGATATGTAGGATACCCACACTCAAAAATTATGCAGGAAAATGGTTTTTCACTTGAAGAATACACACAATTTATAAAAGCCTATCTGGAAGATAAAAAATATCTTTTTGAGCAGGCTCACAGAGCTGAGATTGAAATATATTATGTTCCTGCAAAAGACGACAAAACGCTGATAAAAATACCAGAAAATTGTGTTTATCAGATTTCTGGTAATAACATAGACGGTTTTGTTGTGACCATATGGAGGAAAACAGATGACTAAAAACGAAAGCTATTCTGGCATTGATTATTTTAGATTTATTGCAGCCTTATTGATTGTTGCTATTCATACTTCGCCTCTCTCTTCTTTTAGTGAAACAGGCAACTTTATATTTACACGCATTGTATCCCGTGTAGCCGTTCCGTTCTTTTTTATGACATCTGGATTTTTTCTGATTTCCAGATATACCTGTAATGCCGAAAAGCTGGAAGCTTTTATAAAAAAAGACAACCTTAATTTACGGGGTTGCAATACTCTTATACATACCTATCAATGTTTATAACGGTTATTTCAAAATGGACAACCTTTTGCCAAATATCATAAAAGACATTGTATTTGATGGTACTTTATATCACTTGTGGTATCTTCCTGCATCTATTATCGGAGCTGCGATTGCTTGGTATCTGGTAAAGAAAATTCATTATCGCAAAGCCTTTTTGATAGCTTCTGTACTCTATATCATAGGCTTATTTGGAGATAGTTATTATGGAATTGTGAAAAGCGTTTCCTGCTTAAATGGTTTTTACAATCTAATCTTCCAATTAACAGATTACACAAGAAACGGAATATTTTTTGCCCCAATCTTTTTTTGTGCTTGGTGGATATATCTCTGATAATCAAAACAGGCTATCGTTAAAAAGAAGTATAGTAGGATTTATAGTTTTGTTTTGCCCTTATGTTTGGAGAAGCCTTACTTTACATCATTTTGATATACAGAAACATGACAGTATGTATGTGCTTTTACTTCCGAGTGTGTATTGCTTATTTAATCTTCTTCTGCACTTTAGAGGAAAACGCCGCACAGGATTACGGACAATATCATTGATTATCTATATCATTCATCCGTTTATGATTGTTGTAATACGATTGTTTGCCAAATTACTGCATCTACAAAGCCTGCTTGTTGAAAACAGCCTTGTTCATTATATTGCGGTCTGCTTTGCAGCGGTAGTATTCGCAGTGGTTATAACAGCGTTATTGAGCCGTCTGAAACCGAAAAAGGCAAAACATACCGCCGATACGGATAGAGCGTATCTGGAAATCAACCTAAATAATTTAGCGCATAATGTAAACACTTTGCAAAAAGCAATGTCACCTAAATGTGAATTGATGGCGGTTGTAAAAGCGGAAGCCTATGGTCACGGTATGTATGAAGTGACGACATATCTTGAGCAGATAGGAGTTTCTTCATTTGCGGTAGCTACCATTGATGAAGGTATCCGATTGAGAAAATATGGCATCTCTAGCGAAATCCTAATTTTAGGCTATACATCGCCTTCAAGGGCAAAAGAACTTTGTAAGTATGAGCTGACACAAACCTTGATAGATTATAGGTATTCGTTGCTTTTAAATAAACAGGGATATGACATTAAAGCACATATTAAAATTGACACTGGTATGCACAGACTTGGATTTAGCACAGAAGATAAGGATAAAATCCTTGCAGCTTTTTCTTTGAAGCACATCAAAGTTGCGGGAATTTTTACACATTTGTGTGCGGCTGACAGCCTTGAAGAAAATGATGTTGCATTTACAAACAAGCAAATAGGCAGTTTCTATAAAGTGCTTGATTGGCTGAAAAACAGCGGTTTGAATATACCTAAAGTACATATCCAAAGTAGTTATGGATTATTGAATTATCCAGAGCTTGAATGTGATTATATCAGAGTGGGTGTTGCTCTGTATGGTGTTTTAAGCTCTACTAATGACAAAACAAAATTAGAACTTGATTTAAGACCTGTACTTTCTTTGAAAGCAAAAGTTGTTTTAATTCGGAAGATAAAGCAGGGCGAAAGTGTTGGTTATAGCAGGGCTTTTACTGCAACCCGAGATAGTTTAATTGCCATATTACCAATTGGATATGCAGATGGTTTTCCAAGAAATCTGTCTTGTGGAAATAGTTATGTGCTGATTGGTGGACGGCAAGCCCCTATTGTCGGAAAAATCTGTATGGATCAACTTGCAGTTGATGTAACAGATATTCCCAATGTTAAGACTGGAAGTATTGCAACGCTGATTGGTAAAGATGGAAAGGAAGAAATTACAGCACCGATGGTAGCTGAAAGTGCAGAAAGCATAACCAATGAATTGTTAAGCCGTATGGGACACAGATTAAATATTATTCGTAGAGCGTAAATGTGCAAAAGAAAACCAGAGGTTTAATCCTCTGGCTCCTTTGCCTTACATAAACCATTGACGGTTGCTTCTACAATGGACAGTTCTTTATCATCTAAATTGTCGAGCTGTGCGTCTAAGCGTCTGCGGGCGGAACTTTTATTGACTTCTTTATTGGGGAATATGTACTCGTCAACCGAAATGTTGAACATCGTCACAAGCTGAATAAACAGCTCCAGACTCGGCTTTTGCCCCTCATTTTCAATCGCCTGTAAATGCCTTGGGTCGTAGTCAACGATACGGGCAAGCTGTTCTCTTGTCATACCCTGTGCTGTTCTGGCTTTTTTGATAGCCAGACCGATTGGCGTAAAATCGAAGTCAAAATCATTATTTCTTTCGTCCATAAGCTCACCACCTTGTGCCTGTAAAATCATACTATATATATTTTACAGAAACGAGGCTTCTTATGAAACGGTCTGAAATCTCTTACAATAGGGCATATAATCTCTTGTTGCAAGAGAAATAATTTCATAAATATTTGGCAGCACAGCCACCAAATAAAAAACGGTGCTTGGTGGCAGTATAAACACGCCAGATGAGAATTCAACTTCCTCCGAACCCGTTTTCGAGTTTGGGAGGGATTTTTATGCGATGGTCGAATATGACCGCAATGCTGCTCATCAGAAGCAGCTACTATTTACGGAGTGTCACAGTGGAGTGAAGATTATTTTTTAGAAAAATCATCACTCACTCGTGGCACTCTTACGGTTTTCAAATAGAGATTATATTTCTATGCCATAGGTATAGTTATGCTTATTGCCGCAGAGGTCTTTGTACCTTTGCGGCTTTTTGTTTGTCTGGCTTTCCCTTGATACAGGACAAGCCCGTATCTGGCGTTGGCTGCCGTAGTCCGCCTGCCAATCTGAGTTTTCAAAAAATTCAGATTGGAGGAAACAGTATGGCGTACAACAAAGCCAGAGAAGAAAAGAAATGGCGGCTCTGGAAAGAAGCCGAAGAAAAGCAGTTGCGGAGTTTAGGTGTCAGCGAGAACGACATAGAAAAGCTCCGTATTCACGATTGGGCGATTTTCAATTCCGACAGGCGTTTCTATCAGCGTATGCAGGAAACAGGTACATACCTTGAAGAAGTCGCAACGGATATGACACAGCCCGAAATAAAAACGGTCGAGGATTTTCTGGATAACATCGAAAATCAGCAGCTCTATCAAGTGCTGATTAAGGTGGACAGGCTTACTCTGCGTATCGCATTTATGAAAGTGCAGGGGTATTCTACCCGTGAAATTGCATCGTATCTGTGTATCACGGAAAAAGCCGTTTACAGGCGATTGGACAGGCTCAAAGAAAAAATCCAAAAAATTTTTGAGTAGAGGGGAAAATTGAGCGTTCCCACGGGCTACAGGGTGAGAGGACAAAACCTCTCGCCCTGTTTTCCTTTGTGTGGCGAAAACGGGATTGCTCTTTGAAAACCGAATACCCATTCGCCAAATACCTTCTCTTTGTGATTGTGATAAGCATAAGCGTGTCGAGAGGTACGCCATAACCTGCCGTAAGGCAGAGAGCGATAACTACCTACTCAAAATATCGGGCAGCTCCCGATTTCGCCATAACCCACAAAGAGGACAATGATACTCCCGTCCAGTCACAGTCCGAGCGTGATAAAACCGTCGCAGGCAATGAGGGCGGCTCTGTCAGAACGACAGTTGGGGTGAAACTCCCGTGGCGTCAGTTCGCTGCTGACCGTTTGGCGACTTCCCAATAGCATTTCGGGGTGTCGAGGACAAATTGAAATGCTTTCTCATAGCAGCCAGACGCAAGGTGGTCAAAAGAACAGAGATATTGTTTATGCTCTCCCGACCTCAAATACTTCCTTGTGTTTGGCTGCCTACATAGGCAGAGAATCTCTGTCTAAATCATATTGGGAGGTCAAATACAATGAAATTGACTATCAAGCGTGGCGACATTTATTATGCGGAGCTAAACCCCGTTATCGGCTCGGAGCAAGGCGGCACAAGACCCGTACTTATCATTTCCAACGATATAGGCAACAAGCATAGCCCTACGGTCATTATCGCCCCTATCACAAGTCGGGTACACACAAAAGCCAAATTACCTACGCACACCTTAATTAAAGACTTCGACGGTCTGGATAAGAACTCGATTATATTGTTTGAACAAATCCGCACCATAGACAAACAACGCCTGCGTAAATACATTGGTATGTTACCGACAGTCATAATGCAAGAGCCGACAAAGCTCTTGCCATTAGCATTTCTTTAAGGAGGACTGCGAATGAATGAGATTAGAATTGATAAGAATGTAGCAGCAATGAAACTCATTGAGATACTTCTTGCAAAAGGAATGATAAATCAAGCCACATATACAAATATCGTGAAACACGCAAATTCGCACATTTCACAGGCGGCTTGATAATCGGTATAATATACTCAGATAAAGGAATTGGAGGTATGCTTAATGAATACGGCAGCAAATGAATATAATTACAGATTTAAGCTCACGGACTATGCTCTGTTTGATAGAAACAGAGCCAGACAAGTTGGGATTTATGGTCGTGTTTCCACAGAACACGAAGCACAGTTGTCAGCATTGGAAAATCAGTTGCAATGGTACGATGACCAAGTTCGGTATCACCCGAATTGGACTGTGTACGACCGTTATATTGACGAGGGCATTACGGGAACACAGGCAAAAAAGCGACCTGCATTTTTGCGTATGCTTGAAGATGCAAGAAAAGGAAAATTCGATTTGATTGTTACCAGAGAGGTATGCCGCTTCGCTCGTAATGTTGTAGATACGCTTGTCGTGACCAGAGAATTAAAAAGCATTGGCGTCGAAGTGTATTTTATTGACGATAACATTTGGACTATGGACGGCGACGGAGAGCTTCGTTTATCACTTATGGCAACATTAGCACAGGAAGAAAGCCGCAAAACTTCTGAACGAGTAAAGGCAGGTCAGAAAATCAGCCGTGATAACGGTGTCCTGTATGGAAACGGAAATATTTTAGGGTACGACCGTGTTGGCGATACTTATGTTATCAATGAGGAACAAGCAGAAACCGTCAGAATGATATTTGACTTGTATTTGCAAGGCTTTGGGTCTATGAAAATTGCGCAGATTTTGACAGAACGCAAACGGAAAACAGCTACGGGTCTTATTAAGTGGAGCGTATCAAATATAATGAGAGCGATTAAAAACGCCACTTACACAGGGACAAAGTGCTACAACAAATCCAGAAGCAACAACTTTTTGGAGCAGAAACGAATTAACAACCTCGATATGTCAACCTACGAATATGTAGAGGGAGATTTCCCTGCTATTGTTTCACAGGAGATTTGGGATAAAGCACAGACAATACGAGAAAGCAGAATGAAACCTGCATTAGTATCGGCGGAAAAAACCACGCACAGCAAGCGTGACTCCAGAGATATATGGGTAAATAAACTTCGTTGTTCCTGCGGCTCATCGTACAGAAAAAACAAATGGCATACCAAGTTGGACGGTAAAACTTCCTATGGCTATCAATGCTATAATCAGCTCAATAATGGTATTAGGCGTAAACGAGCTGAGATTGGCTTAGACACGGAGGGATACTGCGACAGCAGAATGATAACCGATTGGAAGCTCGATTTTATGGCGAAAGCATTATTAGAGCATTTGTGGCAGGAACGAAAAGAGTCTGTGCTTATTGCGTTAGACCTTATAAGGCACTATTATAAGGAAGAAAGGACTTTGGATAATAAATCTGATGCTGCATCTATACAGGCAAGGATTGATAAGGCAAATAGCAGACTTGCTAATTTAATTGCTATGAGAGCCGACGGAGAAATTTCAAAGGACGAATATCAATCTATGAGAAGCCCTATTGATAAAGAGATTAAAGAACTCCAAAAAGCTCTTGAAGATACGCCGACAAATAAATGTTGTCCGAGAGGTCTGGATTTAGAGGGTATCCGTTCTACGCTAAACAGCCTTATTGATTTCAGCGGCAGTACGATTAGCCACGATGTTATCAATCAATTCGTTTATATGGTAACACCAACTTCGGATACCACTTTTGATTGGTATGTTAATCTGAACGGAACGGCTGATGTAAAGGCGACCTTCACCGCAGAGGCAGAAAGAAAAGCTGTATAATCAAATTAGAGGAAATTGAAAAGATTTCCTCTGTACATAGGAAAGAGAATGAGGACAATGCACATCTCATTAAAAACCCCATTGTTTTTGCCTTTCTGCACAGCACGCCGAGTGCATCGTAGGTATACCGCAGCACAACGCCGTTTGAGCGTTTTTCGCCTAACAGCTGCCCGTTCACATACTGATACTGCGTTGTAACGCCGCCCGCCGTTTTTTCAAGACGTAAACCGTCAACGTCGTATTTATATGTGTTCTGCTTGCCGTTTTGCGTCAGCGTTGTCAGCTGCCGTCCCGTCCACGTCATCGTCATGCCGTCGCGGTAGGTCAGCGGATTGCCGATCTCATCATACGTGATGCTCTGACCGTTGTAGGACGTCATCAGGTCTTTCCAACCTGTCTGCGCATACCCGTACTGTATCGTTCTCGCCGCCGGTACCGCGTGGGCTTTGGTGTAGGCGTGGAAGTCGGTTTCGGCGTTGGGGTCGGCGTTGGCTTCGGAGTCGGCGTAGGTGTAGGCTTTGGCGTGGGCGTCGGAGTCGGCTTCGGTGTTGGGGTGGGGTTCAGCGTGACCTGTATGTACTGCGAAGATACATAACCCGTCTTGCCGCTGTACGTCACCTTGTACCAACTGGAGTTCGATATATCCAGTACCGATACCGTCGCGCCGAACGGAATAGAGATCAGAATACCGTAGCATTGTTCCCGGCCCCGAACGCATATTGCAATCCGCAGATGCCGAATTTGCCCGTGCCGATAACCGTCGCGCCGCCGTTGGTTTCGGTGTAGGCGTTGTCGATGTGATCTGCACATACTGCCCGAGAACATACCCGGTTTTACCGCTGTATGTTACTTTGTACCAGCTGGAAGAAGAATCCAACACCGTTACAGAAGCGCCAAACGGAATAGAAACCAGTATGCCATAGCTTGTGCCGGGGCCGGAACGCATGTTTAAGCCATCCGGTGCAATAATTTTGCCCGTAACCGTTGCCGCGCGGGCAGCAAGTGTTTCCGCTTCCGACTCGGCAAAAGTGCTTTCTTCAACTTCTTTGGCAGGTGCTTCGTTCACAGCTTCTGCCGGCTGCTCATCGGCAATGACTTCCGTATCCGTAACTTCGTAACCGGATTTTTCATCGCAGGGGAGCATTTCCTTGTTTTCCGGTTCTTCCGAACCGAGAGCAAAGGTCTGCATCGCTGCGCTGCTCGGCGGCATGAAGCTGTCCCACTCTTTAACCTGAACAAGGTTTCCGCCGGAGTACGTATACTCGCGTGTTTTGTTAGAGTAAGCGCTTGTCTCCCAAATCAGCTGATTGTTGTCATCATACCGATAATATGCTTTGGCAGCATAGTTCTTTCCGTTTGATGTCTGCCCGTCTCGCACGCCTTCTTCGATCTTCGTGATATTGCCGTTATTATCGCGCGTGTAGCGAATCGCAGTGTTGCCGATATACTGCCAGCCGACAAGATAGCTTCTGTACCGGCTTGAACCTCTGTCTGTCGCAGAATATCTTGCATACGACGAATAGATCTTCGACTCGGTGTTTACCACCTGCTCATACATTCGATTCAAAGAATCTCTGTGATAATCCACACGGATTCCCGTCGATGTCGTATAGCTTGTCGGCAGATTATCTTTTCCGTAGGTATAATTCTGTGTAATAACCGAACCGTATGCGTCATTTGCAATTTTGGTTACATTATTGAGCAAATCATACCCATATTCCGTAGTGTACAGACGTTCACTGTCTTTAAAAGCAGACTCTCGGATAAATCTTCCCGTGCTGTCATAATCATAATTATAAAGCAGTGAATTTGCAATGTCAACGTGTTCCTGCGCTTCTCCGGCCGTTCCGTATTTCCAAGTATATACGGTCTCGCCGTTATAGCTCTTGGACACAAGCTGTCCCGCCGCATTGTAATTATAACCCGTGGTAAACCCGTTGCCGTAAGTTACACTTTGCAGCGCACCGTTATTTTCGCCATAAGTATAAGTGCTCAGCAAATTTTCACCGGCGCGAACCTGCGTGCGGTTTACCGATAGTAATCTCAATCACACAGGGATTTACCTCTATTCCAAAGGCAAGATCATGATTCACTTGACCTTTGATTACCAAAGCGACGAAGGCTGTACTACACCGGGCCAATATTTGAGGTATCACCGGACATTCCAGGGCCTCACTACAAGAGAACTGGCAGAAAAGGTAGGTGTTGTGCCCGCAACGCTGGTTCTGTATGAGAATGACCGGCACCCCATCAAGCACAGTACGGCGGTGGCACTTGCAAATGTGTTGGGGATTGACCGCAGCAGACTTCTGGATGAGTACACTGTCTTTGTAGATTATCCGTACTCCTCACTTTTGAAAAAGGTGCGGCGGGAGCTTTCCTTTACTCAAATGCAGATGGCTGAAGTTATCGGAATAGGACAAACGACTTATTCCGGTTGGGAAAGAGAAGTCCGTGTTCCGCGTCGTAAAGAGCACGAAAAAATCCTCGCCGCAATGAAAAAACTAAAGGTAGATGTTGATACATACCTCTGCCAACCAAATCCTCTCTGATTGAAAATCGCACATTTGCGGTGCGGCGTTCTTCCTATATATAATGAAAACGTAAAGGAGGAAACGCCCTATGAAAAAACGGAAATTCAAGATATACCTCACCCCAGCCGAGAACAGTATTGTGATTCAGAGCCTCAACCACCTGCGCAATACTATGCTCCGTGAAAACAGGACACCGGCTGCCTGGATGAACTTCTGCTCAAAGCCATGTGCTCCCCGGTGAAGAAGATGTAAAATTACATATCGCAGCTTAATGAGCCGCTTATTCTTTTCAGCAAGAGTAAGCGGCTTTTTTCATGCCCATCTTTCGGAGTTCCCCCATACATAGCCGTCCGTCTTGCCAACGGGCGGCTAAATCTATGAAGAAGGAGACATGAAAATGCCGGAACAGAGAAGCCGCCCCAGGGATGGCCGCGTGATCGCGCTGGCCAACCAGAAAGGCGGCACAGGCAAAACCACCACGACGGTGAACCTGGGCATTGGTTTAGCCCGTCTGGGGAAAAAGGTGCTGCTTATTGACGCAGACCCCCAGGGCGACCTCACCACCTGCCTGGGCTGGCAAGACCAAGACAGCCTACCCACCACCCTGGCCACCGTCATGGAAAAGGTGATCCGGATGAGCCATTCACCACGGATGAGGGCATTTTGCACCACAGCGAGGGCGTAGACTTATGCCTGCCAACATCGAGCTGTCCGCGCTGGAAATGAGCCTGGTCAACGCCATGAGCCGGGAATTTACTCTGCGGACCTATGTCAATGAAGCCAAGAAGCACTATGACGTGGTTCTCATTGACTGTATGCCGTCCCTGGGCATGATTACAATCAATGCCCTGGCTGCGGCGGACAGCGTGATTATCCCGGTGCAGGCCCACTATCTCCCAGCCAAGGGCATGACCCAGCTTATGAAAACCATCAATAAGGTGAAGCGGCAGATCAACCCGGCCTGAAGGTGGACGGGGTGCTGCTCACGCTGGTGGATGGGCGCACAAACCTCGCCAGACAGACAGCGGATACACTGCGGCAGAATTACGGGAGCGTGTTGAAAATTTATCGTTCCGAGATTCCCGTAGCCATCAAAGCCGCAGAGATCAGCGCCGCAGGCAAGAGTATTTACGCCTACGACAAGGGGAGCAAGGTGGCCCAGGCTTACGCGGATTTTTCAAAGGAGGTGCTGGCGGATGGCGAAAAGCAACGGGCTAAACTTCAATCTTCCCTCAGTCGATGATTTGTTTTCCACGGAGGAAGAACGGGCCGAGGCAAGGCTTGAAAAAGTTGTCAATCTTTCGCCCTCGGAAATCAGCGACTTCCCGAATCACCCGTTTAAGGTTCGCATGGACGCAGCCATGCAGGAAATGACGGAAAGCGTGAAGCAGTACGGCGTTTTGGTCCCTGCCCTGGTGCGTCCCAAACCGGAGGGCGGCTATGAAATGGTGGCCGGACACCGCAGGAAAAAGGCGGCGGATTTAGCGGGGCTTGCGGAAATCCCCTGTATTGTGCGGCAGCTCACCGATGATGAAGCCACGATTATCATGGTGGACTCCAACTTGCAGCGGGAGCAGATTCTGCCCTCGGAGAAGGCGTTTGCCTACAAAATGAAGCTGGACGCATTAAAACGACAGGGCCAGCGGACAGATTTAACTTCTGACCCACTGGGTCAGAAGTTAAAAGGGGTGTATTCTGTTGAAATGGTGGCGCATGAAACGCCTGACAGCAAAACGCAGGTTCAGCGATATATCCGCCTTACCCATCTTATCCCGGAAATTCTGGAACTGGTAGATAACTCGGTTCTCAAAGACCAGGAAATGCTCCAGATTGCCATGCGCCCAGCGGTGGAGCTGTCCTACCTGCGAAAAGATGAACAGGCCGACTTGTTCGCTATCATGGACGAGATGGACTGCACCCCGTCCCATGCTCAGCTATCAAATGCGCCAGATGTCCGAAGCCAAGACCGGCGAGGAACGGCTGGCCAAAGACGCCCTTGTTTCCATTATGAAGGAGGAAAAGCCCAATCAAAAAGAACAGTTCAAAATCCCAAAAGAAAAAATCAGCCGTTTTTTGCGCCGGGGACGCCCACGCAGAAGATCGAGGACACCATTGTTAAGGCGCTGGAACTCTACCGCAAGCGCCAGCGCAGTTAGAGAGATAATCCACTACCAAGGGAGCAGTGCGCCTATTTGCAGGGAACCGGTGTTTTCGCTGTTCCCCCTCTCCACACCTCACCCCCTCGTACCACCTAAACAGCCTAAAAAAGAAGATATTTGGGGAGGCTGATTCTTTCAAGAATCCACAGGTTTGGCAGACAGAACGGATGAGGTGGAGAACGCCTGGCGCGCCTCTCTTTTTTAGAACGTAAACAGAATCCAGCCGTAAGCAGCACATCCAGAGTGATGTGCTTTTTTTGCGGCCATTTCAAGGAGGTAACACGATGAAAGCATTGAGAAAGCCTCTGTCCCTGTTCATGGCCCTGCTCATGTGCCTGGGCGTGTTCGTAGGGACAGGAACCACGGCTTTTGCCGCAGGCGAAACCATGACGACGTATATGATCGACCTGCCCCGTGCCAGCGACCCCAACAAGGCCGGATGGGGCCATCCCGCCCTGAATTTCCTGGGCGGCTGGTCCACCGGAGAGAACGACAGCTTTTCCGTCCACACCCAGGACGCCTTCAATGGCAGGGCCATCTACTGTATTGAGCCGGGCGTCGGTGTGAATACCGGCGACCAGTACACGGGCCGGGGCGAAGATTTCTGGGATAACTACCCGTCCAACCTGAACCCCACCATCCCGCCGGATACCATCAAAGAATATATCGGGCGGATTATGACCTATGGCTGGCAGGGCAACGCCAGCACCTCATGGATGAGTGGGAACCGGAGGACGCCAGCAAGATCGCGGGATATATCGCTACCCAGCTTCTTGTTTGGGAAACCGTCGTGGGTGAGCGCGACAGCCAGTTTAACCATGTGGACGCCAATGCCCAGGCAAAAACAACGTGACGGAATATACTCAGCGCCGATCATCCCCTAT
>ENA-OQLB01000116-OQLB01000116.1-human-gut-metagenome-genome-assembly--contig:-NODE-116-length-45077-cov-3.097019_pt1 | contig 45077 bp, 60 predicted proteins | sample MGYA00242656_ERZ504813 | MGnify/ENA primary metagenome ERZ504813 (study PRJEB26092, sample SAMD00036388) | human gut metagenome | host: Homo sapiens | study: EMG produced TPA metagenomics assembly of... | reverse complement strand
TCGAAAGAAGAGATTGAATACGAGACAGACAACGAAGCATCAGGATTAATAATATCGGAATGTTGACCGCGGAAGAACGAGGAATTGAGGCTGGACGCAAGATTGGAATAGAAGAAGGACGAGATGAGAGGGAAGAGCAGAAGGAGAACTTTGGGAGTAAGCAGGATTAATCAATTAATTCTTGAATTATCAAAGCATGGACGTACAGATGATATCGTGAAAGCAGCGGCTGACAGAGAATATCAGAAAAAGTTGTTGGAAGAATTTGATTTATAACAGGAATCAAGGATTTGTAAGGAATGTAAGGGTCAGACCCCATGAATTGACCATGAAAGATATATAAACTTATCAAACTATATCGACCAAACCTATCATTAATGATATAATAACGAAAAGTTTAATGGGGTGAAGGAATATGGATCATACAGTAGAAATCTATGAAACGGAGAAAGAATTAAGAGAAAAGCGTCTGGCAGCATATGCAGAAGCAATACAGAAAAAGGTACAGAGGGATTCGGAGCAGATAATAAAAGAACTTGTAGAAGAGAGATACCGTCAAAATAAGACACAGCAGGAGATGGCAGATATAACCGGAGTGAGGGCATCTAATATAGCCAGGTTTGAGGGGGCAAAGTGTACACCAACACTGATCATGTTGGAGAAGTATGCGAATGCACTGGGAAAACATATAGAGATAAGAGTGTGTGAAGATAAATAGTAGCGAGATTTCACGCTATTATCTTCTATAACAATCATAAATGATAGTATGATATAAAATAAAAAATTGTTAAGAAAAACAGTGTTAATAAAAGAGAGTATAAGAAAAAAAAGTGCAACTATATATAGTTGCACTTTTTAGCCAAAAGATGATATAATGTTGATTAAAGAAAAGATAATATGGGACAGAAAGATAAATTAATTAAAAAACTGAAAGCAAATCCAAAGACTTTCTTATTTGATGAGGCCGAAGCGTTGCTTAATTATCTGGAATTCTCAAGAGTAAACAAGGGAAAAACAAGTGGATCAAGAGTTATGTTTGTAAATGAAGATCATGGAAATATTTTATTGCATAAGCCACATCCGCAGAAAGAGTTAAAAGCTTATCAAGTGAAACAGTTAATAGAGTTTTTAGAACAGGAGAAGTTGATATGAAAAATATCATGGAATATAAGGGGTATCTTGGAAGTGTGGAATTTTCAGAAGAAGATGAAATATTTTTTGGAAAAGTGTTAGGAATTCGTTCTTTAATTTCCTATGAAGGTGATAATGCCAAAGATTTGATTGCTGATTTTCATAACTCTGTAGATGAATATTTAAAATGGTGTGAAGACGAGGGAAGAAAACCGGAAAAAGCATATAAAGGGAGTTTCAATATAAGGATTTCTCCAAAGTTGCATAAACAATTAGTTATCTGTGCAATGTCGCATGATATGACATTAAATGGATATATACAGGAAATTTTAGAGAAGGCAGTTGTTTTATAATTCTTTTTCAAGCGATGATTAATTATATAGAAGCGAGGAGCATCTTATGAGAAAAACCAGAAAGAATTTTGAAGAGATGGAAAAGAAGAATTCTGAATTGGAAGAAGCGTATGATGTATTGGATAAATTAAGTTCAGATGAAAAGAAGAGGCTAGAATACGAGACAAGACAAAGAGCAATCAGAGATTACAATATAGGAATGTTAACCGCGGAAAGACGAGGAATTGAGGCTGGACGCAAGATTGGAAGAGAAGAGGGAAGAGCAGAAGGAGAAACTTTGGGAGTAAGCAGGATTAATCAATTAATTCTTGAATTATCAAAGCATGGACGTACAGAAGATATCGTGAAAGCAGCAGCTGATGAGGAATATCAGAAAAAGTTGCTGGAAGAATTTGATTTATAACAAGAACCAAGGATGCATACTCGTGTCTGCGATGGAAAAAATAGTTGCGCTGTGCCAGGGGGCTATATTTGCAACAGTCGTTCGAGAAGATTTGGAAAGTCTGTTACAGCGAATATGCTCACAGCTTACTACTGATGTACCAAAGAGCATCAGTGTTTAATTGAAAATACGAGAAGGATTGATTGTCATTGTCCATTTATCTGTTTGGCCAAGGACAGATAAAAGAAGATATCGAGGCACACGGAAAATAAAAGTGTGCTTCGATATCTTTTTGTTCAGTGGCAACAGCAGAACCAGCTGTAGCCAGCACAGGGTCAGTTTTTACTTCAGGCTGCACACAGCAGGAAATCCATAGGAAGGTTCTGCTGCTTGTACAGCACGCAGGATTGCTTTAGCCATGACACGTGCTCCCAGTGCTCCTACGACATCCTGATCTGCAGCTACATTCCCTAATGAGACGGCATAGATACTGTCCCCATCAGCTGAGGTGTGTACCGGACGGATAGCACGTGCGTAGCGTCATGCGCCATACCTGCAATTTTGCATAACTGGGATTTGTTAAACTGTGCGTTTGTGAACACAACACCGATGGTCGTATTACCAACAAATTTGTTTTCTTTCACATCAATATTTTGTAATGTGAGCAGCTCGGAGTCCAGGAAAGTTTTCCCGTCGTTTGCAAGGAGTCCGGCCACTTTGCGACCTGTTTCAGAGTCATAGATATCACCTAGTGCGTTAACTGCGACAACAGCACCAACCTGCAGTGGACCAACCTGAACAGCGTAGCTGCCGATGCCGGATTTCATGCATTGGCTCATTCCAAGCAGTTTACCTACGGTAGCACCGGTGCCTGCACCATAGTTTCCGTCCTGATAGTTGCCGCATTCAGCATTGATACAGGCTTGATAGCCATTTTGGCATCTGGACGGATGTGTGCATCTGCCACAGTTAGATCAAACAAATCAGCCTGACAAACGAGTGGAACTTTTGTGACGCCGACATCAAAGCCGATATCATGCTCTTCAAGATATTGCATAACACCGCCAGCAGCATCCAGTCCAAATGCGCTGCCTCCGGCCAGCACAATGGCATGGATGGCTTGTGCAGCTGCGAGTGGGTGAAGCAATTCACTTTCACGGGAAGCCGGTCCGCCGCCGCGGACATCCAGCCCGGCTGGAGCACCGCTCTTTCCCAGCAGGAAGACAGTACATCCGGTGCCTGCCACGCTGTTTTCTGCTTGACCTATTTTAAGGTTTTCAAAGGATGTTGATTGGAGATTTCTTTCATGAGTTTTTTCCTTTTCATCGTTTTGTTTTTATTAGTATCTTTATTGTACAACTTTCTCTTATCTCATGCAATAAACAGGTATCTTGAGTTTTATAACAGACAAACTAAAGATTATTGAAGAAAAGACGATAAGCTCATGGGAACCTATCGTCTTTCCTTTTAAGGTTATAAAAAGTTTATTATGAAGATGGCATAATTATAACGCAGATGATTAACTTAACATCATACGGTCATTTGCGAATTCTCCGCCGCTGACTTCCTCGAATTTTGCAAGAAGGTCAGATACCTTAAGGTTTTTCTTTTCTTCACCGGATACATCATAGATGACTTTTCCTTCATGCATCATGATCAGGCGGTTGCCGTGTGCAATGGCGTCTTTCATGTTATGTGTTACCATCATGGCTGTCAGATTATTTTCGCTGATGATCTTGTCAGAGAGTGCAAGTACTTTTGCGGCAGTCTTTGGATCAAGAGCGGCTGTATGCTCATCAAGGAGCAGAAGTTTCGGCTTTTTAAGGGAAGCCATTAGAAGTGTGATCGCCTGACGCTGTCCGCCGGAGAGGAGACCAACCTTACTGCTTAAGCGGTCTTCAAGTCCAAGATCAAGTTCTTTTAACGCTTCTCTATAGTGTTCACGTTCTTTCTTTGTAACGCCCCAGCCAAGGCCTCTTTTCTGACCACGGCGTGCAGCGATGGCCATATTTTCTTCAATAGACATCGTTGCTGCGGTTCCTGTCATAGGATCCTGGAACACACGACCGAGGAAGAGCGCACGTTTATGTTCAGAAAGTTTTGTGATGTCAGTACCGTCGATGATGATATTTCCTTTATCGATTCCCCATACACCTGCAATCGCATTCAGTGTTGTTGATTTTCCAGCTCCGTTTCCACCGATGATCGTAACGAAATCTCCGGGGTTTAAGTTGAGGTTAACTCCGTTGAGGGCACGTTTTTCATTGATTGTACCGGCGTTAAATGTCTTATAAATATCTTTGATTTCTAACATGTATCCCATTATTTTGCCCGTCCTTTCTTGAAGTAAGTATCTTTCATATAAGGAACTGCGAGGAAGCATGCAACAACTACAGCTGAGAACAGTTTCATATAATCAGATGGCATCTTCAGCCAGAGTACTAATGCGATTACAAGGTAGTAAAGGATTGCTCCGATGAAGACTGCGCCGAGTGTAAAGGCAAAAGCTGCTTTTCTGTGTGCACAGAATTTTCCGAAAATCACTTCGCTGATGATGACGGCTGCAAGTCCGATAACGATCGCGCCACGTCCCATATTGACATCAGCTGCGCCCTGGTACTGTGCGTAAATTCCACCGCAAAGTCCTACAAGACCGTTGGAGATCATAAGTGCAAGAACTTTGTTGAATCCTGTGTTGATGCCCTGTGCACGAGCCATCTGTTCGTTACATCCTGTCGCACGGATGGATGCACCGAGTTCTGTTCCGAAGAACCAGTAGCAGAGTGCGATCAGAATCAGTGCTGCAAGGATTAATTTCAGGAAGAAGATCCAGTTGCCTTCTCCGGTTACATAACGAAGAGAAGCAACCAGTTTGTACTGCATGACATTGACCGCCTGGTTGGATTTTCCCATAATGCCAAGGTTTACGGAGTAAAGTCCAATCTGTGTCAGGATACTTGCCAGAATTCCAGGAATTCCGAAAAATGTATGTAAGACTCCTGTTACAAATCCTGCTGCCATACCCGCAAGAAATGCAAAGACAAGTGCAAGTGCAGGATTCACACCTGCGCGGATGAGCATAACTGCGACTGCACCACCGGTTGCAAGTGAACCGTCTACGGTCAGATCCGCAAAGTCAAGTATACGAAATGTAATGTAAACACCGAGTGCCATAATTCCCCAGATAATGCCCTGGGCCACGTTGCCCGGGAGAGCACGTACCAGAGTCATTGGATCAAGGGCTGCGAAATATGCTGCCATGATTTATCCCTCTAATCTTTCTTTTTATTGTTTCATATAAATAGATAAGTATAATTAAGGTTACTGTGAACAGTAACTAGAATCAAGAGCGACCATTCATCTGGATGAAGCCCGCTCTTGAGAAAAATATGTTCTGTTTAATATCTTCTGATTAATATGTTCCGGTTGAATGGAAGAATCTTATTCTTCGATTGCTTCATATCCGTCTGGAATAGTAATTCCAAGTTCCTCACAGATGGTAGGATTGTACATCTTTGTTACATTCGGGGCACTTTCAATCTTCATTGTAGTAATGTCAGCACCGTTTACAAGGATGTCATAAGCCATCTCACCGGCTTTGTATCCGATATCGTAGTAGCTGATAGAAAGTGTTGCAATACCGCATCCTTTACAGATTCCCTGCTCACCGGCGATTACAGGAACCTTAGCCGGCAGACAGATGTTATTGATGATTTCTGTGTTTGAAGCCATTGTGTTATCTGTAGGAATGTAAAGTGCATCACATTCGGAAACTGCATTTGTTACAACAGACTGAATCTCATTAGAATCAGCAGCTGTGTACTCTTTGTATGCGATTCCATCTTTCTCTAATGCTTCAGCGAAAAGCTTTGCCTGATATGCTGAGTTCGGTTCAGCGGAGCAGTAGAGAAGTCCGACTGTTTTAGCATCAGGAATGAGTTCTTTGAGCATTGCCTCCTGCTCATCAATCGGTGCAAGATCGCTTGTTCCGGAAATGTTCATTCCTGTTGTTCCTGTCCAGTCAGAGATATCAAGTGCTGTAGCGTAGTCTGTAACAGATGTTCCGAGAATCGGGATATCACTTGTTGCTGCGCTTGCACACTGGAGTGCTGTTGTTGCATTTGCAAGAATCAGATCCACATTATCCGCTACGAAGTTATTTGCGATTGTAGCACAGTTAGCCTGCTCGCCCTGGCCGTTCTGAAGGTCGAATTTGACATTGCCTTCTCCGAACTTTTCTGTACAGGCATCTTCAAATCCTTTTGTTGCTTCGTCAAGAGCAGCATGCTCTAACTGCTGTAAGATACCGATCTTATAAGTCTTTCCAGAATCGGATCCGTTGTCTGCGCTCTTATCTGTAGAGTCGGATGAACTTCCGCAAGCTGCAAGTGAAAGTGTCATTCCGGCAGCCATAAGTACTGCTAAAATTTTCTTAGATTTCATGATTGTGTCCTCCCTTTTTCGATTCATACAATCTACGCTTTAAACCGTTACGCTTTAAAGCACTAAACTGTAAGATGTCATGTGTTAAATTATAGCACGATTATTTGATACGTCAAGTGAAAATGGAACAAAAATGCAAGATTATTGAAAAAATGTTGCAAAAATGTTGCAAAAAAACAATGCTTTATTCGTCTGGGAAATTGTGATATTATAAGATATGGTGTAAAATTAAGAATCATGAAAGTCTTTCTTCTATAATATGGGGATTTTTGCTGCAAAGAAATTAACAGAAGGATTTTTATGGAATTGAATAAAGGAGTTTATTTTTATAGATGAAGAAAAAGCACGAACACATTATAGAAAGTGTGCGGCCGGGAAGTATTGCGGAAGAGCTGGGGATTGAACCGGGAGATATTCTGCTGGAGATTGACGGTCAAGTGATCGAGGATATTTTTGACTATCAGTTTTATGTGGAATCTGAGGAGCTGCTTGTTGTGATCCGAAAAGCGAACGGGGAAGAATGGGAGCTTGAAATTGAGAAAGATGTTGATGAGGATCTGGGAATTGATTTCGGTAAGGGACTGATGGATGAGTATCATTCCTGCCATAATAAATGTATTTTCTGCTTTATCGATCAGATGCCGCCGGGGATGCGTGATACGCTGTATTTTAAGGATGATGATTCCAGACTGTCATTCCTTCAGGGGAACTATGTCACACTGACAAATATGAGTGAGAAGGATATGAATCGTATTGTCCGTTATAGACTGGAACCGATCAATATTTCGTTCCAGACGACGAATCCGGAGCTTCGTTGTAAGATGCTTCATAACCGTTTTGCAGGGGAGGCTTTGAAGAAAGTTGATATTCTGTATCAGGGCGGCATTGAGATGAACGGACAGATTGTTCTTTGCCGTGGAGTGAATGACGGGGAAGAGCTGGAACGGAGTATTCGTGACCTGACGCAGTATCTGCCGCTTTTACGCAGTGTGTCGGTTGTGCCGGTTGGACTTTCCAAGTATCGAGATGGATTGTATCCATTAGAGCCATTTACAAAGGAAGAGGCGAAGGAAGTCATTCGCACGATTGAGAAGTGGCAGAAGAAAGTCTACGCAGAATACGGGATCCATTTTATTCATGCAGGAGATGAGTGGTATCTGCTGGCAGAGGAAGAAGTTCCGGAAGAGGAACGTTATGACGGATATCTTCAGCTGGAGAATGGAGTTGGAATGCTTCGCCTTTTATTTAATGAGTTTGAAGAAGGTTATGCGAAGCTGGAAAGCGGAGAACATCAGGAAGAGATTTCCCTTGCAACGGCAAAGCTTGCATATCCTTATCTTGAGCGTATGGCGAAGAAGATGGAAGAGAAGTATGAGGGACTTAAGGTTCACACATATTGTATCAGGAATGATTTCTTCGGAGAGCGTATCACAGTCTCTGGTCTGATCACAGGACAGGATCTGATGAAGCAGTTAAAAGATCAGCCGCTTGGAAGCAGGCTTCTGATCCCATGCAATATGCTGAAGATGGACGAGGACATTTTCCTTGACGACTTTACATTGAAAGAAGTATCAGATACTTTACAAGTTCCTATAGATATTGTAAAATCAAGCGGACAGGATCTGATCGATGCTATTTTAGGTGTCGCAGGTCCGAATCCCACAGATATAGATGAGAATCAGATGAAAGACCGTAGGATCACTACGGCTTAAGAGAAACTATTTAAGAAAAAATAAGAGAAAACAGGAAGGTAAGAATAGAATGAGTAAACCAGTAGTTGCCATTGTAGGGCGCCCGAATGTGGGTAAATCAACACTCTTCAATGTCCTGGCAGGAGAGATGATCTCCATCGTTAAGGATACACCGGGTGTTACAAGAGACAGAATTTATGCGGATGTTGACTGGCTTGACAGAGACTTCACACTGATCGACACAGGTGGTATTGAGCCGGACAGCAGTGATATCATTCTCTCCCAGATGAGAGAGCAGCTCAGATCGCCATTGACACAGCAGATGTTATTATCTTTATCACAGATGTAAAGCAGGGACTTGTGGATTCAGATTCTAAGGTTGCGGATATGCTTCGCCGCTCCGGTAAGCCGGTTGTCCTTGTTGTAAATAAGGTTGACAATTTTGATAAATATATGGCTGATGTCTATGAATTCTACAATCTCGGAATCGGAGATCCGGTGCCAATCTCAGCAGCATCCAGACTTGGTCTTGGAGATATGCTTGATGCGGTTACAGCACATTTCCCGGAGTGGGATCCATCAGAAGAGGATGATGACCGTCCGCGTATCGCAATCGTAGGTAAACCAAATGTTGGTAAATCCTCTATCGTAAACCGTCTGCTTGGTGAGAACCGCGTAATTGTATCCAATATCGCAGGTACAACAAGAGATGCGATTGATACAGAGATCGTGCATGACGGAAAGGAATACATTTTTATCGACACAGCAGGTCTTCGTAGAAAGAATAAGATCAAGGAAGAACTGGAGCGTTATAGTATCATCCGTACTGTAAGTGCAGTAGAGCGCGCCGATGTTGTCCTTATGGTGATCGATGCGACAGAAGGTGTCACAGAACAGGATGCGAAGATTGCCGGAATCGCTCATGAAAGAGGAAAGGGAGTTATCATTGTCGTTAATAAATGGGATGCCATTGAGAAGAATGATAAGACAATGAAAGAATACGAAGGAAAGATCCGTCAGGTACTTTCTTATATGCCATATGCAGAGATCATGTATGTATCTGCACTGACAGGACAGAGACTTCCGAAACTGTATGATATGATCGATATGGTCATTGAGAACCAGACACTTCGTATTGCGACAGGAGTTCTCAATGAGATCATGACAGAGGCAGTTGCTATGCAGCAGCCACCGTCAGATAAAGGTAAGAGATTAAAACTCTATTATATTACACAGGTCGCTGTTAAGCCACCGACATTTGTTATCTTTGTAAATGACAAGGAGCTGATGCATTTCTCCTATACAAGATATCTTGAGAATAAGATCCGAGAGGCATTTGGCTTCAGAGGAACTTCACTGAAGTTCTTCATCCGTGAGAGAAAGGAAAAGGATCAGTAGAATGGAACGTATTATCTGTCTGGTGATTGGATATGCCTGCGGACTTCTGCAGAGTGGTTATCTGGTCGGAAAGATGCATCATATTGATATAAGAAAAGCAGGAAGCGGAAATTCCGGTTCGACGAATGCACTGCGTGTTATGGGATTGAAAGCAGGACTTATGACTTTCGCGGGAGATGTATTGAAGTGTTTTGCAGCAGTTCTCATTGTCCGTGCGATATACCATGGAAGTAATATTCTTCCGCTTCTGATGATGTATGCAGGAGCAGGAGTTACTTTGGGACATAACTTCCCATTTTATATGAATTTTAAAGGTGGGAAGGGAATCGCTGTTATGGCAGCACTTGTGGTAAGCAACTGTTTCTGGCATCTGCCATACAGTTCCATCCTGTTTTTTGTCACACTGGCATTCTTTCTTGTGCCGGTGCTTGTGACAAGATATGTTTCCCTTGGTTCATTGCTTGCTTATGCAGTGTTTTTTATCCAGATGGTGATCTTCGGACAGCTTGGATGGTTTGATATGGCGAAGGGTGCGGTATATGAGTTATATGTGATCACGTTCTTACTTACAGCACTTGCATGGTACAGACACCGCGCCAATATTAAACGTCTGTTGAATGGAACAGAGAATAAATTCGGTTCAAAGAAATAAAAGAAGCGAAGAAAAGGAGAGATGATATGGCAAAAGTAGGAGTTCTTGGGGCAGGAAGCTGGGGAACAGCTCTGGCAATCCTTCTTCATGATAATGGACATGATGTAATTGTCTGGTCGATCGATCCGAAAGAAGTGGAGATGTTGAGCGAGAAGCGGGAGCATGTGTCAAAACTTCCGGGTGTCCATATTTCAGAAGAGATTATGATCACAAATGAGATGGAAGAGGCTATTAAAGGAAAAGATTTCTTAGTTCTTGCAGTTCCTTCTATCTTTACAAGGAGTACAGCGGCAAAGATGAAGCCGTATGTTGTTGATGGGCAGATGATCGTTGATGTAGCGAAGGGAATCGAGGAAGATACACTGATGACGCTGTCTCAGCAGATCAGCCAGGAGATTCCGCAGGCAGACGTAGCAGTGCTTAGTGGACCGACACATGCAGAAGAAGTAGGAAGAAAGCTTCCAACATCCTGCGTGATCGGTGCAAAGACAAAAAAGACAGCAGAGTACTTGCAGTCGCATTTAACAGTAAAGTATTCCGTGTGTATACAAGTCCTGACATGCTTGGAATCGAGCTTGGAGGTTCTCTTAAGAATGTCATCGCACTTGCAGCAGGAATTGCAGATGGTCTCGGCTATGGAGATAATACGAAGGCTGCTCTGATCACACGTGGTATTGTTGAGATCGGAAGACTTGGCGTGAAGATGGGCGGCAAGTTCGAGAGCTTTTGTGGACTTACCGGAATCGGTGATCTGATCGTTACTTGTGCCAGTGTTCATAGCCGTAATCGTAAAGCCGGTTACTTAATGGGACAGGGCAAGTCGATGGAAGAGGCTATGAAGGAAGTAAACATGGTTGTTGAAGGTGTCTATTCTGCGAAAGCAGCTGCAAAGCTTGCACAGAAATATGAAGTTCCAATGCCGATTGTAGATGAGATCAACAAGGTTCTTTTTGAAGGAAAGGATCCAAAACAGGCAGTAGATGATCTGATGCTTCGCGAGTCTAAGATTGAGAACTCTTCTCTTCTCTGGGAAGAATAAGAGAACGAAACGAATATAAAATTAAAAGTCATACCCCTTTGTTTGGCTGCATACATTGGTATCAGCAGAACAAGGGGGTATTTTTATGGACTCATTTCAGGTATACAAGGATATGAAAGCACGGACAAACGGAGAAATTTACATCGGAGTTGTGGGGCCGGTTCGGACAGGCAAGTCAACGTTCATCAGGCGTTTTGCGGAGCTTTTGATTTTGCCGAATCTTAAGGAAGAGCATGTAAAGCAGCGGACACAAGATGAACTTCCTCAGGCAGCATCGGGAACTACGATTATGACAACAGAACCAAAGTTTGTTCCAAAAGAAGCAGCGGATGTAAAGCTTTCAGATGACATAGAGGTGAAGATCCGGCTGGCAGACTGTGTTGGGTTTATGGTGGATGGGGCGAATGGACATACCGAGAATGGGCAGGAACGCCAGGTGAAGACACCATGGTATGACTATGAGATACCATTTACAAAGGCAGCCGAGATCGGAACACAAAAGGTGATACACGATCATGCGACGATTGGATTTGTTGTGACTACAGATGGAAGTGTGACAGATCTGCCAAGAGAAAACTATGTGGCAGCAGAAGAGCGGACAGTGAAAGAACTTCGACAGATTGGAAAGCCATTTCTTATTTTATTAAATTGCCAGAAACCGTATTCGAAAGAGACAGAACGTCTGAAATCAGCTCTTGAGGAGAAATATGCAGCACCTGTTTATCCGGTGAATTGTGAACAGCTCAAGGAAGATGACATTTATGAAATGATGCGCCAGGTACTGTATGAATTTCCTGTCACGGAAATAGAATTTTATATTCCGAAATGGGTGGAAATGTTGTCATGCGATCACAGAATCAAGAAAGATCTGATTGAGAATGTGAAGAAAATTATGGCTCAGATGTCGGATCTGCGAAGCGTCTCCGGAAAAGACTGGAAGACAGAAAGTCCATACATAGACCAGATCCTGTTGGATCAGGTAGAGATGGACACAGGCAAGGTTATATTGCGGATTTCTTTCTGCCAGAAGTATTATTATGAAGTGTTGAGTGAGTTGACAGGAACTCAGATCCGCAGTGAGTATGAATTGATTTCTCTGATGAAAGAGCTTTCTTCTATCAAAGAAGAATTCAGTCAGATCAAGGATGCATTTGCGGATGTGAAGATGAAAGGCTACGGAGTAGTCAGCCCGAAGAAAGAAGAGATTCATCTGGATGAGCCGGTAATCATCAAGCAGGGAAGCAGATATGGAGTAAAGATCCGTTCCGAGGCACCATCGATCCATATGATTCGTGCGAATATAGAAACGGAGATCGCACCGATCGTGGGAAGTGAGAAACAGGCAGAAGACCTTGTTGCATATATTAAAAAAGAGAGCGAAGGTCCACAAGGCGTCTGGGGAACAAATATTTTCGGCAAATCAATTGAAGATCTTGTGATGGATGGTATGCGTAATAAGATTACGCTGATCAACGAAGAAAGTCAGGTAAAACTGCAGGATTCTATGCAGAAGATCGTAAATGACAGCAATGGTGGTCTGGTCTGCATTATTATATAGTGATTCGTGAGCTTTTTTTTTTTACAGGAAAATATGATAAGATAAACAGTAAGTAAAATATGCAAAAGAAAGCGAGGAATTCAGTGTTGCTGAATCACCAACAGAGAAAGATTCTTGAATTATTGTGTAAAACAGAACATGTGACTGCGAGTGAACTGGCCGGTCAGCTTGGAATTGGCGTGAAGACGGTAAGAGTCAGAATCAAGGAACTGAATCCGGAGCTTGAGAAGAAAGGAATCCAGATTTTATCAAAGTCCAGGTACGGATATTATTTGGATCCAAGACAGCCGGAAGGTATCGAAGGACTGCTGAATCCGAAGGAGAATGAAGATCCGGTGATTCCGTCGAACAATCAGGAGAGAGTACATTTTCTCCTTGCATATCTTCTGAACAGAACGGAATATATTAAGTCAGAGGAGCTGTGTGATTTCCTTTACATTTCTAAGGGGACGCTGACGAATACACTCCGGCAGGTTGAGGAAACTTATCAGAAGTATGGTATTACAGTTCATAAGAAACCGGGATATGGTATCCGCGTGGAAGGCAGTGAATTTAATCTTCGTCAGTGTATGGTGGATGTCTTTGTAAAGCAGGACAGTCTGGAAGGAATTGGAAGACGGCATCAGACGGATGAGATCGAGACACTGGGGAAAATGGTCTATCAGTGTCTGAAGAAATATGAAATCGAACTTTCTGAGATTGCTTACAATGACTTTGTGGAACATATTTATGTGGCGATGCGAAGGATCCGTCAGGAGAAATATGTTGAACCGCAGGCAGCGGATATGCTTGGAAGAAAAGAGAAGCAGTTTGTGGAAGAACTGACAGAGCTGGTGGGCGCACATTATCAGATTCGTTTTTCTCAGGATGAGAAGAATTATCTGACACTGCAGCTTGTGGGGAAGGTTTATATCGACAGTGAGACAGAACAGGAAAATTTCGTGATGCAAAGCGAGATCGACCGTCTTATTACTGAGATGCTGGAGATGATCTACAGGGAATTCCATGTTGATTTCAGGAATGATTTTCATCTGCGTATGGAGCTGAACCGACATATGGTTCCGTTTGTCCTTCGTATGAAATATCATATGATCCTGCGAAACCCGATGCTGGAAGAGATCCGTAAGAATTATGTGCTTTCTTATACGATGGCGTCCCAGGCGGCAATTGCACTGGGGGAATATTTTCAGCAGTCGATTTCAGAAGATGAGATTGCCGGACTCGCAGAGGTTCTTGAACTGGCTTTGGAGCAGCAGGAGAATGAACAGAAGAAGTTTTCGATTCTGATCGTATGTGCATCTGGGAAGACGAGTTCAGAAATTCTCAGATATAAGTACAGCAGAGAATTTAAAGAGTATATTGAAAAGATTTATGTATGTAATCTTTATGAACTGGAGAACTTTCCGTTTGAAAAAGTGGATTATGTATTTACAACGGTACATATCTCTTCTTATGTACCGGTACCGATTTTGGAGATTGGTTCCTTTCTGCAGGACAATGACATTGACAGGGTGAGAAAGCTTTTTGTAAGAGAGAGTAAGGATTTTCTGCAGAATATTTTAAGAAGGAATTATTTTTTACGGATGTGGAAGGAAAGACGAAGGATGAGGTTCTGAAGAACCTGTGCCGGAAGGTTGAGCAGGAGAAGGGACTTCCGGAGACATTCACTGCATCTGTTTTGAAGAGAGAGGAACTTACACCAACAGATTATGGTAATCTGGTGGCACTTCCACACCCGGAGCGTGCCTTCCAGGAGCGTGCTTTTGTTGCAGTGGCAGTTCTGAAAGAACCGATATTCTGGTTCCGGCAGAAGGTGCAGGTCGTATTTTTGACGGCGATCGGAAGGGAAGAGGATGAGAATCTGCAGCAGTTCTATGAGGCAACGACAGATTTGATCCTTCGTCCGGCAGATGTGCAGAATCTGATTCGTCATCCGGATTATGACAGGTTGATCCAGTTATTGCGCAGAGCAGAAGAATAAAATGTATTTAATCTCCTTGATGAATGTGATTATATGTTCAGTGATTCAAAAGTGTTACTGTTCACACGATGTGCGACCAGCAACGCATCTCGCCATTTTAAATCGCCTTTGGCATGGGGCGAGATGCATTCAAGTCAAAACACGCATCCTCCGTGTCAATCAGCGGAGTGATTGACAGGGAGTGAACAGTAACTCAAAAGTGACCACATTCATTGTGGTCATTTTTTGAGTGGAGCTTTTTAAAAATATATGTTAAATTAAGGTCAGTCGAGGGACAGGAAAGGAAATGACGATGAGACATCTAACATTGATCTGTATGGCAGGTATTTCAACGAGCCTCTTAGTGAATAAGATGAAACGGCTGATTCGGAATGAGAATCTTGAAATCGCAGTCACAGCGATGTCGGAACGTGCATTTCAGGGTTACACAGGTCAGACAGATGTTCTGCTGCTTGGTCCGCAGCTGGGACATCGGTTCGAAAGCCTGAAAGAACAGTATGAGTCCAAAGGCATCCGCATAGACAGGATTGATCCGGAGCGTTTCGGAGCAATGGATGCGAAGGCTGTACTGGAGCAGGCATTTCCAGACCTGTCTGGACAAATAGGTGATAAATAAAATAAATTAAAGATAGGAGAATGTATCATGGCAAAATTTACTTATGTAGTACAGGACAACGAAGGAATCCACGCAAGACCGGCAGGAATGCTTGCAAAAGAAGCAAAAGCTCTTGAGGGAGTTAAGGTTACAATCGCTGGAAACGGAAAAACAGCTGACGCTACAAGACTGATGGCTATCATGGCTATGGGTATCAAAAAAGGTATGGAAGTTGAAGTAACAGTTGAAGGTGAGAACGAAGAAGCTGCAGCAGCTAAGATGGAAGAGTTCTTCAAAGCAAACCTGTAAGAGAAAGTCATACATATACTCATTTAATTTCTAGTTAAGAAAGATGTTTTAACAGATCGATAATAAGGATTAGCCCTCCGGAAGAAAGATCTGTCAGGACATCTTTTTGTTTTTATTGATAAAACGCTCCGCTTAGGATGCGCACTGCGGCGTATAATGTAGGCGTCGCAAGCGACCGCCGCAGGCGCAAGAATGTGCCGAGGCACATTCTTTGTTCTAGTTGCACAAAAGTTTATTGTTCTGTATAATGAGAAAGTACGAGTGGAGATCATAGTAGAATTAAGAAAGGGGCAGACAGAAGATGAGAGCGGTTATTTTATCATTAGATACAGGGGCATATAAAGCAAAAGCAGATGTGGCAGCGGCAGCATCACTCAAAAGAATGCTAGAGCAGGTTGGAATTGAAGTCCGGGCAGCAAAAGCATTTCCAGAGGATAAAGAAATGTTGAAAACAGTGCTCTGTAAGCTGGCAGATGCGGGAATGGTTGAACTGGTTCTGACAACCGGAGCAGTTGGATTCCTGGAGAAGCATTGTGCGCCGGATGCTGTGAGGGAGACAGCAGACCGTCTGCTTCCAGGTATTCCGGAAGCACTCAGGGCTTATAATCTTCGTCATACAAAGAAAGTGATTCTGGATCGTTCAGAGGCTGGAATCAGAAAGAAGACATTGATGATCAATCTGCCGGAGAGTGCCAAGATGGCAAAGGAAGATCTGGAATATATACTTCCAGAAGTGGTACATGTGGTAGATACTTTTTCATTAAGATAAAAACAGAAGGATGGAATAACAGGAGAGATTGAAAATGCTGGTAAAAATATATACAGATGGTGCAGCGCGCGGAAACCGGACGGACCGGGCGGATATGGAACAGTGCTTGAGTATGTCGACACGAAGGGACAGCTTCATAAGAAGGAATTGTCCCAGGGATATGAGAAGACAACGAATAACAGAATGGAGCTGATGGCTGTAATTGCAGGTCTGGAGGCTTTAAACCGTTCCTGTGAAGTAGAAGTCTATTCGGATTCACAATATGTTGTGAATGCGTTTAACCAGCACTGGGTAGACGGCTGGATCAAGAAGGGATGGAAACGCGGGAAGAATGAACCGGTGAAGAATGTAGACCTTTGGAAACGTCTGTTAGAAGCAAAGCAGAACACAGCGTGACATTTCACTGGGTAAAGGGGCACGATGGACATCCGCAGAATGAAAGATGCGATGAGCTTGCGACAACTGCAGCAGATGGAACAAATCTTATCGTAGATGAAGGGCTGTAAGAATTCGAAAACAATGATTGATTAATGTTACTGTTCACTCCCTGTCAATCACTCCGCTGATTGACACGGAGGATGCATGTTTTGGCTTGAATGCATCTCGCCCCATGCCAAAGGCGATTTAAAATGGCGAGATGCGTTGCTGGTCGCACATCGTGTGAACAGTAACATTGTGCAGAATCAGAGTAGATTTTTGTACAATAAAAGACGGACAGAAAGTTCTGCCCGTCCGGAATTTCATTACCGTCTTATGTAGAATACAGCAGAGATTAGCTAAGCTCTACTTTTAAAGCATCTTCCGGTTTGAATTCATTGTAAAGGTCATAGATGTTGTGACCGGTAGACTCGCTGAGGACACGGCCTTCCAGAGTGTAGCAGCGGATGAAACGCTTTTTGTCGATTGCTGACCAGTGTTCTACATCCCAGCTCATGTAGCCGTCTTCATCAGACTTCTTTTCTTTCAGGTATACATCAACCTGACGTCCGTCTACCATAATGTCTACAAGTTTCTTTGTGTCGGCTTCCAGCTCGACATTGTTTACAGTGTCAAATACTTTCATTTTAAAATCCTCCTATAATATCTGATCAGAATCTTCAGAAATATATTCCCCATACATTTGCAGATGTGATCTATTTGCACTATCTATAGTATACATAGAAGAAACCGGATAAGCAAGTAAAAAAAGTGACTATTCAGCGGCTAAGAATGTGTGGTATACTTAGAGCATCTGAGAGCAGTCAGTAAAAAGAAAGCGAGACGAGGAAAATGATATTTGATACACATGCACATTATGATGATGAACAGTTTGACGGGGACCGGGATGAGCTTTTAAAATCGATGCCGGATCTTGGAGTTGGAACGATCGTGGATGTAAGTGCGACTTATGAATCCTGTGAGAAGGTTCTGGCACTTGCCGGAAAGTATCCATATGTTTATGCTGCAATCGGTGTGCATCCGGATGAGATTGGAGAACTTAACGAAGATAAGATCCAGCACATGAAAGAACTCTGCCGTAACAAAAAAGTGGTTGCAGTCGGAGAGATCGGTCTGGATTATTATTGGGATAATGAATCACATGAGATACAGCAGAAGTGGTTTATCCGCCAGCTGGAGCTTGCGGGAGAAGTAAAGAAACCAGTAATCATCCACAGCAGGGAAGCTGCCGCAGATACCATGTATATCATGAAAAATTATGCACAGGGGCTTGGCGGAGTTATTCACTGCTATTCCTATTCACGTGAAATGGCTGAAGAATATGTGAAGATGGGATTCTTTATTGGAATCGGCGGAGTCGTCACATTTAAGAATGCAAAGAAATTAAAAGATGTCGCAACTGCGATCCCGATCGAGAAGATTGTGCTGGAGACAGACTGCCCGTATATGGCACCGGAGCCGTACCGTGGCAAACGGAATCAGTCTTCTTATATCCGGTATGTGGCTGAGAAAATTGCAGAGTTAAAAGAGATGAGTCCGGAAGAAGTGATCGCTGTGACAGAGAAAAATGCGAGAGATCTGTACGGCATCTAAGACGCAGGCAATGAATAATCAGGAGAATAACAGATGAAAACACCTACACTTGGAAATCCGCAGAATACCATTGAGGTTCTGACAAAAATATAATTTTAATTTTCAGAAAAAATTTGGACAGAACTTTCTGATCGATGAGCATGTGCTGGATAAGATCATTCGTGCAGCCGAGATCACAAAGGATGATTACGTATTGGAGATCGGTCCCGGAATCGGGACGATGACACAGTATCTTCCTGTGCGGCAAGAGAAGTAACGGCAGTTGAGATCGACCGTGCGCTGATTCCAATTTTGGAAGACACGCTGAAAGAATATGACAACGTATCGATCATCAATGAAGATATCCTGAAGGTGGATATTGCAGCACTTGCAAAGGAGAAGAACGGAGGACGGCCGATCAAGGTGGTTGCGAATCTTCCATATTATATAACGACACCGATCATCATGGCTTATTTGAAAGCCATGTGCCGCTTGAGAGTATTACGGTTATGGTACAGAAAGAAGTGGCTGACCGTATGCAGGTAGGACCGGGAACAAAGGATTATGGTGCACTTTCACTTGCTGTACAGTATTATGCAGAGCCGTATATTGTTGCAAATGTACCCCCGAACTGTTTCATGCCGCGTCCGGCAGTCGGCTCAGCAGTAATCCGCCTGACAAGACATCAGAAGCCTCCGGTAGAGGTTATGGATGAAAAACTGATGTTCCGTCTTATACGGGCATCCTTTAATCAGAGGAGGAAGACTTTGGCGAATGGACTTAAGAATTCAGGAGAGCTGAATCTTTCGAAGGAAGTCATTACTGCTGCGATAGAGAAACTCGGAAAAGGAAGCAGTGTCCGGGGCGAAGCACTGGATCTGGAAGAATTTGCCAGACTGACTAATATTATAAAGGAGGAAATGGAGCATGAAGTATGAAATCAAGGGTGATACCCTTCCGGTAGTGATCTGCCATCTGGAAGCTGGCGAGCGGATGATCACAGAGCGGGGATCCATGGCATGGATGTCTCCGAATATGAAGATGGAGACTTCGACAAATGGAGGATTTGGAAAAGCATTTGGAAGAATGTTCTCTGGAGAAGCGATGTTCCAGAATATCTATACCGCACAGGGCGGGAATGGACTGATTGCATTTGCATCCAGCTTTCCGGGTTCGATCAAGGCATTTGAAATCGGACCGGGGCAAGAATATATTTTTCAGAAAAAAGCATTCCTTGCTGGCGAACCTGGAGTAAATATATCTGTTCATTTTCACAAGAAAGTGGCTTCAGGACTATTTGGAGGAGAAGGATTTATCTTGCAGAAGGTATCCGGAAATGGAATTGTATTTGCAGAATTCGATGGACATGTGGTAGAATACGAATTACAACCGGGTCAGCAGATCGTAATTGATTCCGGTTATTTGGCAGCGATGAGTGTAACATGCCAGATGGATATCCAGACTGTGCCGGGACTTAAGAATATTGTCTTTGGCGGAGAAGGATTATTTAATACGGTTATTACAGGACCGGGACATGTATGGCTTCAGACAATGCCGATCAGCAGTGTGGCAGATTCATTGAGACCATATTTTCCAACAAGTAGTAAGTAGTTTACAAATAAGAAGAAGGGACGGGGGACGATGCTAAAAGTGCGTGTTTCCGTCCTTCATTCATACTTTCTGCAGTATTTGCAGAGCCTTTAACAGAAAGGAGTAGGTGTATGACAAATTCAGTGAACAGTGCGAAAGATCTGGATAGCATTCTGTTTGATATTTCGCCGAAAATCAAGGAACTTGCCGGATTATGTGAAGCGAATACCGGGATCGACAAAGAACTTTTTGTAAAGCATGATGTAAAAAGAGGTCTCCGTGATGTAAACGGAAAAGGAGTCCTTGCGGGACTTACCAACATTTCCGATGTATGTGCCAAAAAGATTGTAAATGGCGAAGAAGTTCCGTGTGCCGGTAATTTGTATTATCGAGGCTATAACATCAAGGATCTGGTTCGTGGATTCCTGGATGCGGATCATTTTGGATATGAAGAAATTGCATATCTGCTTCTTTTTGGTGAACTTCCGACGGTTGTACAGCTGGATGGGTTTCATGAGACACTGACGGAGAGAAGGACACTTCCGCCGAATTTTGTGCGCGATGTTATTATGAAGGCACCGAGCATGATATGATGAACAATATTTCAAGGGCGATTCTGAATCTGTATTCTTACGATGAAAAAGCTGATGATACTTCAATCCCGAATGTTCTCAGACAGTGTCTGAACCTGATCAGTGAATTTCCGATGCTGATGGTCTACGGATATCATGCATACAATTATCGTCAGGGTCAGGATATGTACATCTATGCACCGGATCCGCAGAAGTCCACCGCGGAAAATATTCTGATGATGCTTCGTGAAGACCGACAGTATACGGAGCTGGAAGCAAGGATCCTGGATATGGCACTTGTGCTGCATATGGATCACGGTGGTGGAAACAACTCTACATTTACTACCCACGTTGTCACTTCGTCCGGAACAGACACCTATTCTACAATTTCTGCTGCAATGGCATCGTTAAAAGGTCCGAAGCACGGCGGTGCGAACATCAAAGTGACGCAGATGTTTGCTGATATGAAAGAAGAGGTCAAAGACTGGGAAGATGACGATGAGGTAAGAGCATATCTGGAAGGTCTGCTTGCAAGGGTGAGGTTTGATAAAAAAAGGTCTGATCTATGGAATGGGTCATGCGATTTATTCAGTATCTGATCCACGTGCTGAGATTTTCAAGAAATTTGTGGCTCAGCTTGCACATGAAAAAGGATACGATAAAGAATACGCACTTTATGAGAAAGTGGAACATATGGCACCGGAAATCATTGCCGAAAAAAGAAAGATGTATAAAGGGGTAAATGCAAATGTCGATTTTTATAGCGGACTGGTTTACCATATGCTTGGAATTCCGGAGCAGCTTTATACGCCGATCTTTGCCGCAGCGCGAATCGTTGGATGGAGTGCACATCGTCTGGAAGAGCTGATCAATGTGGATAAGATTATTCGTCCGGCATATATGCCACTGGCAGAGTATCGAGAATATAAAAATTTAAATGACCGATAGTGTTGACAAACTGCTATGTAGTATGTGAAATAAAGAAACAACTGATATGTTCAAATGACATATCAGACATTTCAAAGAGACATTTCTCAAATTGTACGATATTGTGTAAACTAGACATCAGGAAAAAAAGACTTGCGGAGGGTTGACCTATTATGGTACAGAGGAATATACGTTTTATGACTACAGGACAATTGATGACTTTTTGTAATGTTTGCCAGAAGATGAATGCAGATATTACGGTAAAGGATGTGACAGGACGTTTCGAGATCGATGCCAAATCGATCGTGGGACTGATGACGATAAGAATGGGAGAGAAGATGCATCTTCTGATCGAAGGCGAAGAGGAACATCTGGCCGACAGTTATTTTGAAAAATTTGACTGTACACCGGTTACGATTCCGTTCAGTTAAAGGCGGCACTGGATATGCCGGAGATATACGGAACAAGGAGCAGGAAGATGGAAGTTACCTATGATTATTACCGTATTTTTTATTATGCGGCAAAGTATAAAAGTTTCTCACAGGCGGCGACAATCCTGATGAGTAATCAGCCGAATGTAACGAGGGCAATCCACAATCTGGAAAGTCAGCTTGGATGCAGATTATTTATCCGGTCTAACCGGGGAGCAGAGCTTACACCGGAGGGAGAACGGCTTTATTCACATGTTGCAATTGCATACGATCATCTGCATGCAGCAGAGCTAGAGCTTGAAAATGAAAAGAAGCTGGAACAGGGAACCGTAACGATCGGGGTAAGTGAGATTGCATTGCATTTGCTTCTGCTTCCGGTGCTGGGAGAGTTTAGAAGAAAGTATCCTAAAATCAGACTTCGCATTTCGAGTTATACAGCACCACAGGCGATACAGACGGTTCGGAACGGACTTTCAGATTTTGCGGTAGCATCTACACCGGCAGAGGTGAAAAAGCCTTTAAAGGCAATTCCGCTTCTTTCATTTAAAGAAATTCTGGTTGCGAATGCGGCGTACAAAGATATGTTTAAAGAACCGGTAAGTTTGAAAAAGCTGGTGAAGTATCCATTTATCTGCCTTGGGAAAAACACGTCAACTTATGATTTTTATACCAGATTTTTCTGGAGCATGGAATTGCAATGACGGCAGATACCGAAGCAGCAACCATCGATCAGATTCTGCCGATGGTAAGACAGAATCTGGGAATCGGGTTTATTCCGGAACCGCTTGCACAGGAAGTGATTGAGCAGGGCATTGTCATTCAGGTTCCACTATTGGAAGAACCACCGGTAAGAGAAATCTGTTTTGTGGAAGATAAGAGCAGTCCTCACAGCATGGCGGCAAACGTATTGAAAGAGATGCTGTTTCAGGCTGGAGAGAAAGAGTAAACTTTATAAGAAAGAATTATTTTGACCGGAACCAGGTGATCATCAGATCAACCATCCGGTCATAACTTTTTATCCCGTCACTTTGACCATTTGCTTTCAGATAGTGGTCATTGATCTGACCAGATACTTCGGCGACCTTGCTGTCATATCGCTTCCAGAAGCTGCTGTTAGCCGAAAGATCTGCCTTTACATTGTCAGAAAGCCTGTTGTAGATTTCCTCAAGGTGTCGTAGTCGTTCGTAAGTTCATTGGTTGCGTAGATCCAGCCAAGAAGATAGCCGCTGTAGTTGAAGGCGGTATCGTCGGCATTTACACAGGCGAGAAAACCGATAGAATTTGCTTCTTCCTCCTGCATAAATCCACGCAGATGCGAAAATTCGTGACAGATGGTAAATGGAAGATTGTAGGAAACCATTGCGGAGTTATAGTTTGCCTCAATGGTAAATGGTGAATAGATCCCGGAAAGATTCTGTACCGAGAGAAAGCCGGAAATAAAAGACCTTTTGGCTGTGGATAGTATCCGGAAAGTTCAGGGTAGGTAGCACCGAGGGAGAACATAGCAGCCCGTGCACGATCCTGCAGATCCTTACCCATATCAGCAAGACCGTCAGAATCCCGGTCTAAAGAGTCAGAAAGTGCATTTAACTGATCAGTCAGTTCGTTGCATAAAGAGGTCAGTTCAGCCAGAGTATACTGACCGGATTCCAGGTGATATTTTTCTGCAAATGAAGTATGTCCGTAGTTGATTCCGCAGAAAAAGTATAAATGGTAAACAGACATCCGCAGAGAAGCAGGAGTGAGGAACCGTAGCCGAGCCAGGCTGGGGTCTTTTTTTTGGCATACATTTTGTAAATGGAGCTGACCAGCATCCGGATCAAGGAAAGAAACAGAAGAATGACAAAAATATACAATCCAATTTCAGAAACAGAAAATGGGAAGATTCCGAAAAAGCGTCCGATGGACGAAACGAAAAGCGGGTAAATGGTGGAAGAATACCAATCCGCGAATGCAGAGCTTTTGTGGCTGATGAAAAGAGCAAGGAAACTTATGGCAAATAAAAGAATTGAAAAAATCAGTTTATGTAAAGTAGGGCGTTTCATAATAAATCCTTTCCGGTAATTGAGGATAAAAAGTATGATGTACCAGAGAGACATTCGTGCAAGGTCGTAAAAGGTTTGAGTTCATTTGATGATGAATGGCCGTGATTAACGTTCTGTGCAGGTAGATATCCGGGCACACGGTACTGCATTTACAAATAAAATATGGGACGGAGGATAACCTTCGTCCCAGAATAATATTCTGTAAAAATCAAAGTGCGGCAATCGGGCATGCCCGATTGCGCTCACTTTATGAGGGGGAGATAGTTGTTTCCCAACTATCCATTTATTACTATACGATGAAAATGTGTCAAAAGTGTTAAGAAATTATAAAATCTGATTAAAAATATAAAAATGATAGGTTTATAGAATATTAAAAAAATCCACAACGCAAGAACTCTCCATAATGGAGAGGTTCTTGGTGTTTTTATTGTTATCTAAAAGGAATGAGAGTAAAGTGCAGCAATCAGAATTCTGACTGCTTCTACTTTATGAGGGGAGATAGTTGCTTTATCAACTATCTGATTATTAGTATACAGATAATTTGTGACAGAAATATGTTCAAACTCTAAAAAAAAATCAAAAAAAATATGAAGAAGAAATAAACAAAACAGGAAAAAATAAAAAAGGTGGGTAGTTAAATTAATTGTCATTAGCGTCAGGTAGGTGTCTGCTGGTGTGGTGGAAGGTGAAGTAGAAAACAATTCCTTTGGTGATAGAGGTAATTGTAAGTGCCACCATACACCATTCAGACCGAGACCGGTTTGAGTGAGGATCATGGCAAGTGGGATTCTGGCACTGGTGAGGACAATGCTGATGATACTGCAAAGCTTTGTCATACCAAGACCGGAAAGTGCGCCGATGGTCATAAGCTCAATGGTCATAAAGGTTTCGCTGAATCCGATGATGATCAGATAGTTGATCGCAATCGCCAGAACATCTTTTTCGTGGAAGAAAAGGGAAGCAATCGGTCCTGGCAGGAATACGAAAGCACCGGTTACAATGAGTCCCCAGACAGCGAGGATTTTAAATGAAATATTATATCCTTTCCGAATACGGTCTGGTTTCTTTGCACCGTAGTTCTGACCAACGAAAGCATTTAACGCAGCAGCAAAGCCGTCAGCAGTGTTCCATGAAACAGATTCAATCTGTCCGCCGACTCGCTGTGTGGCAATGGCACCTGCCCCGAATGCAGAAACCATTCGTGTGAGAATCATGGAAATCATGCAGTAAATACTGCTCTGTACTGCTGTCGGAAATCCAATTTTAAAAATACTGATGTAGTATTTTGCAGGGAAACGCGACAGTACATGCATGTTTTGCAGAATATTTGGTTCCAGATCAGAGTGCATAATCCGAATCAGCATGACGATCAGAACCAGTATCTGCGAGGTCACGGTAGCAACTGCAGCGCCAACAACCTCAAGCCTTGGAAATGGTCCAAATCCGAGGATCAGAATCGGATCCAGGATCATATTACCAACCAGTCCAAGAAGATTTGCCATAAGCGGTGTCTTGGAATCTCCCTGCGCAGTAGAAAGTCCGGTCAGAGTCAGATTTAAAAATGAAAACAGAATCAGTCCGCAGGTGATCAGTGTATATAATTTCGCAGCGGTATAAGTTTCTGCATCTCCGAGGTTAAAAAAGCCGAGCAGCGGATGAATAAACACGATACATACTGCAGCAAATAAAATTCCCAGTAAAAATGTAAGTCGCAGAGCGGAAGCGGCATATCCCCTTGCCTGTTCATAGTCTCCGCGTCCGCAGGCCTGTGCGACATTGACCTGTCCGCCCATTCGCGGAAGTGCCACGACTGCCTTGTGAGCGCCGAGACTACATTCCCCCAACGCCCACCCCGGCAACGGCTTTGGAACCCAGCATGCCAATCCATGCCATGTCCGTAATATTGTAGGCTGTCCCCAGCAGCGAGGAAGCCATGATCGGAAGTGCCAGCTCTGCCAGCGTCTTTAGAATCGGCCCGGAAGTCAGGTCGATTGTTTTTGTTTTACTCATTTTCTCAAATCCTTACCTGTAAGAATAATAAAATTCACCAGTGCTGTAAATATGTCAGCATGGCGTACTATGATAAGGATAACTTATGAGGAGGGGAAAGTCAATCTGGAGAATTCGCGAAAAAAACATGCCCTTTCAACGAAGGATGGAGAAGATAACCAGAATTCAAAAATAAAAGCCTTTGACTGCACGCCGCGTGCAGCTATAGGTAGAAAGGGAAAGCAGGGGAAGCTGATGGAAAAAATAATAGTACAAAAACTTCATGAAATAGAAGAAAAAGAGCATGGTAAAATATTACTGGCAGGTCAGTGGATTTTGGAGAGTGAAATAGCAGGATTGAGAGAGAAAGCGGGAAAATTAGGGGAAGAAAAAAAGGTAAGTTGGGAGAAATTGAATGAGATATTTTTGAAGGAAGTTCAATCAGACATACATCCCTTCGCCTTTGCATAGATTGTAAAAAAAACAAACTATGCAGGGGTTTTTATGAAAGATTATATTGAGGAGAGAGCGGTTGAGATTGCTTATTATATTATTGAAAATAAGGCGACGGTGAGGCAGACGGCGGTGGCGTTTGGGGTAAGTAAGAGTACGATACATAAAGATGTAACAGAACGTCTTCTCCAGATCAACCCATCTCTTGCAGGTGAGGCGCGAAAGATTCTGGATTTGAACAAATCGGAACGACACATCCGGGGCGGACTTGCTACCAGAGAAAAGTACCTGCATCAGCACGCATAAAAAATCCTTTTCTTTGCAAAAAGATGGTGTATTACATTTTTACAGTATATAATAGAGAAAACGGGGATATACAAAAGAGAAGGGACAGGAAAGAGAAGAATGGGGAAAACGAAACAAAAACAGGATCGAAGTCATTATCTGTTTTCCAATCGGGAACTGGCAAATCTGATCGGACCTTTGGTAATCGAGCAGTTATTGGCAGTTTTTGTTGGGATGGCAGATTCTATTATGGTTGCAAATGTTGGAGAAGCAGCTGTGTCGGGCGTGTCGCTGGTTGACAATATTATGATTCTGATCATCAATATTTTTGCAGCACTGGCGACTGGTGGAGCAGTTGTTGCCGGACAGTATATTGGCAGGAAAGATGAAAAATCGGCATGTAAAGCGGCTACACAGCTGGTATGGTTTGTGAGTCTTAGTGCGGTTGCGATCATGATATTGGTTTACCTTGGAAAAGATATAATTCTGAATCAGGTATTTGGTCACATTACAGCGGAAGTAAAAGGACATGCAGATATTTATCTGCTAATTGTAACAGCTTCGATTCCATTTATCGCGTTATATAATGGTGGGGCAGCAATTTTCCGTGCAATGGGGAATTCGCAGGTATCCATGCGGGTATCGCTTTTGATGAATGCGATCAATGTAACCGGAAATGCGATTCTTGTGTTCGGATTACGGATCGGAACGGCGGGTGTTGCAATACCGACACTGATTTCCAGAATGGTTGCCGCGATAGTGATAACAGTGTTGCTTTGCAATCAGACACGTATCTTGCATATTGAGCGGACACTGAAAATCCGGTTTGATGGAAGAATGATACGGAAAATACTTGCAATTGGGGTTCCAAATGGTCTGGAAACAGTATGTTTCAGCTGGGCAAAATTTTAGTGCTGAGTCTGGTTTCAACCTTCGGTACTTATGCAATTGCGGCAAATGCAGTTTCCAATGCGATTGCGCTGTTCCAGATTCTTCCTGGAATGGCGATCTCGCTGGCAATTACGACAGTTATTTCTCAGTGCGTCGGCGCAAATGACTATGAACAGGTACATTACTATCTGAAAAAACTGCTTGCGATCATTTATGTGGCAATGGTGGGAACGGTAGCACTTATTTTCCTTGCACTTCCATTGATTTTGAAAGCATACAATTTGTCAGATCAGACAGCAGTGGCAGCAACAAATATTATTCATTTCCATGGAATCAGTGCAATGATTATCTGGCCACTTTCATTTGCCCTTCCAGCAGCGTATCGTGCGGCAGGAGATGCAAAAGCCTGTATGTATACATCGATTGTGTCGATGTGGATTTTCCGGATCGGATTCAGTTATCTGGTAGGAAAATATATGGGACTGGGAGTATTTGGCGTGTGGGTTGCAATGGTGATCGACTGGGTAGTACGTGCAATCTGTTTTATTATCCGGTACTTTAATGGAAAGTGGAAACATGGGGCAATTGTGTAAATACAGAAGAAGTTGTCATTTGTGTTAGAAAGATGATGCCTGAATATGAGTTTTAATTGCAGACCAGAGTTCAAACTTTGGTTCGGGCGATAGAAAATGCTTGTAAAACATCCAGAGCTCTACTATAATAAAATATAAAAGCAATAAATAGAAAAAGCGGTCTGAAAGGATCGTATTTTACAGGAGGAAAACCTTGAAGAACGAATTAGTGATTGTACTTGACTTTGGTGGACAGTATAACCAGCTTGTCGCAAGACGTGTCAGGGAATGTAATGTATATTGCGAAATTTATTCTTATAAGATTGATATCGAAAAGATTAAAGCAATGAACCCGAAGGAATTATCCTGACAGGAGGACCGAATAGCTGTTACGAACCGGATTCACCGACTTATTCTGAAGAACTCTTTAAGCTTGGCATTCCGGTACTTGGTCTTTGTTATGGTGCACAGCTTATGTCTCACGTACTTGGCGGAAAAGTTGAAAAAGCTGACGTCAGAGAATATGGTAAGACAGAAGTCATCATCGATAAGAAAGATTCCAAAGTATTTGAAAATGTATCTGCAACAACAACCTGCTGGATGAGCCATTTTGATTATATTTCGCAGGTGGCACCGGGATTTGAGATTACTGCACACACAGCAGACTGTCCGGTAGCAGCAGCAGAAAATGCAGCAGAAAAGCTTTATGCAATCCAGTTCCATCCTGAAGTGCTTCATACACCGGAAGGAACCAAGATGATCAACAACTTTGTAAAGAATGTCTGTGGATGTGTCGGCGAATGGAAGATGGATGCATTTGTTGAAAATACCATCCAGGAAATCCGTGAAAAAGTTGGGGACGGAAGAGTACTTCTTGCGCTTTCAGGCGGAGTTGATTCCTCTGTGGCAGCAGGACTGCTTTCCAGAGCAATCGGCAAACAGCTTACCTGCGTATTTGTAGATCACGGTCTTCTTCGTAAGAATGAAGGCGATGAAGTTGAGGCAGTATTTGGACCGAATGGTCAGTTTGACCTGAACTTTATCCGTGTCAATGCACAGGAAAGATACTACAACAAGCTTGCCGGAGTTACAGAACCGGAAGCAAAGCGTAAAATTATCGGAGAAGAATTTATCCGTATTTTTGAAGAAGAAGCAAAGAAGATCGGTGCAGTAGAATTCCTTGCACAGGGAACGATTTATCCGGACGTTGTAGAAAGTGGACTTGGCGGAGAATCAGCAGTGATCAAGTCTCATCACAACGTAGGAGGACTTCCGGAGTATGTTGATTTCAAAGAAATCATTGAACCACTTCGTGATCTCTTCAAAGATGAAGTCCGCAAGGCGGGTCTTGAACTTGGACTTCCGGAGAAGCTTGTATTCCGTCAGCCATTCCCGGGACCGGACTTGGAATCCGTATCATCGGAGAAGTAACAGCTGAAAAAGTACGGATCGTACAGGATGCAGATGCAATTTACAGAGAAGAGATTGCAAACGCGGGACTTGACCGCAGCATCGGACAATATTTTGCAGCCCTGACCAACATGAGAAGCGTTGGTGTTATGGGTGACGAGAGAACTTACGATTATGCAGTTGCACTTCGTGCAGTGAATACGGTAGATTTTATGACTGCTGAGGCAGCGAAGATTCCGTATGAAGTACTTGATAAAGTAATGAGCAGAATTATCAATGAAGTTCGTGGGGTTAACAGAGTATTCTATGATCTGACGAGTAAACCGCCGGGAACGATTGAGTTTGAATAGTTGAAGCTGAGCTGTAAAGCCTTTGTTTACAAGGGTTTTACAGCTTTTCCTTTATAGGATTGCATTTTCATTGCATTATTTTTCTTCAACTGTTCTGTGATAGATTGCTGTATGTTGATTGCTGGTATAATTAGCAATGCTTTCAGTAGCAGATTGTACTTGTAATATTCCAGTCAGCTTTTTAGCAACTTCAAGATTCGTATTTGGATACAGATGACCATAAGTGCCGAGTGTTGTCTGTATTTTTTCATGTCCTAAACGTTCCTTGATAAGTAAAGGATTTTCGCCCATGCTGATAAGTAATGAAGCGTGTGAATGTCGCAAGGCATGAATTTTAATACGATGAACACCTGCTAAATTTGACAACTTTTCCAAAGCTCTGGGAAGCGTTGTTTTACTGGTTGGAGTTCCGTTATAACTTAGTACAAGTGGACAATCGGGAAGAACCTGTTGCTGAACACTTTGCCAAGCCTTTAGCTCATTGAGTGTATCTGAATCAATATAAATAGTACGGATACTTGCCTGTGTTTTCGGCTCAACGAATTTATAGTCCGTCATTGTTCGGTAATATAATGTTTTGGTAATGCTAAGCAAGCCTGTTTCAAAATCTATGTCTGACCAATGTAATGCTGACGCTTCGCCAATTCGCATACCAGTCATAAATAATAACCAGAACGATATAAACAGATAATGCTCATAATAGTCTTTCTTACAGAGTAAGGATATAACTTTTTGAAATTTCATTCTAATGTCCAGAAATCAACTTTTGTTTTCTTGCTTTTGATATTTCCTATCATTCGAGAGGGGTTTTTCTTTGCAATCCCAAGCACGATCGCTCTGTCAAATGCAATGGAAAGCATTCCCTGTACGATACGAATGTAATTAGACTAAAATCTTTTGCAAGTTTCAACTGCCAGTTTTGAACATGGATAGGTTCGATTTCGTCTGTTTCCATTTTGTAGAAATAGGAAAAATGTTTCTTGATGGTAGTAGCACGATTAAGATAAGTGCTTTCTTTTACCTGTGTTTTATACCATGCAGGTAGGTTTCTTCTATAAATTGCTGAAAAGAAACGCCATTCTTTTTTTGTTGTTAATTCTTCGGTAGAAGCTAACACCAGTTTTGAATATTCTTCCTTTGCTTCTTTTTTCGTTCTGAATCCACTTCGGTATTTCTGTATCTGTTTTCCGGTAATGGGATTGTAGCCTAAATTAGCTCTGAAATAATAAGTTCCGTTATCTGCTTTCTTAATAGGGTCTTTTGCCATGATTTCACTCCTTACATGATATGCAAGAAGTACAATCAATCGTTTGTGTCTGATAATGTAATCCCTAATAATTCTTCCACGGCTTCTTTGGGTACTCTGTCCAATTTACGGGATTGGTAATAAGTATGCCCTTTTTCAATCATAAGTTTTTTTGCTTTTCTTATGATGTCTGCCGAGAAAGAAGTTCCATAACCTAGTGCTATGAGGTCTTTTTTTTGTTACGGTAATCATAATCCTCCTTTCCATAGACCAGATAAGGAAATCTCAATATCTTGTCTATCAGTATATCAAATGATGAGCAAAAAAGCTCTATTAAGATGATTTTTTCTTGCAAAATCGTTGTTAGATAGTTTTACAAGCAATCAGACGGCTTCGGCAAGCTCCGCTGGTATCTCAACCATTCCCATTCCTGTGGCTGAACCGTGTCATACGGGTGTATCATTATCCTGTGTTGCAGGTCATGGCAGAACGACTTTTCCAACGGTCGCTCCCAGATCATTGCATGAATCGCTATCTCCCGATTGGAAAAGTCACGGCGTACAACCTCTGATGGCTCACTGCAAGCACAAACGTATCTGACTGCTTTATTCACTTGTCAAAGAACTGTTAGGCTCTTGTCAGCCTGTATCAATTCATTTTTACAAATGGACTGATACAGAATGATAAGAAAAAGCGGAACAGGAAAGAGGGGAGTTTATTAAATCATGCTCCGCTCAAATATTACTTAATGTTCGTCTATTTCAAATTCACATATCATTTTCAAAAGGGCTTCTCTGATACGTCCCTTTAATTCCATATCAACCACAATGTATACGTTACCGTATTCATCATAAAATGGGCGTAAACAACATTTTGATATGTAGGCTTCATAGAACAGCAACAGCTTTTCTATGGCAGTTTCGTTACCGTCCACGCTGATGATATGAGAAAAAATGATGGAAGTGTGTGTTGCTTATTTTTCATTTGTTTTCTTCTCCTTTAACTGCTTTTTGATTTCTTCAAGTGAATTTCTTCTGTGCCTGTATGATGTGCTTCGGTTGATGTTCAGCTTTTCGCCTATCTCCGAATCGCTCATATCCAAGAAAAAAACATCAATACAATGTTCCGGCTCTGCTCCGGCAACTGTTTCAGTGCTTCTGCAAGTTCTTCGTCAAGTACATGGATTTCTGTACCGCACACATCGAATGTTGTATATTCACTTTCGTAATCGTCCCATACAATCAATTTCTCAACAACAATCTCTGGAAGCTCACAAAAGGATACTTCCTTTGCCTGTCGTCTGGCTAATTCCTTGCGGTAGTTACGGACAATGCCTTTCACAACCTTTTTGAGCTTACAGTCAAACTGACACTGTATTGTCTTTTGGAAGTCTGATGGTTTCAAAATCACACCCCCTTTCTCTATAAAGTGAAAAGTATGTATCCCTCTTTCTGCACCATATCTGTACGGCAGGGTGTGATTTGTTGCAGAAAAAATTTTTTTGTAAATATGAAAACAGCCTATTTGCATCAATAACAAATAGACTGTTTTTAAAACATCTGATATATGAGTTTTTAATACATTCTAATCGCACAACATGAAGTATAAACTCATGCTAGGTGATTAAAAATGAGAAAAAGAAAGATACACATAGCTTTGATTTTCGTCCTTTAGGACTGGCAATCAGAGAAGCCAGAGAGAAAGCAGGGCTTTCCAGAAATGATTTAGGCGATAAAGTCTTTTACGGAGAACGTCATATCGCAGATATTGAAAATATCGGAAAACACCCTAGCTTTCAGTTATTCCATGATTTAGTTACAATGTTCAATATATCTGTTGACGAGTATTTCTATCCAGCGAAGAATGTTGAGAAAAACACAGCCCGCCGTCAGATAGATTCGTCACTTGATTTATTGAGTGATAATGAATTAAAAATCATTCAAGGTACGATTGACGGTATCTTGAACAGCAGAGAGAATAAGAAGTGATTTGCTTCTTGTTTTCTCTGTTTTCCTATACAGATTCTTCAACATTTATTTGTTGAGCTGCTCCGCAGGCAACAAATAAGAGCCGACTATCCTTATTTCTTTATCGTAAATTTACTTGTTACACAGTAATGAAAAAAGGGGCTGTCGCACTAATTAGTGCGCAGCTCCTTTTCTTGTGCAAAAATAACTGCCAGACCTCGAAAGAATCTGGCAGTTGGTGTAAAATTAAGTTATGCTACTAACTAAATTATTACAAAAAGATTATACGAAAAATTCAGACGGATATCAACTTAAACTTCCGTTAAATCTTGAAACAATCATTCCTGAAGATGATTCTGTTCGATTACTAAGTCAGTTTGTGGAGGCTATGGATTTGACTGACCTATATTCTACTTATGAAAGAATAAATTCTGTGTCGCCCAGAACACTTTTGAAGATTGTGCTCTATTCTTACATGAACGGGGATTACTCCTCTCGTTCCATGGAACTAAATTGTAAAAGAGATATCAATTTTATGTTTCTTCTAGAAGGTTACCCAGCTCCTGATCATGCAACATTTGCAAGGTTTAGAAGTATCCATTTTGCTCCCTGTTCTAAACGTATCCTTGCAGAAATGTCTAATGCATTGTTTGATATGGGAGAAATTTCCGGAGAGACCATTTTTATTGATGGTACAAAAATTGAAGCCAGTGCCAATAAGTATACTTTCGTCTGGAAGAAGGCAGTAACAAAAAACCAGGCAAAACTTTTGCAGAAACTTGCTGATTTTGTAGCTGAGTGTGAGTTGCTTTATGATATAAAAATCGTTTATGGAAATACGATAAAAATAAAGCATGTAAAGAAGCTCCGCAAAAAACTGTATGCATTAAAAGAAACTGAAAATATAGTGTTTGTGCATGGGATTGGGAAAAGAAAAACTCCGCTTCAAAAAAGTATTGAAACTCTTGAAAGTTATTTGAGCCGGCTCAAAAAGTATAACCAGCAGATATATATCTGTGCGGAACGCAACAGTTATTCAAAGACAGATCATGATGCTACTTTTATGCGAATGAAGGAGGATGCCATGGGAAACGGACAGTTAAAGCCTGCTTATAATCTTCAGCATGGCGTGGATTCTGAATACATCACATGGCTTACCATAGGTCCCCAGCCTACTGATACCACAACGCTGATACCATTTTTGAAAGATGCACAGGAGCATTTGAAATTCAAATATAAAAACATAACAGCAGATGCTGGATATGAAAGTGAAGAAAACTATCTGTTTCTAGAAGCAAACGGTCAGCTTTCTTATATAAAACCTGCGAACTATGAGATTTCCAAAACCCGTAAATATAAAAATGATATCGGTAAGATAGAAAATATGGAGTATGATGTAAAAAAAGATATCTATACCTGTAGAAATGGTAAAAAATTAGGTGTAGATCATATCCGCCACTCAAAAAGCAAAACAGGATATGTAAGCGAAAAAACGATTTATAAATGTGAGGACTGTAATGGATGCCCTTACAAAAGCGAATGCATCAAAGGGAATAATTGCAAAACACCTTTGGAAGAACGGACAAAGACACTTCAGGTTGCGAAAATATTTCTAAAACATAGAAAAGAAGATTTAGACCGGATACTCTCAGAAAAAGGGATTCTCTTCAGGACAAACCGAAGTATACAGGCGGAAGGCTCCTTTGGAGATTTAAAACAGGATATGCAGTTCCGCAGATATTTAAGCAAAGGAAATGCAAATGTTCTTGCAGAGAGTACGTTGCTTGCCATGGCAAGAAACATAAACAAACTGCATAATAAGATTCAAAATGGAAGAACCGGAACACATTTATTTCCGATAAAAAGTGCCTAAATTTTGACTTATCAAAACAATTTTTCAAGCCAACAAAAATGGCTTATTAAAGTACGTCTTTAATAATAGCTGTAACAATGAAAAGCGTTTTTTGATGGATTTTATCCTTAAAACAGCAAAAAGGAAGCTGCCGCTTCACGAAAATTCATTCGTTAAAGCGACAGCCCCTTTACATTTTGATGTCCACTCTTCAATGAATTATCATACGAATATATCTTCAATACTTTATAATTCAAGAGTAATAATAAGGCTATTGGCATGTACTTTTGCAACAATATTTCCGCCAAGAATGGCAACAAGTGTTTTTACTACCGCAAGTCCCAATCCTGTACTTCCATTATGTCTTGATTTATCGCCTGTATAAAAACGGTCAAAAAGTCGATTGCAATCAATTTCTGAACTGTCACTCATTGGATTTTCAATGGTAAATATAATATTATTATTTTCTTTCTCCATAAGTGTTTATTTTTATCGTTCCAACAGATACTTAATTGCATTTGTCAACAGATTTTGTAAAATTCGTTCTACCATATTTTTATCAGAATATACGTATATTGAATAATCTGGGAGATTTATTTCGGGTAAAATATTCTCCTTTTCTAATGCAACGGCATTTTCCGTAATTAAATTTATTAACATATTAGATATATTAAACTTTTCTTTTTCTGGAACTGTCTGCTGTTCCTCCAAAATAGAAAGGTCATAGAATGTTTCTACCAATTCTTTCATTTTTTCGGCTTTGCTAAAAATCACTTTTACACGCTGTGCTTGACTGGATTCCCAATTTTCTTTTTGCAATAATTGTAAATGACCAAGAATGACTGTAAGAGGTGTACGCAAATCATGTGATATATTAGCAACAGATTCTTTTAAATACTCTTCATTGCGTAATACGCCTGCAACAGCCTGTCGTTGTCTGATATTATATTGATTCAATATACCAGCCAGTCTTTCTAAATCTTTATCAATCAACGAAATGTCTAACATCTGCTGTGAATTTCCAGAATTCAATTCATTAACTTGATCCGCAAGATTACGGATTTGTTTTTTTAATTGAATATATCGAAATAGCAGCATTACTAAAAATATTGTTATGATAATTAAAATCCATTCTATGTTAGACATTTTCTCCACCTATTTAAAATCACATTTACAAAATTTTATCCACGAAAGCAATACCAATATACCAGACCATATACATCCTACTAAAATAGCTATCGGTTGAAAAAAGGTTTTCATGCTGACAACGATTCTGATTTGATAAGTAGGTAAAAAACCGACTGGTAATCTCAACATCATTCCATAGCCAAGATATAAGCTAAGACCAAAAATAATAATTGCTGTAACCGAGGTTGCTTTTACAGCATCCTGTAAATAGCAACAAATAAGTATTGCAATTAGAAATATCGCACTATTAAGCAGACAAGAATAAATGATTGCTTTTATAATATTGTAAAAAAACATTCCCACGTCTGCAACACCAAAGCGTCCAAATTCCCTTATGCACCCTGAAACTGGATAGACAAGAGCCATAAGATTAAAAGCAATTAAATACGATATTATTTTACTTGTAAAAATTTGTTTTCTGGAATGTCCAGCACTGACCTCTAAGTTTATTGTTCTCTTAGAAAATTCCTGTCCTAAAATCAATGCAAGTATAGCCGATATGATGATAAGAAGAAACGTAGAATCATACACCATTCCATTAAAAATATCAGCAAGAGAAGAAGCAATTTCTTCTGTCGGTCCCATGACCTCTGTAACATAAGTATCTGCTGTAAAAAATCCTAAAATAAATATTCCAATCATACCACACCAGTAAATAAAATTATGTAACAACTGATATTTTTCCAGTTTTAATAATTTATCCATAAAAAACACCTCCGGTTATTTCAAGTCTGTATGTAAAAAAGCACTACCTGCAATGAAATATAAAATAAAATTCCATAAAAAATCTACAAACAAGCAAAAGTTTGTCGAATAGACCTTTTGCAATGAAATTAACCTAAGTTGTCCCATTGGTATTATTCTGCTGATTATTTGTGCAGATTCACTGTTCAGCAAAAAAATCATAACAAAAAATAAAACCATTGAAACTGTCAGTGTTTTCCCCATATCACGAAAAATAAAAGCAAAAAACATCGGTAATGCACACAGTGTTATCATGGCAAACAGAGTTAGTAAAACCATAGTATATGTGCTATCATTCCAAAAAAGTTTTTCTCCAATTATAAAATTGACTAATAATTCCATGTACAAATAATGGAAATACCAGAATGATAATACAACCTATTTGAGATACAATTAACTTTACTCTAAATATAGAACTTCTTTTATGTCCGGCAGTAATATAAGTATTTAAAGTTCTTCCACTAAAATCACTTCCAATGAACAATGCTATAAACACTATACTCAAAAAATAGAGTAACGGAATATTGTATAATGATGCCATAATTAAGTTTGAAGAGCGTTCTTTACTATCTAACAGCAATATGCTACTTAAAAGGAGATTGAATATTCCAATTCCCCAAAAATACCAACTGTGAAACAACTTATATAACTCAGTTTTTAGGAGATTTGACATCTTTTTGTTCCTCCTATTTTGCTCAAAAAATAGTCCTCCAAAGTATCGCTAGATACAGAAAGTCCTGTTACAAGAATGTGCGATTCTGCCAAAGCAGACGCAACTGTCTCTAAATCATTCAAATAATCATACAAACGAATTATGCCATCTGGCATTAGTTTAAAGTTATCTGTATGAAGATTCTCTTCCAAAACCAGAACCGTTTTCTGAACATCTGTTGTTTTAATTGCTATATGTCGTTTACACCGTTCATTTAATTCATAATCGGAAATCTCTTCTATAATTTTTCCATGGTCAATCAGAATAAATTCTGATGCTGTTTGATACAATTCTTCTAAGATATGGCTTGAAACCAAAATGGTCATACCATATTCTTTATTATAATTTATTAAATCAGATTTCCGTATCTGGAAGTGAAGAAAACGGGCAGCGTGTTTTAAGGGAATATATGGAACAATACGCAGATGAAATAAGAACCGATGAAATAGGAGATGTGATTTGTGTATTAAATCCGGAAAGCCCTGTCAGAATCATGCTTTCTGCACATGCAGATGAGATTGGCCTTGTAGTAACAAGAATTACAGAAGAAGGAAGAATTCAGGCAATTGAACGCGGTGGAATAATGACACATAATTATCCGGGTCAAAAAGTCCAAATCTGCACAAAGAAAGGCATCGTGTACGGTGTTGTAGAATGTAGCAGAGAATTATTGAAAAAGGAAACGGTAAAAGTAGCAGACTTATTGATAGACATCGGCGCAGTATCAAAGGAAGATGCGCTACAGCATGTCTCTTTAGGAGACACAGTTGTACTGGATTCTGGAATCAGAAAGTTGTTACATAATCGAATAACAGCGAGAGCAATGGATGACAGAATTGGGGTATTTGTTATCATGGAGGCTTTTAAACGTGCAAGAGAAAAAGGCTGTAGCGCAGGTGTTTATGCTGCTGCCACAGTGGGGGAAGAAACAACGAAAAATGGTGCATTTTGGTGTAGTGCGCAGATTGATCCGGCACTTGCAGTAGTTGTTGATGTTACAAATTGTACAGACTATAGTAGATTCCCAAATGCAGCCGTTTCAGGAGATATTGTTCTGGGAAATGGTCCAGCACTTTGCAATAGTCCAATAGCAACTAAACAGCTTAATGAAAAGATGGTGGAATGTGCTCAAAGAGCAGGTATTGGTATTCAGAGAGAAGCGGCAAGTTCAAGAAGTTTTACAGATGCGGATCAAATTCATTTTTCTAATAAAGGTGTTCCAGTGGTTTTTACAGGGATACCACTTCGGAATATGCATAATCCAGGTGAGGTTGCGGATATGAAGGATGTAGAAGGATGTATAGAACTTATCGCAGAGTTTTTATGCAGTTTTAAGTAGAAGGAAAGCCTTTGCTTTGCAGAGTAGATTTGCAGAGAGAAGGCTTTTTGTAGTATATTTGAAGAAAAAGTAAATTTTGCATAAGGAGAATGACAAATGATCAACCGAGAAGATATGCTGGAATTGACGCGGCGGATGACGCCTGCAAGAACATCATTCACAAGAATAGCAGGCTGTTATGTAGATGCAGACGGAGATTTTGACGGAAGCTTTAACATCAACTTCCTCAAACTCTCTCCGTCAGAAAAAACAAAAAATCTCGCAATCGCCAAAACGATTCCATTTGCAGAGACAAACACAAAACTGAAAAAATACGAGATCCAGCCGGAAAATCAGAAAACCGGAAGTATGTGGCAGCTTTTGATGGCGCTCAGAGACTGTGAACTCAAAAACGATGCCTGATGGATACTCTTTATGATATCATCATGGAAAACATCCGGATCACCACCCCTTATGCGATCTATGTTTTCATGATAACTACGATATCCCAGCCAAAGCCACCGACAAAGAACGCCTCGGAGAATCCGAAGAGATGTTCCCTTACCTCATCTGCGCCATCTGTCCCCTTGTCGGCGAATACGAACCCGGATCCCCAACATCCGGCTTCCTCTTCCCCGCCTTTACAGACCGCAGCGGTGACCTGAATCACATCAACATCTATGGAACCACAGAAAAGAAACGCGAGGATTTAAGCAGACTTATAAAAATGTAAGATTTTATTATGAATATTTTAAAGATATATTTTAGAAATTATTCCATTATTTAAAATTTTACTTACGGCAACACTTAAACTTTGGACAAACAACTCCCCTATATTATTATTCCATCAGCAAGCTCCGGAACTCCGTAAAGAAACGTCCCTGCTCTTCTTTGGTCATCTTAACCAGCATCTCCAGCTTTCCATACTGATCCGCCCGGCTGAGAACAGCAGTTCCGTATAATCCCATTTTGTATAGCCATACTCTTTTCCCAGTCGCAGATTTTCTTCATTCCATAATAATAGCAGGTGAAATATCCCGGCGCATTCTGGTGTGCCTGTACCTGGGCGCGGGCAGTTACGCGGTCAAAGCCAAGCTCTTCTTCGTAGATTTTTACAGCATCTTCCAGTGTCGCTCCAAAATAATACAGCTGCAGATCAACCAGGATACGGACAGAGGCATGATGACGGCGGAATGCAACGAACAGAGGAAGAACGGGTCTTCCGCAAAGATAAAGGTAAATGCGCGTTCAGTCCGAATACAGGTTCCCTCTTCCAGAGGTACACTTTTTGCTCCTATTTTTACAGTTTCCGGTGTTGGATCGATCGCTGCACGGATAAACTGGACATGGTGTCCCGGATAAGTTTCGTGCATGGTATTCATCTTGATCCAGCCATCGGTAATGTTCTGATAATTATACTGATTCAGGAACATCTGGCCGCGGAGCGGTTTGACACGAAAATCACCACCCTCATAACCGCCCCAAGGGTAAGAATCCTTATAGCAAGGCGGAAGAGGAACGCACAGACAGGTTTCATCTTCCGGAAGACGTACATATTCATGAGCGACAGCACGGGTACGTTTCAGATAATTTCTGGCACGTGTATACATTTCCTCGGCACTGTCACAAGGACCAGCATAGCGGAAAAGCACATCACTGACTTCTTTCATTGTCTTCGGAGTTCCTTCCGGAAGCTCTAATTTGGAGGCGATTTCGAATACTTCAGCACGGGTCTTTTCAATTTCTTCTTTATGCCATGCAAGCAGTTCGTCGAGAGATACACCAAGACGGTTTTTCAGAAGCTGCGGTAAGCTTCCGGATCCATCTTGATGGTCTTTGAGAGATCATCCTTTAATAATTCTTCAGAGTCAGACTGGCAGTCTGAACCGAGTAAATCTGCCATTTCCTGAAGCTGATCGATAAAAATCCGGAAGGACTGTGATAAAGACGCAATCTGTTCTTCTGTGAAATCCGGGAAATATTCATTTAACAGTTTCAGGTCGCGCTGCATATCCAGCCTTGCGCGGGCAAAGGCAGAAGAAAGGGAAGCTTCATTTTCTCCGTATTGTGTGTGGATCAGATTAAGGATCAAATCCTGATTTTCATGAAATGCCTGTAATTTTCTGGTCAGGACATCGAGACGTACTTCATTAGAACGCCGGTCACAGCGAGCGATTTCCTGAAGATAATAGACAAAATCCAGGAGAGGTGCTTCCGGATTGTGTTCTTTTTCTTCGATAGTAAATTTAAGAGAATCCAGGAAGTCATTCAGATGATGCTTCACCAGACGATAGACATTGTCAGGTGTATCCAGGTTTTCAACCTGTGTTTTTAAATCGTTCCATTTTTCGCGGACCGATCTGATCTTTTCGGAAGTCGGGAGAAAAAGGATATTTTCAAAAGAACGGTGGCTTTCGAGTTGGTCATGCAAAATGGCAAGTTCTCTGTCAAGTTCGCGGTAAGTATTGGTTAAGTCAGTATTTTTCATGAGTAAATGGCACTCTCCTTTTTTAGAAATTTGTTCTAATTGTATCTTACCGCAGAAAATGTCAAATGAAAGGCAGGACAGATAAAAAGATTCGCGTGTCGACTTATGCCCCTTTCTGTGATATGATAATCAAGAGATTATTATGAGCAGAAAGGGGCATTTTCGATGGCAGCAACATCTGAAAATAAGCCAAAACAATATATATCTGTCGGGATCCTGGCGCATGTGGATGCCGGAAAGACGACGCTTTCGGAAGGAATCCTTTATCTTACCGGTCAGATCAGGAAGCTTGGAAGAGTTGACCATGGAGATGCATTTCTGGACACGTATACGCTGGAGAGAAGCCGGGGGATTACCATTTTTTCCAAGCAGGCGAATTTTGTGCTTGGAGACAAGCAGGTGACTCTTCTTGATACACCGGGACATGTGGACTTTTCAGCAGAAATGGAGCGTACCCTGCAGGTTCTTGATTATGCAATCCTGGTTGTCAGCGGAGCGGACGGTGTGCAGGGACATACACGAACCTTGTGGAATCTTCTTGCAAGGTATCAGGTTCCGACCTTTATTTTCATAAATAAGATGGATCAGGACGGGACGGACAGACAGGACAGACTTACTGAATTAAAGCGGAAGCTCAGCGGAGAGTGTGTGGATTTTACAGAAGCGGGTGAAGAATTTCTGGAAGAGCTGTCTATGTGCGACGAGACGGTAATGGAAAGCTATCTGGAAAATGGAGAGATCACGGCGAGCCAGATTCAGACGCTGATCCGGGAACGAAAGGTATTTCCATGCTATTTCGGTTCGGCACTGAAGCTGGAAGGTGTGCAGGAATTACTGGACGGACTGGAAAAATACATGGACGGACCGGTAAGCGGGACGCATGCTGAAGAAGCATTTGGAGCGAAGGTATATAAGATATCCAGAGATTCACAGGGCAGCCGTCTGACACATGTGAAGATCACAAACGGAGTACTGAAGGTCAAAGAGATCCTGGAATATATGGCAGAGGAAGAACCTATGCAGGAGAAAGTTAACCAGATCCGGATTTATTCCGGGGACAAGTACGAGATGGTGCAGGAAGCAGAAAAAGGCTGTATCTGTGCTGTGACAGGACTTACCCGGACTTATCCGGGACAGGGGCTTGGGATGCAGCAAGGTTCTTCGGCACCGGTACTGGAGCCGGTTCTGAATTACCGGGTGGAGCTGCCGGAAGGCTGTGATGTACACCGGATGCTGCAGAATTTCAGACAACTGGAGGAAGAAGATCCGATGCTCCGTGTAGTCTGGAATAAAGAGGCAGGAGAGATCCAGGTCCAGCTGATGGGCGAAGTGCAGACGGAGATTCTGCAAAGCCTTGTAAAAGAACGGTTTGACGTGGATATTTCCTTTGGAAGCGGGAATATTGTTTACAAAGAAACGATTAAAAATACAGTTGAAGGAGTAGGGCATTTTGAGCCGCTGCGTCATTATGCGGAAGTGCATCTGATACTGGAACCGGGAGAGCCGGGAAGTGGAATCTCGATCGATACGATCTGCAGTGAGGATGTGCTGGACAAGAACTGGCAGCGACTGATCCTGACGCATGTGCTGGAAAGAGAGCATCGGGGCGTTCTGACGGGATCGGTGCTTACTGATGTGAAGATCACACTTGCCAGTGGACGTGCACATCTGAAGCATACAGAGGGCGGAGACTTCCGCCAGGCAGTGTATCGTGCGATCCGCCAGGGACTGATGCAGGCAGAGAATGTACTGCTTGAACCGTATTATGCGTTTCGTCTGGATTCCGTCAGAGATGACAGGCCGTGCACTTACGGATATTCAGCGGATGAATGGAGAATTTGACGGACCGGAGACGGAAGATGATATGGCTGTGGTCACCGGAAGTGCACCGGTGTCTGAAATGCAGGATTATCAGAGAGAAGTAACCACATACAGCAGAGGAAGAGGGAAACTGTTCTGTACGTTGAAAGGATATTTTCCATGTCATAATCAGGATGAGGTCGTAGAGGTAATTGGCTATGATCCGGAGAGGGATGTAGAAAATCCGACAGGCTCTGTATTCTGTGCTCATGGAGCAGGATATAATGTACCGTGGCAGGAAGTGTGGAACACATGCATATTGAAGCACAGCTTCCGAAGATCCTGGAAGAGCGGAAAAGGCTGGCAGGAGAGGCAGAAAAAAGTCTGGATGAGACTGTACCGGTAAATTTACGCAAGGAGAAAAGTGGATCAGCAGAAGCAGCAGCCAGAGGCGGCAGCATTATGCGCGTAATGCCAGAGAAGACAGGGAACTGGAAGAGATTTTTATCCGGACTTACGGACGGGTAGAGAGAAAAGCCGATCGTCTTCCAAAAACTGTGACTGCAGGGAAAACGCCAAAAGCAAAGAAAGATGAAGAAGGCGTACAGGAATATTTGCTGGTAGATGGTTATAATGTTATTTTCGCATGGGATGATCTGAAAGAACTGGCAAAAGAGAATATTGAAGCAGCAAGAAATAAACTGATGGATGTGCTTTGCAATTATCAGGGGTTCAAGAACTATCCTCTGATCCTGGTATTTGATGCCTACAAGGTTGAAGGCGAAGCAATGGAAATCTTCAAATACCATAACATTCATGTTGTGTATACAAAAGAAGCTGAGACGGCGGATATGTACATTGAAAAGGTAGTACATGAAGTCGGAAGAAAGTATCATGTGACGGTAGTTACATCAGATGGTGTGGAACAGGTGATCACACAGGGACAGGGAGGTACGATCATATCTTCCCGGGAGTTCCTGGAAGAGGTGAAGATCGTGAATCGGCAGATTCAGGAAGAATGGGAGCTGCACAAAGAGAGTGCGAAAAATTATCTGTTCGATCATATGGACAGAGAGCTTGCCGGTCATATGGAAGAGGTCCGCATGGGCCGGAAAGAATTGGGTGAGAGAGCAAATGATCAATAAAGAGGAATTTCTGAAAACCTGTAATCTGACAGAGGATGACCTTACGGCTGCCCGGATTTCCTGGGAGGAGCTGACAGAGATCTATGAAGATTATATGTCAAAAACGAAATTGTTCCGTCATCTGGGAAAAGAATTTGTAGATGAATATATTTATGATATTGAGCGGGCAGGGATCCATTCCTACCGTTACAGAACTAAGAATCCAATGCACCTTCTGGAAAAGATCATCCGGAAGCGGAAAGAAAATTATGCAAAATTTGAACATATCAACAAATCGAATTACTACAAATACATCACAGATTTGATTGGTATCAGGTTTTCTTCCTTTACCGGGAGGACTGGATCCATTTTCATAAATTCATCACTTCGATGTTTGAAAATGATCCGAACAATTATGTAGAGGACAGGCTGCGGGATTTTGATGAGGATCCGGAGCACTGCTATATCGCAGAACGTCCAAAAGTATACAAGCGTTCCGGAGATACGAGGATTTATGACAGTACGCAGATTGAAGTGCGGACAGGCGGGTATTACCGTTCACTGCATTATATCATCAAGTATCACGGATACTATCTGGAAATCCAGGGCAGAACGCTTTTTGAAGAAGGATGGAGCGAGATTGACCATGATATTGTGTATCCGTATTACAAGGATGATGAGATGCTGACGGAGTTTTCCGGACTGCTGAACGGCTTCGGGAATGGCAGATGAGATGAGTTCGTTATTCAGAAAGATGAAAGAACTCAGAGAAGAAGAACCGGATAAAAATAAAGGATCTCTATAAAAATAAA
>ENA-OQLB01000115-OQLB01000115.1-human-gut-metagenome-genome-assembly--contig:-NODE-115-length-45221-cov-6.725751_pt1 | contig 45221 bp, 50 predicted proteins | sample MGYA00242656_ERZ504813 | MGnify/ENA primary metagenome ERZ504813 (study PRJEB26092, sample SAMD00036388) | human gut metagenome | host: Homo sapiens | study: EMG produced TPA metagenomics assembly of... | reverse complement strand
TACAGCAACACGATTTGCTTTGGCCAAGGGCAGTCGGAATGGGGGCTCAGGTGAGTCCTGTCCTGTCCACTGCTGTCAGCATGACTGAACCGTCAGATCCGAAACGAAATGCTTCAGCCTGTTATGCGTTATGGAATCCTGAAGGAAAGAATGGCAGCTCTGATCACAGATGGTCTTCGTGCCGAGCTTCTGGAAAGCAAAGGATATGAAACCCAGCTCCTTGAATTTATCGATATGGAACATACACCAAAGAATATTCTGATCCGCGCAGTAAAAACCGGAAAGAAAAAGAGCAGGGACAGTTTTTCGGATACCATGAAGGCTCTTCATGTGGCTCCTACCCTGGACAGGCTTCTTTATCCGGAAGAGTCAGCCTCACAGAAGGGAGAATGACATGATGAAGATCCTACGTAAGGGAGCGATACTGCTGGTGATCTTTGTGGCAGTAGTAGCCGGGACCTCATTTCTGATGAACAGTCAGTCTACAGATAACCGCTCAGATATGAACGATGCCATACTTCCGGAGGTTATGGTAAAGATCGGAAGTACCCAGGCAAATAAGATGTATGGATACAGACAGCAGATGCAGACCGATTTCATGAGAGGAAGTATTACTCCGCTGGATACGACCAAAAAAGTGTCGTTTGAGATCAACCCATATGCTGATACAGTAACAGGGCTTGCTTATGAGGTACGGACTTCAGATGGAAGCAAGGTTATGGAGAACCGTAAGATCAAGAATCTCACAAAAGAGGACAACGGCTGTTTAAGTACAGAGATTGAGATCGGCAGTGACCTTCGCATGAACCAGGAGTATTCCATGCAGATCACGCTGGATACCAGTGAGGGGGAAGTTTACTACTATACAAGAGTGGTTTCCAGAACCCAGTTGAATACAGAAGCGTATCTTCAGTTTGTCAAGGATTTTTCCACAAAGTGTCTGGACAAGGAACAGGCAGATGCGCTGACCGGATATCTGGAAGCGGAGGATATTTCCGGCGGAACGAATTACAATAATATTTCCATCAATTCCGGACTTTCCAATATCAGCTGGGGATCCCTTTCTCCGAAGCTCTACATGGAAGGAGTTCCGCTGATCGATGATATCAATGAAACGACTGCAAGTATCACGCTGGATTATCAGGTTTCCGCACAGGATGATGAGGGTAAAACCGAAATTTATGATGTTACGGAATTTTACCGTATGCGTTATACAGAAACAAGGATCATGCTGCTGGATTTTAAACGTTCTGCAACGAAGGTATTTGATCCGTCTCAGAAGGTAGTTTCCGATGCAGGCCTGCTTCTGGGTGTCCGTGACAAGAATGTCACCTATGCTTCAGACAGCAGTGGAAAGATCGTTGCTTTTGAGCAGGATGGGGATCTCTGGTCTTATGCACCGTCCAGCGGAAAGATCACAAGGATCTTCAGCTTCCGCAAAGAGGAAGATAACGATTCCAGATATGTGCGCAACGAACATGATATCAAGATCATCCGAGTGGCAGATAACGGGGATGTGGACTTTGTATTGTACGGTTACATGAACCGTGGTGTTCACGAGGGGTACAGCGGTGTCTGTGTTTATCACTACAACAGCGACCGTAATGTGGTGGAAGAAAAAGTATTCATACCAAGTACAGAATCCTACGAGTCCTGAAGGAAGATCTTGGAACACTCACTTATGTAAACAAAAACAATCAGCTGTTTCTGCTGTTTGCACAGAAGCTGTATCAGGTAGATATTGAGACAGGAACCTCACAGGTTCTGGAAGAAGGGATCAAACAGAACCATTTTGTTGTGTCAGATACCAAGGCACATGCAGCATGGCTGATCGAATCCGGAGATGATGCAGGGAAGATTCGGGAAATTGAATTTGATTCTCTGAAAACAAGAGATATTTCGCCGGAAAGCGGAAAAAATCTGAGAGCTCTGGGATTTATGAATGAAGATCTGGTATATGGGATCCTTTCCGATGAAGACATTCTTACGGATGCCAACGGACATGAAACAGAGGGAATCAGTACATTCCGCATTGAAAGCTTTAAAGGAAAGGTGAAAAAAGAGTATCGTCAGGATGGCCTTTATATCACCAACGTAACGGTTGGCAGTACCATGATGGAGTTTGAACTTTCTGCAAAATCGGGAAATGCTTATACAGTCCAGAAAAAGGACAATATCATGAATAACAAAAAAGCATCCGGAAGCCAGATAGATGTAGCATTGATCACTACAAACCGTGCAGGAACGCTGATCCGCCTGACCATGACCCAGAAACCGGAGACAGACAGTCCGCTGCTTGTTTGTTCCAAGATCGAGAGTACTGAAGACTCATCGGTAACATTGGATACTACCGTTCCACAGGGAGAACTTTATTATGTTTATGCATATGGTTCTCTTGACCGTATCTATACCGATCCGGCTGCAGCTGTGAAACGCGCGGATGCGCAGACTGGAGTGGTACTTAACCGTGCGCAGCAGTATGTCTGGGAACGTGGAAACAAAAAAACAAAGCTTCAGATGAATATAGAAGATGTACCGGAAAGTATACGTACAGCCAACTGGAAGAAAAAAGAACTTCAGGATAGCCTTGGTGATATGGGAACGGTGATCGATCTGACCGGCTGCACTCTTGACAATGTTCTTTATGAGTCAGTGCCCAGAGACCGGTGATCGCCAAGACAGGAGAAAATTCCAGTGTGGTGATCGTAGGCTATGATGAATATAATACCTATCTTTATGATCCGGCAACAGGCAGATCAGCCGTATGGAATGAATGACAGTACAGCGCTGTTTGAGAGTGCCGGAAATGTATTTCTCACCTATATAGAAAACGTCATAGAGTGATGCTTACAGAGCAGGCCGGATGAAGGCTATGGAGTTACAGTAGGATGGCAAGACGGGAGTTCCCGTTTGGCATAAATCGGAAGACAGGAAAAAAGTTCCTGTTTTTCCGGGAAAAGCGCGACAGGAAAGGGGAAAAAGCAATGTTAAGTGAAAGTATTAAAAAACTGGTACAGTATGGGGTGGAGAGTGGTATTACTCCGGAATGCGAAAGAATTTATGCAACCAATCTTCTTTTGGATGCCTTTGGGGAAAGCGAATATACAGAACCGGAGACAGAGTATGCTAAAATCAATCTTGAGGAGACTTTGAACGAACTTCTTGATGAGGCTGTAAAGAGGGGCATCATCGAGGACAGTATTGTGTACAGAGATCTCTTTGATACAAAACTGATGAACTGTCTGATGCCGCGTCCTGCTCAGGTACAGAGAGAATTCTGGGATGCTTATAAAGAAGATCCGGAAAAAGCCACAGATTATTTTTATAAGCTAAGTCAGGACAGTAACTATATCAGACGTTATCGCGTAAAAAAAGATCAGAAATGGACAGTAGACAGCGAATATGGCAAGATTGATATCACGATCAACCTGTCCAAACCGGAAAAAGACCCAAAGGCTATCGCAGCTGCCAAGCTGGTAAAATCCAGCAGCTATCCAAAATGTCTGCTTTGTCCGGAAAATGAAGGCTATGCAGGAAGAGTCAATCATCCGGCAAGGGAGAACCACAGGATCATCCCGATCACCATCAATGACAGTCCATGGGGCTTCCAGTACTCTCCATATGTTTACTACAATGAACATTGTATCGTATTCAACAGTCAGCATACTCCGATGAAGATCGAGAGAAATACATTTATCAAGCTGTTTGATTTTGTAAAGCTGTTCCCGCATTATTTCCTTGGCTCCAATGCGGACCTTCCGATCGTAGGAGGTTCTATCCTCAGCCACGATCATTTCCAGGGCGGACATTATACCTTTGCCATGGCAAAGGCAGAGATTGAAAAGCATGTGACGATCCCGGGATACGAAGATGTGGAAGCCGGCATTGTAAAATGGCCTCTTTCCGTACTGCGTATTCGCAGTAAAGACGAGAAGAGACTGATCGATCTGGCAACACATGTACTGGCAGGCTGGAGAGGATATACTGATGAGGCTGCATTTATCTTTGCAGAAACAGACGGAGAGCCGCATAACACCATCACACCGATCGCACGTAAAGTGGGAGATACCTTTGAACTGGATCTGACATTACGTAACAATATCACAACAGAGGAGCATCCGCTGGGGGTTTATCATCCGCATGCATGCTATCATCATATCAAGAAAGAGAATATCGGTCTTATCGAAGTTATGGGACTCGCTGTTCTTCCGGCCCGTCTGAAAGAAGAGCTGGAGCTTCTTGAAGAATACATTTTAAGCGGCAGGGATATCGCTTCCAATGAGAAAATTGAGAAACATGCTGCATGGGTTGCAGAATTTCTGCCAAAATATGAGAAACTTGATAAAGATAATATCCAGGAAGTCCTTCGCAGGGAAGTGGGCAATGTATTTGTTCATGTACTGGAGGATGCCGGTGTTTATAAATGCACACCAGAGGGCAGGGATGCATTTATGAGATTTATCAATACTCTGTAAAAAGTACGGAGGCACCCGGGGATGGATATGTATTTCAGGAGGAGTTTGTTTATATGAAAAACAGGGAAAAAACCGGAAAGGCCTTTCGGATAAAATGGCTTTTGCTGGCACTTGTGGCAGCTGCACTGATCTTTGTGCCGGCTGCATCGCATAAGGTGTCGGCGGCGAAGCTTGTTTATACCGTTAAGTTCAATAATAATTCAGGTACCAGCAAAAGTAAGACGTATACTGCACTGACACGGAATGTGACATTAAATACCACGATCCGGCTTCCGGCAGTACCCAAGGCTGTGGGATATCAGAATCTCGGATGGACCACACGGAAGAGGAGCAGCAAGGTAGTATATAAAGCAGGTGCCAGCGTAAAGGTCAGAAAAGATATGACTCTGTATGCGGTCCGCAGAAAGAGTAAGTATTATACCGTAAACTTCTATCTTGGAAATGGAAGCACCAATTCCGCATATAAGAAGCTGCAGAAAAAAGTAGAAGAGGGTACATATTACACATTACCTGCAGTTCCGTCCAGATCGGGATATGTAAATCTTGGCTGGTCGACAGCAAAGAACGGCAGGGCATCTACTGCAAAAAAAGCAGGAACGAAGATTAAAATCTCCGGTAATATCAGATACTATTCCGTACAGATGCAATCAGTAAAAGTAAATCTCCGCAAGGCAAACGGAACCGTATGGAAGACAGTAACACTTGGAAAGGGCGGTTACCTTAAGCTCCCATCCGTATCCAATGCGGAAGGTTATACGTTTATGGGCTGGTCTAAAACCAGACGGACCGGTTCTTCCACAGATCCGGATTACGAAGCCGGCGAACTTCTGCGGATCAGCAAAAACACCAATCTGTATGCGACGGTATTTAACCGTGCACTGGAAAAGGACATCAGTTCCGATGAGATGGCTCATCCGGCTATCGGTATGATGTACAGTAAGGTCATTTTTGTGGGAGATTCCCGTACTGCAGGAATACAGGCGACACTGAAAAAACAGATGAGCAGTTCTGTAACAAATGGGGTTTCTTTTGTTGCAAACCCAGGAAAGGGCTTGAGCTGGTTCCGGGATACAGGATATGCACAGCTTATAGAAGAAATCGACAAAACAGAAGGTTCCAAACCGATCGCCGTTATCTTTAACCTGGGTGTCAATGACCTGGGAAATGCAGGTAATTATGTCAGCTATATGACCAATATAGCATCCACACTGAAAAGTAAGAACTGTAAACTCTTTTACATGTCCGTAAACCCGATCAACAGCATTATGATCACAAAAGCAGGAAGAGGTGCCCGTACAGAGGCACAGGTAAGAGAATTCAACAGCAAGATCCGTTCCGGCCTTTCTTTGTATTACAAGTATATTGATATGTACAGCGTACTTATGAAAAAAGGCTACGGGACCAATGCCCGCTATGATGGTGTGGATGACGGCGATGACGGACTTCACTACACAACAAAGACATTCAAGAGGATCTATTATTACTGCATTACTTATCTCAACACAGGAAGTATCAACGCATCTTATTATTAATGGTATAACAGACAGAAAAATCCCGTCTGCCGGAGACATTCCGCCAGGCGGGATTTTCTGTTCGGTGGTCCGCTATTTTTCTGTCCGGCAAGGCAATTACTCCTTGCACGAACCATGAGAATAGTCTATACTTAATTCGATACGGACGTTTGGAGGTCCGCAGGGACGTGTGATCCTGAATATGAGGAATGAGGTATAGATTATGAAACTGACAACAGTGAAAGAGATTTACAGAAACCGTGAACAGTATCTTGACAAAGAGATCACTGTAGGTGGATGGGTACGAAGTGTTCGTGATTCCAAGGCATTTGGATTCATCGTACTTCATGATGGAAGCTTTTTTGAAACTCTTCAGATCGTATATCACGATAACATGGAGAATTTCGCAGAGGTTTCCAAGCTGAATGTTGGAGCAGCCATCATTGTCAAGGGAACACTGGTAGCTACCCCTCAGGCGAAGCAGCCATTTGAGATCCAGGCAACAGAGATATCTGTAGAGGGGGCTTCCGCACCGGATTATCCACTTCAGAAGAAGAGACACAGTCTTGAATACTTAAGGACCATGACACATTTAAGACCGAGAACAAATACTTTCCAGGCTGTATTCCGTGTACGTTCTCTTTGCGCATATGCGATCCATAAATTTTTCCAGGAGAGAGGCTTTGTCTATGTGCATACACCGCTGATCACAGGAAGTGACTGTGAAGGTGCAGGAGAGATGTTCCAGGTAACAACACTGGATCCGAAGAATATTCCGCTGACAGAGGATGGAAGTGTTGATTATTCACAGGATTTCTTCGGAAAGGAGACAAACCTTACCGTAAGCGGACAGCTGAACGGAGAGACTTATGCACAGGCATTCCGCAACATTTACACATTCGGACCGACCTTCCGTGCTGAGAATTCCAACACTACCCGTCATGCAGCTGAGTTCTGGATGATCGAGCCTGAGTGTGCGTTTGCAGACCTTCAGGACGCTATGGAGCTTGCAGAGGCTATGCTGAAATACGTGATCCGTTATGTCTTTGAGAATGCACCGGAGGAAATGAACTTCTTCAATTCCTTCATTGACAAGGGGCTTCTTGACAGACTGAACCATGTGCTTAATTCTGAATTTGCACATGTGACCTATACAGAGGCTGTTGAGATCCTTGAGAAGAACAATGACAAATTTGATTACAAGGTATTCTGGGGATGTGATCTTCAGACAGAGCATGAGCGCTATCTGACAGAGCAGGTCTACAAGAGACCGGTATTTGTTACAGATTATCCGAAGGAGATCAAGGCATTCTACATGAAACTCAACGAGGATGGAAAGACAGTTGCGGCTATGGACTGTCTGGTGCCGGGAATCGGAGAGATCATCGGAGGAAGCCAGAGAGAGGATGACTACGACAAGCTGAAAACACGTATGGATGAGCTGGGTCTGAAACCGGAGGATTACGATTTCTATCTGGATCTTCGTAAATATGGTTCCACACGTCATTCTGGCTTTGGCCTTGGATTTGAGAGATGTGTCATGTACCTTACAGGTATGGGCAACATCCGTGACGTGATCCCATTCCCGAGAACTGTAAAGAACTGCGATCTTTGATCAGAACACTTTGCACAGCAGGACGTTCTGTGCTCCTGAGATCAGCAGAGAGAAATTGGCAACAGGTATTGATATGTGTGACTGACACACAAGGGAGAACATTATGAGATTTATTCATCTTGCAGACGTGCATCTGGGTGTGGTTCCCGACAGGGGCTGCCCGTGGAGCAAAGAGCGGGAGGAAGAAATCTGGAGCACTTTCCGCCGGGTTATTGCGGGCATCCGCGAAGATCCGGTGGATTTGCTATTTATATCCGGAGATCTGTTCCACCGCCAGCCTCTTATGAGAGAGCTTAAGGAAGTAAATTATCTGTTTTCCACCATCCCGGATACCAGAGTGTATCTGATGGCAGGAAATCATGATTTTATAAGCAGAGATTCTTTTTATAATACGTTTGAGTGGAATTCCAATGTTATATTTTTCAGGAACCGGGAACTGACCTGCGTTAAAGATCCCAGACTTGATGTCTATGTATATGGACTGAGTTACTATGACCGGGAAATAAAAGAAGGACTTTATGATCAGGCTGCCCCTGTCCAGAAAGAAGGATCCATATTCTGTTGGCCCATGGCGGCGATGAGAAGCATATTCCTCTCAGTGCAGCAGCTCTGGCGGCGTCAGGCTTCGATTATGTGGCGTTAGGGCATATCCATAAGCCGCAGATCCTGATCCGTGACCAGGCGGCCTTTTCCGGGGCTCTGGAGCCATTGACAGGAATGATACAGGGGAACATGGATATATGGAGGGACGACTGATCAACGGAAGGATCCGTACAGAGTTCGTTCCCTTTGCCTGCCGTTCCTATCAGCAGCTGGTAATGACACTTCACGAGGAAACCACACAGATATCTCTGGAAGAAGCAATAAAATCCCAGATTTTCCGCAGAGGAGGAAGAAATATCTACAGGATCATTCTTCAGGGAATGCGTTCGCCGGATATTCTTCTGATTCCTGAGAAACTGAAAAGTCTCGGAAATGTTACCGATGTTGTGGATGAATCCTGGCCGGCGTATGATCTTGGTGAACTCTACAAACGCTACAGTGGTACTCTGATCGGTGATTATATCGGCTATTTTCTGGCCAAAAAGGGTATGGATACCGTGGAAAAAAAGGCGCTGTATTATGGGCTTCAGGCATTGCTTGAGACAGGTAGCCGGCGATAAGGGGCATCACAGGAGGATAGCATAAGATGGTTATCAGACGTTTAAAAATAAAAAATTTCGGGAAGATCCGGGACAAGGATATGGAGCTTTCACCTGGGATTAACGTACTTTACGGTGAAAATGAGAGTGGAAAAACTACCACACATACATTTATCCGCTCCATGTTTTACGGCGTTCGCAGACTGCGGGGAAAGGCTGCTCTGAACGATACATATACAAAATATGAACCATGGGAAAATCCGGCAGAATATGGTGGAATCATGTGGTTTACAAGCAAGGGGAAGAAGTATCGTCTTACCAGGAATTTTTATAAAGAAAAGAAGCTGGGAGAGCTTCTCTGTGAAGATGATGGCAGCCTTGTAGATGCGGAACAGGGAGCTCTTGGGACTATTCTCGGAAATGTAAGTGAGGCAGTTTATGACAATACGGTGTCTGTGGCACAGCTGAAAAGCGTTACAGGAAAAGATCTTGTACGTGAACTGCAGAATTACATGGCCAGCTACCAGGGAACCGGTGACAGTTCCATTGACATGGGACGAGCCATGCAGATGCTGAAAATGTCCAGAAAAGGATATCTGACAGAAGCGGCCCGGCGAAAAAAGGAGCTGGAAAAGGAAAAAGAAAAGATTTCCGCAAATATGGAATATATCCGCAGAGAGATCCGTGAACTGGATGAGAAGCGTGAGCGGATCATGCAGCAGCAGGATGGGATGAACATAGGGACCAGAGAACGGAGTACTGAGGATCTTCTTGAGCTTCGGATCGATCGTGTAAAAAGAAGGCGGGAGCTGACAGATGCAGTTCTGACAGTTGTGCTTCTTGGTGGGATTGCCGGTACCGGCTGCCTGGCAGCTTTTTCCGGGCAGGTCATTTTCAGTGTTCTGTCAGGCGTGGCAACTGCGGCGATTTCTGTAGCGGCATTGTTTTTCCGCATACGGCTCAGCAGGGAGCTGAATAAGAGAGAACGTCAGAGAGAGCGCTGGCTTTCCAGACATGAGGAGCTGACCTGGAACCGGAACAGTCTGGACAGTGACTACGAAGAGAAGCATACAGCGCTGGAGAACCTGCAGGCAGAGTTGACGGAATGTGAAGAAAACACAGAAGTGATCACTCCGGAGGAAACAGAAATCCAGGCGCTGAATATGGCTATGGAGACTATTGAGGCACTTTCCGGAAACATTACAGATCAGGTAGGGATCCGTCTGAAAAAACGTACATCTGAGATATTAAGTGAGATTACCGGTGGCAGATATCAGGAGGTTCTGATGGATGAGGCACTGCATATGTCTGTGAACACAGGGGAGCGTATCGTATCCATTGAGAGACTGAGCCGCGGGACACTGGAGCAGATTTATTTTGCCCTTCGTATGGCAGCAGGAGAACTTTTCTGCAAAGAGGAACCGTTCCCTGTGATCCTTGATGATGTATTTGGCATGTATGATGAAGAACGTCTTGCAGCGGCTCTCAGGTGGCTGCATAAAGAAAACAGACAGGTGATCATAAGTACCTGCCATAAAAGAGAAATGGAGATCCTGGATAAAGAGAGGATTCCCTATCAGAAGCTTCCTATGTGAGCTTTTGCAGGAAGATTTCGGCATAAAGATCAAAAGCAAAGCAGACAGAGATGCGGATCATGGATATCCGTCTGTTGCAGAAATATAAAGCGGCTGCGCTTTCTGAGAGACTGTTATATCGTTCTCAGAAGGTGCAGCCGCTTTGCGTGCGTTATGATTTATTTATTTCTCATGCTCGCTCATGTAATTTGTTACGCAGCGTTTGATTCTGTCTACCGGATTCAGAAGGTGGCTGACAGAGTTATCATGATTCAGCGTATCAATGATCAGAGCGATATATTTGCTCATATCGCAGCTGATGTAGTATGGCTTCTCAAGAAGCTCCGGTGACTGATAAACCAGGTTAGTAGTAAGGAGCTTGTCGAAGTAGCCCTTCTTGTAAGCATCGTCAAATTTATCAAGACCATCGGTAAAGAATCCGAAGGTAGAGCAGATGTAAACTCTGCCTGCTCCTTTCTCTTTCAGGAGAGACGCGATCTTAATGATCGTATCACCGGAGGAGATCATATCATCGATCAGGATCATATCCTTGCCCTCGATCTTTGGTCCGAGGAATTCGTATGCTGCGATCGGGTGACGGCCGTTTACATATCTTGAGTAATCCAGACGTTTATAGTACATACCCATATCAACACCGAGGACATTGGCGAGATAGATCGCACGGTTCATGCTTCCTTCGTCCGGGCTGATCGTCATGAAATGATCCTTATCGATATGGAGTCCCTTTTCATTATTAAGAAGAGCCTTGATGAACTGGTAGGATGGCTGTACAGTCTCAAAACCATGAAGAGGAGTCGCATTCTGTACACGGGAATCATGTGCATCAAAGGTGATGATATTCTCAACACCCATATCGATCAGCTCATGAAGTGCATTGGCACAGTCAAGAGACTCTCTTCCGACACGTTTGTCCTGGCGGCTCTCATAGAGATATGGCATGATCACGTTGACTCTGCGGGCTTTTCCGCCTACAGCGGCGATAACACGCTTCATATCCTGGAAGTGATCATCCGGGGACATAAGATTCGTGTAAGGTCCGATTGGATAGGATAAGCTGTAATTTGTCACATCTACCATTACGTAGATATCATCACCGCGGACAGATTCGTTGATGGTACATTTACCCTCACCGGAGCCGAAACGTGGAGTCTTGGCTTCAATAATGTAAGAATCGCGCTTGTATCCCTCGAATGCAAAGGAGTCCATTCCAGGATACTGTCTTTCGGCACGCCATTTGACCAGCCAGTCATTCACCTTCGCGCCTAATGAGCTGCAGCTCTGAAGGGGAATCAGTCCAAGTCTTCCTACCGGGAGTGTGGAAAAATCTTTTGTATTTACCTGTGCCATTTTAATTTCCTCCTAAAAATATTTTCTGTATACGGATGTCCTTCCCGATCAACGATATCATCTGATAGTTGCTGGCAATTCGGGAAAATGTTCTCTCGGAATAGGTATCCGAGAAATTTTTGAGCGTCAGATTCGTGGAAATGATCGTGGATTTCCTGCGCATGATCCGCTCATTGAGACAGAGAAAAAGCTGTGAAGATACGAAACTGTTGGTAAGCTCTGTTCCCAGGTCATCAATGATCAGAAGATCACAATCATAGATCAGTTCCTCGTCTGTGCCGGTATCTTTTCGGGAAAAAGAATTCGCAGCCATCATATCAAAAAGATCGTAGGCTGAAAAGTACAGAACACAGTGGTGGATCTGAGAAGCTCCCGTGCGATGCAGTGTGAAAGAAAGGTTTTTCCCACACCGGTATCACCATATAAAAACAGGTTTTCAAATTTATGGTCGAAGTTCTGCACAAAGCGTTGTGCAGTATCATAGGCCCGTCTGGCTGTTTCCAGGGCAGACAGTCCCGTGGCTTCGTTTTTTATTGTAGCAGAATAATAGTCAAATGAAAAGCTGTCAAAATTCTCTTTTTCGAGAATTTCATTCAGATTGGACTGTGCATAAAGCAGCTCGATCTCAGCTTTTTTAAAACAGGTGCATTTCCGGCTGCCGATATAGCCGGTATCCTGGCAGTCAGGGCAGGTGTAAGGCATCTCCAGATAGTCTCCGGGAAAGCCGTTTGCAACAAGAAGGGTGATCCGTTCATCGGAAAGCTCCTGGATGGCTGCCTTCAGATCCGAAGTTCCCTTTTCTTCGCCGTTTAAAAGGCGACGGACTTTGTCAGCACTTAAAGTTGCCACTTCGTCATCGATCTCTTTCAGACGGGGGATCTTTCCGTAGGCTTCGGCTGTGTGCTCCTCCAGAATACGGTGGTTCTGTGCCTGCCGGCGGCTGTATTCTCTCATTATAGTATCATATTGAAAATTCTGTAAAGGCATAAAGCGCTCCTTCCAGGTTCTGTTACTGATTATTTAAAAGACGTTTCTCATATTCCGCAAAATCATAATCACGCTGGTGGAAATTATTGAAGCGGTTGCTATTCTGAGGCTGAGTCTGGGGCTGCTTCTTCCTGGAAACGGATTTCTCAAGCTGGCGTTTTTTGTGTGCGGCATCCAGAAGCCGGATATCCTCCAGCGTATGTACGTTTTTCTTTTTCCAGCCGGAGAGGATCTTATCTGCATATTGGAAACTGGGCTGTCCGGTGGAAAGGACAGTACGGCTGCAGCTTCCTGGATCAGCTCCAGATCAAAACCGTAGTCTTGCGCCAGGTATCAATGTAAGTGATCTCGTTATCAACAGGATTGCGGCCGCTGATCCCCATAGCCTTCAGGATCGTGTAATAATCCTTGGAAAAACGGGAGCTGGCATCCCGGGCCATCTCGACGGTGGTGATGCCGTCTTTTGCCCAGGCGAGTGCAACAGTTTCAATATAACGCATACTCTTGCGGCCTCTGGAAACACAGTATTCCACCAGATATTCGATGAGATCCGCAGACATATGGAGTTCATCATAGAAAAAAAGGATCTTCTGCATTTCTGTAGGCGTCAGTGTTTTGGTCAGATACTGCTCTGTGATATAGAGAAGCTGACTGATCTCTTCGTTTTGCTTAAGTTCTCTGATCCGGTCAGGAGTGAGACTGAGAATGTAATCAGCGGAGCTTGGGACTCCCGGATCCGTGTTCCCGGAAACGGAAGCAGAATTGCCGGAACCGGTGAAAGTATCCACGGAAGCGCTGCTCTCTCTATGACCGGTATCCGCAAAGGGTTCCAGCAAAGTGATCCCGGAAAGCTTCTGATCTGCAGTATAGGTTAATGCGATCAGTTTCTCACTTTCCCAGTATTTCAGCGCACGGGAAATATCTCTTTCCGTGCAGAAAAGGCTGTCTGCCATATGCTCCAGGCTGAAAGAAGAAGGAGCGGCAGATACCATCCGGAGAAGGTAGATATATACCTTTACGAACTCCCCGTTGGCACGAGGCATGAAATTGTCAATAAAGCGATTGGAAAGAATCGTTACCTCCAGTTCCGAGGAATTCTGAAGTGAAATCAGGCTCATGATCAGCAGCTCCCTTTCTAAAATACAGCAGATATTTCAGGTGATATCCCGAAGTCCGCCATGCTAAAAAGGATTATAGCACAACCGCTTTTACTTGAGAATAGTCTATTTTCACAGAAGTTGTGCACCAATTTCCATGTGGAAAATGTGGATAGTGTGGAAAACTTCGAGGATAACATTATCAGCAACTAACAAAAACCTTAATTTTGTAAGAAAAATGCGGTATTTGTTGAATTTGGCTGTTGAATTATGTCAAGTAGGTTATACACAAAAAAATCCACATGCCAGGCACGTCTGAAATGTGCATAAGCATGTGGATAATGTGGATAATTATTTTCCGAGAAGGTGTTCTCCAATATTTACAACGTCTCCGGCGCCCATAGTTATCAACAAATCACCATGTGCACAACTTTTTAAGAGGAAGCTCTCGATCTCATCAAAAGTCGGGAAATATTCGCAGGGGGTTCCAAGTTCCTGGATCTGTTTCTGGAGATCCTGGGAAGAAATACCAAGATTGTCTGTTTCACGTGCGGCATAAATATCAGCCAGTACAACATGATCGGCCAGAGTCAGCGCTTTTGCAAATTCCGGAAGAAGAGCTTTGGTACGTGTGTAGGTATGAGGCTGGAATACACACCATACCTTCTGATGCGGATAATTCTTTGCAGCATGAAGGGTTGCCTCGATCTCGGTTGGATGATGTGCGTAATCATCAATGATGGTGATACCGCCGATCTCACCTTTATACTGGAAACGACGGTCTGTACCGGTAAAGCTTCCGAGACCTTTGACGATCACATCATCCGGAAGGTCCAGAAGGCGTCCTACGGCAATGGCGGCCAGTGCATTGGATACGTTGTGGATACCCGGTACACGCAGATAATAGCTGCCGATCTTTTTGCCCCGGAAGAGAACGGAGAAGGAAGGATGTCCGTATTTATCCCAGGTAATGTCTGCTGCGGTGTAATCGGCATCGTGCTCCAGACCATAGGTAAGAACATTGCATGGAAGCTCCCGGGTGATCGTCTCATACTCCGGTGTGTCGGCGTTGATGATCAGAGTACCGTCAGCAGGGAGAAGCTCTGCAAATTTCCGGAAGGAATGGCGAATGTCATCGATGTCCTTGAAGAAATCCAGATGATCGGCATCCATGTTCAGGATCACACTGATCTTAGGGAAGAAGCTTAAAAAGCTGTTGGTGTATTCGCATGCCTCTGTGATAAAGGTCTCAGAATTTCCAACGCGGATGTTTCCGTGGATAGCAGGAAGGATTCCGCCAACACTGATGGTAGGATCACAGTCACCCTCAAGAAGGATATGGGAAACCATGGAAGTAGTAGTGGTTTTTCCGTGGGTTCCGGAAATTGCGATCGGTGTATCGTAGTTCCGCATGATCTGTCCCAGAAGCTCTGCGCGGGTGAGCATTGGAAGCCCTTTTTCTTTCGCACAGGCAAATTCCGGGTTGTCCGGGTGGATCGCTGCTGTATAGACAACCACATCTACATCATCCTTGATGTTGGAAGCGCGCTGTCCGTAATAGATCACAGCGCCACGTTCTTCCAGTGTGCGGGTCAGCGGGCTGGATTTGGCATCGGAACCGGAAATCCGGAAATTTTCTTCCAGAAGGATCTCGGCAAGGCCGCTCATGCTGATGCCTCCGATCCCGATGAAATGAATATGGAGCGGTTTATGAAAGTCTATCTGATACATAATAATCTCCTTATATATATGTTATTTTCGTAGCTCTTTTGTCTGTTTTATTATAACGCCAACAGAAACAATTGAAAAGTGGTTCTTTTGGCTAAAAAAGCGGTTTTTCCGGAATATAAAAGTAACCAGAAAATAACATCGAAAAATGTTGAAAATTACCAGAGGAATGAAAAAAATGATGAGTCTTACCAATTTATAATATACAATAGCGATAAAAAAAAGTAAAATACAGCTAAAATAATTGTAAAAAAATGTTCACTAACACAGTAAAGTATGCTATAATGGAATAATCATAACATACAAGAGGTGATCGCATGATTAAGAAAGAGATGATTGCCATGCTCTTGGCCGGTGGGCAAGGCAGCAGGTTAGGAGTTTTGACAGAAAAGGTTGCAAAGCCGGCAGTCGCTTTTGGTGGTAAATATCGTATCATCGATTTTCCACTGAGCAATTGTATTAACTCGGGAATTGACACGGTGGGTGTGCTGACACAGTACCAGCTCTCCGCCTGAATACACATATCGGTATCGGTATTCCGTGGGATCTTGACCGCAATGAAGGCGGTGTCACAGTCCTTCCTCCGTATGAGAAGAGCACAAGCAGTGAATGGTACACAGGAACTGCCAATGCGATCTATCAGAATCTGGCTTATATGGAGCAGTATAACCCGGATTATGTACTGATCCTTTCCGGTGACCATATCTATAAGATGGATTACGAAGTGATGCTGGATTTCCACAAGGCGAACAAGGCAGATATTACGATCGCGTGTATGCCGGTTCCCATTGAGGAAGCCAGCCGTTTTGGTATTATGGTTACTGATGAGAGCAGCCGTATTACTGAGTTTGAGGAGAAGCCGGAGCATCCAAGCAGCAATCTTGCATCCATGGGTATCTATATTTTCTCATGGCCGGTTCTTAAGGAAGCACTGATCGCCCTGAAGGATCAGAATGGCTGTGACTTCGGTAAACATATCCTTCCGTACTGTAAAGAGAAGGGGCAGCGCCTTTTTTGCTTATGAGTACAACGGCTACTGGAAAGATGTAGGAACTCTTGGTTCTTACTGGGAAGCAAATATGGAGCTGATCGATATCATTCCGGAGTTTAATCTTTATGAGGAATTCTGGAGGATCTACACCAAGGGAGATGTGATCCCGCCACAGTATATTTCCGCAGATGCAGTTGTGGACAAGTGTATCATCGGTGAGGGAACAGAAATCTATGGGGAAGTACATAATTCAGTGATCGGTCCGAATGTTATCATCGGCAAGGGCAGTGTGATCCGTGATTCTATTATCATGAAGAATACAGCAGTTGGTGAGAACGTTGTTATGGATAAAGCATCGTGGCAGAAGATGTTGTCATCGGAAATAATGTTGTGATCGGATGCGGCGAGGAGGTACCGAATGTTCTGAAACCGGCTGTATATTCCTTTGGACTTGTGGCTATCGGCGAAAACAGCGTGATTCCGGACAGTGTCAAAATCGGTAAGAATACCGCTATCGCCGGTGTTACAACAAAAGAAGACTACCCTGACGGAGAACTGGCAGCCGGCAGGTAATTGCAGCAAAGGACGGTGGGAAAGAATGAGAGCGATAGGTATTATTTTGGCAGGCGGTAATAATAACCGCATGAGAGAATTATCAAACAAAAGAGCAATCGCGGCAATGCCTATTGCAGGAAGTTACCGCGCGATCGACTTTGCCCTCAGCAACATGGCAAATTCACATATCCAGAAGGTTGCTGTGCTGACACAGTATAATGCCCGTTCCCTTAATGAGCATTTAAGTTCATCCAAATGGTGGGATTTCGGAAGAAAACAGGGAGGACTTTATGTCTTTACTCCAACCATTACCAGAGATAACAGCTTATGGTATCAGGGTACTGCAGATGCGATCTATCAGAACCTGAGCTTTTTAAAGAACAGTCATGAACCCTATGCGGTGATCGCTTCCGGCGATGGAATCTACAAGCTGGATTACAATAAAGTCCTGGAGTATCATATCGCAAAGCGGGCAGATGTTACCGTTGTATGTACTACATGCAAGGATCAGAGCCAGGTTGAGAGATTTGGTGTTCTTCGCATGAATGAGGACTGTCGGATCGAGGAATTTGAGGAGAAACCGATCGTTTCCTCCTATAATACGGTATCTACTGGTATCTATGTCATTCGAAGAAGGCAGCTGATCGAACTGATCGAGCGTGCTGCCCAGGAAGGAAGGCATGATTTTGTAAATGATATTCTTATCCGTTACAAAAATCTGAAGAGGATTTACGGATATAAGATCGATAACTACTGGAATAATATCTCTACTGCAGAGGCTTATTATCAGACAAATATGGATTTCCTGAAACCGGAGATCCGGAACTATTTCTTCAAACAGGAGCCGGCGATCAAAACCAAGATCGCAGATGTACCTCCTGCTAAGTACAATCCGGGTGCAACTGTGAAGAACAGTCTGGTGTCCAGCGGATGTATCATCAACGGAACCGTGGAGAATTCTGTTCTGTTCCGTGATGTATTTGTAGGAAATAACTGTGTGATCAAAAACTCTGTGATCCTTAATGACGTATATCTTGGAGATAATACGCATATTGAGAATTGCATTGTTGAGAGCCGGGATACCATCCGGGCAAATTCATATTACTGCGGCGAAGAAGGAGAAGTGAAGATCGTCGTAGAGAAAAACGAACGCTACGTATTATAAATGCGGAAGATCAGTTTTCCGCAGATACGGTTAGCGAAATGAAAGGGGCAAGTAGCAATGAATATTACAGATGTACGTGTGAGGAAGGTAGCAAAAGAAGGGAAAATGAAGGCCGTTGTGTCTGTCACAATAGATGATGAGTTTGTGGTACATGACATCAAGGTGATCGAAGGCGAGAAGGGGCTGTTCATGCAATGCCAAGCCGTAAGGCAAGCGACGGTGAATATCGTGACATCGCACATCCGATCAATTCAGCAACAAGAGAGCAGATCCAGACGATCATCCTGGACAAGTATCAGGAAGTAATGGCTGAGGAAGCTGAGAATGAGGTTCTTATGGAGGCTGCGGAGTAAGAGAAGCAGCTTCAGGGGGGATTACATCAGAGAAGTATTCTCGTAGCTGATGATCTTTGGATTGAAACAGCATAGAATAAAAACTGCCGTTTTACAGATAAATCTGTGAGAGGGCAGTTTTTTTATGCTCCGGAAAACAAAAAACGCTTTTTAGTTCATAAAAATTTAAATTATTACGTATTGTTACAAAAATAAATAAAATTATTGCTTTTATGAAAAATGTGTTATACTAGAATCCATGAAAGGACGAAAGGTGTTTATATGAAGAATAGAAAAGTTTTCACATTACTGCTTACAGGTATGCTGACCCTTTCCATGGGAAGCACCGTATATGCATCAGGTACAGACGCTGCGATCGCAGAGGCACAGGCGGAGAAACAGGCCGCTGAGGAGGGTCTTGCGCAGGTACAGAGCAGCATCGGCACACTGGAGAGCAAGAAGCAGGAGCTGGAGAGCTATCTGGCTGATTTAAACGCACAGTATGAGGATCTTACCAACAGCATTTCTGAGCTTAGTATCCAGGCTGCTGAGAAGGAAGATGAATTAAATAAAGTAAAAAAAGAACTGAAAAAAGCAAAGAAAGCTTCTGCAGATCAGTATGAATCCATGAAGCTTCGAATCGCATATATGTATGAAAATGCCGGAACTTCCGCACTGGAGACACTGCTTTCTTCCGAAAGCCTTGCAGAATTCCTCAATCGCGCGGAGAATGCGATCCAGATTTCTACATACGACAGAGACATGCTGGATAAATATGTGAGTCTTCAGAAGAATATCCAGGAGAATGAGAAAAAGGTTGAGACGGAGTCCGCAGAGATCGATGATCTGATGACGGAGCGTGCAGCCAAACAGCAGGAAGTGCAGTCCATGGCTTCCAGCACAAGCGATGATATTAACTCTTATGTAAACCAGATCAGCGCCAGCCAGGAAGAGGCTCAGCAGCTGATGGCAGATATCAGTAATGCAGACAGCAGTATTACCGCTCTGGTACAGCAGGCAGAGGCGGAGAAGGCTGCAGAAGAGAAAGCTAAGGCTGAAGCGGCAGCAGAGGCTGAGAGACAGGCAGCAGAAGCGGCAGCCCAGGAAGAAGCCGATCAGGATAACGAGGACAGTGAAGAGGCTGATTCTGACGATGATTACGGCTATGATCCGGAGGAGGATACAACCGAGTCTTCCAGCAGCTCTACAAGTACAGACATTGTTGTAGAGGAGGAAGAGGAAGCGGATGATGTACAGTCCGGAAGTTCCGAAGATGTTTCCGAGGACAGCTCCCAGGAGGAGGTTTCCAATGATGAGACAGCTTCCGAGGAGACGGAAGATGCCTCTGCGGATACGTCCGATTCCGGTTCTTCCAGTCAGGGAACATATCTTGGAAACTTTACACTGACCGCATACTGCAACTGTGCACAGTGCTGCGGTACAGCCGGCAATCTTACAGCCAGCGGAACAGTTCCGACAGCAGGACGTACCGTTGCTATGGCAGGTGTTCCGTTTGGGACCAAGCTTCTGATCAACGGCACTGTTTATACGGTAGAGGATCTGGGAACTCCTTACGGACATGTGGATATCTATTGTGGAAGCCATTCTGAGGCATTAAGCTTCGGACTTCAGTCTGCAGATGTATATCAGGTGGGCTGATCCGGGAAAATCCAGAGGAGAATATTTAAGAGAAATACAGCGCTGCAGGATCGTATGCTGATCCTTGCAGCGCTGCTTTTGTATGCATGACGCAGATATGTGTTTCGTGAAGTGTAGTGTGTGGAAATTCACAAATTTCCTGCAATCCGGAGATTTTACAGATACGGCGTACCCGGGATCTCCGGATAGGTTCCCATACCGATGAGAAGCTCAAGGCCTGTCTGACGGCCTTCCAGTACAGCAGCTTTTACAGCACTGGCATCACCGGAGATGGCGATGATCACTTCATTGGAATGACTGGTACCGATATTCGGAGTCATATATTGTGTAATGGATACTGCTGCGGATTTCACGGCATTATCTGCCATCACAAGACCGATAGCAGCCGGAGAACCTGCCATGAAACCAAATGCTTCACCCAGAGGTGTGCCGAAGGCTTTATGGATAGCAGGACCTGCACTTGCGGAAAAAGCAAACTCCAGGTGGCCGGATTCGCTGATGTAGACCTCACCTGCATATTTGTTAGTCAGTTCCAGAGCCAGAGAAATGGCGTGACGCACGTCGGATACATCATTTCCGCCAAGGACGATATAGTTTCCGTGACCACCCCAGCTTGGTGTCTCTTGGAAGTTCAATGGAAAGGACTTCTGTATTTGTGGCTTTTACTGCATCGTCAATAGCTGTGATCTGGCCGGCAGCGCCTGTTCGGGAACTGAAAAGCCCCAGACAGTGGTATTGGGTACTACGTTCATCTCTTTAAGCAGAGAATCATCAACTCCGGAGATCACGAGTCCGATTGTGTCAAGGACTGCGGTCCCTACAAATTCAGTCCGTGTGCAGTTGGTGCTGATGTTATGAATATCGTGTATATCCATGTGGAAAAATCCCCCTTTTTGCTGAAAACTCATTGGTTTCAGTATAGCATCAGAGATGGGAATTTGAAAGTGAAAATTGACAATATCATTTGTAAATGGCAGGTTTACATAGTAGTAAACGGCATTGTAAAATGTAAACTTAAAAAATAAAATTAAGTTGACATTCAAATCCTGCTGTGTTAAATTGTTAACAGCGAAAGAGCGGATATCATTTATAAAGGACAGGAATGATCTTCCGACAGGAAAAGCAGAAAAGGAAAGAAAGGATACAGATTATTATGACAACAGTGGCAGCAGGCAGAAGCAAGACGTATGATCTTGTTTACATTGCAGTTTTTGCAGTAGTGATGGCAGTTTGCTCATGGATTTCCATTCCGGCACAGGTACCGTTTACTCTGCAGACATTTGGAGTATTTATGGCAGTTGGTGTGCTTGGAGGAAAAAGAGGAACTCTGGCAGTTCTGGTTTACGTTCTTCTTGGAGCAGTAGGAGTTCCGGTTTTTGCAGGATTTTCCGGAGGCATTGGAGCTCTTCTCGGAAATGCAGGTGGATATATCATTGGATTTATCTTTTCCGCACTTGTTATGTGGGCAATTGAGCACGTTTTTGGCAGAAAGCCGGTTGTTCAGATCATTTCCATGATCGTTGGACTGATCGTATGCTATGCCTTTGGAACCGCATGGTTTATGTTTGCCTACACAAGAAGCACAGGTCCGGTAGGCCTTATGGCAGTTCTTGGTTGGTGTGTGTTCCCGTTTATCATTCCGGATCTTATCAAGATTGCACTGGCTTATGTTTTATCAGGAAAGGTACGTAAATATGCAAGATAAAAGCAGTGCTACGGCATATGCTTCTGATGAGGCACAGAGGAAATAGTCATTCCTCTGCGCCCTCATCATGGTATGTGCCTGGCGTATTTTAAGGGGGAAGGCTACAGTAACGGTTTTACTGCACATATGGCCGAGATGCTGAAGATTTTTCTGGAGGGAAAGAAAATAAGGCTTCATGTGGATACGGATGAGATCTGCTCTGCCTGTCCGAATAATCTGGGCGGACATTGCGAAGCCGGAGATAAAGTGGCAGAGTATGACAATGCCGTGCTGGAAAAATGTGGACTGAAGGCCGGACAGACATTGCACTTCAGCGAATTTACAAAAAAAAGTCCAGGAAAAAATCCTTGCGACGGATAAACGTAAGGAAATCTGTGGAAACTGCCAGTGGAACAGCATCTGCGAAGAACAGAAGAGCCGCTGGGCATAAAAGAAAGCAAAAATATAGAAATATAAAAAAGTATATGATCTGAGAATGCCGGAGGAAATGGCAATGGCTGTTGCATTTCCTGAAATGATGTCTTGGAATATATACTTTTTTTTTTGTTTGAAATATTAGATAATAATATAAATATTTTGAAAACAATTTTTAGTTGAGAAAAAAACAACAATAACCGCGAGGCTTTTTTGCCAGATATGTATAGACAAATAATTTAAGCATTGATAAAATGACGATATGTTAGTTTAGACAAACTAAAGCGTGCTTGACAGAGCACTTCTGCAGAAACTGACATATGTTGAATATTCTGCAGAAGAAATTTCAATTAACCAGAGCAGCTGTAAGGTCATGATCTGGTATAAAGTCGTGTAATATAAAAGACAAAGAGGAGGACAGGTATGCATAAGTGGAAGCTTTTTAAGAAGTCAGCTGCACTCGTTCTGAGCTCAGCGGTGATCGTGTCAGGAGTGCCGGTAACGGCAATGGCGTCTGAGGCGGAAGTTTTTAGTGACGTGTCAGAAGAAACACAAGGAGATACAGCACAGGAAGAAGGAGAGAGCGAGGATCGGGAGTCTGTTTCCCAGGACCAGCCGGAAGTTGGTGAAGCTGATATCCAGTCGGAAGAGCCGGAAGAAAGTGATGCAGAAGCTATTCAGGAAGAAGCAGCAGAAATTTCAGCAGAAGAGATTCAACAGGAAGAGGAGTCGCAGATCCAGGATGATACAGAAGAGGTATTCGGTGATGGAGAAGCATTTATGGCAGAAGCAGGCGAGGTTCTTCAGGATGCTTCTGAGATCACTGTTGCAGGAGTGAAATATCTCTGGTCCATGCAGCCGGCAGAGGGATATACACAGATAGGAACAACAGGCGTTTATGTAAAAGTGGCAGATGGACAGACCGCTCTGAACGGAAAACTGTACGGAACGACAACTTTAAGTTATTCGGAATTTTATGCCGGGGATACCACTCAGGAGAGCTATGACGCTATCACTTCGGCAACAACGAGTAAAAATCAGATTTTTGTTAATGAGGACAGCACAGAGGGGACCTCTTCCGGATATCAGATCCAAGGTGTGAAGAATGTAAGTGTTGCAGTGGACGCGGAAACCTATGTAGATGCACAGGCGCTGAAAGCTGCTTCCAAGCTTCCGAGAGAGGGTGTCTATACAGAGGCAGCAGATATTACATTGAATGAAGCGCCGTCACAGGAAACAGGACAGTATAAAACACTGAATACAGACGGAACATACAGTGCAACAAAATTCGATGTAAAAGCAACAGTCACAGATGCATCTGCCCAGATCCAGGCACCATCGATCTGGGGCGATTACATGCTGGTGGTAAAAGAAGCCAGCACAAAATATCTCCGCAATTCCAGGCAGGGTGATTTTGCCGTAGGTGGAAATACACTGGAGTAATCCTTGAAACTGCCAGTGGTAAGAAGGTAGGACTTCGTCATACCTATGAAATCTGGGTACAGCCTTACGAACTTGCGTTTTCAGCAGGATCCGGGCTTATCGGGGAAAAAATATCAAAGGTGACTTATATTACTCCGGACGGTTCCTATGTATATGAGTTCGGAGACAAAGCTCCTCTTGTGAAAAAACAGCCTGAAGCAGGAATGAAAGTACAGGCGGCTTTTGTAAAAGAAAATACAACCCAGGTTAAAGTTGATGACCTTGACAAATATGAAAACCCTAAGGTTTCCGTATACTATACAACAGGAAGTGGTCATGGTAAAAAACAACATATGTTGTAGATCATGCAGTGGCAGAGAACGGGGTGGTAACCTTTGACAGCAGTGTAGCCAGGGCCGGGGATGAGATCTATACGGTTATGATCTCAAGCGACAATTATGTGGATATGACAAAAAATATCACACTGACAGGCCAGCCGATCACGGTTTCCAATGTTTCCTATTACTGGGTAAAGGGAGCGTTGGATGGATATACACAGATTCCGGGAACAGATATTTATTATAAGGTGGCAAATGGACATCAGGCACTGACAGGAACACTTTACGGTACGGCATCTCTGTCATACGAGGAATTTTATGCGGGAGATGCAACGAGCCGCAAGTATGATTCCGTTACATCTGCCACAACCAGAAAAAGTACTGTTTTCGGAAATGCAGATGTTCAGAATCTGACAGAAAATGGCTATGAGATCGCAGGAGTAAAAAAGGTTAATGTAGCTACAGATGCAAAAACGTATGTAGAGGCGCAGATCCTTTCAGAAGCGGGAGAACTTCCGGAAAGCGGAGTATATACAGAAGCAGCAGGGATCACCCTGGGACGTACTCCGACGGTAGAGCCTGGGCAGTATAAAACACTGAATACAGATGGAACATACAGTGCTACAAAATTTAATGTAAAAGCAACTGTGACAGATGCGGAGGCAACACTCAAAACATCTTCTCGCTGGGGAGATTATGAGATTGATGTAAAAGAAACCAGCACAAAATATCTCCGCAATACAAAGAGTGATTCCGATTTTGCAGTTAACTCCGGGATTCAGGGAATGATCCTGGAAACAACAGACGGCGGAAAATATGGCATGCGTCATATGAACGAGATGTGGCTGAAGGTGTATAAGGTTGCCTTTGCAAAAGATACAGGTCTTGAGGGAAAAACCGTAAACAAGATCACGTACATTATGGCAGACGGCGCGTATGTATATGAATTTGCAGATGGTATTTATGTTAAACCGCAGGCAACAGAAGAGATGGCTGTTTCTCCGGAATTTACGGACAGCACCCATGTTAAGCTTGCAAATCTTGATAAATACAAAAATCCGAAGGTATCTGTTTTCTATACAACAGGTGTCGGACATGCTTCAGAGACAACATATCTTGTACAGGATGCAGTAACTACAGATGGAGTGGTTGCTCTGGATTCCACTGTAGCGAGACCGGAAAATGAAACCTATACAGTAAGAGTTTCCAGTGATGGTCATGCAGATGTTTCTGTTCAGCTGGTGTATGGAACGATTGCTTTTAAAGAAAATTCAGGAGTTCTTTATATCGGAAGCTCCAGACAGCTTGAAGCAACAGGCGAGAATTGCAAGGATGTAACATACGCTTCCGATAATGAAACGGTTGCATCTGTGGACGAGAACGGAAAAGTAACTGCGAAAGCAGCAGGAACAGCCGTGATCACAGCAACATCTGCAGCAGGAAAAACTGCACAGTACAAGCTTACTGTAAAAACGCCATCTGTAAAACTGAATGCATCAGCGAAGACGCTTTATGTAAAAGGATCTCCAGCTACAGTGACGCTGAAAGCAACGACCGCAGGTGTTACCGGAAAAGTAACCTATACAAGCAGTAAACCATCTGTTGCAGCTGTAGCCGCAAATGGAAAGGTAACTGCAAAGGCGGCAGGTACAGCTGTGATCACAGCGAAATGCGGAAATTATAAAGCAACCTGCAAGATCACAGTCAAGAAGCCGGCTGTAAAAGCTTCGGCTTCAGCGAAAACTGTATTTGTGGGTGGAACAAGCCAGATCAAAGTGGAAAAACAGGCGTTAGCGGAAAAGTTACTTATACAAGCAGTAATAAATCCGTTGCAGTGGTAAGCGCAGGCGGAAAAGTAACAGCAAAAAAAGCAGGAACAGCTACAATTACAGTAAAATGCGGAAGCTACAAAGCAACCTGCAGGATCACAGTAAAAAAAGGTAGCCTGAAGATCACATCCAAAACAGCTGTAAGTGTAAAAGCAAAGAAAACAACAGCCATCAAGGCAGTTGCTACTTCAAAGGCAAAGATCACCTACAGAAGCAGCAATACAAAAGTTGCTACTGTAAGCAGCAAAGGTGTTGTTAAAGGTGTGAAAAAAGGAAAAGCTGTTATCTATGTAAGCAGCAACGGAATCACAAAAAAGGTAACAGTTACAGTGAAATAAGCATATATTTCACTTGAATATACTTGATATGTTATAAAGAACCTTTCCCAAAACTGCTTCGGGTCTGCGAAAATGCATGCCCGAAGCAGGAAAAAGAAAAAATTCGATTTTTTTGAAAAATTTTAATTTTTTCTATTGACAAAGTACAGAAACTCTAATATAATAGCTCTTGCAGTTGAGCAACACACAAACAACTGAAACAGAATAACGAAGCGTGGCTCAGTTTGGTAGAGCGCTGCGTTCGGGACGCAGAGGTCGCAGGTTCAAATCCTGTCGCTTCGACTAACAGCTTGAGAATCCCTTGGTTGAGGGGTTCTTTTTTTGTGTGGAAAATGAAGGAATGTAAGTTTGTGTTACCTCAATGAGAAAAGAAAGGAGAAAGCATTTGGTGAATGTCCCGAGCATGGACCGCCAGGGGCTTTTTTATATTTACAGATGAAAATATTCTTGAATGCTTTAAATAGCAGTGCTATAATACAGATATAAAGAACAACCGCCCACAAGGGGTTGACCTTATAAGAGAAGATTAGAAAATCCCACCCTGTACTCGGCCAAAGTTTTGGGGTGGTTTTTCTATGTAAAGAATTACTTACAAAACGTTAATACGAACGTAAGCAATGCTAGAATGAACATGCCAAAAGCCATAAGATCTTTGAAGTCAAAATAATTGTTGTTCATCAGCACCACCTCCATCCTTTTGGGACTAGAGGTCAGCCACCCTGTAACACGATTGTTCCCGTACAGTGTAGCATATACGGAAAATCCTGACAAGCGCAAAATGTTCTAAGATAGTAATGCTTTTTTGACAAATGCGCAAATTTTCTGTACGTCTTAATTCTTCACCTGTCTGTTAATATTCTGTTTCGGTGTACTGATTCGGGTATAGCCGTATTCTTTCGACTAACAGCTTGAGAATCCCTTGGTTGAGGGGTTCTTTTTTATGTTTGTACATCCTGGAGCTTTTTTCAGTTGATGGAATGATTTCTCTCGATCTTCATATATATTAACGAAACCGAAATACCGGAGGGACGTGCGTTGGCTGGATATCAGCGTTTTGTTGCGTATGTGTACGAGTATCGGAAAGGAAAAAAAGATGGCAGCAGCGGTTATGTGAGGGTGGAGGCCAGAGATAGGAAATGCCGTGTGGAGGTTCATCTGCGCTGCGTTGGACTGGAGCCTGGAAGTCGGTGCAGAGTGTATGGGTTTGTGCGGCAGGAAGGGCTGATGGATGGTATTTTGATCGGAAACTGTGTTACCGGGCGGGAACGGATCGAGTGCGCACTGGAGACGGATACAGGGGATATTGGAGGCATGGGAAAAAGTCTTCAGGAGCTTGGAGGACTGCTTCTGATCTCCGATGCCGGCGGATTCTGGGGAACGGAATGGGATGATCAGCGATCCGGCCGGAGAATTTCCGCGAGTGGAAGAAAAAAGAAACGGAATCTCGGAAGGAAACGGAGAAAACAGGAACGGAATATCAGAAGGCGGCGGAGAAAAAAGGCAGAGAGCGGGAAGAAAAGGAAGAAGAAAATCAAAAAGATGGAACCTTGCCAGAAGTGCAGGAAAATCAGAAGGAGTCAGATAGGATCATGACGGTGGAGGAGATTCAGGAGGATGTATTAAAGACATCGGAAACCGGAAATTCATATCAGGCTCCCGGTCCGCATCCGCCGGAGCCACCGCGACCAGGCCAGCCGTCACCGCATCCGCCGGAACCACCACGACCAGATCACGCCGTCACCGCATCCGCCGGAACTACCACGGCCAGGCCAGCCGTCACCGCATCCGCCGGAACGTATCACGGCCAGGCCAGCCGTCACCGCATCCGCCGAAACCATCGCGACCGGAGCCATCTCGTCCACTTCCGGGAATACCCTGTGATGATCCCTTTAACGACGGCTATTTCACAGACTGCCGCAAGATCAAACCATCGGACTGCAGTGCCTTATGCAGAAAAAACGGCTGTTTCTGCAGCAACCGTTTTGTCATGTACGGATATCAGAATTTCGGCCATCTTCTGCTGTGCAGAAATCCCCGGGGACAGTACATACTGGGAGTGCCCGGCGGATACAGTCAGCAGGAACGGTTTATGGCCAATATGTTTGGCTTTCCCTACTTTAAGGAATGTCCGGATATTCATATCCCAGGCGGAAAGGGAGGATACTGGTACTGTTTTATTAACATCTGATCAGAAAAATTTTGGCATCCATGCAGATAATCAAACAGTTTTGCAAATCCGCAGATCACAGCTCCATACCACGAATTTCTACTACCGGGATCGTCTGAGACAGGATATCCCGGTAGTTTTTCATTTCTTCCTCGGAGCAGGCAGAGAATCCCGGTATCAGACTCCGTCGGAATCCCGGTAAGCCTGGAGATAATAAGCTTTTGCGCCGCTTAACCACCGGCTGATCTCCTGAAAATCTTTTTCGGAATGAAGTTCCCTCACAACTGTTGTACGAAATTCATAATCAAGGTGTCCGTCCAGCAGCCATCCGGCAGTTTCCCGGATCCCATTCAGATCAGCATGTACACCGGTAAGCACATGATAGTTGGAAGGACAGGCCTTGATATCCATGGCAACCTTGTTGATCAGGTCAGCTGCTGCGAGATTTTTTACCACGGAGGGGCGGGAACCGTTGGTATCGAGCTTCACATCATAGCCCAGCTCCCTGATCCTGCTGAGAAATTCCGGCAGCTCCGGTGCAAGTGTGGGTTCACCGCCGGAAATACAGACGCCATCGAGAATCCCCTTTCTTTTTTTTAGAAAAGCCAGGATTTCCTCCTGGGAATATTCAGGCTGGGTGTCAGGCTCCACGACAAGAGCTCCATTCTGGCAGAATGGGCAGCGGAAGTTGCAGCCGCCTAAGAATATGGTACAGGCTACCCTTCCCGGATAATCCAGCAGGGTTGTTTTGTTAAATCCACATATTTTCATAGGAAAATCCCCTTGTTTCTCTTATTTATGATACTACAAGCATACTCTCCCCCGAAAAAAGCTGCAAGCCTTTTTAACCGAAGCAAGTAAGTTCCTGCGGAGTTGCGAAAAGCAGTAAGCAGAGATGGGGACTTGCTCATGGAAGAAAAAAACATATAATTTATGGGCTACACCTCCTGGGGCTGCATTGACCTTGTCAGTGCATCTACAGCAGAGCTGAAAAAACGTTACGGCTACATCTACGTGGACCGCAACGACGACGGAACAGGTACACGGAACCGTTATAAGAAAAAATCCTTCTATTGGTATAAAGATGTGATCGCTACCAATGGTGAGTCACTTCACAAATAATCTGGCTGCTTGACTTTCCGGAAAAAGCAGATATAATGCATTCATTGACGCAGACAATGGAGTTCTCGAGAGCTTCCGTTGTCTGCGTTTTTCTGTCATACAATAAGAAAACGCTGCAGAAATTAGTGTGGAAATTTCTGTGGCGTTTTTGGCTGTGTGCGAATATCTGTTTTGCAGCAGATTGACATGGAATATTTGAAAAGTTATAATCGAACGGACAGAAGGCTGAGAGCAGTCTTAGTATGAACAGATAGAATTCCGGAGCTTTTTCCGGAATGTGAAGTTACAGGAGGAGTAAAAACGTGACAGATCAGGAACGTTTTATGAAAGAGGCGATCCGCCAGGCAAAAAAGGCCCGTGCATTGGAGGAAGTGCCGATCGGCTGCGTGATCGTGCATGAGGGAAAGATCATAGCCAGAGGCTACAATCGCCGCAATACAGATAAAAATACCTTATCTCATGCAGAGCTTAATGCTATCCGAAAGGCAAGTAAAAAGCTGGGAGACTGGCGTCTGGAGGGATGCACCATGTATGTAACGCTGGAGCCTTGTCAGATGTGTTCCGGTGCACTGGTACAGTCCAGAATCGATGAGGTGGTGATCGGCTGTATGAACCCGAAAGCAGGCTGTGCCGGATCTGTGATGAATCTTCTTCAGATCGAAGGCTTTAATCATCAGGTAAAGATCACAGAAGGGGTATTGGAAGAGGAATGCTCCGAAATGCTTTCCACATTTTTCAGGGAACTGCGGGAGAAAAAGAAGCAGGCAAAAATCCTGAAGAAGCAGGAAGCAGAGCGCCTTGCCGGGCAGACACAGTCAGAGAGAGCGGAACAGAACGAAAAATCCCGGGAGATTTACTCTTGACAGAATCCTGTGAAAATATCAAAATAAAATCATAAATGGATTTCACTATTACAGACAGAAAATCCATTCAGGTCAAACGAAAGTCGTTGATACAGGAACGACAGAAAATGGAGGAACAAAAAATGGAACTTGAAGCTTTAAGAAAAGACATGGTAGCAGCAATGAAGGCCAAAGATAAGGTAACAAAGGAAGCAGTTTCCGCACTGATCGCAGCAGTAAAAAAAGCTGCCATTGATGAGGGATGCCGTGATGACATCAAAGGAGAGCTTGTAGACAAAGTTATCCTGAAAGAGCTGAAAACAGCAAAAGAGCAGATCGACACCTGCCCTGCAGAACGTACAGATCTGAAAGAGGAGTATCAGGCAAGATATGATATCATTGCGAAATATGCTCCGAAGCAGATGGATGAAGCAGAGATCAAGGCTTATATCGAGGAGAAATTTGCAGATGTTCTGGCAACAGGAAATAAAGGCCAGATCATGAAGGCAGTTATGGGAGATCTGAAGGGAAAGGCAGACGGCAAGCTGATCAATCAGGTAGTTGCCGGATATTGTAAATAAAATAATAGTACAAAAAATCCCGCCGGATCAGTCATAAATGACAGACCCGGCGGGAATGCTGTTTATATAGAGATCATATATTATAACCTTTTTTACGCGCGCCGCACCTCGGAATGGTCTCACAGACGTTACCTTTACAGTTAACTCAGCCCAGGCACCCTCACGGCACACAAGAGCTTCTGCTTAGTGCTGCTGCATTCCTGCCCTGACACGGTTCACAGATTCCTGTTGCGTAAGACCCAGACGTCAACGCCACTTATAAAGGGCTGCTCTGCAAGATACAAGCCTCAGATTGGCATCACCCCTGCTGTAGCGGATTGCAGGTACAGGGCACCGCTATCTCCCCGGCTGCGCGGAATTTAATTATAGACTCTGAAACCAGATTTGTCAAGGTACAGACCGAAATAAATCAGTTCATATTAAGTGTACAGTACTGTACCGCCCCGTTTTTGGTGTTGCGAAGGGTGAAGCTGATATAGGCGGACTGTTTCGCGGAAAGGTTTCCGATACGGAGCGTGGAAGAAGAAGCCCCGCTGTTAGGGGCGTTGTAATTGGTACTATACTGTGTATGGGTCCGGTTGTTGTTGAAAGAAACGCCTGTGATCTTCCAGCCATTTGCAGCGGTGCATTTCATGACAGCATTCTTCTGTGTCTTGTTGCGTAACGAAAGGCGTTATGGCCGGAGCTTTTGAATTTTGCGGCAAGGTTGCCTTTTACACCTGTGATGGAGACGGATTTCAACGGGTTGACATAACGAAGCACCTTGATGGTGGAAGTATAGGTTTTGTTTCCGACCTTGAAGGAAATCTTTCCGGTTCCGGGCTTTTTAACGGCAAAACCGATATTGTAGAAACGATCGGAGTGCGTGTACGGTTTTGCACCCTTGCGGAAAGCTCCGTGGTACTTTTGAAGCTGCTGGAACCGAAGGAGTCCAGTGCGATCACAGATCCTCCGCTGACTACTTTAACATTGGATTTGAGAATGCTCTGTTTAGCAGGAATATTGCTGATCGAGATCTCATCGTATCCCAGGTCCTTTCCGGATGTGGCATATAAACGATCCGGGTTTTGGAATAATTGATCGCTGCACTGGCGGCGAGAGGAGTCATGGCGCATACCATGGCTGCGGCTAATAAAGCGCAGGATAGCTTTTTGAGGAATTTTTTCATAGGACTCTCCTTTCTAGATGAAAATTTTCTGTAAACATACGAAAGTTACTGATAATTTTATTTTACGATGTGATACAGGTAAAGTCAATCAATACACTCGCTGTTTTCGTGCTTTTTTGGCTATTGTACACTGCCTGAAAATGCTTTATAATATTATACTGTGTAAAACTCTGTGAAAAGAGAGGATACAGTAGTTGTTCTGCAGAAATACGTCAGGTGGAATATCTGTCTTATATGCAGACAGCAACAAATAAAATGTGCACATAAGAGGGCACAGAATGGAGGACGCTATGATTAAAAGAATCGGTCTGCTGACAAGCGGTGGTGACTGTCAGGCACTGAACGCAACCATGAGAGGCGTTGTAAAGGGTCTGAGCAACAGCGTTGAGAACCTTGAGGTTTATGGATTTGATGACGGATATAAGGGACTGATCTACGGGAAATACCGTATGCTTACAGCCAGGGACTTTTCCGGAATCCTGACTCAGGGCGGAACTATTCTCGGAACATCCAGACAGCCATTCAAACTGATGCGGGTTCCGGATGAGAAGGGACTGGATAAGGTTGAGGCCATGAAACAGACTTACTATAAGCTCTGTCTTGACTGTCTTGTGATCCTCGGCGGAAACGGAACGCAGAAAACCGCCAATCTTCTCCGCGAGGAAGGCCTGAATATCATCCATCTTCCGAAGACCATTGATAATGATATCTGGGGTACAGATATGACCTTTGGCTTCCAGAGCGCTCTGGAGATCGCAACAAATGCCATTGACTGCATCCATACAACAGCTGCATCTCATGGACGTGTATTTATTGTTGAGATCATGGGACATAAGGTCGGAAGCCTTACACTGAATGCCGGTGTTGCAGGCGGAGCAGATGTGATCCTGATCCCGGAGATCCCATACGATATCAATAAGGTTGTAGAAGCCATCCAGAAGCGTAACAAGGCAGGCAAGCGTTTTACCATTCTTGCAGTAGCTGAGGGAGCTATCTCAAAAGAAGATGCAGAGCTTCCGAAGAAAAAATACAAAGAAAAGCTTGCGGAAAGAGCGAAGAAATATCCGTCTGTATCCTATGAGATCGCAGACCAGATCCAGCAGGTGACCGGAAGTGAGGTACGTATCACAGTTCCGGGACATATGCAGCGAGGCGGAGAGCCATGTGCATATGACCGCGTTCTTTCCACAAGGATCGGTGCCGGTGCAGCGCAGGCGATCATGGATGAGGAATACGGTGTTATGATCGGTGTCATCAACGGCAAGATCAAGAGGGTTCCTCTTGCTGAATGCGCAGGCAAGCTGAAGATGGTATCTCCAAAGGATCAGCTTGTAAAAGCAGCCAAACAGATCGGAATCAGTTTTGGCGATTAATGAATTATGAGTCATCTGGCCGCCGCGGGAGTCTTTCCGCGGCGACTGTGGCGAAGAGAAGGAGAGTTTTATGAGTTATACTGCTCTTTACCGTAAATTTCGTCCCGACAATTTTGACGATGTAAAAGGACAGGATCATATTGTGACAACACTGACCAACCAGATCAAGGCGAACCGTATCGGACACGCATACCTGTTCTGCGGAACGCGTGGTACCGGAAAAACTACGGTTGCAAAGATCCTGGCGAAGGCAGTAAACTGTGAACATCCTGTAAATGGCAGCCCTGCAATGAATGTGCCATGTGCAAGGCCATTCAGGCGGGAACTGCATGAATGTGATCGAGATCGATGCAGCTCCAACAACGGTGTTGATAACATCCGTGAGATCCGTGAGGAAGTGGCTTATCGTCCAACAGAGGGTAAATACAAGGTTTATATCATCGATGAGGTGCATATGCTCTCAACAGGTGCATTTAATGCTCTTCTGAAAACATTGGAGGAGCCGCCTTCTTATGTTATTTTTATCCTGCGACTACAGAGGCCCACAAGATACCGATCACAATACTGTCCAGATGTCAGCGCTATGACTTCACCGGATATCCATTGATACCATTGCTGCCAGACTTTCCGAGCTTCTGACAGCAGAAGGGGTGGAAGCAGAGGAGAAGGCTGTACGCTATGTGGCAAAAAAAGGCGACGGGTCCATGCGAGATGCCCTGAGTCTTCTGGATCAGTGTATTTCCTTTTATCTGGGACAGGTGCTTACTTATGATAAAGTCCTGGATGTTCTGGGAGCTGTGGATACAGAGGTATTCAGCAGGCTTCTCCGAAAGGTTCTTTCCGGCGATGTGACAGGTTCCATCCATGTGCTGGAGGACCTGATCACAGGCGGCCGGGAGCTGGGACAGTTTGTATCAGATTTTACCTGGTATATGCGAAATCTTCTGCTTGTGAAGACTTCCGAAAATCCGGAGGAAGCCATTGATGTTTCTTCTGAGAATCTGAAGCTTCTGAAGGAAGAGAGCGGGATGACAGATGTGGAGACGCTGATGCGTTACATTCGTATTTTTTCCGATCTGTCCAATCAGATCCGTTTTGCAAGCCAGAAGCGTGTATTGGTGGAAATCGCACTGATTAAGCTGTGCAGACCGGCCATGGAGACAAATCTAGACTCTGTTCTTGACAGGCTTCGTGTCCTGGAAAAGCAGATGGAGGAACGGCCTGTGCAGCAGGTGATCGTTCGGGAGAGCGAGGCCGGTGGAGCCGGGGAACCGGGGGCGGCAGTGACCGGTACAGCAACGGTACAGCAGCAGAAACCACAGAAGGCAGCTCCTGAGGATCTTCAGAAGATCGTGGCAGGCTGGCGTGCCATCGTGGGTCAGACTACCGGACTTTTCAAGCAGTCCCTGCAGCGTGCAGTCCCCAAGTATAACGGAGAAACAGGAGATCCCATCCTTTATGTGGAATTCCAGGATTTTCTGGGGATGAATTATGTAGACAATCCGGAGGCGAAGAAAGAGCTTCAGGACATTATTGCTGCCCGGACAGGCAAAAGCGTGGAGATACATATGCTGGTAGCCAACAAACATCAGCACACCAATCTCGCGCAGATCACAGTAGACGATGCACTTCGGGAGAATATCCACATGGATATCGTAGTGGAAGAAGACCCGGATGAGGAGTCATAAATCCGTAAACAAAAAACAGGAGGAAAGTATTATGGCAAAAAGAGGTGGATTTCCTGGCATGGGTATGCCGGGAAACATGAATAATCTTATGAAACAGGCGCAGAAAATGCAGCGTCAGATGGAAGAAAACCAGAAAGCTCTTGAGGAAAAAGAGTTTACAGCAACAGTAGGCGGCGGAGCTGTTTCCGTTACAGTTTCCGGTAAACGTGAAATAACAAAGGTCACACTTTCCGAGGAAGCGGTAGATCCGGATGATATCGAGATGCTTGAGGACATGATCGCGGCAGCAACAAATGAGGCGCTCCGTCAGGTTGAGTCCGAGTCAGCAGCAGTGATGTCCAAACTCACAGGTGGCCTTGGCGGTCTTGGCGGAGGTCTTCCTTTCTGATGGAATATTACAGCAGCCATATCAATAAACTTATTGAGCAGCTTTCCCATCTTCCGGGGATCGGAGCCAAATCTGCCCAGCGTCTTGCATTTCATATCATGAATATGCCGAAGGACCAGGTGGAGCAGCTGACCGCTCCATTACCGATGCAAGGCAGAATGTTCAGTACTGTAAGTGCTGTTACACGCTGACAGATCAGGAGCTTTGTCCGATCTGCGCCAATCCCAAAAGGGATCACAGCACGATCATGGTGGTTGAGAATACCAGGGATCTGGCAGCATATGAGAAAACAGGTAAATTTGACGGTGTATATCATGTACTTCATGGTGCGATTTCCCCGATGCTTGGGATCGGGCCGGATGATATCAAACTGAAGGAACTGATGAAGCGCCTTCAGGGGGATGTAAAGGAAGTTATTGTGGCAACCAATTCCAGTCTTGAAGGCGAAACGACAGCTATGTACATCAGTAAGCTGATCAAACCGACCGGGATCAAAGTAAGCCGTATCGCCAGCGGAGTTCCGGTGGGCGGTGATCTGGAGTATATTGATGAGGTGACACTTCTCCGGGCACTGGAAGGAAGAGTGGAACTATAACCGGATCAGGTGAAAAATTCCCTGAGGGATTGCAAAAAGTGATAAGCAGCCAGGAAATTTCCCCAGATTATAAAGGAGGTGAGACTGGTGGCAAAAAAGAAAGCAACCTCATCGGATGTGGCAGCACGCGCAGGAGTTTCCCAGGCAACGGTATCCATGGTGCTGAACCGGAAATATAATGTTTCTTTTTCGAGAGAAACTGTGGAGCGGGTGGAGCAGGCGGCCAGAGAGCTTGGCTATGAGCTTCCCGGACGTCGGAAACACAAAGCTGACAGAAAAGAAAAGCTGATCGTTGTTTTCTGTCCCACACTCACCAGTCCCTATTATGTACTGTTGCTTCAGGGAATCGAGGCTGTGGCCAATGAGCAGGGATATGGGGTATTTATCTGCAACACCCAGCGCGATGCGGGGCTGGAAGAAAAATATCTCCGTATGATGCAGACCATGCGGCCGGCAGGGATCATCTATACCTGCAATCCTCATCCGGATTTCCAGCATCAGGTAGAAAAGATCGCAAAAGAAACACCGCTGGTCATCATCAGCAACAAGGAAAAAACAACCACGGTAGATGCTATCAATCAGGACAACACAGTGGTAGGAAGCTGATGGCCAGACATCTTCTTGATCTGGGGCACACGGATGTGGCATTTATCACGCCGCCACTTACCAGACGGCAGTGGCAGCGATCCAAGCGTGTGGAGGGCTTTGTCCGCGAGTTTGAAAAAGAGGGAAAAAAGGATCATGTGCTCATCAAGGCGGCAGATGAGTCCAATGACAGAAAGATCCCGCGGATGGATTCCGAGTATGCCATGGGCTACGAGCTGACCATGGAGCTTCTCCAGGAAGGACATAAATTTACGGCTATCGCAGGACAGAATGACATGATGGCCATAGGCGCCATTGATGCGCTGCATGAAATGAGGATACACGTTCCGAAGGATGTTTCTGTCATAGGGTGCGACAATATTTTTTATTCCGGCATCCGCAGGATCTCCCTGACAACCATTGATCATTTTGTTGCGCTGAAGGGAAGAGATGCCTGTGACATCATTATCCGTAAGATCGACATGAATGATAAATTTTACCTGGATGAAAGACCTGCCAGCCTGTATAATATCGAATATACCCCGAAGCTGATCACGCGCCGCACGACGGGGTATGCAAGACTGGACAGAAACCAGTCTGATGAACAGAAAAATAAATAATAGCGCAAAAATTATTAATAATAATATATAGAGAGAGTTCCATGACACATTTGAATAGAAACCTTGTTAGCTACGATAATTACGGCGATATTCGAATTGAGGAAAATGGAAAGAAGCTGTTTTGGGTGAAAAAATTGACAGGCACTATTAATAAAATGTTATTTTATTAATAAAAGATTTATTAATAAAAAGCAGGTGCCTTGACCCCCGCAATGAGTTTGTTATAATGGAATCATCAAGAAAAAGAACGAACGTAAACAGGAGGAAAAAACAATGAAATTTTTTATCGACACAGCTAAAGTAGAGGATATCAGAGAAGCAAATGACATGGGAGTTATCTGTGGAGTTACAACAAACCCGTCTCTGATCGCCAAAGAAGGAAGAGACTTCAACGAGGTGATCAAAGAGATCACAACGATCGTTGACGGACCGATCAGCGGTGAGGTTAAAGCTACCACAACAGATGCTGAGGGAATGATCCGTGAGGGACGTGAGATCGCAGCCATCCATCCGAACATGGTTGTTAAGATTCCTATGACAACAGAGGGACTGAAGGCAGTTAAGGTTCTTTCCTCTGAGGGGATCAAGACAAACGTTACTCTGATCTTTTCTGCTAACCAGGCACTTCTTGCAGCAAGAGCAGGTGCTACATATGTATCTCCGTTCCTTGGAAGACTGGATGACATCTCCACAGATGGCGTTGAGCTGATCCAGCAGATCGCTGAGATGTTTGCAGTTGCAGATATCCCGACAGAGATCATCGCAGCAAGTGTTCGTCATCCAATGCATGTAACTGCATGTGCACTTGCAGGCGCAGATATCGCTACGGTACCGTTCAAGGTAATTGAGCAGATGACACATCATCCGCTGACAGATGCAGGTATCGCTAAATTTCAGGCTGATTACAAGGCAGTATTCGGTGAGTGATCGAAACCTCTTTTATATACAAATTCCCTGTGAACAGCAGGGCACTAAAAAGGAGACATTAATAACATGGATAAGTTAGAACTTCAGAAAGTTGCCAACGAAGTCCGCAAGGATATCGTAACAGCAGTCCATGCAGCAAAGGCCGGCCATCCGGGCGGATCCCTTTCTGCAGCAGACGTGTTCACCTATTTATATTTTGAAGAGATGAACATCGATCCGAAGGATCCTAAGAAGGCAGACCGTGACCGTTTTGTCCTTTCCAAAGGACATACAGCACCGGGACTCTATTCTGTACTTGCAGAGAGAGGATATTTTCCAAAAGAGGATCTGAAAACACTTCGTCATCTGGGCTCCTATCTTCAGGGACATCCGGATATGAAGCATATTCCGGGCGTTGATATGTCCAGTGGTTCTCTTGGTCAGGGAATCTCTGCAGCAGCAGGTATGGCTCTTTCTGCCAAACTCAGTAATGATGACTATCGAGTATATACATTGCTGGGTGATGGTGAGATCGAGGAAGGCCAGGTGTGGGAGGCAGCTATGTTCGCAGGCTTCCGTAAACTGGACAACCTGGTTGTGATCGTAGATAACAATGGACTTCAGATCGATGGTGACATTGCAGATGTATGCTCCCCGTATCCGATCGACAAGAAATTTGAAGCTTTCAATTTCCATGTGATCAATGTTGCGGACGGCAACGATATGGATCAGCTGAAGGCTGCTTTTGATGAGGCAAGAGCTACAAAGGGTATGCCGACAGCTATCATCATGAAAACAGTAAAAGGTAAAGGCGTTTCCTACATGGAGAACGCAGTAGGCTGGCACGGAAAAGCTCCGAATGACGAGCAGTATGCACAGGCAATGGAAGATCTGGAGAAGGTAGGTGAAGCATTATGTCAGAAGTAAAGAAAATCGCAACGAGAGCAAGCTACGGCAGTGCCCTCATAGAATTAGGAAAAAAACACGAGGATCTTATCGTTCTTGACGCTGACCTTGCTGCAGCTACACAGACAGGTATGTTTAAAAAAGAATTCCCGGAGCGTCACATTGACTGCGGTATCGCAGAGTGCAACATGATGGGTATTGCGGCAGGAATCGCTTCTACAGGTAAGGTTCCCTTTGCAAGTACTTTTGCAATGTTTGCAGCAGGACGTGCTTATGAGCAGGTTCGTAACTCCATCGGATATCCGAAGCTGAATGTAAAGATCGGAGCAACTCACGGCGGTATTTCTGTAGGTGAAGATGGCGCCACACATCAGTGCCTGGAGGATTTTGCCTGATGAGAGTGATTCCGGGCATGGTCGTTGCAAGTCCTTCTGATGATATCGAAGCAAAAGCTATGGTTGCTGCTGCTTACGAGCATCAGGGACCGGTATACATGAGATTCGGACGTCTTGCTGTTCCGGTTATCAATGACAGACGGATTATAAATTTGAGCTTGGTAAGGGCATCGTTCTCCGCGAGGGAAAAGATCTTACCATCATCGCAAACGGACTTTGCGTTGCACCGGCTCTTGAAGCAGCTGAGAAGCTTGCAGCAGACGGAATCGATGCAAAAGTGATCAATATCCATACCATCAAGCCTCTGGATGAGGACCTTGTTGTTGCAGCTGCCAAAGAAACCGGCAAGGTTGTAACTGTTGAGGAGCATTCCATCATCGGCGGTCTTGGCGGAGCTGTATGCGAGTGCCTGGCTGAGAAGGCACCGGTACCGGTTAAACGTATCGGAATCCATGATGTATTCGGTGAGTCCGGTCCGGCATTAGAACTTCTTCATAAATACGGTCTCGATGCAGAGGGTATCTATAAGCAGATCAAGGAGTTCGCATAATCAAGATCAACAGGGGATAAGTCTGTTTCTGCAGGAAGTATCTTAAGGATCCCGCAGGCGATCACATCTGCAAGTGCTACCACGGTGGAGAGCCGGGTAGTCTGCAGGGTAAGCTGCTCCATGATTCCGGCAGTATTTACAATGCCGGTGATATGGATGTCCCCTACAGGTGGAAGATCTTTCTGAACACCAGCACCTGGGTAAAGTGCACCATTTCCAATGGTCACATAGCCCAGGTGTTTTTTTTGTCCAAGAGAAGCATCTATGGCGATTACAAGGGCGTGTGGATGAAGCCTTGTGATAAGCGATGAAGTTTTTTCCAAGTTCAGGGCATGGACCGGGCAGGAAAGAGTGCCGTAGACAAAAATATGTCCGGTTTCATGAGGATGAAGAAGGTGTCCGATATATGGGCCTAAACAATCTCCGGTAACACGATCACTGCCAATGCATAAAAACACGATCTCAGTCCATTTTTTAGGACAGTGAAGAATGCATTTTTTCAGAAGATAAGCAATCTCGCCGGATGAACCGTTTTTTCCGGCATCAATGTAAAAAGCCATGAGAAACCTCGATTCTTTTTTCACTCTATCATATCCTGAAAAAAGGAAAAATATGCATGGTGCGGAATCTGTCGCTAAATTCTATGGACAGACTCTTACATTCTGCTAAAATCCGCATTTTTACTGTGCTATGCTTGGACAGAAGGAGTGATATGAGATGATAGAAGTCATTTATAAGGAGGACACAACAGAACAGGAAACCGCACAGGAATCGTTTTCCATGCCTAGAAATGTAAGACAGATTGGGCTGGCGAACGGAGATTACAGGATTTATATAGAAGATTATGTATACACATTTCTCTGCAGCCTGGCAGAAGATGAAAAGCCGGAAGGCCAGGGAAGTGTGGCGGTACTTACAGGTGAAATTCAATGGACTGCAGATATGACCTGTATTTTTATAAAAGGTGCCATTGCAGCAGACGGCATGGAGGCTGCGGCAGAACATATTGACTTTTCGGAAAAACTCTGGCAGAAACTGCAGGAGGATAAGGATCAGTATTTTCCGGAGCAGGAGATCGTGGGATGGTTTTTTGCACAGCCTCAGATAGCAATGGAGATCACGGAGCTTTTTGTGAAAGTACATCTCAGACATTTCGGAGGGGAAAAGATCCTGATGCTGATGGATCCTGGAGAACGGGAGGATGCCTTTTTCCGTTATGATGGCGGCATGATGGCAAAACTGAGCGGGTATTATATTTATTATGAGAAAAATTCTCAGATGCAGACGTATATGATCGAACGCAGCCAGAAAGAGGGCGGAGAAGCATCCGAGAAAGTGGAGGACAGGGCTGTCAGAAATTTCAGAAAGATCATAGATAGTAAAAATCCGGAGGAACAGGGAGAAGAGAAAACTTCTGTTTTTTCTTATGCGGCTACGGTGTGTCTGGCATTGGCAGTTCTTGTGGCTGGAGTGGGCTTTTATCGGAATCAGCAGGAAAAAACAGAGGTTCCGGAAGATTATCGCGCTGCTTCTGCTTCGGTGGTGCAGATGACACCTGCAGTAACAGAACCGGTGCGGAGTGTATCGGTTTCGCCAAAGGCGGTGGAGACGCAGAAACCGGTGCAAACACAAAAACCGGTACAGACGCAGGAAGCTGTGCGGGGAACTCCGGTCCCGACGGAAACCATGCAGAAAAGAGAAAAAATCTCAATAACACCGGAACCTCGAAGTTCAAAAAAACAGTCTGTTTCAGAAGCAACGCAAAAAAAAGGATAATAAAACAGAAGAGAAAAAAACAGAAGAGACTTCAGTGGCTGCAGGAAATCCTGGAGAAACTTATGTGATCCGCCCGGGAGACACCTTGTATCAGATCAGTCTGAACCGCTATGGCACTGTAGAGGCGATGGAACAGATCTGTGCATTAAACGGAATTTCTGCCAATGAGATCATTTATCCCGGGCAGGTAATTGTACTACCCTGATGGAGTGTGCTATAATAACTGGAAAACCAATTACAAAATAAAATACTTAAGGTAAGGGATACAGTTGTGAATATCATAAAAAAATACAGAAAAAACAAAGCGTAAAAGCTGAATGAGCAAAAAGCCAGGCTTGCACAGGAACAGGCTGCACAGGAAGGCGCTCACTACGGGAGAACTTCTCATCGCCGAAGGATTTCAAGAAAGGGGAAAAAGGTGATCACAGCGGCAGTGATCGCTGCTGCAGTCTGCCTGGTTTTTCTCTATGCAGAAAAAAGAAGCTATCACAGCTATAAAGTATTAAATACAAGCGAACAGGAAGATGTTGTGTCCACACAGTATGTGGACATGGATGGAGATATCCTGAGATACAGTCCGGATGGAGTATCTGTTGTGGACAACAGCATGAATACGATCTGGAATGAAACCTATACAATGCAGAATCCTATTGCAGATGTGAATGGAAGCAGGGCGGTTGTTGCAGACAGCGAGGGAACATCGCTTTATATCTGCGACAAAAAAGGTGTGACCGGAACTGTAACAACATCTTATGCTATTGTAAAAGTGCGGATCGCATCGAATGGAATGGTTGCAGTGATCCTGGACAATGATGATAATACCTGGATCAATTTTTATAATCCGGATGGCAGTCTGGTCGCGGAAAATCTGACTAAGATCGATGATCCGGGATATCCCATGGATGTAGCAGTGTCTGATAACGGAGTGATGATGGTAACATTCCAGTATGTTGATGGAAGCAAGACTACCAGCTATGTGGCATTTTATAATTATGGGGATGTAGGGCAGAATGAGGATGATCGGATCGTAAGTGGTTATACCTATGAGAATGTAGTGATCCCGCAGGTGGAATGTATCAGTGACAGTAAGTATATTGCTTTGCGAGATGATGGATTTTCTACTTACCAGGGAAGCCAGATTCCCAAAGAAAGCAAAACAGTCAATGTAAAACAGGAGATCGTAAGTACATTTTTCAGTGATGACAGGATTGGCCTTGTATTTAAAAACAATAATAAAGATGATCTGTATACAATGGAAGTCTATAGTATGAGCGGACAGCTGAAATTCCGTAAAAATTTCAATATTCCATATACGACTATAAAAATGAGCGGAGATAATATCATCATGTATAACAGCTCGCAGATCTGCGTGATGAACAGCCGTGGCGTACAGAAATATGCCGGAAATGTAGATGGAACGATCCGGGATTTCTTTAAGATCGGATGGAATAAATATCTTATGGTACTGGATACAGGCGTCAGCACCATAAAATTCAGTTAAGGGGGCAGATATGAACTGGACATGGCTTGGACTGGCTGTGCTGGTCCTGCTTGCCTTTTCCATGGTGGATGGATACAGGCATGGCTTTGTAAAAGAAGTAGTATCTGCATTGCTTGTTCTGATCTCCGTTGCTCTGGTATGGCTGATCAATCCTTATGTGAATCAGTTCATACGTGAGAATACGTCTGTTTATGAAAAAATCCAGACTGCCAGCGGATCATTTGTGGATTCTCTGGCAGATGGAAAAGAAACCATGGATGAGGAGGAACAGAAGGCGTTGATCAGCAGTATGGATATTCCGGATCTCCTCCAGAAGGGGATAACAGAAAATAATACGGCATTGGTGTATCAATATCTGGCGGTTAATACATTTGCAGGGTATATTTCCGGATATCTGGCCAATGTAGCAGTGAACTGTCTTTCTTTTTTGGTATCATACATACTTTCCTCAATCCTGATCCATGTGCTGGCGTATGCCATGGATCTCCTGGCAAGATTGCCGGTCATTCGTGGGATCAACAAAATAGCCGGCGCCGTAGTAGGAGGCATGAAGTGTATTGTTTTTGTATGGGTCGGAATGCTGGTACTTACGATTTTATGCAACACGGAAATAGGGCAAAAGGGTCTGGGACTGATCCGGGGTGATACAGTACTGGATTTTCTTTATGATAAAAATATTTTTATCCGTATTTTTACAGGAATATTTTATGGTGGGTAAAAGAAACCGCATTTTGCAGACGGAAAAGCACCAGGATACAGGTGGTGACCATGTCTGTGAAATGCGGTTTTTGGCGAAAAAATACGTTTTTTAGAAAAAAATGAAATTTATGTAAAAAACATGTTGACAGGTAATGGAAAAAATGATATTCTATCAGAGTTATTAGGAACAAATTGTTTTTAAGAAACAGATAAATACATCTGCTTTCAGAAAAAATAAAAAAGTAGTTGACAAAAGACAGAAGATATGATAAAGTATCCAAGTCGTCAACAAAACGACAACAAAATCTTAACTCAAAAATGTTTGAAAAAAACTTAAAAAAAGTGCTTGACAAACAAAAAGAGATGAGATAGAATAAACGAGCTGTCTGAGAGACAGACACAACAAACCTTGATAACTAAACAGTGAAACACATACGATTCTCGAAAATTTCTTTACATTTAAAGAACGGTTTAAACAAACCAAAAGCAGTAAAAACGAGAGATAGCCAAACGGTTGTCTTGAGTAAACGAATCAAACATTTTATCAGAGAGTTTGATCCTGGCTCAGGATGAACGCTGGCGGCGTGCTTAACACATGCAAGTCGAACGGGAAACCTTTTATTGAAGCTTCGGCAGATTTAGATTGTTTCTAGTGGCGGACGGGTGAGTAACGCGTGGGTAACCTGCCTTATACAGGGGGATAACAGTCAGAAATGACTGCTAATACCGCATAAGCGCACAGAGCTGCATGGCTCGGTGTGAAAAACTCCGGTGGTATAAGATGGACCCGCGTTGGATTAGCTAGTTGGTGAGGTAACGGCCCACCAAGCGACGATCCATAGCCGGCCTGAGAGGGTGAACGGCCACATTGGGACTGAGACACGGCCCAGACTCCTACGGGAGGCAGCAGTGGGGAATATTGCACAATGGGGGAAACCCTGATGCAGCGACGCCGCGTGAAGGAAGAAGTATCTCGGTATGTAAACTTCTATCAGCAGGGAAGAAAATGACGGTACCTGACTAAGAAGCCCCGGCTAACTACGTGCCAGCAGCCGCGGTAATACGTAGGGGGCAAGCGTTATCCGGATTTACTGGGTGTAAAGGGAGCGTAGAC
>ENA-OQLB01000114-OQLB01000114.1-human-gut-metagenome-genome-assembly--contig:-NODE-114-length-45352-cov-1.794362_pt1 | contig 45352 bp, 66 predicted proteins | sample MGYA00242656_ERZ504813 | MGnify/ENA primary metagenome ERZ504813 (study PRJEB26092, sample SAMD00036388) | human gut metagenome | host: Homo sapiens | study: EMG produced TPA metagenomics assembly of... | reverse complement strand
AAAAATTCTGGTTTTCTAAGCGGAACCATACCGCATCTTTTATTCTAAGTCATATCGGAAAATCTCTATGCTTTGATTTCAATCTAAAACAGCAGAGAGGTTTGAGGGAAAGATGCCGTATTGGAAAGCCTCCTGCAGCTATTTTCATTCAAGGAGGTATTTATATGAACCAGACAACACCAACACAGCCTGTAAACAGACTGTACAAATCGAGGATTTTTGCCATGCTCTACAGTGACAGGAAAGATCTGCTCGATCTGTACAATGCGGTCAGTGGAAAACATTATGAAGATCCGGAATTGTTGGAAATCAATACACTGGAAAATGCAATCTACATGTCGATGCATAATGATCTGTCCTTTCTCATTGATTCCAGACTTTCCCTGTATGAGCATCAGTCCACCTACAGTCCCAACCTGCCCCTGCGGTATTTGTTTTATATCTCGGATCTGTATTCCGGGATGACAAAAGATGAAAACCTGTATGGTACGAAATGCATTCAGATCCCGACTCCGCAGTTTGTGATCTTTTACAATGGAAGTCAGGAACAGCCGGATCGAAAAATTTTAAGATTGTCTGATGCGTATTGCGTCAAAGAAGAACATCCGGCATTGGAGCTGACTGCGGTGATGCTGAACATTAACCGCGGGCATAATGAAAAGTTGAAGGGAATGTGCAAATCTCTGAAGGATTACTCAGAATATACAGCAAGAGTGCGGGAGTACGCCCAGGTAAAGCCGGTGGAAGAAGCAGTGGAACAGGCAATCAGTGAGTGTATTCAGGAAGGGATCATGGCAGAGTTTTTGAAACAAAACAGAGCGGAGGCGAAACAAGTGAGTATTTATGAATACGATGAGGAAAAGCATATGCGACAGGAGCGGGAAGCGTCCTGGGAAGAGGGCAGAGAGGTTGGAAGAGAAGAGGGAAAATTCGAAGGGAAAATTGAGCTTCTTAGAATGCAGATTCAAAAGAAACTGGTAAAAGGAAAATCTGTTTCTGAGATTTCAGAGGAACTTGAAGAAGAGGAAGATGTTATTGCACAAATGATCCGAGAGATGGGAGAAGAGAGGGCAGCGGACAAGCATCTGCCCCAAAACTTCCCATTGAGTTTACCTGACGATGATCCAGTCTATACCCTGAAAAAAGTGATGGAGGAGTTAGAATATACATCGAAAAGAAAAAATACAAATCTCCTGTAGAAGATCAGGTGTCAAAACACTGATTACTACAGGAGATTTGTATTTTAAGATTTAGAGCCTAAAAATTGGCATTAACCGACAGCCCCCTTTCTTTTGGATTTTGATTATAGCGTATATAGGTATGGATTTTCAAGCACTGTGGATAAAGAAAACCGATGGTATGAAAGTGGTTGACATGAGTATTCTAAAGTCATAGAATATAAATATGAAAAAGCGTACGATTTTATGTACGGAAATGAGGTGGAATTATGTTGGCGGTGAAAAGTATGGATGTAAGAGGGCATTTTAAAGAGTGGTGTGATAAGGTTTTCAGCGGTGAGACATTGATTATCTCACGTCCTAAGAATGAAAATATCGTAATGATTTCAGAAACAGAGTATAATGAAATGATGAGAATAAAACGAAATGTAGAGTATCTTACACGTATTGACAAAAGTTTGGAGGAATTAAATGCAGGAAAAACAATGTCATTTTCATTGGAAGAATTAACAGAAATGGAATCAGAGAATGGATGAAGCTAACAGGCTTGTTTATCAGATAGATGAATTACAAAATATAAAAGTCATATCATGCAGAGGACACTACGAAGAGTGATATTGAGAATAGACTAAAAAAGGAGAAAAACAATGTTTCGATTATGGGCAAAAGAAATTTAAAGACAACCGGATGCTGCGGGACACGGTGATCTGCGATGATTCGGATGAGACACGCACACATAAAATTTTCAATGCGCTGGAGGAAATCTGCTATGAGTTTGATCTCAGCAAGCCGATCTGGTTGGATGTGACGATTGCAGAATTTAAGAAGCATGCAAAGGCAAGATTTTATCAGGATAATTTTGTGGATTCCATTGATTTTGATTATCTGGAGATCCAGATCATTGAGGAGTAGCATATGAATAAGAATACATTCAGCAATCGGGTAACATGGTACAATTTTATACTCTGTATTTTTGTTGTTTGGATTCATGCACAGAATACGGATCTGTTTACAGAAGTGGTAATGATAGAGGGAAAGCCGTTGTTTAATCAGATTGAGCAGACGATCGTTTCGGATATCGCAGTGGTTGGTGTGGCAGGATTTTTTCTGTGTTCCGGATACCTGTTTTACAGAAATTATTCCTGGGGGAAAGTGCTGGAAAAATATAAGACGCGGTTTGTGGGGCTGTTTATCCCGTATGTGATCTGGACACTGCTTTACTATTTCATTCATGTAGGGGTGTCCTATATCACACCTTTGCGGGCTGTGTTCAATGAACCACCGATCACAGTAACCTGGAAGGGGATCGTGGATGCGGTACTCAATTACAGATACTGCGCATTTTTATGGTTTTTACAGTTTCTGATCCTGCTTGTGGTGCTCTCCCTCTTATTTATCTGCTGATCAGCAATAAATATATGGGGATCGTGGCGATCGTTCTGGTGCTTGTCATTGACAGTACCGGTATCTGTGGAGATCTGGCATTCGGAAGTGTACAGGCGCAGGCATTTTGCAACTGGCTGTTTATTTATATGACCGGGGGATATATCGGAATTCATGGAAGTGGTGCAGTAGAAAGTAAAAACACAAGCTGGCTGCTGCTTTTGGCGAGCGTGATTCTTGCGGTTCTGGTCGTATTATTTTTTCAAATATTCGCCGAGTATGTTCACCAATCTGATGTATCTTCTGTTGTTTGCGGCTGCCTTGTGGTGCCTTGTCTGCAAGCTGCCGCTTCCGATGGCGGCAAACTGGCAGAAGCATACATTTATTGTATACATGACGCATTTTCTGATCGTGCGTGGGATGAACGTGTTGGTGAGTAAGTATCTTTCCGCATCTATGTGGCCGGGAATCCTTTTGTTTTTCCTGCTTCCGGTGCTTTGCTTTGCGCTGACATCACTGTTTTGGCGGATTTGTGGAAAAGGCCAGTCCTTCGTGTGGAAAATGTTGTCCGGAAACCGATAGAGTGTGGAAAACTGATTACTTATGCCGGTAATAAAATACAGCGACCTGTGTTCTGTCACGCAGATCCAGTTTATCGAGGATGGAACTCAGGTAATTCCGGACGGTTCCTTCACTGAGAAACAGGCGAGAAGCAATTTCTTTGTTACTGAGACCGTCAGCGATCAGGCGTATGATCTCAAGCTCCCGTTCGCTGATGTCGTAGTCTTCCAGGTGGAATGTCGGACCGGTTTGAAGAAGCTCGGGAATCTTGGAAATGATTTCATTTCCGAAAACAGTCTGTCCGGAGTGAACCGCGTGCAGTGCCGGGATGAGGCTTTCGTAATCCTGTTTGAGGAGATAGCCTTTCGCACCAAGTTTTAATGCCCTTACAATATACTCATCATCGGAGAACGTGGTGAGAAGAAGAATTTTCGCATCGGGAAATTCTTTTAATATCTCAGCGGATGCGTCAAGTCCGCTGAGTTCTTTCATTCTGATGTCCATAAGAAGTACATCAGGTCTGTATGTTCTGAATAATCTTACTGCGTCTTTTCCGTCCGTGCCTGTGGCGGAAACGGTAATATCACCGCTGCTTCCAGAATGGTTTTCAGTGCGCCGGAGACAAAAATATCATCATCAATAATTACAATATTCATAACCTTAATACTCCTGTTCTTTTGGGATAGTGATAAAAAGGCGGAAGCTTTTTGTTATTGTGATCTGCAGGTTTCCGTTCAGGATTTTGAGCCGGTCGTTCATATTGGAAAGACCGATCCCTCTGCTTGAGAATAATGCTTCCCGGTTGTTTTCTGAGAGGGAAAGCCCTTCTTCCAGGGTGCCATTGTCTTCGATACAAAGCTGATACAGTGCAGGGTGTTCCCGCATGGTGATCTGTACCAGAGTGGCATTGCTGTGTCTGGCCACGTTGGAAAGCGCTTCTTTTACAATGCTGATAAAACAATATTTGATTTCCCGCGGAACTTCAAATCCCATGTCATAGTTCAGGGTTACAGGACAGAACGTAAAATCCGAGGTCAGGCTTTCGGCTGCTTCTTTCAGATTCAGTGACTCGTCATGAAGGTCATGGACGCTGGAGCGGATGCTCGTCATTGCCTGATTCAGAGAATGGTCCAGATTATCCAGAACCGGCGAAAGTGCATCGGAAGCATTGAGGGCCTTGGCGGTGCCTGTTATCAGGATGGAGCGGGAGAGCAGATGCCCGACATTGTCATGAATTTCTCTGGCAATCCGGTTTCGTTCTTTCAGCGTGGCTGCATAAATTTCGTAATCCTGTTTTTCCGCAAGCATCCGGTTTTTTTCTTCCAGAAGGAGATTTTTTTCGGTGCTGTCATCTCTTAGTTTCATGAGCCGTTGTTCCAGACATTCTGCGGCTTCTGTGCGGTTTTGCAGACAAAAAGCCAGGAGAAACAAGAAGATTCCCCAGAAGGAAAAAAGAGGAATTCGTTCTCCGTCTGACCAGATGCCGTAAAAGTAAAGAACACTACATGAAAGAGCCGGAATATGATACTGATCCAGAAGGAGCACATAAAATACTGCGGGAAAAAACAGAAACATTCCCGGAATCAGAAAAGCGGCCGCTATAAAAGCGGTACACAGAACCAGGTGAAGCCTTTTTGACTGTGCAAAATAACTGGTACAGCACAAAACACAGGCACAGGAGAAAGGCGCATACAAAAAAATAATCCAGTTTTCTGAAAAAAAGGAAAAAGAAGCCGGACAATATGAATAATCCAGTATTTTCAAGATGGCGCATCGTACAATTCCTCCGGTAAACAGATTTATCTTTGGATATCCTCAGTATAATACAAAATCAGGATCCGGGCAAAGGAAAAGGCAAAAGGAAAGACGGAAAGTGACATTTGTCATGTGGGGAAATGACAGCGTTCACTACCGGATGGAAAGCGGGCAGTTTATAATTTGGGTATCAGCTGTAGGAAAAGAACAGCGTTCGATCAAACAAGGAGGAGACATATATGGGTGGAACAGAGCGTTTTCAGGAAAATGGAATCATACAGATAGAAAATCTTGTAAAAAGATACGGTTCTTTTGTTGCCCTGGATCATTTGAATCTGAATGTTCGGGAAGGGGAAATTTTCGGACTTCTGGGACCAAACGGATCGGGTAAAACAACGGTGATCAACTGTATGCTGGCACTTTTGAAATATGATAAAGGCAGTATACGGATATTCGGTCAGGAGATGGCACCGGATCATTATGAGGTGAAAAAGCAGATAGGATCATACTTCAGAATGTGGCGGTTTTGATGAACTGACAGTATATGAGAATATTGATTATTTCTGCGGACTTTATGTAAAGAAGAAGAAAAAAGAAATGATGTTGTAAAGAAGGCGATTGCTTTGTAGGCTGGAGGACTACCAAAAGACAAGACCAAAGAAGCTCTCCGGCGGACTCTTAAGAAGGCTGAATATTGCCTGTGGCATTGCACACAAGCCCAGATTGATTATTCTGGATGAACCTACAGTGGCTGTGGATCCGCAGAGCAGAAACCGGATTCTGGAAGGAATTCAGGAGCTGAACAGACAGGGAGCAACCATTGTTTATACCTCTCATTATATGGAAGAGGTGGAGCAGATCTGCAGCAGGATTGCGATCATGGATCATGGAAGGAGTATTGCTGTTGGCACCAAAGAACAGCTTACCGGGATGATCAAAACAGGGGAAAAGGTGACGATCGAGCGGTCGTACTAAGTGAGGAGCAGCTTGCAGGAATCAGAGAGCTGCCGCATGTATTCGCTGTTGATTATCAAAATGACATTCTTACTGTACAGTGTACAAAAGCCAGACATAACCTTGTGCGGATCCTTCACTGTCTGGAGGAGCAGGGGACTGCTTTTGGAAGAGTCTACTCAGAGCTGCCGACTCTGAATGATGTATTTCTTGAGATTACAGGAAAGCAGCTTCGCGATTAGAGGGGGGGAGAGAGATGTTTCATTTGATAAAATACAGTGTGATCAGAAAAGTAAAGAATTTCAGTATGTTATTTTGGCCCTGCATTGTTTCCGCTGATTCTCGGAACGCTGTTTTATTTTGCATTCGGGGAACATTTCAGAGTCAGATTTTGAAACTGTTCAGGCTGCTTTTGTGGAAGAGAATCCGGGAGATTCAGTATTTCCGTCATTCCTGGAAGAAGTCAGCAAAGAAGGAACTTTGATCCATGTGGAAACAATGACAGAAAAAGAAGCGTTGCAGAAGCTTGAGGATCAGAAAATCTCCGGAATTTTTTATGGAACAGAAACGCCTTATCTGAAGGTGGGAAAAAACGGACTTGCTCAGAGTATTATGCAAAGTCTTCTGGAGAGCTATCTAAATGGAAAGGATACGCTGGAAACAGTGGCAGATGTACATCCTGAAAATATGAAAAAGGCGGTTGCCGCGATGTCGGACTATCAGGAACTGGTAGAGAATGTTTCCGCAGGCGGCAGAACGACCAACGGGAACATGGGATTCTTTTATGCGCTGGCTGCGATGGCGTGCATGTACGGCTGTTTTATCGGTCTTGGTTCTGCGATGTGGCTGCAGGCAAACCTGAGTACTTTGGCTGCGAGACAATGTGTATCTCCGGTACACAGACTGAAGATGATACTTACGGAGCTGATCTCTTCTTTTATACTTCATTTTTTAAATGTGGTGATTTTAATTGTTTACTGCAAATATGTACTTCAGATGGAATTTCAGGGAAGTATGGGAAAAATGCTGCTGATTGTGGCGGCAGGCTGTGTAATCGGAGTGAGTATGGGAATTCTGGTGTGCAGTATCGGCAAGTTCAGCGAGGGGATCAAGGTTGGAATCATGCTTGGGATTTCTATGACAACCAGTGTGCTGGCTGGTCTTGTGAATGTACAGATAAAACATGCCGTTGACCGTGCATTGCCCCTTGTAAACAAACTGAATCCGGCGGCAGTAATCTCAGATGCTTTTTACTGTATTAATGTGTATGACGATCCGGTACGGTTCAGAAATGACATTCTTACACTATTTATCATGTGCGCAGTAATTCTTGCAGTTTCATTTGTGGTTGTCAGGAGGGAACGTTATGACAGTATTTAAAGGATACATGAAGATTATCGGTCAGAACAGAATGTTGATACTGCTATATGTTGCTATTTTTTCGGATTGTACGCTTCTGTTTCAGTCCACAGCGGGAAAGTCAGAAACAAGTTATCAGGCGGAAAAGCTGAATATTGGAATTGTCGATGAGGATGGAGGAAGTCTTGCAGAGTCTCTGACAGAGTATCTTGGAAATCTGCATCATCTGATTCCTGTAGAAAATGACGTTTCTGAGATACAGGAAAAGCTGTATTACAGAGAAGTGTATTATGTGGTCAGAATTCCGGAGAATTTTTATGAGAAATGTATCAAGGGAGACGAAAAACTTTCTGTGACAAAAATTCCGGATACATATTCGGGCAGTTATGTGGATCAGCAGATCAACAGCTTTCTGAATAATGCCAGAACGTATCAGGCAGCAGGATTTACGGAGGCGGAAGCAGCGAGTGCTCTTGAGAGGACACAAAGCGTGAAGGTAACCTTTTTAAAGGATGGGAAAAACACAGAAGATGCTCCGTATGTATATTATTTTCGGTATATGCCGTATCTGTTTCTGGCATTATCTGGATTTGTGATGGGTAATATTCTGATTGTTTTTCATAATCCAGATCTGAAAAAAAGGATGGCGGCATCTCCTGTTTCCGGAAGAAGACAAAGTCTGGAGGGGATTTTGTGCATGAGCCTGGCAGGGATTGCGCTGTGGATCTTTGTAATTGTAATTGCGATTGTATTTTTTGGAAAAGATTTTTATACATCAGGAAATTTTGCATATTACCTGTTGAATTCGGTATTCATGCTTTTCGTAGCGATTGCGCTGGCATATCTGATGGGAACAATTGCACCGAACAGAGACGCGTTGACCGGAATTGCGAATATCATTTCTCTGGGAATGTGCTTTCTGGGAGGTGCGTTTGTGCCTCTTGAGTTCATGGGAAATGATGTAAAAGCTGTGAGTCAGTTCCTTCCGGTATACTGGTATGAGAAAGCAAATGATATTCTTGCTGATTTCGGACATCTGACAGCTTCTGCAAAAGGACAGTTCTTGCAGGCGATTATGATACAGCTTGTTTTCGCAGCAGCATTTGTCTGCCTGGTACTGGTGGTTGAAAAATATAAAAGAGTGGATTCATAGCAGGATGCGGACTGTGACTGTGGTGGAGCGACTGCGGGAAGTGGAGAATTAGGAAAAAACCAACTTGACAAACAGGAATTGTCAGTGTAAAATGCAAAACATATCAGACAAAGGCGTCTTTTACGTATATTTTTACGTGAAGGGGGCCTTTTTTGTTGTGATAAGAGAATCTGATTACAGGAGGGGCTTGATTATGTGTTCAATTATAGGATATTGCGGTATTTGCGATGATCTGGATGAGTTTCAGAAAGGATTTGATAAAACGATTTCCAGAGGACCGGATGACAGCAGGATTGTAGATACCGGAAATGGTCTGCTTGGATTCCACAGACTTGCGATCATGGGGCTTACGGCATCCGGGATGCAGCCGTTTTCACTGGGTGGCAGTTATGTGGTATGCAATGGAGAAATTTTCGGATTTGAGCGTTTGAGAGAAAGCCTTTCCGACAGATATACGTTTCAGAGTGATTCGGACTGCGAAGTACTTCTGCCGCTCTATGAGACATATGGTACAGAAATGTTTCGTATTCTGGATGCGGAGTTTGCCTGCATCATCTATGACGGAAAAACACAGGAATATATTGCGGCAAGAGATCCGATCGGTATCCGCCCGCTCTATTATGGATATGATAAGAAGGGAACCATCGTATTTGCAAGTGAAGCCAAAAATCTGATCGGGCTGTGTGAAAAAATCCATCCGTTCCCGCCGGGGCATTATTATAAAGACGGAGAATTTGTCTGCTACTGCGAGATTACAAAGGTGGATGAGATCTGTCAGGATGATCTGGAGCAGGTGTGTGCCAATATTCGGGAAAAACTGGTGATAGGGATCGAAAAGCGGCTGATGGCAGATGCGAAAGTCGGATTTCTTCTCTCCGGAGGCTGGATTCGTCGCTTGTGTGCGCAGTGGCAGCGAGAAAGAGTAAAACTCCGATCCGTACATTTGCAATTGGGATGCAAAAAGATGCCATTGATTTGAAATACGCAAAAGAGGTGGCAGATTACATCGGAAGTGAGCATACAGAAGTAATCATTACAAAAGAGGATGTGCTCTCGGCACTGGAGGATGTGATCGGACTTTTGGGAACGTTCGATATTACAACGATCCGTGCCAGCATAGGGATGTATCTTGTCTGCAAAGCCATTCATGAGCAGACGGATATCCGGGTTCTTCTGACCGGAGAAATTTCAGATGAACTGTTTGGATACAAATATACGGATTTTGCACCGTCGGCGCAGGCATTTCAGAAAGAATCAGAAAAGCGGGTCAGAGAGCTGCATATGTACGATGTCCTTCGGGCAGACCGGTGTATTTCCGTAAATTCTCTGGAAGCCAGAGTACCGTTTGGAGATCTGGATTTTGTCCGGTATGTGATGGCAATCGATCCGGAGAAAAAGCAGAATGTGTATCGGAAAGGAAAATATTTGCTCCGCCATGCGTTTGAGAAAGGGGACTATCTGCCGGAACATATTCTCTGGAGAGAAAAGGCAGCATTTTCGGATGCGGTGGGACATTCTATGGTAGATGACCTGAAAGAGTACGCTGATACCTGCTACACAGAGGAAGCGTTTGAAAAGGAACGTCAAAAATATACTTATGCACAGCCGTTTACAAAAGAGTCCCTCTTATATCGGGAGATTTTTGAAAAATATTATCCGGGACAGGCAGAAATGATCGCAGGCTTCTGGATGCCGAATCAGGAGTGGGAGGGCTGTGATGTGACAGATCCTTCTGCACGCGTACTGGCGAACTATGGAGCCAGCGGAGAGTAAAAGGTGTGAATAGAAAAATAAACAGAGAGGAACAGGATAGAATGAAAAATTACATGGAACAAGAGACAAAAAGTCTGTATCGGGAACAATTTGAGCATGATAACTGTGGAATCGGCGCGGTAGTAAACAGCAAAGGGATCAAAGCCACAAAACTGTGGAAAATGCGCTGAAGATCGTAGAAAATCTGGAACACAGAGCGGGAAAGGATGCCGAAGGCAAAACCGGAGACGGTGTTGGAATTCTGCTGCAGATCTCTCATAAGTTTTTTCAGAAAGTCTGTAAAGAGCTGGGGATCAGTCTGGGAGAGGAAAGAGAGTACGGAATCGCACAGTTTTTCTTCCCGCAGGAAGAATTACAGCGCAATCAGGCAAAGAAGATGTTTGAGATCATTGTAGAAAAAGAAGGGCTGGAACTTCTTGGATTTCGTGAGGTTCCGGTGCATCCGGAGGTGCTTGGGGAAAAAGCAAGAAGCTGTATGCCGCACATCGTGCAGGCATTCATCAAAAAGCCGGAGCATGTGGAGAAAGGACTGGAGTTCGAGCGGAAGCTTTATATTGCCCGCCGGGTGTTTGAGCAGAGTAATGACAACACCTATGTGGTATCCATGTCCAGCAGAACGATCGTATACAAAGGAATGTTTTTAGTGGGACAGCTTCGGACATTTTTTGCGGATCTTCAGGATCCGGATTATGAGTCTGCGATCGCACTGGTGCATTCCCGTTTCAGTACGAATACAAATCCAAGCTGGGAGAGAGCGCATCCGAACCGTTTTATGGTACACAATGGGGAAATCAATACGATCCGCGGAAATGCAGACAAGATGCTGGCAAGAGAGGAAACGATGGAATCCGGTGCCTTGAAAGGAGAGCTTCACAAGATTCTTCCGGTTGTAGATACCAGGGGATCTGACTCTTCCATGCTGGATAACACGCTGGAATTTCTGGTGATGAGCGGAATGGAGCTTCCGCTGGCGATGATGATCGCAATTCCGGAGCCATGGAGCAAAAATGCCACACTTTCTCAGGATGTCAGGGATTTTTATCAGTACTATGCGACTATGATGGAGCCATGGGACGGTCCTGCTTCCATCGTGTTCTCAGACGGAGATATCATGGGAGCGGTTCTGGATCGAAACGGTCTGCGTCCGTCCCGTTATTATGTGATGAAAAACGGAGATTTGATCCTGGCTTCCGAAGTCGGAGTTCTGGATGTGCCGGAGGAAGAGGTCGTGTTAAAAGAACGTCTCCATCCGGGAAAAATGCTGTTGGTCGATACAGTAAAAGGCAAAATATATCAGGACGAAGAGCTGAAGGAAATGTATACAACAAAGCAGCCTTACGGAGAATGGCTGGACAGCAATCTGGTGGAACTCAAAGACTTGAAAATTCCGAATATGCGTGTAGAAGAGTACGAGCCGGTAAAGAGAAAACAGCTTCAGAAAGCATTTGGATACACATACGAAGAATATCGCAATTCCATTCGGAACATGGCATTAAACGGAGGCGAATCCATTGCGGCAATGGGTGTGGACACACCGCTTGCAGTGCTTTCTGATAAGAGACGTCCGTTGTTTGATTATTTTAAACAGCTCTTTGCGCAGGTGACCAATCCGCCGATCGATGCGATCCGTGAGGAAATCGTGACCTGTACGACTGTCTATGCAGGAAAACAGGGAAATCTTCTGGAAGAAAAAGAAGAAAACTGCCGGGTATTAAAGATCAACAATCCGATCCTGACAAATACAGATATGTTGAAGATCAAAAAAATGAAAAAAGAAGGATTCCGGGTTGCAGTTGTTCCGATTACTTATTATAAAAGCACGAAGCTGGAGAGAGCTCTGGAGCGCCTGTTCGTGGAAGTTGACAAGGCATATAAAGACGGAGCAGACATTCTGGTACTGTCTGACCGGGATGTGGATGAAAACCATATGGCGATCCCGTCTCTTCTGGCAGTTTCTGCAGTGCATCAGCATCTGGTGGCAACGAAGAAACAGACCTCACTTTCTCTGATCCTGGAGTCGGGAGAACCAAGGGAGGTTCATCACTTTGCGACACTGCTCGGATATGGAGCGTGCGCAGTGAATCCGTATCTTGCATTGGATACGATCCATGAGCTGATCGAAGAGGAGATGCTGGACAAGGACTACTATGCGCAGTGGAGGATTATACACTGGCGATCCTGCACGGAATCGTGAAGATTTCATCCAAGATGGGAATTTCCACGATCCAGTCTTATCAGGGAGCGAAGATCTTTGAAGCGATTGGAATTTCAAAAGAAGTGACAGACAAATATTTCGCAGGTACAGTCAGCCGTGTGGGCGGTATCACCATGGAGGATATCGAGAAGCAGGTAGATGAATACCATACAAAAGCATTTGATCCGCTGGGACTGACAACGAATCTGGCGCTGGAGAGTATGGGAAAACACAAGAGACGTGCAGATGGTGAAGAACACCGCTATAATCCGGAGACGATCCATTTGCTGCAGCAGGCGACCTGGACCGGGAATTATGAATTGTTTAAAGAGTATACGAAAAAGATCGATGCAGAGGAGACGGGATATCTGAGAAGCTCATGGATTTTGCCTATGCAGAAAAAGAGATTCCGCTGGATGAAGTGGAGAGTGTGGAAGATATTGTGAAGCGATTTAAGACAGGAGCCATGTCCTACGGATCCATTTCACAGGAAGCGCATGAGACACTGGCAATCGCGATGAATCATCTGCATGGAAAATCCAACTCCGGAGAAGGCGGAGAGAGTGACGAGCGCCTGGATTCCGCAAATACAGAAACAGACAGATGTTCTGCCATCAAACAGGTTGCATCCGGAAGATTTGGTGTGACAAGCCGTTATCTGGTCAGCGCAAAGGAAATCCAGATTAAACTGGCACAGGCGCGAAACCGGGTGAAGGAGGTCATCTGCCGGGGAAAAAAGGTGTATCCGTGGGTGGCAAAGACAAGACATTCCACACCGGGAGTGAGTCTGATTTCTCCGCCGCCGCATCACGACATTTATTCGATCGAAGATCTGGCACAGTTGATCTATGATTTGAAAAATGCAAATAAATACTCCAGAATCTCTGTGAAACTGGTATCAGAAGCAGGCGTCGGAACCGTAGCAGCAGGTGTGGCAAAAGCAGGAGCACAGGTAATTCTGATTTCCGGTTACGACGGCGGTACCGGTGCTGCTCCGGAAAGTTCCATCCACAATGCGGGACTTCCGTGGGAACTTGGTCTGGCTGAGACTCATCAGACACTGATCCAGAACGGACTGCGTGAACGTGTGAAGATCGAAACAGACGGAAAACTGATGAGCGGAAGAGATGTGGCGATCGCGGCACTTCTGGGAGCGGAAGAATTCGGATTTGCGACAGCTCCGCTTGTAACGCTTGGCTGTGTGATGATGCGCGTATGTAATTTGGATACCTGTCCGGTGGGAATTGCTACACAGAATCCGGAACTTCGCAAACGTTTCCAGGGAAAACCGGAGTATGTAGAGAACTTCATGCGGTTTGTTGCCCAGGAGCTCAGAGAATATATGGCGAAACTCGGAGTTCGTACGGTAGATGAGATGGTAGGAAGAACAGACCTCTTAAAGAGAAATGAAACGAAGCATTCCCGGATGGCAGACAAGATGGATCTGGGTGAGATTCTGTATCATCCGGCAAAAGAAAATGTGACATTTAAAGAAGGAAAAGCCTATGACTCCAGCTGGAAAAACACTGGATGAGAGAGTCTGTTAAAGAAACTGAAAACTGCGGTAGAAAAAGGAAACAAAGCAGTTCTGGAAACAGAGGTGAAAAATATCGACCGTTCTGCAGGTACGATCCTCGGCGCGGAGATTACCCGTTTCCACAAAGAAGGACTGCCGGAAGATACCATTGTTGTAAACTGCAAGGGAGTCGGCGGACAGAGCTTCGGAGCATTTATTCCGAAGGGACTGACCATGACACTCTGCGGAGATACCAACGACTATTATGGAAAAGGACTTTCCGGTGGAAAACTGGTTGTATATCCGCCGAAGAACAGAGGATATAAAGCCGAGGAAAATATCATTGTCGGAAACGTGGCGCTTTACGGTGCAACGGCAGGAAAAGTGTTCATCAACGGTGTTGCAGGAGAGCGTTTCGCAGTCCGCAATTCCGGAGCGTATGCCGTTGTAGAAGGGGTAGGTGAGCACGGATGTGAATATATGACCGGCGGACGTGTGGCAGTGCTTGGAAAAACAGGAAAGAACTTTGCTGCGGGAATGAGCGGAGGAATCGCCTACGTTCTGGATGAAAACAGTCATCTTTACCGCAATCTGAACAAGGCCATGATCGCAATTGAAAAAGTGGAGAACAAATATGACATCCAGGAGCTTCGCGCAATGATCGAGGAGCATGTGGAAAATACAGGTTCTGCGCGCGGAAAAGAGATTCTTGCCGACTTTGATGCGTATCTGCAGAAATTTAAAAAGATTATTCCTCATGATTATAAGAAGATGATCGCACTGGCTTCCAAGTGGGAAGAACGGGGAATGAGCAGCGAACAGGCACAGATGGAAGCCTTTAATGAGAGTTTTCAGATGAAAGAAAGTGAGGTATAGAAACAATGGGAAAACCAACAGGATTTTTAGATTACGAAAGAAAAAATACAAAGGCAGAAACACCGCTTCAGAGAATCCGTCATTTTCATGAGTTTAAAACTTCACTGCCTGTAAAAGAACAACAGAAACAGGGCGGACGCTGCATGGACTGCGGCGTGCCGTTCTGCCAGAACGGCAGCTGCTCGCAGGCATGACATCCGGATGTCCGCTTCACAATCTGGTGCCGGAGACCAATGATCTGATCTATCGCGGGAACTGGAAACAGGCATATGAGCGTCTCGAAAAGACACATTGTTTTCCGGAATTTACCGGAAGAGTCTGCCCGGCGCTCTGTGAGGCGGCATGTACCTGTGCCTTGAACGGAGATCCGGTGGCAATTAAGGACAACGAGAAAATGATCATTGAACATGCATTCCAGAACGGATGGGTGACAGCACAGCCGCCGAAGGTGCGTACCGGAAAGACGGTGGCAGTGATCGGAAGTGGACCGGCAGGTCTTGCTGCGGCATTACTGCTCAACCGAAGAGGGCATCAGGTGACTGTATTTGAGCGAAGCGACAGAATCGGAGGACTTCTGTGCTATGGAATTCCGAATATGAAACTGGAAAAAGACATTGTAGAGAGAAGAGTCCGGCTGATGAAAGAAGAAGGCGTTCTTTTTAAAACCGGAGTGAATGTAGGAAAAGATGTGACTGCAGCAGAGCTTCAAAAACAGTTCGACCGGGTGATCTTAGCCTGCGGAGCATCGAATCCGAGAGATATCGAGGTGCCGGGAAGAGACAGTAAAAATATTTATTTTGCTGTGGATTTCCTGTCTTCGGTAACAAAGAGTCTCCTGGATCAGGATCTGAAAGAGGGCACTTTTATCCCGGCAAAAGGGAAACATGTGCTGGTGATTGGAGGCGGTGATACAGGAAATGACTGCGTGGGGACCGCGATCCGACTGGGGGCCAAATCGGTTACACAGCTGGAGATGATGCCCAAGCCTTCCAAAGAGAGAACAAAGTCCAATCCATGGCCGCAGTGGCCGCGCACGGAGAAGACGGACTATGGTCAGGAAGAGGCCATTGCAGTCTTTGGAAAAGATCCGAGAATGTATCAGACAACGGTAAAGGAATTCCAGAAGGACAAAAACGGAAATGTCAAAAAAGCAGTTCTGGTCAGCCTGGAGCCTCAAAAAGATAAAAAGACAGGCAGAATGCAGATGGTTCCCGTTCCGGGCAGTGAAAAAGTGGTGGATGCTAATCTGGTACTGATCGCCGCAGGGTTTACGGGCAGCCAGAAATATGTAACAGATGCATTTGGGGTATCTGTAGATGCAAGAACAAATGTAGCGACAAAAGAAGAAACGTATGAGACCAATGTACCGGGGGTATTTGCAGCAGGAGATGTGCGCAGAGGTCAGTCGCTGGTCGTATGGGCGATCCAGGAAGGAAAACAGGCTGCAAAAGCAGTCGATTATTCTTTGATGGGGTATACAAATCTGTAAGAGAGAAATATAATAGGATCATAGTGTAAGACAAGGAGAGGATGTTATGGAGAAGTATAGAAAAACAGAAATTCTGCAGATCGTGGAGGAAGAAGGCGTTGAGTTTATCCGTCTGCAGTTTACGGATATGTTCGGAACCTTGAAAATGTCGCAGTTCCGGTCAGCTGCCTGGAAAAAAGCAATGGATGACCGCTGCACGATCGACCTGGCTTCTTTGAACGGATTTGCAAAAGAAGAGGAGACAGAGTTGTATCTCAAGCCGGATTTTTCTACGTTTACCATACTGCCATGCGTCCTCAGAATGGAAAAGTTGCCCGTTTTCTGTGTGATGTATGCACAGAGGATGGCAGCGAATACGAACTGAGCCCGCGGCTGATCCTGAAACGGGCACTGGAAAAAGCAGAAAAACAGGGCTATACACTGGAAGTGAATCCGGAGTGTGAATTTTTCCTGTTCCATACAGATGACGATGGAATGCCGACTACCGTTCGCACGAAAGAGCAGGGTATCGTGGATACGTCGCCGATCGATCTGGGCGAGAATACAAGAAGGGACATTATTCTGACACTGGAGGAGATGGGATATCAGATACATCTTCTCATCATGAGATTGCGCCGGCACAGCATGAGATCGACTTTGCGTTTGAAGATGCGCTTTCCACTGCAGATAAGGTGATGACATTTAAAATGGCAGTCCGTACGATTGCAAAGCGCTACGGTCTTCATGCCACATTTATGCCGAAACCACGGCAGGATGTAAATGGTTCCGGTCTGCATCTGCACATGCGGCTTCTTAAGAACGGCAGAAATGTGTTTACCGGTGAAAACGGTGAATTGAGCACAGACGGCGAAGCATTTCTGGCGGGAATTCTGGGACATGTTGTGGGGATGACAGCAGTGTTTAATCCATTGGTCAATTCTTATAAGCGTCTGGTTCCGGGATTTGAGGCACCTTCCGATGTGACCTGGTCCAGAACACAGAGAAATGCGCTGCTCCATGTCAGAAAACGCAGAGGAGAAGGCGTGGATCTGGAACTGAGAAGTCCGGATTGTGCGGCAAATCCATATCTGCTTCTGGCACTTTGTCTGGAAGCAGGACTGGATGGAATCAGGAAACAGCAGAAAGCGCCAAAGGAACTGACAGAAGATATCTGCAGACTGTCCGATGAGGAGAAAAAGCAACGAAAAATTCAGAGCCTTCCGGAAAATCTGGGAGTGGCACTGGATGCAATGGGGCAGGATCTGTTGGTGCGGGAAGTGCTTGGAGAATCCTATGTTGCGGAATATCAGAAAATGAAACGCCGAGAATGGAAAAACTATCTGGAACAGGTAACAAAGTGGGAACTGGAGCAGTATCTGTATCTGGTTTAAGAAAATCAATGGAGGCCGCAGATGGGAGTCATCGTTGTCGTATTACCAAAGCTTGAGAATGCGAAAAAAAGTGAAGAAAATACTGCTTGAACACGGATTTCAGACGGTGTTTGCGTGTTCTTCTGCCTCTTCGGCTCTTCAGATGGTTGGTGAATATTCGTATGGTCTTGTCATCAGCGGGTACCGGATGCCGGATATGTATTATCTGGATCTGGTAGATTGCCTGCCGCGGGATTTTGAATCCATTCTGTTAGGATCCGAGGAGACGGTGGCACAAGTCGGTGCAGGGATTTTATCCCTGACCATGCCGATCAAAGCCTATGATCTGGTCAATACCGCAGATATGGTGCTTCGTCAGCTGGAGCGGCGGATCAAAAAGAAAACCCGGACACCCAAAAAACGGAGTGAGAAGGAACAGAATTATATCCGTAATGCAAAATTTCTGTTGATGGAGAGAAACTATCTGACAGAGGAGGAAGCTCACAAATATCTGCAGAAATGCAGTATGGATAATGGAACCAATATGGTGGAGACAGCACAGATGATCCTGACGCTGCTGTTTGATGAGACATAACTGGAAATAGTGAGGAAAATAGAATGCCGAATTTAAATGAAAATTATTTGAAACTGCAGGAAAATTATCTTTTTTCGGAGATTGCACACCGTGTTGCTGCGTATACGAAGCAGCATCCGGAAAAAAATGTGATACGTCTGGGAATCGGAGATGTCACACGTCCTCTGTGTCAGTGTGCCGGAGAGGCACTTCTTGAAGGGGCAAAAGAGATGATGTCTGCGGATACGTTTAAAGGATATGGCCCGGAGCAAGGGTATGAAGATATCAGAAAAGCCATTGTGGACTATTACAAAAGAAGTGGTGTAGAGATCGATGCGTCTGCCGTATTTGTGTCAGACGGGGCAAAGAGTGATACAGGAAATATCACGGATCTGTTTGCACACGACAATGTGATCCTGATCCCGACACCGGTTTATCCTGTCTATGTGGACTCCAATGTTATGTGCGGAAATAAAGTGGAGTATATTGAGGGAAATGCAGACAATGACTTCCTTCCGATGCCGGACTGGGATCAGCATGCGGATATCATTTATATCTGTTCGCCAAACAATCCGACCGGCGCATGCTATAACAAAAGCCAGTTAAAAGAGTGGGTGGATTATGCGCTGAAGAATCAGGCAGTGATCCTTTTTGATGCGGCTTATGAGGCGTTTGTGTCTGATCCGGAACTTCCGAGAAGTATCTATGCCGTAGAAGGGGCAAAACAGTGCGCGATTGAGTTCTGTTCACTTTCCAAAACAGCGGGATTTACCGGAACCAGATGTGGATATACGATCGTTCCGCAGGAACTGGTATTTACAGCGTCCGCAGGAGAAGAGATGTCACTGAATGCCATGTGGAACAGACGTCAGTGCACAAAATACAATGGTACTTCCTATATTGTACAGAAAGCGGCAGCGGCAGTGTTCAGTGAGGAAGGTATCCATCAGTGTCAGGAGAATCTGGAATACTACAGGGAGAATGCGCGTGTCATTACAGATACACTTTCAGATCTTGGCATCCGGTTTTATGGAGGGGTACATTCCCCGTATGTCTGGTTTGAATGCCCGAAGGACATGGATTCCTGGACGTTTTTTTGACTATCTGCTGCATGAGATCCAGGTAGTCGGAACGCCCGGAGCCGGATTTGGAGAGAATGGAAAACGCTATTTCCGTCTGACTTCATTTGGTACTTACGAGAATACAGTAGAGGCAATGACGCGCTTCCAGGATCTTCTGGAAACAAAATAAAAAACGGAAGTTAGTATTCTCTGATAGGAAAAGTTTTCTTTCTTAAAAAACATGAAGTTTATGACAGTAAGAGCCAAATATGGTATACTAATAGAGACTAAGTGAGAAGGGAGATTTTCCAAGTTGAGAGGAGAACACCAGATGGAAGACGCGATCAAGAATTATGAAGACGTGGACAGTTGGAAGACCGTCATTTTCTTATATAATGCAGCAATGAAAGAGGTAGGGACGAAGCTGGAAATCCTCAATGATGAGTTTCAGCACGTACATAAATATAACCCGATTGAGCATATCAAGACAAGGATCAAGACGCCGGAGAGTATCGTAAAAAAGCTCAAACGATACGGCTATGAGACTTCAATTGAGAATATGCTCCGCTATATCAATGACATTGCAGGCGTACGCTGATCTGTTCATTTACTTCCGATATTTACCGCCTGGCGGAGATGATCGGGAATCAAAGTGACTTAAAAGTGCTGGCAATTAAGGATTACATCAAAAAGCCGAAAGAGAGCGGATATAAGAGTTACCATATGCTGGTTTCCGTGCCGATCTTTCTGTCGGACAGTGTGGTAGATACCAAGGTAGAGATTCAGATCCGCACCATTGCGATGGATTTCTGGGCCAGTCTTGAGCACAAGATCTATTATAAGTTTGAAGGTGACGCACCGGATTATATCAGTCGTGAGCTGCAGGAGTGTGCGCAGATGGTGTCCGAGCTGGATGATAAGATGCTCTCTCTGAATGAGGCAATACAGGCATGTCTGGAAGTGGAGAATACGCCGGTACCTGTTGAGCTGGTAAAGGAGAATCAGGAACAGGAGAAGAAGCAGGAAGATATCGTAGAGCATATTTTGGGAAAAGAATCGTGATAGAAAAACAGCCGTGGCTGCCATGAAAAGTGGTAGCTACGGCTGTTTTTTTTGAGTCTGCTTTAAGATTTTTTCGTGCATTACGAACATAAGAACCAAGATGAAAAGCAGATATACCGGGAATAAGGCTGGCTGATCGTATTTACGATCCATCCGAATACAGGCGGCATAAGGCAGGTTCCGATATAGGCAGACGCCATTTGTACGCCGATCATTGCCTGGGATCGATGTGCACCGAAATGCTCCGGTGTGGAGTGGATGATGCACGGATAAACCGGGGCGCATCCAAGTCCGATAAAAAGCAGTCCTAAAAGGGCAGTTACTTCTCCGATCGGTAATAGCAACAATATGATACCTGATAATATCACACATTGTCCCAGCCGTATCATCTGAGTGTCATTGAGTTTTAGGGTTAAAAATCCGCTGAGTGCCCTTCCTGCAGTGATTCCAATGAAAAACAGGCTGGCAAATCCGGCGGCAGTTTCAGAAGTCAGCCCCCAGTGTAAAACCAGATAGCTGCTGCCCCAAAGTCCGGTTGTCTGTTCCAGAGCACAGTAACAGAAAAACGTGATCATAATTTCTTTTGCACCTGAAATCCGAACAATCTGAGAGAGAGAAAGCGCCTGTTCGTGATATGACGCAGCAGTATGACTGCTTTTGGTAGGAACAGTTGGCTTTTTCCAAAGGGGTAGGCTGAACAGCAGTACGGCCGTCAGCAGGATCTGAAGAATGGAAATATAGCGGTATCCCATATTCCAGCTGTGTCCGTTTGATAATGCGTATCCCATAATATAGGGACCAAGGGAAGCTCCGACTCCCCACATACAATGCAGCCAGCTCATATGGCGGCTTGTATAATGAAGCGCAACATAATTGTTGAGTGCCGCATCTACGCATCCGGCACCGAGACCATAAGGAACGGCCCACAGACAAAGCGCGATAAATGTATGGCTTGTGGAAAATCCGAATAGTGCAGCTGCAGTCATGAAAACACTGACAGCGGTGATCTTTCCTGCACCGAAACGTTTAGTCAGACGGTCGCTTAGCAGGCTGGAGATGATGGTTCCGACTGCAATGATCATGGAAATCCCGCCGGCATAGGAAACAGGTACAGAAAATTCACGATACATCGTGGGCCAGACTGAGCCTAAAAGAGAATCCGGCAATCCAAGACTAATAAATGCCAGATAAATAACAGCTAACAATAGTTGAAACATATATAACCTCCTGCTTGAATGTTCTTGTGTAATAATATCGACATAGCAAGCTTGATACAACTTAATTTCCGACATATAATATAAAAAAAACGCCAAGTTTGAAAAGGAGATGTGAATATGGCACTGCAGGAGTGCAGATTGAATCTGAATCAGAAATTAAAAAGAACTCCGGCCGCATGGAACGCTGGAATTTCCATGTGCGGGGTATTCTTCATACTATACAGGGCGGCAGGAGGACAGCATTCCGTGGCACTGGCATGAAGAGATTGAGATGGTATATGTTGCAGAAGGCAGGTTGGAATTAAAAATACCATCGGAATCGTTTTATGTTGAAACAGGAGATGCGTTTGTAATCAATTCCAATGTGCTCCACTATGCGATCGCTGCGGATTATTGTAAACTACATTCTCTGGTGTTTCATCCTACGCTTATTTTAGGAAATGAAGATTCGGTTGCAAAAAGTATGTACGTCCGCTCGTATCCTGTCACGCATTTTCCGGCTGTGCGGTTTCCCGGTTTGAGAATGCACATGTGATTCAGTGGTTTTGCAGTGCGTTTGACGCGATCGTACAGGAACCTCCGGGATTTGAATTTGTCGTTAGGGAGAATTTATCTAGAGTTTGTTTTTTCCTGACAGAAAAATTTAAAGATGAGCTGGAGGTACCGGAGACACTTCAAAGTCAGGACAATTTGCGGATACGAAAAAATGTTGGAGTATATCCAGAGATATTATTTTGATGATATTAAGCTGGCGGATATTGCGAAGGCGGCAGACATCGGAGAAAGAGAATGTTTGCGCTGTTTTCAGAAGACAATACAGCTTTCGCCCATCCAGTATGTTTTGAAGTACAGGATCATACGGGGAGCGGAAATGCTTTTGCATAATCCGGAAAACAGCATTTCTGAAATAGCAACTGCCTGTGGTTTTGAAAGTCCCAGTAATTTTTCTAAGATATTCACGGTTTATAAGTGTACGCCGAGAGAGTATCGGAAAAAAGAAAATGATTAGTAAACAAAAATGCGGTTTACTAAAATTAAAAATGCATTTTGGTAAACTGAGGTAAAAAGTAAACTATATATAATATTTATGAAGTGGGTTTCAGAACCCGCTTTTATATGCATAATACACAAAAAATATATCGATAATTCGTTAATAAATTACAAAAACAAGAAAAGTGTACAAGAAACATTTGACTTTAGGTAAAACTGGTTTAATAATCAAGTTATAGTTAACCGGTTACTAAAAGCGAGATGAGTAAGACAGAAGAAAGAGGAAGGAAAAGGAGAAAGGCAAATGATAGGAATTATCGTTGCGGGACATGGAAATTTTCCGACAGGGATCATGAGCGCAGTAAGCCTCATTGCAGGAAATCCTGAGCATATAAAGGCGGTAGATTTTGTGAAGGGAATGTCCTCACAGGAATTAAAACAGAAGTTAGAAGAGCAGATGGAGGCGCTGGGGACTTCTGAGATCCTGGTCATGACAGATCTGTTGGGAGGAACCCCGTTTAATGTGGCATCCGGCATCAAAACAGAGAGTGGAAAAAGTATCAAAGTGCTGGCAGGAACGAACCTGGCTATGGCAGTGGAAGCAATCTTTTCTAGAGAGCTGATGGGATTGGAAGAACTGGCAGAAATTATCAGGCAGAGCGCAAAAGATGGTGTGGAGACTTTGACAGTCTTGGAAATGATGATGAGATGATATTTGAAGACGGTGTCTGATCGCAAAGAGGGAAATCATGATTAAGAAGATAAATATTGAAGAGATTAAAAAACGAGAAGAGTTTTTGTACGGTAAACTGTTAACACGCAAAGAGGTAGAATATGCGCTGGAAGAGGCAAAGGCTTCTGTAAAAAGAAACATGGAGTATCTGAATGGAAAGTTTCCGTTTTCAGCAGCCTATAATTCTGAGCCGTTTCCATCAGAACGGGACGGAATGTACCCGATTACAGAAAATGTAGAGTGGACGACGGGATTCTGGACAGGACTAATCTGGCTGATGTATGACTGGAGCAGGGAGGAATGTTTTAAAGAACTCGGAATGGCAGATGTAAGATCGTTTAAAGAACGTGTAGAAAAACGGATCGATCTGAACCATCATGATCTTGGATTTCTGTACTCTCCATCCTGTGTGGCAGCATATCAGCTCTGCCAGTCCGAGGAAGGAAAGCAGGCAGCGCTTCAGGCAGCGGATATTCTGATGGAGCGTTACCGGGAAAACGGACATTTCATTCAGGCATGGGGAAATGTAGGAGATCCGAAGGACTACCGTCTGATCATTGACTGTATGCTGAACATTCCACTGTTATACTGGAAGAGCAGAGTGACAGGGGATGAGCGGTATGAAAAGGCGGCAAGAGAACATTTTATTACCTCCTGTAACAATGTAGTGAGGATGATGCATCCGCTTATCACACATTTTATTTTGATCCGGAGACAGGAGAACCTGTTAAAGGAGTCACACGTCAGGGATATTCTGATGATTCGGCATGGGCAAGAGGTCAGGCGTGGGGAATCTACGGAATCGCATTGAACTACAGAAATTCCAATATTGGGGAAGCGTTTGATCTGTTCAAGGGAATGACAAATTATTTCCTCAACCGAACTTCCACAGGATAATGTATGCTACTGGGATTTGATTTTCGGAGACGGTTCCGGACAGTCCAGGGATTCTTCGGCAGCGGCAGTCGCAGTATGCGGAATGCAGGAGATGTGTAAATATCTGCCGGAGACAGATGAGGATAAGGAGGTTTATAAGTATGCAATGCATACGATCCTGCGTTCGCTGATTGAAAATTATGCCAACCATTCTCATAAACCGGGAGAGGCGCTTCTTTTACATGGAGTCTATTCCTGGCATTCCGGCAAAGGGATCGATGTAGGAAATATCTGGGGAGACTATTATTATGTAGAAGCTCTGGTACGGTTTTTGAAAGACTGGAAGGTATGGTGGTAAAATACCGATTTTTATTTATGGGAGGAAAAGAAAGATGACAGACAAACCAAATATCGCAGCGCTGCGTATTGATGAGCGTCTTGTCCACGGACAGGGACAGCTCTGGATCAAAACATTAGGAGTCAACACTGTGATCGTTGCGAATGACGAGGCGGCAAATGATCCGATTCAGCAGACACTGATGAAAACAGTAATTCCGAAAACGATTGCAATGAGATTTTTCACAGTTCAGCATACCTGTGATGTGATTTATAAGGCTTCTCCGAAACAGGTCATGTTCATCATCTGTAAGTCGGCAGAAGATGCACTGAAGCTGGTAGAGGGAGGTGTTCCGGTGACAGAGATCAATGTGGGAAATATCCACAGAGCACCGGGAAAACAGGAGATCAGCCATACATTGCACTTGGGGAAGAAGACAGGGATGCGCTCCGAACTCTGAAAGAGAAATACAACGTTACATTCAATACAAAATCAACACCAACGGGTGCGGATACAGCATCCAATGTTGATATTACAAAATATTTATAGGAACGAATATCTATAAGGAGGAAGAGAAATGGAAATTACAATTGTACAGGCCGTTTTGATCGGACTTTGGACAGGTGTCTGCCTTAGTGGTATGCTTTTGGGAATTTACACGAACCGTTGTCTGATCATGGCTACCGGAGTAGGTTTGATTTTAGGAGATCTGCCGACAGGACTGGCAATGGGGGCAGTCGGAGAGCTGGCATTTATGGGATTCGGAGTATCTCAGGGAGGAAGTGTACCGCCGAACCCGATGGGGCCTGGAATCATAGGAAGTATTATGGCGATCACAATGAAAGGCGCAGGAGTAGATGTTGCGACAGCCCTTGCATTATCGTTCCCGTTTGCGGTTGCATTCCAGTTTGTAATCACACTTGTTTACACAGCAATGGCAGGTGTCAGCGCCACAGCGACAAAAGCGCTGGAAAACAAACAGTTTAAAAAATTCAGACTCTGCTGCAATCTCACCGTTTGGGTTTTCCTCGTGCTTGGCTTTGTGATCGGATTTGCAGGTGCAATGAGTGCAGAAGGTCTGGAGAAAGTGATCAGTCTGATTCCAACATGGCTGAATACGGGGCTGAGTGTAGCAGGAGCAATGCTTCCGGCAATTGGATTTGCCATGATCTTAAATGTAATGGCAAAGAAAGAACTGATCCCATTTGTACTGCTTGGATATTGTGCGATCGCATACTTTAAGCTGCCGATCATCGGTGTTGCGATCCTTGGAACAACAGTTGCACTTTTGGTTCATTTCTATACAGGAAAAGGAAACAAATCAGGTACAGAAACAGAAGAAGTGGAGGTTGAATTTGAAGATGGCATCTAATAAATTACAGAAAAAAGATTATACAAGAGCATCGCTGAGAGCATACTTCCTTCAGAATGGTATGAACTACAGTAACTATCAGGGACTTGGATATGCCAACATGCTGTATCCGGGACTGCGCAAGATTTATGACGATGATGATCAGTTAAGAGATGCACTGAAAGAAAATGTGGAATTCTTCAATACAAACCCAAGTATGGTACCATTCATCGGAAACCTTCATCTTGCGATGCTTGATGGCGGAGCCAATGCAAAAGAAGTAAAATCCATTAAAATGGCATTGATGGGACCAATGGCAGGAATCGGAGATTCATTGTCTCAGTTCTGTCTGGCACCGCTGTTTGCGACAATCGGTGCGTCGCTTGCACAGGATGGACTGATCCTGGGACCGGCGATTTTCTTCCTTGGAATGAATATCACGCTTCTGATCATCAAATTATTGATGGGTAACTGGGGACATAAGCTTGGGGCAAGTATCATTGAAAAGCTGAGCAGCTATATGGAACAGATTTCCACAATCGCAGGAATGATCGGTGTTACGGTAATCTCCGGTCTGGCAGTTAATTTTGTGAAGATTTCTACGAAGCTGCAGTATGTGGCACAGGTTTCGGAGACAGAAGAGAAAATCATTTCTCTGCAGGAGATGTTGGATGCGATGCTTCCTAATATGCTTGCTGTATTGTATACCGGCTTGATGTTCTATCTGATCAAAAAGAAAAAATGGAGTACATACAAACTGGTTATCTTTACGATTATCGTGGGAATCCTTCTTTCTGTGATCGGTATACTTGGATAAAATAGAAAATGTATTGAGGATGTGGGATGTTTAGCGGAAATAAACATCCCATAACTGGTTTTACGAAACGGGAGATATAGATATGGGTTCACAGATAGAACAATTAAAAAATAGAGCGAAGGAATATGCAAAAGCATATCATGAAAAAGAAGTAAAGCGGAGTGTACACAAAGGAGAAATGGAAGAAATTCTGCGCCAGGCAGACTGGCTGATGGAACAAAAATTTTGCTTTTGTGACCGTTGGGATATGGAGCCATGCAGTACGGTATATGAAGTTTCACCGTTTTCCTGGGATGCCTGCCCGAACGGAGATCCGGAATGGATATATATGCTCAACAGGCAAGAGTATCTGAAAAAAATGCTTATGGCATACTGGTACACCGGACAGGAGCGGTATGTGGAAGGGATGAAGCAGTATATTCTGCACTGGGTAAGGCAAAACACGAAGGAAACATTCGGCTCTCTGATGACAAGGACGATCGACACCGGAATCCGGTGCGCATCCTGGACACCATTGCTTCTGCATCTTCTTGCCAAGGAGCACATCAAAGAAGAGGAACTGTTTGAAATTTTAGAAAGTATGGAACAGCAGTTTTATATCTGTACCAAAGCTATGTGCCGAAATACCGGCAGAGCAACTGGGGTGTTTTACAGACGACTTCGATTCTGCAGAATGCGGCATGGTTTGGAGAATGTTTCTGTCTGGAAGAGATGAAACGGATCGCAGAGTGGGCAAAGGATGAGCTGCTTTATCAGCTGGAATCTCAGATTTATGGGGACGGCTCTCATTGGGAGCAGTCCATGATGTACCATATTGAAGTGCTTAATTCCGTAACGACAATGCTGGTGTTCAGAAAAAGAGCGGGTGTGGAGACTTCGAAAAGAATTGAGGAAATCCTGTATGGAATGTACGATTATGTGATGCATGCGGCGGGGCCGGATCATTTTCAGATTGCGCAGGGAGACAGTGATGTGACGGACATCCGGGATGTGATGACAAGAGGCGCCATGCTGTTTGAAGAGAGCGCATTTAAATATGCGGGATATGAGGAGCCGGATCTGGAGAGCATATGGTGTTTTGGAATGGAGCAGAAAGAGCAGTATCTGAAACTGAAATCAAAACAGCCGGAAACATTGAACGGTCTTTATACAGACAGCGGAAACTTTTATTACAGAAGCGGTTGGGAGATAGACAGCAACTATACGTATCTTCATAATGGGCCGCTTGGAAGCTCCCATGGACATTCGGAATTGACACATATATGTAATTATTACAAAGGAAAAGCGTTTCTGACAGACAGCGGCCGATATTCTTATATAGAAGGAGAACTGAGAAACCGTTTGAAATCTCCGGAGGCACATAATGTTTCTGTGATTAAAGGCTGTCCGATGGGAGTGCCGGACGGTTCCTGGAGTTACGCATATTTTGCAGACAGTCTGAACAATTACTGCAAAACGATTGAGGGGATCCACTATGCAGAGATGCCGTATGTGATGCAAAATAAACAAAAAGAGCCTGCATACTGCTGCAGAAGGATTCTAATCTTTCCGGAGGGAATCTGGCTGCTCAGTGATGACCTTCGTATGGCGGGAACGCAGGAAAGTACCATGTATTTCCATCTGGCACCGGAGGTGATTGTAAAGGAACAAAAAGAGCGGGAAGTTCTTCTTGAAAATGAAGATGTCAGGCTGATCCTTGGAGCAGAGTATCCTTTGGAGCAAAGGCAGGAGATTTTGTCCAGAATTTATAACGAAAATGAGGAGCATACAGTTTTCAGGCAAAAACCAACTGGGAAAATGAAGGAGTATGTACAGCATGGATGCACCCGGAGAATGCAGAATTAAAAGATACGGTGATCATACAGGCAGAAGGGAAACAGGTGGCTACATCTGTGGTGGCAAAGGAAGTGTGGATTTCAGGTGAACTGTCCTATGTGGTTATTATGCGTACGCATGAAATTACCGTGGTCGGAAAGTTTTCCTATACCAGAATTGTGGCTTTTATGGTAAAGTAGTTATATTGAAGAAAACAGAAGAAGGGTTTGAAGTACTCCGCTTCCGGGCGTAGAACGAAAATAAGGTGGGAAACAAGATGAAAAAACTGACCATTAATGAAATTGCAGAAATGGTAGGAGTTTCGAAGACAACGATTTCTTTTTATTTGAACGGAAAAACGAATAAAAATGTCAGATGAGACACAGAAAAAGATCCAGCAGGTCATTGAAGAGACCGGTTACACGCCAAGCGCTGCGACCAGAACAGTAAAGGCAAGCGATGACTGTATCGGCGTGATTCTTGGAGATGTGTCCAAACCATTTGCGGCAAAGGCACTGAAAGGAATTGAAGAAGAAGCACATGAGGCCGGATATCAGGTGATCGTGGGAAGTAACGAGATGTCATTGCCAAAGAAAAAGAATATGTTGAGCATATGCTGAAAATGGGAGTGTCCGGTTTTATCATACAGGCAACATACAGGTTTGGAATTTTGGCAATGGAATTGGAAAAAAAGAATAAAAAAGGTCGTATATCTGGATATTCCACCTTATGATTCACAGGGAGTAAGAGTTTTGGGAGACAATTATCTAAGTGCGTATATGATGCAATCAGTCAATGCATTGAGAGAGGATATGATCAGCTTCTGGTTGTTTCGGATGCCAATGAATCGGAGTATACCGGAATGGATAACCTGCGAGGTTCAAGGATGCGGCAAACGATGCCGGAGTTTCATTTAAGACCTATTTTATAGAAGCGGAGACAACAAGAGAAGAGATTCATGATTATCTGGAACAGAATATCAGCGAGTATAAGAAAACACTGGTGTATGCTTCAGAGGTGGAGGCGCTTCGAAAAGTGTATCTTGGGATTAAGTTATTTCCGGATTTTCAGTCATTGTTTCCAGAGCGTCTGGGGCTGATCGGATTTGATGTGACCGGATGGACAAAGATCGCAGTACCGGAAATCTCAGCAATCATGATCCCTGCTTATCAGGAAGGTCAGATTGCCTCCCGAAAACTGATTGAAATGATCGAGAGTAAAAACAGTATTTCGAATAAAAAAGTAATTATAAAAAAATGCAGTGCGCTGGAGAGACAGTACGCTGTAGCAGGAGGATATTATAGAATGATACAGATCAAAGTATTAGATGCAGAAAAAAATATTGTTGCAGAAAATGGTGGGCAGGAGGAAGTGAACCTGACGCTGAGAAGAGAGTATCAGGAGGGCGACACCATTGTATTTGAAATTGGTGGAGAGACAGGACATTATTGGATGCAGGTGATGATGTGCTTGGAAAATCACTGGTGTATCTGACAGGCGATCAGACTTATGAGATTCCGTTTGAAGAAAAGAAGTTCAATCTTTCACCAAAGGCATTTACTGGAGAAAAACAGTTGCTTTGCCTTCGCAAGGCAAGACCTTATGAGATCAATATTTATCGCAATCTGGCAGAAAATGTCAACGATCAGCATGGAGATGTGAACTGTTATCCGCATGCATCTGCCAATGTAGAGACAAGAGGAGAGGCAGTATTTGCAGCAAAGAATGCAATTGACGGAGTGACGGCAAATCACGATCACGGAAAATGGCCGTTTGCTTCCTGGGGGATCAATCAGAGAGACGATGCGAGATAAAACTGGAATTTGGTCGTGAAATCAGCACAGACCGGATTGTGCTTCATATAAGAGCAGATTTTCCGCATGACAACTGGTGGGTAAAAGGGACCGTAGAATTTTCAGATGGAAGCAGCATGGTGCTGGATCTGGAAAAAACAGACGGAGCACAGGAATTTACATTTTCAGAGAAGAAGATCAGCTGGCTCGTATTGAAGGATCTGATCAAAGCAGATGATCCGTCACCGTTCCCGGCGCTGACTCAGATTGAAGTATTCGGAACAGAGTGCTGATCTGGGAGAAGCAAAAATGGAGATCCGTGAGATAAATGAAAACAAAAAAAGAATATCTGGAGCTTTTGCTTCTTGCCGATGAACAGGAAAGTATGATCGATCGCTATCTTGAGCGAGGTGAGATGTATGTCTTGTATGATGCAGGTGAGGTCCGGGCTGTCTGCGTTGTTACCCAAGAAAATGACCAGATTTTGGAATTGAAAAACCTGGCTGTGAAACCGCAATGCCAGCGTAGAGGATATGGCAGAAAAATGATCCAGTTTCTCTGTGAAAAATACAGAGGAAAGAAAGCAATTCTGCAGGTAGGGACCGGGGACAGCCCGGCAACCCTGCCTTTTTATGAGAGATGCGGATTCACACAATCACATCGGATCCCCGGATTTTTTGTGGATAACTACGACCATCCGATCATAGAGTGTGGAAAACAGTTGGTGGATATGGTGTATTTAAAACAATTTCTTTAATTTCTCAAAAAGGATACGCGTATCTTCTGTAAAACAAACATCTTCTCATTTTGGAATCTATAATTTTTTCTTCCCCTCTCTGTGCAGACCAGAGGCAGATTCCCGCCACGCTTTTGGAGTCATGCCACTGATTCGCTTGAACAGTCGGGTAAAGTAGTGGACGTCTCCGATTCTGCAGCGCAGTGCGATATCTTTGATCGGAACATCGGTATTGGCAAGCAGTGTTTTGGCATGGTCGATGCGGTAATGATTGACATAGTCTGTCAGAGAAGTTCCCATTTCTTTGGTGAACAATGTGGACAGATAACTTGCATTGACACCAAGATGCTGTGCAGCGTGTTCAGAGTCAGATTGGCAGACAGATCCGTTTCCAGGTAGGCGACAACTTTCCGGATGATCGAGGAATGAATCTTGTGCTGGTGTTCTTTGACGATCCGGCAGTATCCGAGTGCGATGGTCTGTTGTGCACGCAGGCATTGAGTTGCGGAAGTCAGACTTTCCAACATGGTTACATTGCAGTTGGAATAGGCGTCAATATGGATCGGAGGTACACCAGCCTGTTCGGCTGCTTTTCGAAGTAATGTGTTCAGTGTGATGGTATAATTTTTCATATCTCTTAAATTATTGCTGATTCGTTGTGGAAGAAGCCAGGATTCAAATTTTGAAGTTATTTCCAGAGCCTGGCTTTCTCTGCCGGAAGTGACAGCATTGATCAGCATATTTTCTGCTTCATATCGCTTTTCAATCACATCAATATTTGAAAACGGATGTTCTTCATCCCGCAGACAATTCTTATAGGCGTTATTCCAATGATCAAAAAATCAGTATTGGAATAGACGACTTCACAGGAATCCCCATAGAGCTTTTTTCCGAATTCCAGAAACAGGCTTTCGAACATGGCATAGGAGCCTAAAAAAAGGAAGTTTCTGATAATAGCCTGAATCGAGTCATGATAAGTATCTTTCAAAGGAAGCTTGAAAACAATTCTTCAAAGCGGTTTCCCTGTATCTTTTCAAATACGACAGGACCGCAGTAAAATACTGTTTTGTGCCGGGAAGCAGCAGAAAGACAAAGGTACACTGGAACAGGTCTGTATTGAAATAAATTTTTCCCGGTTTTAGTTTTTCAAACAGATCATTGAAAAATCTGGAAGTATTTTTTACGCCCAGAATATGGCGGAGCAGTCCCTGATCCAGATGATCCAGATCCTCACAGGGTAGCTCAAAGCGATAAACCGGGAGATAATTTGCCTCCAGTATCTTTTGTGTAAAATCGATCAATTCTTCGTATTTCATAAAGTCTCCTTTTTAAATCTGAAAATTGTGCAAAAAACTACAAAAATCATCACTGTTATTTTTCTCAAAACTTACATACAATAATCATACAACAAATATGTGAAAAAGCTAAGAAAAATGGAAACAAAGGAGAATGGTTATGCGTAATGTGATAAGTTTAAACAAAAACTGGGCATTTATTCAGGAGAATGCAGGGCTTCCGGGAGAAATGCCGACAGACTGGCATAAGGTGGATCTTCCGCATACATGGAATGCAGTAGACGGACATGATGGGAACGGTAGTTATGACAGAGGTACTTACTGGTATGCGAAAACATTTGAAACACCAAAACAGCCCCTGGGAGGCGGAAAGGTCTATGTAGAAATTCTGGCAGCAGGTCAGCAGCAACCGTGTATGTAAATGGAAAAGAAGTGACATATCACGAAGGCGGATATTCTACATTCCGTGCGGACATTACAGATGTGTGTCACGAAAAAGGGGACAATCTTTTGGTCATTGCATGCAGCAATGAAATGAAAGACAGTGTGTATCCGCAGTCTGCAGACTTTACATTTTATGGCGGGCTGTACAGAGGGGTAAATTTGATCAGTGTTCCGGATGCGCATTTTGATCTGGAGTATTACGGAGGACCGGGAATTCAGGTAACACCAAAACCGTGTGAATGTGGAGGCGCTGCATTTGAGATTGTTTCTTATGTGAAAGAGACAGATGAAAACTTTACCGTATTGTACGCTATCTGTGATGCAGAGGGAAATGAAGTGGCAAGTGCCTGCCGCCCGGCTGATGAAACTACAGTAACAGTGTATGTTCCGGATGCAAAACTCTGGGAGATTGATGCTCCGTACCTGTATACAGTAACTGCGAAGCTGCAGAGAAGAAATGAAACGTATGATGAGATTTCCGCACGTGTGGGTGTGCGCAGTTTTTCCTGTGATCCGAACAAAGGCTTTATCATCAATGGGCAGAAACTCCGCTGCGCGGAGTGAGCCGCCATCAGGATATGCTCTATAAAGGAAATGCTCTTACAAAAGAGGATCATTACGAAGATGCAAGGCTCATCAAGGAGCTGGGGGCAAACACGATTCGTCTGGCACATTATCAGCATTCTCAGGATTTTTATGATGCCTGCGATGAGATGGGATTTGTAGTGTGGGCAGAGATTCCGTTTATCAGCGTGATGAACCAGGATCCGGATGCACATCAGAACTGTATCATCCAGTTGAAAGAGCTGATCATTCAGAATTACAATCATCCGTCAATTTGTTTCTGGGGTATTTCCAATGAGATTCTGATCGGAGGAATTTCAGAACAGTTAGTGGAAAATCACAAAGACTGAATGCTCTTGCGAAAGAAATGGATCCAACCCGTCTGACGACGATCGCGCATGTGTCCATGACACCGATCGAAGGACCAATGCATGGGGATTACAGATGTGGAAAGCTACAACCATTATTTCGGATGGTATGGCGGGAAAATGGAAGACAATGGTCCGTGGATGGACAACTTCCATAAAATTCATCCGGAAATCTGCCTTGGATTGTCGGAGTATGGATGTGAAGGAATCATCACGTATCACGGTCCGAACCCGGCATGCAAGGACTACAGTGAGGAATATCAGGCGCTGTACCATGAGCATATGGCAAAAATGCTGGAAGAACGTCCATGGATCTGGTCCAGCCATGTCTGGAACATGTTTGATTTCGGATGTGCAGCCAGAAACGAAGGCGGCGTAGCAGGACGAAACAATAAAGGTCTTATGACCATTGACAGAAAAGTGAAAAAAGACAGCTACTATATTTATCAGGCATACTGGAATAAAAAACCGATGGTACATCTCTGCGGAAAACGGTATGCACAGCGTGCGGGAGAAATGACACAGATTCGTGTATATTCCAACCAGCCGTCTGTTATACTATTCCTGAATGGAGAAAAAGTAGAAGAACTTTCCGCAGACAAAGTGTTTGTATTTACAGTGGCATTAAAAGACGGATTTAATATCATCACAGCACAGGCAGGTGAGGTTCAGGATACGATGACACTGGAAAAAGTAGAAAAAAGAACCGGAAATCTATGTACTTCCGGAAGTGAATGAACGTGCAGAGGGTGTTGCCAACTGGTTCCAGACAGTCGGAGATATGGATTTAAAAGCGCCGATGGAATTCCCGGAGGGAAGATACAGTATCAAAGATACAATGGAAGAACTGGCAAAAATCCGGAAGCAATGGAAATTGCTTCAAAAGCAGTAAAACTGATGGCAAATATGATCGTATCACCGGGGGAAGGCATGTGGGATATGATGAAGAGTATGTCTTTTGAAAGACTCAGTGAGATGGCTGGTGATCTGGCGCCGGAGGGATTTGTGGAAAGTGTCAATGCGAAATTGATTCAGATTAAAAAAGCATAACAATCTGGAAGGAGAAGAATGCCATGGCAAAAACAAATCAATCTTCAGTTCCTGCATTTGGAATGAAAGATAAATTAGGATATATGTTTGGGGACTTCGGAAATGATTTTACCTTCATTTTGTCCTCGACGTTTATGATGAAATTTTACACAGATGTGATGGGACTTTCCGCTGGGGTCGTAGGTATGCTGATGATGGCGGCGCGGTTTGTGGATGCGTTTTCAGATGTGACAATGGGGCAGATCGTCGATCGTTCCAAACCTACAAAGGATGGAAAATTCCGTCCATGGATCAAGCGTATGTGCGGTCCGGTAGCAATTGCAAGTTTTCTGATCTTTCAGGCAGGATTTGCAGATATGTCCTATGGATTAAGGTGGCGTGGATGGTGATCACATACCTTCTATGGGGCTCTGTCTTTTACACAGCAATCAATATTCCGTACGGTTCTATGGCTTCCGCTATTTCAGCGGAGCCAAATGACAGAGCATCGCTCTCAACATGGCGTACGATTGGATCCACGCTGGCAAGTCTGGTGATTGGAGCGGGAACCCCTCTTGTTGCTTATGTGACTGTAGATGGCAATCCAGTACTTTCCGGAAGCCGTATGACGATTATTGCAGGGATTTTTTCTGTATGTGCAGTCATCTGTTATGTGCTTTGTTTCAAACTGGTCAGGGAGCGTGTTCCGGTTCCGGCAAATAATCAGAAATTTGATCTGGCGGCACTGGGAAAGAATCTGATTACAAACCGGGCGCTGGTTGGAATTATTGTGGCAGCACTGCTTCTGCTCCTTGCAATGCTTGGAATGCAGGGGATGGCAGGATATGTATTTCCGAACTATTACAGAAGTGCGGGAGCACAGTCTGCAGTTTCTCTTTTGAGCAACATTGCGGTGCTTGTAATCTGTGCGCCTCTGGCTGGAAAACTGGCAGCCAGATTTGGAAAGAAAGAACTCTCTGCTGCAGCATGTCTGATCGGTGCGGTCAGTTATCTTTTGTGTCTGATCATTCATCCGGATAATGTGTGGGTCTACATTGCATTTTATGTTCTTGCATTTATCGGACTTGGATTGTTTAACATGGTAATCTGGGCAATTGATCACAGACGTGATTGATGATGCGGAAGTGAAAAACGGAGTGCGGGAAGATGGTACGATTTATTCCGTGTATTCCTTTGCAAGAAAGCTGGGACAGGCATTTTCGTCCGGATGGTGGGAGGTCTTCTTTCCCTGATCGGATATTCGCAGGCAACAGCATTCGATCCTGTAGTGACAGAAGGAATTTTCAAAATTTCCTGTATTGTGCCGATCATCGGGCTCACAGCAGTGCACTTGCATTGATTTTTCTATATCCGCTGAATAAAAAGCGAGTAGAAGAAAACAGTAAGGAACTTGCAAGACGCAGGGGAGAAAAATAGAGAAAATGTACGAGAGACTGTCTGAAAACAGATCGTCGTAAACAGGGAAAGCAGCGATTCATCTGAGTCGCTGCTTTGTTACGTCATAACAAACCGGAATGTAAGAAAAATTTAAGATTTACATTGAGTTTTTTTTAAGCCGCCGATATTATAGTTTACATAGAGTAAAGGAATACAGGAGGGCAGCATGAACGGTGAAACGATACTTGTTGTGGACGACAATAAAGAAATTGTCTATTCGATCAGTGAATTACTGAAATATGAAGGATATCAGGTTGTAAAGGCTTATGATGGGATGGAAGCGCTGAAAGCTCTGGAGACAAACCAGATCGATCTGATCCTGCTGGATGTGATGATGCCGAAACTGAACGGATTATCTGCACTGATGAAATTAAGGGAAAACTACCGTATTCCGGTTATTATTCTGTCAGCGAAGACGGAGGAGAGTGACAAGGTGTCAGGTCTTGTTCTGGGAGCAGATGACTACGTGGAAAAGCCGTATAATCCGTCGGAACTCATTGCCCGTGTGAAAGCACATCTCAGGCGTTATCACGCGTGGGGAGGCGCAGCGCCGAAAACAGACAGTGACACGCTTGTAAACGGCGGTCTTGTACTTGATAAAAAGCGGCGTCTGATCCTTGTGGAAGGGGAAGAAGTCAGGCTGACGGCTACAGAATATAAGATACTGGAATTGCTGATGGGACATCTGGGGCAGGTGTTTTCAGCAGAACAGATTTATGAAAATGTATGGAAAGAATCGGCAAATTATACAGTGGAAAATACAGTGATGGTGCATATTCGGCATATCCGGGAAAAGATTGAGATTGATACAAAAAAGCCAAGATATGTAAAGGTGGTGTGGGGCATTGGCTACAAAATGGAAAAATATAATTGAGACAGGAAAACGTTTGTTAAAGCAACAGTGGCAGGTATTAGTAAGTGTCATGTTGGCAGGATGTGGAATTTTTACCTTTTATATCCTGATCGCTTATCGAACCTATTATCCAACAGAAAAAATCCTGTATTTTGGGATACTTGGGAATATTCTGTTAGGAAGCGGGACTGCATATCTGTTAGAAAAGGGACTGAACCGAAAATATCAGAACTGGATCCCAAAAGAAGATGTTTATTACCGGGAGTGGAGAGCAGAAATGAAAAAAAATGGAGCATCTTCTTCAAGTGATTGGTATTCTGGCATTTGCAGCAGCAGGTATCTTCTTTGTGCTGCAGAGTAAATTTCGAGAGTACTGGAGCTGGTATTACAATTATGCTGCCGGTTATGTGATGCTTTTTACAGCATTGCTCCAGTATATGGTGTGGCAGTTTGTGCGCCGACGGTTTGATGAGAAGAAACGAGAAGTGCTGATGGGCAAACTGGAGGAAATCAATCAAAAACGGATTGCAGAAGCGCTGGAGAACGAGAAAAAGAGCCTTGCAAAAGTTTCACGCAGTGACCAGCTTCGAATCGATCTGATCACCAATGTGTCGCATGATCTGAAAACGCCTCTGACTTCCATGGTGGGTTATATTGAACTCATTAAAAAGGAAGAATTGAGCGACCTTGTCAGAGATTATGTGGATGTGCTGTCTGAAAGAGCAGAAAAATTAAAAGAAATGATAAACAGCTTGTTTTCTCTTGCAAAAGCAAGCAGCGGAAATATCGAACTGCATCCGGAAAAGTTTGAACTGAATCGTCTGGTAGAACAGATTTTTGCAGATATGGATGATCATGTGAAAGAGAGTGAGCTGCAGTTCGTAAAACAGCTTACAGAGGAAAATACAGAAATCATTTCTGATAATATGTATTTTTACAGGATTTGCCAGAATCTGATTGAGAATGCGCTGAAGTATTCGGCAAAACATACGAGAGTATTCGTGAAAACTTATCAAAAAGAGTCTTCAAATCATCTGTGTCTGGAAATCACGAACACTGCAGGATATCCAATGGATTTTACAAAGGAAGAGATTATCGAGCGGTTTTTTCGTGGGGATAAGCAGAGGTCCAGTGAGGGAAATGGACTGGGACTTGCGATCGTAAGTACGTATGTAAAAGCGCTTGGCGGAGAGTTTGATATTAAAATCGACTGTGATCAGTTTAAGGCCTGTGTGGAGATGCCGCTTTCGGCAATCACGATTACATAAAAATCAAAGAATTACGAAATAAGCACACGGGGAATTTTCCCCATGTGTTTATTTATCTGTATTCTCCTTAAATTTTTCTTTAGACACAAGAATTTCTTCGATAGCATGTTTTACAGCCATTTTAACTGTGAAATATAAGATAGGGATCAATACTAATAAAAGCAGTATGAGGTCTAAAATAATAACATCCAATAGAATCACCCCCTACATTGTCTGAAATCATTGCCAAATCTACTAAAATAATTATAAGACACACTCTATAAAATAGCAATAAAAGTTAAATGATATCTGCCTTTTTCAATAGAAGAGGTAGGTCATAAACGGGAGTTTGACAGTCGAATAATAGAAAAATACCTTGACAAATCCCTTACATTGTGATTACATGAACATATGAACAGTTATTCATATGTTATGTATGGAGGGAAAGGATATGGCAAAAGAAGTATTGACAGAAGAAAGACATAAAAATGATCATCACCACCATGAAGAATTATGTGGATGTGGACACGATCACCATCACGAAGATGCATGCGGCTGCGGACACAATCACCATCACGAGGATGCATGCGGCTGCGGACACGATCACCATCATGAGGAGCACAAAGAGGCAGATCATACTTTTGAGCATGCAGAGAAGCAAGTGTATATTCTGGAAAACCTGGGATGTGCACATTGCGCGTCTAAGATGGAAGAAAAGATTCAGGCACTGCCGCAGGTAGAGTTTGCTGCAATTACCTTCGCGACAAAACAACTGCAGGTTGTGACAAATACGGATGCGGAGCTGTTAGAGGAGTTTCAGAAAATCTGTGCATCCATCGAGAGTGAAGTGGTTGTGCGAAAAAGAGACGGAGGATCAACCGGAAAACGGGAGTCTGCAAAAGGCAGATTTTCAGAAAATAAAAAGGACCTGTGGGAGATCGGAATCGGAGCTGTTCTGTTTGTTCTGGGTCTGGCTACACAGGAGATGAATGGATGGATTTCCTTTTTCGCACTGATCATAGGATATCTGATCCTTGGAAAGGATGTTCTCATCACTGCGGCAAAGAATATTGGAAAAGGCCATGTATTTGATGAGAATTTCCTGATGGGAGTTGCTACAATTGCAGCGATCGTAATCGGAGATTACAAAGAAGCAGTGGGTGTAATGCTCTTCTATCGTGTAGGGGAGTTATTTGAAGATATCGCAGTTGCAAGAAGCAGAAGTCAGATCATGGAGGCAGTTGATCTGCGTCCTGAGGTTGTGAATCTTGTAGAGCAGGATGGAACTATACGGGAGATTCCGGCAGAGGAGGCAAAAGTTGGAGATGTGCTTCTGGTCCGTGCAGGAGACCGGATTCCACTGGAAGGTGTTGTACTGGAGGGGGAGAGCCGTCTGGATACTTCACCGGTAACGGGGGAACCGGTTCCGGTTGCCGTTGTACCGGGCAGCAGTGTGACTTCTGGATGTGTGAATCTTTCCGGTGTGCTGAAAATGCGTGCAGAGAAGGTTCTGGAAGATTCCATGGTTACAAGAATTTTGAATTCAGTAGAAAATGCAGCAGCCAGCAAGCCAAAAATCGACCGTTTTATTACAAGGTTTTCAAAAGTATACACACCGGTCGTGGTAGCACTGGCAGGGGCAACAGCAATTATCCCGTCGATCCTGACCGGGGACTGGAACTACTGGATTTACACAGCCATTACCTTTCTGGTAATCAGCTGTCCATGTGCGCTTGTGCTGAGTGTTCCGCTGGCATTTTTCTCAGGAATCGGAGCAGGTTCTAAAAAAGGAATCCTGTTTAAGGGTGGAGTTGCGATCGAGGCGCTTCAGAATGTAAAAGCAGTTGTAATGGATAAGACGGGAACGATCACAAAAGGAAATTTTGTCGTACAGGAGATTGTTCCGGCAGGATCATACAGTCAGGATGAACTCCTAAAGACCGCAGCATCCTGTGAAGAAGCATCTTCTCACCCGATCGCAGTCAGTATTATGGCAGCGGCAAACGAGAGAAGACTTTCTGTTGAGCATGCAAAACAGGTAAAAGAAATTTCCGGAAATGGAATTTTAGCAGAACTCTCAGAAGGAACTGTACTTTGTGGAAACAGAAGGCTTTTGGAGCAGAATCAGGTAGATCTGTCTGCATATCAGCCGAAAGCGTATGGAACAGAAGTATTACTGGCAGTAGACGGTGTCTATGCAGGATATCTTGTGATTTCAGACACTGTCAAAGAGGATGCATCGCAGGCAGTGGCAGCCATGAAGCAACAGAATATCCGGACAGTCATGCTGACCGGAGATGCAAAAGAGAATGCGCAGGCAGTGGCAGAGAAGATTGGAATTGATGAAGTGCATGCAAAGCTTCTGCCTCAGGATAAGGTAACAGAATTACAGAAGATCCGACAGAAACAGGGAAGTGTGATGTTTGTCGGAGACGGAATCAATGATGCGCCGGTTCTGGCAGGCGCAGATGTGGGAGCTGCGATGGGAAGCGGAGCGGATGCAGCGATTGAAGCTGCAGACGTGGTATTTATGACCTCTTCTATGGAAGCAATCCCGCAGTCTTTGAAGATTGCAAGAGCAACGGGAAGAATTGCAAAACAAAATGTTGCATTTGCTCTGGTGATCAAAGCACTGGTCATGGTATTTGGTCTGCTTGGTCTGGCCAATATGTGGATGGCTGTGTTTGCGGATACCGGTGTGGCGGTGATCTGTATTCTGAATGCAATCCGCATTCTGTATAAGAAACTCTAAATCCAAAATCAATGATATTACCGCAGGGCGGCACAGTCGAAAGGCTCTGCCGCTCTGTTTTCTTATAGAAACAGATAAGACGTTGACCCGCACCTGTTTTTTTCGTATAATAAAAGTCAATCGGTGCCTCAAAAACAAGAGCGGGATTACAGGTTTTGGGGGAACCGGAAGGGAGAAAGAATATGAGAAAATTAGAAGTGGAGCATTGTGATCTGATACATTCTCATAGTGATACAGTCAGACAGATACAGGAAAAGATTCCGGAAGAGCAGGAGATCAGAGGACTGGCAGATTTTTTTAAGGTATTTGCGGATGCCACCAGGATCCGGATTCTGTGTGTGCTGTCCTGTTCCGAGATGTGTGTGTGTGATCTGGCGCAGACACTGGATATGACACAGTCGGCGATTTCTCATCAGCTCCGACTGTTGAAACAGATGAAATTGGTAGTCAATCGAAGAGAGGGGAAGACGGTGTTTTATTCACTGGCGGACAGTCATATTAAGACGATCATGAATCAGGGGATGGAACATATCAGGGAATAGATATGAAGAAAGAAGTAAAGCGAAGAGCCATAGAATGTGCGGCGGCTGCCGTTTTGTATATTGTTGCGATCGTGGGAAGCTCGTATGCAGAGCTAGAAAGAGAGATGCGTCTGCTGATTTTTCTGCTTCCGTATCTGATCATGCTTTTGCGACGGTCAGGCTGCTCTGGAACAATCTGAAGAAAAGAAAGTTGTTTGACGAGAATCTGCTGATCCTGCTTGCCACAGCAGGTGCATTTGCAGTCCATCGCTATTCGGAGGCAGTGGGAGCGATGCTGTTTTTCCAGATTGGAAGTTGCTGGAACTTATCTCCATGAGCAGGACGAGAAAATCCATTGAGAAATTTATGGATATCCGTCCGCAGTATGCCAATTTAAAGATCAGCGGCGGGGAGATGCAGGTACCGCCGGAAGATCTGAATCCGCGGCAGGTTATTATTATCAAGCCGGGGGAGAGGATCCCCGTGGATGCGATCGTGACACAGGGGAGCAGTACGTTAGATACCAAGCGCTGACAGGAGAATCGGAGCCGAGGCGTGTGAAGATCGGCAGTCATATTTACAGCGGAAGTATCAACTTAAGTGGTGTGCTGGAAGCACGGGTATTGAAGGCGTCTGCAGATTCGACAGCATCCAGAATCATTGATATGATATCCAATGCGGACAACAGACGGGCGCAGACAGAGAATTTTGCAGAAAAATTTACCCGGTATTATACACCGCTTGTAACGCTTTTCGGAATCCTGGTGATGATCCTTCCGCCGATGATGTTTGAAGGGGCACAGCAGGGGGCGTGGATCTATCGCGGACTGATCGTGCTGGTGGCAGCATGCCCGTGCGGACTTCTGGTATCCGTGCCGCTGGCATTCTTAGGCGGGATCGGAGCAGCTTCCAGACAGGGTGTCCTCATCAAGGGAAGCAATTTTTTGGAAGCATTGTCAAAGGCAGAGACTTTTGTATTTGATAAGACCGGTACTCTGACAGAGGGAGTATTCCGGGTAAAAGAAGTGTGTCCGAAGTCGATGACACCGGAAGAACTTCTGGAACTGACAGCATATGGGGAAGCATACTCCAGTCATCCGATCTCCGGATCTTTAAGGGAGGCTTACGGCAGGCCGATTGACAAAGCAAGGATCGGGGCAGTCAAAGAATTTCCGGGATTTGGTCTTGAGGCTGTTGTGGACGGAAAACAACTGGAGATTGGAAATTCCAAGTTTATGAACCAGCAGGGATATTTTTATCAACGGGTGGCTGATATCGGAACAGCAGTTTACGTAGCTGTGGACGGAGAGTATGCGGGCTATATCCTGATCACGGATGTGGTAAGAAAAGAGGCCGGCAGACTTCTGAAATGGCTGAAAAAACAACAGATCGAAGCGGTGATGATCACCGGAGATAATGAACGGGTGGCAGAAGATGTGGCCCGGCAGTTAAAGCTGGATTATGTATATGCAGCCTGATGCCGGAGGAAAAGGTAGAGCAGGTCAGAGAATTTATGGAAAGCCATATGGAGGATGAGAAGCTGGCGTTTGTAGGGGATGGAATCAATGACGCGCCGGTTCTTGCACATGCGGATATCGGGATTGCCATGGGGGGACTGGGCTCGGATGCAGCTCTGGAGGCAGCGGATATCATTTTGATGGAGGATGATCTTTCCAGATCGTGAATGCGATCCGGATTTCCAGAGGAACGATTCGTGCGGTGAAGCAGAATCTGATCTTTGCCATTGGGATGAAAGTTCTTCTTCTGGTGCTGGCATCCTTTGGCTATGTAACAATGAAAAACGCAATTTTAGCGGATATGGCAGTGATGATGATCAACTTATTGAATTCATTCTGGGTGCTGAAATATCCGGAATAAGGGGTGTACAACATGAAAAGAGCAACATTGCTTGCATTGACAGTATCTGCCTGTCTTTTGACAGGATGTACCAATGCACTCAAAGACGGAACAGGGTATCTGGAAGACGGAAATTATAAAGAAGCAGTGACCGCATTTCAGAAAGCGGTGGACGAAGGCAAGAAGACGGCGGAGGCATACCGCGGTCTGGGAATGGCGTATTATGAGCAGGAAGACTACGCATCTGCAAAAGATGCTTTTGAAAAAGCGTTGGCAGCAGGGGGAGAGAAGAATCAGGTCATTTATAATCTTCTCGGAATCTGCGGGATGAAGCTGAATGATTACAATTATGCACTGGAGCAGTTTAATCAGGGAATCAGCCTGTCTCAGAACAGCGGTACGTCCATGGAAAATGCAGAAAGCTTCAGCGAAGTGCTTCAGGAGATGCGGTTCAATCAGATCGTATGTTATGAAAAGCTGGGTGACTGGGAGAATGCAAAAACCAAGATCGCAGAATATATCCAGGTCTATCCGGACGATGCAGATGCCCAGAGAGAAGCAAAATTTCTGGAGACCAGATAAAGAATACAAGGGAAGAAGAGGATACGCTGACTGCGGAGAAGATTCTGCGGTCAGCGTCCTTTATTCCCGGGGATGAGAAAGGAGAGCGTATGCCGGGATATCAGATTACAGAGTATTGTCATCGGATGATAAAGGAGCATATCAAAGAAGGAGACTGCTGTGTGGACGCAACGGCCGGCAATGGAAATGATACAGAATTTCTCTGTCGTCTGACAGGGGCAGACGGAAAGGTCTACGCATTTGATATTCAAAAAGCAGCAGTAGAACACACCAAAAAGCGTCTGGAAGAGGCGGGACTTACAGAGCGTGCCAAGGTGATTCTAGATGGGCATGAGCATATGGAGAACTATGTCCGGGAAACCGTGTCAGCGATCACCTTTAATTTCGGTTATCTGCCGGGCGGTGATCATCAGATCGCGACACAGCTGATACAAGCATTCAGGCAATTGAGGCAGGGCTTCGCCTGCTGAAAAAAGGCGGGATCATGAGCCTTTGTATCTATAGTGGAGGAGACAGTGGATTCGCAGAGAAAGAGGCACTGTTGTCTTATCTTGAGACACTGGATTCCAGAACATTTTTAGTGATTGTAAGTACTTATTATAACCGCCAAAATCACCCGCCGATTCCGCGTTTGTGATCCGGATCAAAGAAGAAAGGGGAGAATAAATGGGATTTTCAATGGATGTGGGAGTTCCTGTAGTGACCGTGTTTTTACAGGGGCTTTTAAGTTTTTTTTTCACCGTGTGTCCTTCCGCTTGTACCGCTTTATCTGGGATATCTCTCAGGAGGCGCAGAGCAGGGAGAACTGTACGGAAAACGGGGGCGGCTGTTTGTCAATACGATTTGTTTTGTGATAGGGATCAGCTCCGCATTTTTTATGATGGGACTTGGTGTGTCGGCAGCCGGAAGTTTTCTTAACAAGAATCAGGCAATGGTATCGAGGATCGGCGGGATTCTGGTGATTTTATTCGGTTTGTACCAGCTTGGGATTTTTGGAAAATCAAAGCTTCTGGGTACAGAGCACCGTTTCTGGTTAAAGCTCGACAAGTTGAAGATGTCACCGGTTGTGGCGCTTGTGTTTGGATTTACCTTTAGCTTTGCCTGGACGCCGTGCGTGGGACCGGCTCTTGCGAGTGTGCTTTTGATGGCGGGAAGTGCAGGAACAAAGCTGACAGGATTCCTTTTGATCGGTGTGTATACACTTGGATTTATCCTGCCGTTTCTTGCAGTGGGACTGTTCACGGCAAAAGTGCTCGGGTTTTTCAAAAAGTACAATTATGTTGTCAAGTATACGGTGAAGATCGGAGGAATCCTGATGATCTTTATGGGACTTCTGATGTTTACAGGCAAGATGAACGCGATCACCGGATATTTATCGGGAACAGCAGGAACACAGACTTCATCAAAAGAGACAACGAAAAAGGAAATAAAAGAAGAAAAGCAGGATACGTACCCGGCCACAGATTTTGTGCTGCAGGAT
>ENA-OQLB01000113-OQLB01000113.1-human-gut-metagenome-genome-assembly--contig:-NODE-113-length-45886-cov-19.763369_pt1 | contig 45886 bp, 46 predicted proteins | sample MGYA00242656_ERZ504813 | MGnify/ENA primary metagenome ERZ504813 (study PRJEB26092, sample SAMD00036388) | human gut metagenome | host: Homo sapiens | study: EMG produced TPA metagenomics assembly of... | reverse complement strand
CTTGACCTTACGATTATGAGTCGTACGCTCTAGCCAGCTGAGCTACCCCGCCAGAGAGCCCCGAGTGAGAATTGGACTCACGACCTCTTCCTTACCAAGGAAGTGCTCTACCACTGAGCTATCGGGGCGTGGCGGATAGTGGATTCGAACCACTGAAGCACGAAGCGGCTGATTTACAGTCAGCTCCCTTTGACCGCTTGGGAAATCCGCCAGTCTGTTTCCCGCCGCGGTGTTTGACCTCAACAGGCAACTTGGCTATATAACCACAGATTTTCCAGGTATGCAAATCGGCCCCTACGCGAACCTTGTTTTACCGCGGAATTCTGCGGTTTTATCGGCGTGTCTCACAGCGTGTTTTCAGGGCCCGCTTCGGCCCTGCAAACAGCCCCGACCAAGGCTGCACCCCGCACTTCACCCAATCATTTTTTCTTATATGGTGCTCTAGAACCTTGCAATGGCGCGGTTTTCGAGCGATGTCGCCTGTTTGCGCGGCACGGCGCATGCTGGCATGCTGGGCGCATGGCTTCTGATCTTGTACATCACGGACAATCATTCGACGACCAGCCGCTCGGATTCGGCACGCTGGCCATTCACCTCGGTAACGGTGTCGACGCCGAAACCGGCGCGATCCGTCGCCCCATCACGCTGGCGAACGCCTACGCGCTGCCCTACGACCCCTCGGACATCAACTGGTCCAGTTCGGACGTGAACCTCTACACGCGCAACGGGCATCCGAACCAGCGCTATCTGGAAGAAAAGCTGGCCCGTCTTGAAGGTGCCGAGGATGCGGTGGTGCTCGCTTCCGGCGTGGCCGCGCTGGCCGCCACGTTCACCACGTTCCTCAACCGAGGCGACCACGCGATCTTCTCCGACACCACCTATATCGCCGCCTACCGCCTGTTGAACCAGATTCTGCCGGAGAAGTACGGCATCGAAACCTCCATCGTGGATACCTCCGATCCCGAGAACGTACGCGCGGCGCTTCGCCCCAACACCAAGCTGGTGCATATCGAGACGCCGGCGAACCCGACGCTCAAGGTCTCGGACATCGCCACCATCGCCAAACTGGCCCACGAAGCGAACCCGGACATTCTGGTTTCGGTGGACAACACCTTCAACACGCCGTACAACGTGCGCCCGCTCGATCTCGGCGCGGATATCGTCATCGAATCGCTCACCAAATACATCAACGGCCATGGCGACGCGCTGGGCGGCTCGATCGCCACCACCAAGGCGCGCACGGACCAGATCCGCTTCACCGCGCAGGTGAACTTCGGCGGCATCATCTCGCCGTTCAATGCCTGGCTGATCAATCGCGGCTCGGTGACGCTGCCACTGCGCATCCGCCAGCACAACGCCTTGGCCTTGGCGATTGCCAAGCATCTCGAATCGCTGGATGTGGTGCGTTTCGTGGCGTACCCCGGTCTGGAATCGCACCCGCACCACGAGGTGGCGGTCAGCCAGCTGGCCCGCCCGGACTCCGGGTTCGGCGGCGTGCTGTCGTTCGGCCTCGACACCAATCATGACGGGCACAACCGGTTCGTTTCCAAGCTCAATGTGATTACGTCGGCCGTCTCGCTCGGCCATGACGAATCGCTGATCGTGTTCCTCGGCGAGGATGACGAGCGCCAGTACCTGTACCCGCCTGAGTTCCACCGCGGCTTCTTCCGTCTGGCCGTGGGTCTGGAGGATACGGACGATTTGATTCGCGACATCGATCACGCGCTGGTGGAGGCCGGATTCGAGGTGTGAGACCGCACCGCGCGCATGATTTCGGCCTCTTCCGCCCTGCTGCCGCCGTCAGTGAGTCACAAAATGGCTCGGTGACGACGATGGCAGGGCTTTTTACGTCGCACGGGGACAATACCTGGCGTCTGCCGACGATGACGGCACTTATCGTCAGCAGACCGCCAGGTATTGGACCGTCGCCGACACAAAACGCCGATTTGCCGTCGGCAATGGTCCAAAAACTGGCCCTATAACGACGCCAACGCGGCTCAGCATCAGCACATCGCCATTCCGTGGCCCACTGCCGACGCTGGCCTCATGCCACGGCACTCAGCGTCGGTAGAGAGACAACCATTGGCACAGCGCGACGACACCACGAACCTGCGACACGGAAAAAACAACATACCGTCGATCTACTGCCGTCTTGTGCAAAATGTCTTAAGCCGCTCGGCCAAGTCGCCAACTGAGCCTCTTCCATAGGGACCCCAATCCGTTACCCAGTGTAGATGCGGTGCAACGCCGAACTCAACTACGTTGCGCGCATGCACCTTTATGCATAGCAGGCATGGCTGGGCGTTTGGTGGGAGCAGCTTTCGGCTCCCCTCTCTGAGGGGGAGCCCCTTTCCGCCTAGCAAGAGAAAACCCCGACTATCCGCGGGAACAGTCGGGGTTGTTGAAGTTCGCTAGGCGACTAATCAGCCGAGGATGGCGAGAATGTCGCGGGCGCCGACGATGAGGTAGTCCTCACCCTCGTAGTGGACTTCGGTGCCGCCGTACTTGGAGTACAGCACCTTGTCGCCGACCTTGACATCCATCGGGATGCGCTCGCCCTTGTCGTCACGACGGCCCGGGCCAACGGCCAGGACTTCACCCTGCTGAGGCTTCTCCTTGGCATTGTCCGGAATGTACAGACCGGAAGCGGTCTGGGTCTGGGCCTCGGCCTGCTTGACGATGATCTTGTCTTCCAACGGTGTGAGCTTAATCGACACTGTGGGTCACCTCGTATCTACTTGTAGTTCGATAATGCCGCGCCAGAACGCCTCAAGAGGCTGACGATCACTTGCGTTGTCCCTTTGCGCTAGGACACATCGTAGCGCGATTATTAGCACTCTGCCAACTCGAGTGCTAACGCTGTGAGAGAAAATCGTCGAATCGCAACGCTCAGTTGCCGCGGCGGGCAAGAATGGAGTCCAGGCCTGCGCCCAACGAATCGGTGGTCGCCGCTGGCGCTTCGACGTCGGCACGCTCCTCGGATTCGTGGAATGCGGCTCGCTGGGCGGCGTTTGCAGCCTCGTCATCGGCGTCCGTATCGGCATCATCGCGCTGCTCCGGCTCAGTGTCTACAGCGTTTCCGGCGCTGACAGCCTTGGCGTCGTCCGCGGCCTTGACGGCTCGGGCCTCGTCAATCAACTTTTCCGCCACTGCGGGTTCGACAGGTTCCGCCTTGGACACCTGACGGGTCGACTTGATCTCCAAGCTTTCCGGAGCGTTGTCGGCGTTATGTTCCCCACCCAAAGTGAAGGAGATGAGATCCTGCGAGGTGGACATATCGAAGACGTCCAGTGCTCGGGCAGGGCGTACGCTGACCAGTTCCGACGTGGCATCGGCAGCGGCAGCGGCATCGTCGCGCTCATCGCGCTCGTCACGCACCGTAAGCGATGGTTCAACTCGAGGGGCGACGGACTTGTCCGACTCAATCGACTTGTCTGTGCGAACGGAGGCATCAGGTGTGGCGGAAGATTCGCTGGTTTCGGCAGCGGACTTACGGTCGGCGGATTCATCGACCATAGCAGACGGCTCGGCGGCAGGCTTATCGGCGGCGGACTGTGCAATATCAGACTTCTCAGACTGTTTGGCGTGCTCTTCCGCGGCCTGATATGCGGCGGCGGACTGACGCAACGCCTTGGCCTTGGCCTGCTCAATCTCGGCATCGCGTAACGCGCGGCGAATCTGCCGCTGTTCCATGACCTCGGTGGCAGCATCCTCAATCTGCTCGGCAGGCTTCTCGGCAGGCGCAGTTACGGCCGCAACCGGTTCGGCCTTGTTCACACGCTTGCTGTCCTTGGACTCGGCAGACGGTTTCTTGGACCAGCCCGTACCGCTATGAGCCCGCTCGTAGCGGACCACCTTGCGCTCCCATTGCCGGGCCTGGCGTGAGGCATTGGCTCCCAGCACCAGCACCAGCAGCAACAGCACGAACGGAATAAGAGCAAGCAGCGGACTGAAATGCAGGGGGAACGATACGGCAAACACCAACACGGTTATGGCAAGCAGGCATACGGCGAGAATCTGCCGGCGGCGGATGGCCGCGCGGCGCAGTTCCCGCACATGGGCGATGTGCTCAGATGTCAGCCTCGCTGACGGTGTTGATGCTGGCATTGCTGCCCCTTTCGCCTTATGCGGCTTGATGTCTCCGAATCGTCTGCCGTTCTCTGCATCAACGATATGCAGGGAAGGCGAATAACGATCCTGCCGGTGCTCGTCCACACGTTTCATGCCGTTGGCCGTACGTACGGGCAGCCATACAACGATAATAATCGCCACAATCACCAGCACGACGACAGTGCTCAGTGACTCATAACCCATAGAGTCAAGGATAGGAGACGTGCCGACGAACTGGGGCTTTCCGTCCGGGCGTGTCGGAGCGGAATTCTTCCGGTCGACGCTTATCTGGAACCGGCGGCGGCGAGTCTAGCGGCGAACCCTTGCCCCATATCTTCAGCCAACAGCGCAAACGTTACGTGGTCACGCCACTGGCCATTGACATACATATACCGCTCGCGCAGTCCCTCATGATGGGCTCCGACCTTACGCACCACAGCCAAAGAACGCGCATTATCCGGCAGAATGGCGATTTCCAGCCGATGCAACGCGGGCCCGAATGGGTCTCCGAGCGCCCAATCGGCAAGCATGGCCAGTGCCATTGGCGCGAATCCGCGGCCGGCGCACCGTTGATCGACCCAATAACCAACCACGCCGGTACGCATGGCACCATACACGATGGCTCCCAACGAAATCTGGCCGACGATACGCATCTGGTATTCGATGGCGAAGATCACGCCGACGCATGCTGCTCGTTACGGCGCTGCCGCTGCACCCATTGATTGAATGTGATGGAGCCGCCATGCATCGGGTCACCGGATTCCCAAGGTGCCAGCCAGTCGTTGTTGCGCCAGCGCACTTCGTTCCAGCCGTCCTCATCATCCATGGTCAGGGGGCGCAGGACTATCGGAAAACCGGGATGGGTGAGACGTGGCGGGCGGATCTGGTGGTCCAGCTTGAACGCCTCTTTAATCGACTGGAAAACTGACACGGCCTTTATTGTAGCCATATGAAGGTCTTGCGCCGCTACCGTGGCCACTTTCGTTTTACGATGGAACACTAGATTGTGCGGTATGAGCGAAGTGGGCAGTGGCATGAATATCGGCAGCGACTACAGCGGCACAGAGAAAACAGAGAAGACGGATAAAGCGACGCTGCGCCACCATATACTGTCTCGGCGCAAGCGCGTTCCAGCGGAAGAACGTGGAGCGGCCGGTGAATTGCTGGTGCGACGGTTCCCAGCACACATGATTCAGGATGGTCCCACAGTGGCGGCATATGTGTCGATGGGTTCGGAAATCGAAACCCGGCCACTGTTGCGATGGCTGCGGGCTCATGGCTGCCACGTGTTGGTGCCAAGGTTGGGGTCTGGGTTGGAAATTGGCTGGAGTGTGCTGGATTCATTGGAATCATTGCGCTCGATGGATGCAGTGGGTGGCGCGAACAATGCCGGTAGCTGCAGCTCTCCCAGCACCGTCCATCACAGACCCGATGAGCCAACTGGCGCAGTTCTACCGCCCGAAGCGTTGGAGAAGGCCGATCTGGTCATCGCTCCGGCTTTGGCAGTGGACCCGCAGGGCAATCGTCTGGGGCGTGGAGCCGGCTGGTATGACCGGGCCTTGGCTCGCCGCAAGCCCGCATGTCCCTGATTGCGGTGTGCTGGCCGTGGGAGGTGTTGGACATTGATTTGCCGGCCGAACACATGATGTGCCGGCCGACGGAGTGCTGACGCCGGAGGGATACCGGCGGCTTAGCTCATCGGGCCTGTTGAGCTGGCCGGCCGGCCAAGATACTCGGCGCAAGCCAGACTGACCAACCAGCCACGCACACTGGCCGATGGAACCAGAGTGGCAACAGCAAGCTGGCTAGTAAGACCGTAACGCCAATGTGTCAGGGCGGCGACTAGGATATGAACGGTTGCGTGGCATGGCGTTTGGGCCATCCGCGAGAAATATGACTTTGTTGGAGGAATCCGTTGCCTACCTATCATTACCGTTGCAAGAACTGCGGCTATGACTTCACCGAACAGCAGTCGTTCAATGACGACCCGATTACCGTGTGCCCCAAGTGCTCGCAGGAGCAGGTGCGCAAGGTGTATTCCGCCGTGCCGATTGAGTTCAAGGGTCACGGCTTCTACCGCACCGACAAATCCGGCAAGTAAGGTCTGTACACCCGCTTTTCCTCTGTAAACGACGGTGTCGACGGCGGTATGCCGCGGATATTGGCACTACGGCACTGTCTGTTGCACGGGTTTGAAGCGTTGTGGATAACTTGGCAAGCTAGAACCACATAGGTCGATTTGGCTTGCGCTTACGAAAAACTTCAGGTCACCATGGTTGCATGGTGACCTTTTCGTTTATTAAGCCGCCTGCGCGCGGCTCATTGCGGCGACGGCGCATGGCGGATGCCTTGCGCGACTCACTGCTGCGTTGTGCGTGGGACTCGCAGTGCTGTTTGGGCTTGAAGCCGTATTGGCCGTGGTGGAGACCGAGCCGATGGTGGTGGCCGCCCGCTCGATTCGACGGGGTGACATTATTCTGGCCGCCGACGTTCAGTTGGCTGATATGCCGGTATCTGCGGCAGGCCCGTCTTGGACAGGCAATATTGAGGATGTGGTGGGCAAGGTAGCGCAAATCGATATCGAAGCAGCCGATCCCATTTCCACGCATATGGCCAGAGATGCGCCCGTAGCACCGACCGGCACTACGGTGATTGAAGTCCGCTTGGCCAGTAGCGTCGACGATGTATTGGCCGGCGATCAGGTGAGACTGGTTTCCGCCGTCGGTTGCGAAGGTGCTGATTGCACGCTGGCCGAGAACGCCACGGTGATGAATGTCGGCAAACCGGATGCGACTGGCGCATTGGGAGCAACGACCGACTGGTGTCGTTCGCAATGCCGCCGGAGCCGCGGCCAAGGTTATGGAGCTGCAACAGGCCGGAGCGATTATGGCCGTTGTGCGGTAGGAAGCGGAATCGGCCTTCGGCCGATACTGTGTTTTCCGCAGCCTGTCGGCTGCGGAAAACACAGTGTTGGGGCGCACAGAGTGCGCCCCAACTCCTACTCGCGCTCGTTAAAAACGGCCCAATGCGGCGGCAGTTCGCCGAGGATGCGTTTGTCGTCGTCGGATTGCCGTTGTTGGTCGGTCTGCATGTCTCCGGGCTCGAGTTTGACACCGTCAGCGTCAAACTGCTCAGTGCCTTCATCACCACGCGCTTGTGCTTGCGCGGTGTGCGCCGTGTAGCCGAGTATTCCGCCATGGTTATTCAACCTCGCGATAGATCTCACCGATACGGCTGACGATACGGTCGACTTCCTTATCGGGGTTCACGAAGGCGGCGACACTCCAGACGGTCATCACATTCCAGCCCAAGGAAATGAGATCCTGTGCCGACAAACGATGACGCCTACGCGTGGATTGCACGGACATAAAGTTCGCGTCATCGGTCTGCACGGCCAAGGCAAACGGCTTGTCCTTCAATCCCACCACGAGCGGAATCTTCACGCCCTTGTCGAATCCATAATCAACAGCAGCGTTCAGTCCTCGCGCGCGCAACCTGTCGGCGATATCGTCGAACAGCACGTTGCCGCCTGCCGCATCACGCAACGGAAGCACCGGACGGTCGTCAAGCTGTTCGGCCCACGTCAACATGGTCTTCAGGAACCGAGGACCGGACTGGTGCAGTCGTTCTTCGTCCAAATCTTCGGAACCAAAGGCCGACACAATATCCAAGCTGTGGTCCGCCAATGCCAGGGCATCCAGCAACAGTCCGCGACCGCCTGTGCTTTCGAGCGGGCCGAACTGCTGAAGCAGACGTCCGTGCGTGGTTTTCGCATAGCACATCGACAGAATCACGTCAGTGGCACGACCTCCGGCCACGTCACGCAAGGAAACCAACCGCACATGGCGCAGGAATCGGCCCATCGCCTTGGATTTGCCTGCCAACGACTTCAATTCGGCACCCAAGCGTGTGCGGAATGCGTCGGTCAACATCACGACCACAAGTCGATAGCTGGAAGGAACCACGGCAAAACCGGCGGCACGTTGCGTAATCAGACGCACCACTTCATCAATCTCCGGCTGGCTGGATTCCACCAGACCAGAAGACATAACCGGCACACCGCTCGCTTCCACACGGTGGAATCGCACCTCACCGGCAGCCGGCTCGGTGGCCACATCATAGCGAACAGGACCATATCCCTCGGATTCAAGGAATGCGGACAGGCGCGGCGCACGGCGAGATGGGGCAGCATCCACCTCGATATGAGGCAACGTGTCGATCAGCTGCTTGACGCTTTCGCTGGTTACCGTCGCGCAGTGGGCGATCACCACCACCTGCTGCACGCGGCCGATGATGGACAGCAACTCGATAGCGGGAATGTGCGCGCACGCATCGAGAATCGCCACATCAGCCAGCACACCCGGCTCGGTGAGTGCGGCGAGCGTACCCGGCGCGGCCACCAGAATCGGCTTGGCCGCGGCCAGAATCTCCGGATGATCACGGCGAATCCTGCTCAGCGACACACTGGCGCGCCTGCCAGCACGGTGTGCATCTGGTTGGCTTCCTGAGTGCGGGAGAACAGCATGTCGCACAGGCGGCGCATGGATTCCTGCGACACCATCGGTCCGATGGAGCGCACGTGCTCCACATCGACCTGCGCAAAGCGGTCGGATGCGGCCTGCAGCGCGGCACCATCCTGGTTGGAGATGATGGCGGACGAACGCACAATGTCCTCAAACACGGTGGTCCACCAGGCCAGCTGCACTTCGCCGCGCACCTGCTCCACGCTCACTCGGCGAGCGTTGAGATCGGCGACCAGTTCGTTCAGTCCGGCAGAGGCGAATTCCTGCTCCAGCAGGCAACGCTCCGGCAAGGTGTCCAGTGCCTTGCGATCATCCAGCAGTGCTTTCAGGCGTGCTTCCACCTTCTCGAAATCGGCGGTTTCCAGATTGCCACCAGCGGGTGTGGTGGAAAGCACGGTATCCAGCGCGGTCATATTGCTGACCAGCGCCTCTTGGGTGGAGATGATCTCGTCGAGCTTGCTGGGCAGCACCGGCCAACCGCCGTGAGGCACGAACTGATGCCACTGCTCCCCTTGCTTGGCGACTACCTTCAACGCTTCGTGCAAGTCCTCGACCTGCGCGCCGACGCGCAGCAGATCCTTGGCTTCCTTGATGTGGCGGCGGCGCTCCCAGAATCCCATCGACGTGCCTCGGCCTTGCGCTGGCTCTTCGGCTTGGTGGCCTCGATCATGGAGCTGATGTCTCGCTCGAAAATCTCCGGCTGGAACACGTCAAGCACTCGTCGCAGATTCTTCAAAACCGTAACCTGACGCTCCCACTCGCGGGTGGTGGGAGGAACCGGGAATCCGCAGGTCTGCACGGTGCGTGCCACCTGCTCACGGGTGGCGGGCAGGAAGCGACGCAGCAAATCGTCCACGCGCTGGTAGGCGGTTACTGCCTGTTCTTCAGTGGTGATGGACGCCTTGTACCATGCGGTGTCTTCCGGGCCGATGGTGTATTCGCCGAGCTCGCCGGCGCGTTCCATCTTGCCGATCCATGTGTCAATATCGTTGGCGATGCTCAGGGCACTTGACTCGTCAAGTCGAACGTGGGTGGCAGGGTGCGTCGGGAGCACGGAGATACGGGCCAGATTCTGAATGGTCTCGTATGCGGACACATTCCACTTATCGTTGCCCCCGTGCAGGTCGCCCAGATAGCGGGTCAAGCGCGAGCGCACGCCCACGAGTTCGTCGGCCAGCTGGTCGAATCGCTGGGTGGCGACTCCGGGCTGGAATCCGACTGCGGCAATCAGCTGCTTATCAAGCGCGGCGTTGGCGTGTTCATCGGATACATCCAGTACCTGCGCCTTCATCTCATTGGCGGAAGCCGTCTGGATGAACAGACGCTTCTGCTCGGCCACGCCGGGCACGTACAGCACGGAACGACCATTCATCAGGCAGCGCGATGCGATGGCCACAGCCTGCTCCGCGGTGCTTCGGGAAGGTGCCGTCGACCACGATGCTATGGCCATTGGCAGCAAGTGACGCGGCATATCGCACCGTATTGTCCACATCGCCGACTTCGTACTCGGCATGCGGGTCTACGTCGAAAGGACTGTATTGCGGAATATTGGCATCTTTGAGCGCGGTGCGGGCGGATTCGTCGCCGGCAAGCGCGTCCAACAGCACATTGCCGGTGGGGCCGTTCTCCAGCTGGTCGATGAACTGTCGGCTTTCGCTGATCATCTGCGACGAGGGGTCCATGAAGCATCCGAGCACAATCTGGCGCTCGATGGCGAAGTCGGAGATACGCTCCGACGCTTCGGACGAAATACGGGCGAACATCGCGGAAGTTTCGGGAGTGCCACTGTCATAGCTGGCACCGTCAAACAGGGAATCCTCATCCAGGAACACCCCCTGCTCACGCAATGTATTGACGAACGCGACGTTCAGGCCACGCGACCGGTGAATCGAATGGTGGTCGACAAGCCATCATCCTCGATCGTGACGCTCACCGGGTACAACAGCACCGGCAGCGCGTTGCCCTTCCATGTGGCCACGCCGACCACGAGCGACAACTCCGCCACGCCGGAAATCCTGCGTTTGGCGGCCTGGTCATCCAGCACGCGCCCAATATGGCGTTCGGCGGCCTTAAGCACACCCGTGTCGCGGAACAACGAATCCAACCGGACATGGCCGGAAGCGAACAGCTGGCGATGCCGGAGGGATGGGCATGGGTCATCTCCAGCTTCGCGGCCAGTTGATTCACATCCTCGAGCGGCGATGGCGGCTGCATGCTGCGGTATTGGTCACGCCAGCGACGGATGCGATTCAGACCTTCCGTGAGATTCTGGTTCTGAGTCTGGCTCTGGGTCATCTCTCGACTCACTTTCCAACCGCTTCGCGGTATTCCTGATAGCCCTTGTTGTGAGACAGGGCTTCGTCAATATCGGCCTCGCCACGGGCGGCGAGCCAAGAATACATGTCGTCGTACAGGTACGGATTCATGCGAGGAACGCCAGCAATTCGGGATGACGGGCGACTTCGAATTGAACATTGAAATCTTGCGTGGTTTTTGCCTCGTCAGAGGTCAGGCCATCGACTTCGACTGCCGGCTCCTGTGCTTTCAGCTCGCCCTTGGCCACACGCTCGAACACCGAGCCGGGCTCGAAGACCGGAGTGTGTACGCCCGTGGAGTCGATATCATATGCTTCGGATACCGACTGCTGGGCGGTTTCGGCAGCCGGCTGCTGGTCTGCTACGCCTGCTGCGGTGGCTTCTTGATATGCTTCGGCTGCGGTCCGCTGCTGATCGTCCGGTACGTCAGCTGCCGGCTGGTCGGTTTCAGACTGGGCGGTTGCCGGCTGAGCGGTCTCAGGCTGGGTGTTTTCAGATTGAGCGGCTTCGGCTTCCCGGGCGGCTTCAGGCTGGGCAACTTCAGCATGCTGTTCGACAGTGTCCGCCGGCTGAGAATCGCCGGCATTCCTGGTATTCGGAGCGGACTGAACGTTTTCGGCTGACTTGCTTGCGCCAGCCACCACATCGGATTCAACAACCGCCGCCGACGCCACTACCGGCTCGCTTGTGCTGGGAGCGTGCTTAACAACGGCATGGGCGATGGCATCTACTGGAACAATACCGGAGATCCTGCTGTGCTTGGATGCAGGCGTTACAATCGTCGACTCAGGTTCGGTCTGCTGCTTCGGCAGTGCCACGGAGTTCATGGCCTGCTGGTTTTTGCGTTCGGTCTCCTGCTCGGCATGCTGGGCCAACGCATCCGCGAACAGATCACGGGGTATGGCCGGCTCATCGTTTTTCGTCACTGGCTGCGTGATATTCAGCGAGCCAAGTTCAAGCTCGTCGACCTTGCGTCGAACATTATCCGCGCTGAAGATGGCGGTCGGCTCGCCGGCCCGCAAATCAAGAATATCGTCGACGGACATATCCGCCGCATCCGGCTCCTGCGGTGCTTCGTGAACCGCATAGCCAAACAAATCAGGCACCTTGAGGTCGAGCGGCTTTGCCACTGGATCGTCGACACGAATGAAGTCCGCAGGCACATCGCCGAACTGCATGCGCATGGGAGACGTCGGCAACAGGAACTCGGCATTGGCCGGCAAGCGCAACAAATCGCCATTTTCCCGCACCACATACGATCCATTGGTCGATCCAAGATCACGGACCGAGCCGTGCCATTGCTTTTTACCGTGAACATGGCGTGCCGTTTGGACATCGATTTGGTTTGATCGGCGACGTCAAGGCGGGTGTTGCCATCATCGGCAAGGGGGCGTAACGGCTTACGGCCGATTTCCACGCACTCCCCCGGCTTGACGCTGATCCGGTCGACACCGTTGATCTTCACCGTCCACTCGCTCACCGTGACCGCCTTCCTGGACACACTATTTGACCACACTACGTGCCATTGTGTCATCTTTTACCGGCTTTTGGCGGATTACTGGGCACAGAATTGACAACTTTCGCTCATTGCCAGCTTTGTGTTTCCACGCCGGATCGCGTTCTCCGCCTCGTCCTCGTCAACTAGTCTACTCAGTATGCGGAAACCCCGCAGCCTGAAACACAGGTGCGGGGTTCCTCGAAAGCTGTGATTGCGGCTTATGCCGCACAAATCACTTGAGCTCGACGCTGGCGCCAGCCTCTTCCAGCTGAGCCTTGGCCTTCTCGGCATCTTCCTTCTTGGCCTTCTCGAGGACGGCCTTCGGAGCGCCGTCGACAAGAGCCTTGGCCTCGGCCAGGCCGAGGTTGGTGATGGCGCGGACAGCCTTGATGACCTGGATCTTCTTGTCGCCGACGGCGGAGAGGATGACGTCGAACTCATCCTTCTCTTCCTCAGCCGGAGCAGCAGCGCCAGCAACAGCGGCAACAGCGGCAACCGGAGCGGCAGCCTCGACGTCGAACTTCTCCTCGAAGGCCTTCACGAACTCGGAGAGCTCGACCAGGGTCATCTCGCCGAAGGCTTCCAGCAGCTCATCGTTGGTGTACTTAGCCATTATGGCTTCCTTTCAATCTTGCGGCGGACGAAGTGGTAGATCCGCTGCCTAATAAACCTTATTGTTTAAATTATCGAAGCGACTGATTCATGCCGTGAGGGCGTAAATCAGGCAGCCTTCTCCTGCTTTTCGCGCAGGGCGTCGATCGTGCGCACAGCTTGGTAGGCAGAGCGTTGAACAGGTACGCGGCCTTGGCCATCGATGCCTTGATGTCGCCGGCGAATTCGGCAAGCAGCTGCGGGCGGGACTTGAGGTCTGCCAGCTTCTTGGCGCCCTCGGCATCGTAGACAGTGCCGTCAGCGGCGGCACCCTTGATGACAAGAGCCTTGTTGTCCTTGGCGAAGTCACGGATGACCTTCGCAGCCTCGATGAAGTCGCCCTTCACGAAGGTGATGGCGGTCGGGCCGGAGAGAATCTCGTCGAGACCCTCAATGCCCGCTTCCTTGGCGGCGATGCGTGCCAGCGTGTTCTTTGCCACGGTGTAGGAAGTATCGCGGCCTAGCTTTTCACGCAGATCGGAAATCTGCGGAACGGTAAGCCCGCGGTACTCGGTCAGGTAGACGGCGTCAGCGTTACGGAATTCTTCCGTAAGCTGAGCGACTACCGCTTCCTTTTCGGGCCTCTTCATGGCGTTCCTTCCTAAGTCGGCCGTTGACTTGGAGTTCGGAACTTTCGGCCGGGCAACAAAAAAGCCCTGCGCACAGGCAGAGCAATATAATCTCGCGAAGCGACCTTCGCCGGCCCTTGACGGGCTTATATCTCTCAACCTGCGCTGGCTTGGCGAACCAAACTTCGGAAATGCACTCGCGCGCACTTCAACCAACGGTCTGTGGTTTACGGATGATTAGATTACGGATGGTCAGCGACATTGCAGAATTCGGGCGTGTCGCGGGGCATTACAGCGTGGCGGCGTACTGGGCTACGGACGCGGTGACTTCCTTCAGATAGTCGAGCGAGCGACGCCAGTGGCCGGGCACCTCGATCGAATGGTTGGCATCCGGGTATTCGTGCACGTGCGGGGTGAGCGCGTTGGCGCGGGCTTGATCGTAGAACGGGTCGGCGGTGCGGCGCAGATCAGCGGTGCCGGGCCGGAGTATCGGGAGCTGGCGGCGTGCGACTGGCCGGCCTGTTCCGCGCGGATGATCGCCCTTGCTTCGGCCACGCTCGGGGCCTCGGATTCGGCGACGATATCATCGCCGACAGCCGGCACCGGAATCACCCGGGCGGATGGATCGAAGTCGGCGTGATGCAGCACCGGGGTCAGCAGCACGAACGGCAGACCGTAGTGTGAGGCCACATGTGGGTAGGTCATCGTCGTCAGCGACTTGCCGATCAGCAACAGGCGAGGGCCGGACGGGGTGTCGGAATCACGGTTCGGCGAGCCAGCTGCGCCATCGGCCAGCACGGTAGCAGAATCATCGGCGGCAACGCCATCCCCGGAATCACCGGCTTTACCCGCGCCGGACTCGCGCGCGGCGGCCACCCAGCCGTCAATCGCCTGATTGAGGACCGGAATCACCGTGGACAGGTCGTCGGAAGCGTTGCGTACGTTCATGCGGTCGATTCGCCAGCCGGCCTCGACCAGAGCCTGGGCCGACCAGTAGAGCAGCGGACGGTCGCAGTTGTAGCCGGTGCCGGGCATCAGCAGTACGCGGCCGTACTCCTGACCGGGCTTGACGACATTCTTCTTCCAAGAGGTGATGCTGACTTCGACGGCCGGTTTCATCGCGCGCCTTCCTTCCACGGGTGTGTCCTGCGTGTCCCCTGAGTTGTTCCGAATTATTCTGGCAGTCAGTCTACTCCCGGACCCGTTCACGTTGCCTCCACAAGCTATAATCGGCCACGGTTCTGATTGGGTGCGCAGCGCCTGACGCGCGTTGGGCAGGCCGATCAGGCGAGTCGCAATTCTCGCCGGGGCCAGCCGCAGCATTATGCACGCGGTGCGCAGCCCCGCATAAACCCAAGGAAGTAGAGAGTAAATGGAGAAGTTCTTCCATTTGAAGGAAAACGGCACGACCGTCTCGACTGAGATTCTGGCCGGCCTGACCACGTTCTTCGCGATGGCTTACATCATCGTCGTCAACCCGCAGATCCTGTCGCAGACGGGTATGCCGTGGGGCGGCGTGTTCCTGGCCACCATCATCGCGGCCATCATCGGCACCCTGGTCATGGGCCTGTTCGCCAACGTGCCGTACGCCCAGGCCGCCGGCATGGGCCTCAACGCGTTCTTCACCTACACCGTGTGCTTCGGTCTCGGCTTCAGCTGGCAGCAGACCATGTGCATGGTGTTCCTGTGCGGCCTGATCAACATCCTCATCACCGTCACCAAGATCCGCAAGATGATCATCCTGGCCATCCCGGAGTCCCTGCAACACGCCATCGGCGGCGGCATCGGCCTGTTCGTGGCTACGTGGGCATGCTGAACGTCGGCTGATCAAGTTCACTCCCGGCGATCCGAAGGCCGCCGCCAAGGGCGGTGCCGTTGCGGCTACCCCGGGTCTGGCCAACTTCAACGACAAGGTGCTGTGGGTCTTCCTGATCGGCCTCGTACTGGCCATTGTGTTCACCGTGATGAAGGTTAAGGGCGGCATGCTGCTGGCCATCGCCATCACCACCGTAATCGGCATCCCGTTCGGCGTGACCACCTGGTCCAACTCGCAGTCCATCAGCGAGACCTTCTCCCAGCTGCCGCAGACCTTCGGCGCGATCTTCTCCGCCGAGGGCTTCCCGGCACTGTTCTCTGATCCGACCAAGCTGCCGCTGGTCATCGTGACCATCTTCGCCTTCTCCATGTCCGATACGTTCGACACCCTGGGCACTTTCATCGGCACCGGCCGCCGCACCGGCATCTTCTCCGCCGAGGATGAGAAGCTCTGGAGAACGGCCACGGCTTCTCCTCCAAGATGGACAAGGCCCTGTTCGCCGACTCCATCGCCACCTCCATCGGCGCCATCTGCGGCACCTCGAACACCACCACCTACGTCGAGTCTTCCGCCGGCATCGCCGCAGGCGCCGAACCGGCCTGACCTCCGTGGTTGTGGCGATCTGCTTCGCCTTGTCCGCGTTCCTGGCCCCGGTCGTCTCCGCCGTGCCGTCCGCCGCAACCGCCGGCGTGCTGGTGATCGTCGGCTGCATGATGGCCGCTTCCCTGAAGGAAGTCAAGTGGGACGACATCGCCGAAGCCATTCCGGCGTTCTTCGCCGCCGTGTTCATGGCCTTCTCCTACTCCATCTCCTACGGCATCGCCGGAGGCTTCATCATGTACTGCATCGTGAAGACCTGCAAGGGCAAGGCCAAGGAGGTTCACCCGATCATCTGGACTGTGGCCGCGCTGTTCATTCTGGACTTCGTGTGCATGGCGATTCTGTAACGCTGATTGACAACGGATTAGCCTTTAAGGATTAATCCGCCGCCATACGGCATAAAGGCCGGGCTCTCACAAGGGCCCGGCCTTTGTTGTTGCCACAGTGATCAACGCCCATGAGTACCTTCGATGATCATCCGCCATTCTTGATGCATGGGAATAGTTGTCAACCGACAACTAAACGTACATGGCGGCAGCACGAGTGCCTTATTCAACATCGAAATATGCAGCGCGAAGAAGCCGAAAAACCAAAAAGGCTTCTATACCGAATGAAACGGTATAGAAGCCTTTTGGTTTGCGATCAAGCCCTTCTCACCCGAGAGAAGCTAGAGAACGATCAGTCCTCGAATGCCGAACCGTTAAGCGGGAAGCCCTACGGGCTTCCCGTAGGTGAGGGGAGCGGCTATGCCGCGACCGATCCGTGAGAGGGATTTAGTCCTCGAACGGATCAAAGTCGCGACGGACGCGGCGACGCGGGCGCTCAGTACGCTCTTCGCGGTCGGCGCGGTAGTCGTCGTAGTTGTCGTCGGTGGCGTAGCGCGGGTTACGGTCCGAGCCACGGCCACGGCCACGGGAACCGCCACGGCGGTCATCACGATCGCCACGGTCATCGCGATCGGAAGAGCGACGGCGACGCGGACGATCATCGTCACGGGAGTCGCGAGCATCACGGTCATCGCGATCGTCGAAGTCACGGTCGGCAGAACGACGGCGACGCGGACGATCATCATCGCGATCATCGCGATCGAAGTCACGGTCATCGGAGCGACGGCGACGCGGACGGTCGTCGTAATCATCCTCGAAGTCATCGGAGCGACGGCGACGCGGACGGTCGTCACGATCGTCGAAGTCACGGTCATCGCGCTCGGAGCGACGGCCACGGCCGCCACGGCGATCGTCACGGTCACCACGGCCACGGCCGCCACGGCGGTCATCGCGATCGCCACGGCTCGGGCGGGCGTTGTTCTCCTGATCCTCGAAACCAGGAATGGCCAGGGAGATCTTGCCGCGATCATCGACACCCTGAACGATCACCTCAACGGTGTCGCCTTCCTTGAGCACGTCTTCGACAGCGTCAATACGCTCGCCGTTGGCCAGGTTGCGGATCTGGGAGATGTGCAGCAGGCCGTCGGTGCCGGGGGTGAGGTTCACGAAAGCGCCGAACGACGTGGTCTTGACGACCTTGCCGTTGTAGGTTTCGCCGGCCTCGGGCACGTGCGGGTTGGCAATCTGGTCGATGATGGCCTTGGCCTTCTCAGCAGCCTCGCCACCCTCGGAGGAGATGAAGACGGTACCGTCATCCTCGATGGCAATTTCAGCGCCGGTGTCTTCCTGAATCTGGTTGATCATCTTGCCCTTCGGCCGATGACTTCGCCGATCTTCTCAACCGGGACGGAGGTGGTGATGATGCGCGGAGCGAACTCGCTCATCTCGGCCGGGCCGTCGATGCACTCGTTGATGACCTCGAGAATCGTGGCGCGGGCTTCCTTGGCCTGCTGCAGAGCGGCGGCCAGGATGTCGGCGGGGATGCCGTCGAGCTTGGTGTCGAGCTGCAGGGCGGTGATGAACTCGGAAGTACCGGCCACCTTGAAGTCCATGTCGCCGAAGGCATCCTCGGCACCCAGAATATCGGTGAGGGTCTTGAAGATGTGCTTGCCATCAACGTCGCCGGACACGAGGCCCATGGCGATGCCGGCAACCGGAGCCTTCAGCGGCACGCCGGCAGCCAAAAGGCTCAGCGTGGAGGCGCACACGGAACCCATCGAAGTGGAACCGTTGGAACCGATGGCCTCGGAGACCTGTCGGATGGCGTAGGGGAACTCTTCGCGGCTCGGCAGCACCGGCACGAGAGCCTTCTCGGCGAGGGCGCCGTGGCCGATTTCGCGGCGCTTCGGGGAACCGACGCGGCCGGTCTCACCAGTGGAGTACGGCGGCATCTCGTAGTTGTGCATGTAACGCTTGGACTGCGGACCGGACAGCGCGTCGATCTGCTGCTCCATCTTGAGCATGTTCAGCGTGGTGACGCCCAGAATCTGGGTCTCGCCACGCTGGAACAGGGCGGAACCGTGCACGCGAGGCACAATGTCCACCTCGGCGGACAGGGTGCGGATGTCGCGCAGGCCACGGCCGTCGATGCGGTAGTCCTCGGTCAGGATGCGGCGACGCACAATCTGGCGCTGCAGTTCCTTGAAGGCGTTACCGAGTTCCTTGTCCTTCTCGGCGTCGTCCATATCGGTGAACTCGTCCGCGAGCACCTCGCGCACGTGCTCCTTGATCTCGTGGATGCGGTCCTGGCGCGGCAGCTTCTCGGCGATGGAGAGGGCCTCGTCCAGATCCTTGTGAGCGATCTCGTCGATGCGGGCGTACAGCTCGTCGGTGTACTCCGGAAAGAGCTGGAATTCCTTGGTCTCCTTGGCGGCGATCTTCTTGAGCTCGTCCTGAGCCTCGCAAATCACCTTGATGAACGGCTTGGCGGCCTCAAGACCACCGGCAACGACTTCCTCATCGGGCTTGGTCTGACCCTCGTCGTAGATGAGGTGCCAGGCGTTCTTGCCGGCACCGGCCTCGATCATGGCGATGGCAACATCACCGTTCTCGATCACGCGGCCAGCGACCACAATCTCGAACACGGCGCGCTCACGCTCGCTCCAACGCGGGAAGGCAACCCACTGGCCATCAATCAGCGCCAGACGCACACCGGAGACCGGGCCTTCGAACGGCAGACCGGAAATCATGGTGGAAGCGGAAGCGGCGTTCAGGGCGATGACATCGTAAGCGTCATCAGGGTTCACGGCGAGCACGGTCTCGACGACCTGCACTTCGTTGCGCAGGGTGTGCGGGAACAGCGGACGCAGCGGGCGGTCGATGATACGGCAGGCGAGGATGGCCTCGGAGCTCGGGCGGCCTTCACGACGGAAGAACGAGCCCGGGATCTTGCCGGCAGCGTACATCTTCTCTTCAACATCGACGGTCAGCGGGAAGAAGTCGTAGTTCTCCTTCGGGCTGGAACCGGCGGTGGTGGTGGACAGAATCATGGAATCGTCGTCGAGGTAGGCGGCCACAGCGCCATCGGCCTGCTGGGCGAGGCGGCCGGTCTCGAAGCGCAGCGTGCGCTTGCCAAACGATCCATTGTCGATTACGGCCTCAACGGCTTGATTTCGGGACCCTCCATAGGGTTCCTCCTTCTTTAATTTTCTATTTATTCCTACATACTGTGTTGCGGTTTGGCGACTCGCTTGAACCGCAACTGTCCTCTTCAGCGGACGTCACATACCTTGTTTCGACTGGCCCCTTGGCCGTCGTTCCTCGTGTCAACCCCTTCATTCGGGTTCTCCTGTCGGCCTCACCTGCTGGCTATCCTCTAACCCTCTTGCCGTTGTTGCCGTTGGCTGGCGATATGTAAAACGCGAGCACCATCCTAGGTACTCGGGCGGAAGTCTTCAATTATCGACGCAGACCCAGACGCTCGATGAGGGAACGGTAACGGTTGATGTCAACGCGCTTGAGGTAGTCAAGCAGGCGACGACGGTCACCGATCATCAGCTGCATACCACGACGGGAGTGGTGGTCGTGCTTGTGCTCCTTGAGGTGCTCGGTCAGGTCGGCGATACGCTTGGACAGCAGAGCCACCTGGACCTCCGGAGAGCCGGTGTCACCTTCATGGGTCGCGTACTTAGCGATGATTTCCTGCTTTTCTTCAGCCGTCAGTGCCACGGCATCCTCCTTATATTGCTGCGCGGTGCTACCGGCCCGATGCCGGCGCGCTCTCTATCCGCGGGCGAAATACGCAAGGTCAATTATACAGGAGCACCAGACACCACGAATCAGACCAACGTCAGCAGGCCGCCAAACATCACAACAAGCAAAGCAATCGTCTCAATCACAAAAAATAAGATAAACGACGCCCAACTGCGCGTCAGCACATTCAACGGCGACTCTTTTTTAATCGTCACCAACAATCCCACCCACAGCACCGCGAAAACGGCAACGCCAATACCAACTGGAATAATGCCAAGATTCGCCGCATTCGCCAATGCCGACGACTCTCCGTACACCACATATGTCGCATACCAAAAATCAATTTTCAGAATGCACAGGCCGGCAATGAGTTGCTCCGCCGCCAAGCCAATCACAAAAACCGCGCCCCACAAGCGCCGATGGGCGTCAACAACCAGCAGACCAAGGCCGGAAACGGCAATCAGCGTCACCGTCCAGGCAACAAACGCGGCGCCGCGCGGCTCAAGCGCGCTCAAATTATCAAGCAGCCACTGCGTATCGTTCACCGCAATCGCACGCCCCCACCAATACGGCACCACAATGGCCGCAATCACCAGCAGCGCATAAGCCAGCCACAATGCAGGATGCGAGCGCTTACGCTCAATATCGGCCAGCGACAGCGTCGATTCGGGAATGGACGCCACCGGATGCTTGGAAACATCGTTATGTTTGGAAACATCGTTGGGCATGGGCGAAACACCATCGGACCGCGTATCGATTTCAGCCTGCACCTCACCGCTCGCCTGCTGGTCGACCGGCTGTTTCTCCACGCTGGAATTCACCGCCATCTACGTTTACCTCGCGTTCGTTGTTCGACGCCACACCTGTCTGCACAATGCGTCGTCTCATGCCGCGACGCCCATGCTAGGACGGTATTGTATCGTGAGTGCGCCATACGATAATGACATGGCGCCGGACATAACGCCGCAATACCTGATTTTCGCTAATCGCAACCATGCTTCGGCGGACGACATAAGCCATACATATGTTCATAAGGGCGAACCATATCCGAATTACTCACTCCGCTAACATCACCACATAACGGCAACATAGATACACAGCCATACTTGATATCAGGAGAACGCCGTCGATTCGAAATGAAAACTGCCAGCCGCCCACACACCAGCTCCTTTGTTTCCAAAATCGCACATTCTACGCCGATGTCATGCTCCACCATGTCTCACGCCGCGGTCTCAACATAACAGGATGGGTTGTACGAATCCACGTTGCCGAGCATTCGCACAACCCACCATTGCGACACATCACTGATTCCGCACATTCAATCGCTGCAACCAACAGGCTGCGGCGATATTTCAGCGCGAAGAGCGGCGTATCCGAATGACACTGATGCCAGCCAGCATCAGGGCAATTGCAGACAGCACCATCGGTGTTACGGACGAACCAGTTGATGACAGTTCAGATGAATTATCATCAGCAGTAGAAGACTGTTGCTGGCCGCCATCACCGGTCTGATCGCCGTTACCCGACTGGTTACCGTCACCGGTCTGATCACCACCACCAGGATTTCCGCCATCACCAGACTGACGGTCAACCGCCAATTGCGCGAGCTGCAAACTCAGTGCACGCTGCGGGGCATCCACCTCATTTTGCGTGGAAGGATCGGATGCCAACGCCTGCTTTGCCTTATCAAGTAGCGTGAGCATCTTATCCCACTCATCCATAGGATATTCCGCAGACTGCAGAGAGTCAGCCTGATCAATGGCCGAACGCAGCTTAGACGTATCCACAGCTTTGCCGTCAGAAGTCAACACGTCGCTCAAGTCATAGTAATCAAAATCGACATAACCACCCGTATTCTCCTTGGCGTAATTGAACAAGCGATTCGATACCCCTTAAAGTGCGACAAGCTCCAATCGTAAGTCAGCGGCCCCTGCTCGTCGCCAAGCTTGGACCATTGCTTACCGTCCAGACTGTACCAATACTGAATCGTCAACTTACCACTCGCATTATCCAGTGTGTTGTCCGACTTGATCCACACATTGGTCGCATCATCTGGCAATGTCACTGTGCCGCCCGATACAAAGGCCTCTTCAGCGTCACGATCAATCGTATCGTCAACGATATTACCGTCCGCGTCCTTCACGCCATTGTCGTAGACACGCTTGACCACGCCCAACGTTCGCTGTCCATTTTCTTGACGCACAGCGGCATAGGCAAAACTACGGGTATATGTAGCGAGGCCTGCGGTGTCTCCATCCTTCATATGACTGACATCCATGTGGGTTTCCACAGACATGGATCCGCCAAAGGTACGCTGCGACAAAACGTTACGGGCGGTTTCAAAATATGTCAGGTCGCCATAAGTGCCTTTCATATATTTGGCCGTGGCGGAAACCTTGTGCCCATTGGTCAAACGCAACCAGCCTTCACGATCAGTGAGAGACCAATATCGGTTATCTGGATTATGTCCCCATTCCCATACCAAATCAAGATTCGAACCATTGGGTTGGTATTCTTCGGCGACCGGATATTCCTTCTCATCAGCAAGACCGATCAGGGAAATATCGTCGATGACGTAATCCATGCACGTGCCTTCCGCACCCCACGCGGTTTCGACAATGAGTTTGGAACCTTCCACATTAGCGTCGGATGGGATGGAGAACTCACCTGTGATAGTAGTCGTCTCCCCACGTTTCACTGTTCCTGTGGCCACACGATTAATTGTGCCGTCTGCATATTGAATCGCCACATAAAACAGGTGGGAAGTCACAGCCGATGAATCGACGCCGTCCATCTCATGGTCGTATCGAATCGTTGCACTGGCACGATATGTCACGCCCTGCTGCAATTTTCCATCCATAGATTGACCCGGGCCAGCGCCATTGTATTCGCCACGATTCGTCACAGCAAGACTCGTGGTTCCAGAAAGAGAACCATCCGTAATCGCGGTAAGCGTACCATTCCACTGAGGGGTCCACGATTCAGTCCCGTTTTCGAAATCGCCATTGTCCACCAGCTCGATTCCAATCAGAGAATCGTCAACCTGAGGAGGCTCCTCCAGAGTCCACCAATCCTGATCCTGATAAGACTGATGAGGCGCGTCATTATCAAAATCGTCCGAATTGACCAGGGAACGCTGGCGAACCAGATTCTCCAAATCAGCAGGCAAATCAATCAGTTTGTCGTAGGTGTCCGACGCGCTTACCTGATTATTGTCCCCAAACACAGGCCATCCGTCATCACCCCACGTTGCAGGAATCAAACCGGGAATACGTCCGGTCGGATATGTGTCTCGGAAGAAGAATCCATGCCAAGACGTCGTGCCATCACCGTTGTCGACTTCAACAAGGCTACCTTGTGCGAAAGCACCTAGATAATACTTTTTGGCTTCGTATTTGGAGCCATCAAGCAAATCAGTGGTGCGCAGCAGCATCACCGTACGACCGTCTTTGCCCCAGTAAATCGTTGGAGTATAGAAATAATCACCGATTTTGAAAGTCTGAGATCCTTCAAATCCGGTAGGAGTCTCACCAAGATCATCAGTGAACTGTTCGGCAGAGATGATATTCTCATGGCTCTCCACCACCGTGGTTAAATCATCGGACAGCTATATTGGTTGACGCCGGAGATAATCCAAGGACTCCCTTGCTCATCAAAATACAATGACGGATCATGGAATCCCCGATTAAGGGCAATCTTCGTCCAAGGACCATTCTCAATATCATCGGTGTAGTAGATATAAGCGCCATTAAGGTTGTTCGTATTGAATAACACGTAGAAGCGGCCATTGTGATAGCGCAGCGACGGAGCCCACTCGCCTTCGCCATACGAGCTAGCTCCATTGCGCAAGGATGAAGCATCGCTCATAGAAATGCGATCATACACGTACGTGACTATCCACCAATTGACCAGATCATAGGATTTCATAATTGGAGATCCGGGACTGAGCTCCATAGTGGTACTCACCATGTAATACACATCACGACCGTCTTTGTTATTCGGATCGTCCTTCGACACACGAATAACACTGATATCCGGAACATCCGTGTTCAACATGGGAATGGAATACGTGCCATCACCGCTATCAGTCGTGGTGTAACTGCCATCCGATGGCGTTGAAGATGGCGTTGAATCATCCGCAAAGACCGGCATTGGCGCCAAAATCAACCCACAAGTCGACAACACCGCGATAGCACTAGCCGAAATTTTTTGTCGTAAATAATTCATAAGTCTTTTAACCTTTCATGATAAGCACTCAACATCGAGTGCGTATTCCAATAGCATGCCCGCACAAATCAGCAATGAATGACGATAAGACATTCCCGCATATGGATAAGTGATGGACATTACCACTGCCAAAACTTACGCTTGAACAAGTACCAGTTCTAGGTTTCATGTGCGGTCATCCCGAGGCTGCCGCTACGGGATGACCGCATTACCAAGAGGTAACTAGCGCATCTCGCGACGCACTCGCGCTACGATCACACCAGTGAGAGCCAAGCAAGCGACAATCACAGCACCAGGCAAGACAGAGGAACCGGTTTGTGCCAAATCCACGCCATCCGTGTCATCAACGGCATCGGAAGCATTGTCATCAGTGGAATCATCAGCCAGCTTCAGACCGGCACGTGCACTATTCAATGCAGCAAGCGCATCTTGAACCTGCTGTTCAGTAGCGGATTCATCCTGCAATACCGCCTGAGCCTTCTGCAATGCGTCAGCAAACACCTTCCAGCTCTCTTCCGTGTAATCGGAAGCGTTCAGGCCGGAATTCTCATTCACTGCGCTCTGCAAATCAGACTTGTCCACCGGAGTCGAAGGAGTTTCATCCTGCGACTCCGTGAAAGTGTACGTAGTGATGTCGTACAGCTCATCCTGAGCATTCGCACCACCATCGGATTTGAAGGAGAACACCACATGATGCACCCCTGTCACACCCTCAAGGGTGGTCGTGTAATCGGCGCACTCGGATCCATCACCGGCAGGAATCGAAATAGAAGCCACAGGTTCGGAATCCGGATCATCAAGACGAATCTCAAGGATGCCTCCGGCTTTGCCAGCTGCAGTCACAGTCAGCGAAGAGGCGCCGTTATTCCCGAAATCGACATTCGCCAAAGACGTCCACTCACCATTATTAATATTGCTGAGCTTCTGACCTTCGGAATTGTCTGTAGTCATATCGACCACGCGCACACCAGAAGTCAGGTCATATGCGTTCTGAATGCCGGAATCCCATGCAATGGTGGAAGCTGGAATGCCTCCATCTTGATACGCGTCCAGATTCTTCACCGAAGAGAGACCCTCATATGTCATTGCAATATCGGCAATGGAACCATCCTCGTTAACCGTAATCGGATCGAGATGAGTATTTCGGTAGCCATGCGCCGCGTCAAGATTACCGCCGTTCATCAATTCCTTTGCCACCGTTTGCGCATGGTAGGTCATATACCACTGGTCGCCAAGTTGAACCATCGCGTGATGATTGTTGCCGCCAACACCGAAATACGTGCTCGGATTCTTCAGAATCTCACCCTGATAAGTGAACGGCCCCATCGGGTTGTCTGAAGTCATATACGCGATATTGCCGTAACCAACCGTGTTACCATCAATTACGTTGTCATGGCTGAAATTAGTGCAATACGAGTAGTAATAAGTACCACCTATCTTGGCAATCCCGGAGTCCTCAAACATGGCAGGTGCGTCTATGGCCTGAGCCTCACCTTCGGTATGCAGCATGTCATCGGACAGTTTAATAACGCGAGCCGTGTTCGGATGTTCTTCCTCGCCTGTCGGAACACCACCTCCGTAATACAGGTAGCCCTGCCCGTCATCATCCACGAACACCGCGGGATCAAACAGCCAGACCACACCAGCGGATTCAGGAGTACCGCCCTTAATCAACAGCTCACCGGTTTCGTCCTTCCACGGACCAACAGGAGAATCCGAGGTCAGCACACCGATACCGCTGCCGCCATTGGCGAAATACAGGAAGAACTTCTCTTTACCGTTGATGGTCTTATGAGCGACGGCAGGAGCCCAGGAATTGCTGGCCCAGGTGGCCACCCCCTGTTCTCCAGCCACACGAATGTAACCCTCATTACGCCAATTGACCATGTCATCACTGGACAGAACATTGATGGTCTTTACTTGAGCGAACGAATTGTCCTTGATCTGCCCAGTACTGTCATATTCATAGTCATAATTCAACGAGCCATCAGCATTCACAGAAGTGCCATCACCCGTAGTGTAGATATATACGCGTCCGTTGTATTCCATAGCCCACGGATCGGCGCCATACCAATAATCGATAATCGGGTTTGAATAGTCGCCGAAAGCCTTGGCTGCCGTTGCCGTACCCGTAGTCGGCGGCACGAATGAGGAACCAGAATCCGAACCGGTTACGGAAATGTCGTCGACAATGAAGTCGGCATTGCTCGTGCCATACTTGTTTTCAATCACCAGCGAGGGACTGGTGAAATCACCACTACCACCTAACGTTCCAGTACCTGAAATTTGTGTCCACTCACCCGCTTTCGCCGTTCCGGTCGCAATCTGGTCACATCCGGAACCATTACCCGAACAAACAGTGATATTGAATTCACCGTCTTCCGTGGCCTTGACCCACATACTTCCGGTATATGTCTGTCCTTTTTCCACCTTGCCATCAAGAGACTGGATTGCACCAGCATCAGAGGATGTACGATCAGTAACGCTCAAGGCGCCACTGCCACCATGCACATCATCCGCAGTGACGGCAATGGACGATGCGGAGCTATTCCACACCGTTCCAGACTTCCAACCATTAAGATCGTCTTCGAATCCGCCGTTGACGACCAATTCGACGGGTTCATCGGCCGACGCCGCAGTCACTCCGATAGTCGCTGGAAATACAGCCCCCATGCAACACAGCACGGATGCAGCCGCAGCAGCAACCACACGACCGGTTTTCCTTGTTTGCAATATGTGAATGTTATAAACCATTCAGTTCCCTTTCCTGAATGATGGAGGGCGACTCCCCCCCCCCCATCATTTTTTCTTCGCCGCACAATCGAATCCCACGTTGGTTACGACCACATCGCGGCTCATTGCAAAGCCATGCCAGAGGAACGTCCCTCAAGGGCAGCCATGCAACAGCCATTGTATAAGTGAGCGCATTTCACTCGCGATCGTCCTTGATAACAAATTGATAACGATATGCACAATGAAAATAAGTTCACATAAACGCAACGCAACACATCAAATATGACAGTTTCATATGCCAATTACACACTTTGCATAACATATTTCAACAAAGAATGGAGACGTACAAGCGAACTCATCTGATGCCACCACTCATCGCCTATAAAGCTGGCGTGTCGCGCCACAATAACATCACAGCCGATAAAACGACACCCCGAAGTTGAGACTCATTCAACAATGCGGCCAGCTTAGACACACAACCAACGCTTCGCTTCATAGCACCGAACATTGATTCCAGCACAGTCACGACCATCTTCTTTGAAGGCAATCGTGTTTACGCCCCGGGTTCTAAATAGAAGTGCAACACCTTGTCTAGGGTTGGAAGTGTTCGAAGTTTCTAACTTAAGAAGGTGTTGCACTCATGGGTCAACAGTATTCGCACCTGTCGTCCGAGGAGAGGATCCTGATCGAGAAGCTGCATTGCGAACAGCATCTGAGCGTCCGGAAGATCGCGGAGGAAATCGGTCGGGACAAGTCCACGGTGTCACGCGAGCTGAGGCGCGGCCTGTGGTTCGCGTCCAACGAGAACGGGTCGTACCGTCCTACCGGCCGAAACGGCTGAAGACCGGGCCGTGGACCTTGGGTCCGTTCTATTCGGCGCTGGCCGCGCAGAGGAAGGCGGACCTGCGCCGGCGCGGATCCCGCAAGCCGCGTCGCATGGACTCGGACCGGCTTCGCGCCTGGTGCTGGACTCGCTGCGCAGGGGTGGAGCCCGGAACTGATCGAGGGACGGTTGAAGGCCCAGTACGCCGGCGACCCGTCGATGCGGATCAGCCACGAGTGCTCTGCCAGTGGATCTACGCCAAGCCGCAGCGGGCGCTGGACCTGCGCCAGTATCTGGCGCGCGGCAGGAAACGCCGGACGAGGAAAAAGGGCAGGAAGGCGAAAGGGCCGCGCATCCCGATGCGCGTGCCATCGCGGACCGGCCCGAGGCGGTCGGATCCAGGAAGGGGTTCGGCCATTTCGAGTCGGACACGGTGGTCGGCGCCGCGCCGTCGAGGCGCTGCATGAACACGCAGGTGGAGCGCAGGAGCCGCAGGCTGTTCGCCCGGCTCGTCGACGACAAGAGCGCGTCCGCCACGGCCAGGGCCGAGTACGAGATATTCAAGGGCATGCCGCCGGCCGCGCGCGTCGACCGCACGTGGGACAACGGCACGGAGGCGAGCCTGCACATGCTGGTGGACGAGGCGCTGGGCATGCTCACGTACTTCGCCGACCCGTACAGTTCCTGGCAGCGTGGCAGCAACGAGAACAGGAACGGCAGGATCCGCCGCTATCTGCCAAAGGAACCGGGTTCGAGGACTTGGCCCAGGAGGACCTCGACGCGATCGTCGGGGAGATCAACGACACCCCCATGAAGCTCCTCGCTACAAAACGCCCAACGAGGTATGGGACGAGGAGATCGCCAAGCTACAATCGAAGGCAGCCAGCCCGAACACAAGCGTTGCGCTTACAAATTGAATCCGGCCCGCCGAGGCATTCGCCGACGAACTGCTAGAATTGCAGGACCAACAGGGGGTGTTGCACCTCTAAATAGACATCGGGCACACGGTTTGCGCGGTGGTGAGCAGTGAGCGGTGAGTATTGAGCGACGTACGGCGACTCACGTGCGCTCACACAGTGGTGAGTAATCCGCCAAACAACACCACGAGCAGGGCGATGGTTTCAATCACGAAGTACAGAATGAAACTCGCCCAGCTTTTGGTCAGTACGTTCAGCGGCGAGGTCTTCCGGATAATCACCAGCAGACCAACAAACACCAGGCGTATACGGCGATGCCGATCGCCGCCCCCATAATGCCCAGATTCGCGGCATTTGCCAGACCGGCCTGCTTGCCGTAGACCACGTACGTGGAATACCAGAAGTTGAGATTGAGCATGCTGAGTCCCGCGATGAACTGCTCACAGGCCAGCCCGAGCACAAACACGATCAGCCATGGCCAGGACGGCGAGACGACCACCGCCATCGCCAATCCGACGTACGTGATCACCACGGCCACCCAACCGACCAGTGCGATACCTTGCGGAGACACTCCCCCGAGCACGGCCACAATGGAGTCAGTATTATTCACCGCCAGCGAGCGACCGAACCAGTATGGCGCGATGATGGCGCACAGTACGGCAAGAATAATCAACGCCCAACGCAACGGATGGGAGCGACGGCGCTCGATATCAGCCAAAGACAAATCGGTCTCGGGTATGGAAGCCTCGGGGTGCCTGGAAACCTCGACGGTCTCTACTTTGCCGCCTACGATTTCCGTCGCCTCGTTAGGTTCTTGCTCGTTGGATTCCTGCTCCATGCACCGCCTCGCCGATTACCTGCTTATTGCCATGTATTGCCATGCCGATTATTGCGATGCCTATCTTAGCGTGCGTGTTGGGCAAGTACCTGATGTTCCCTGTGGTTTCGCGCACTGATTGGATACAGACAGGCTACTGCTGTTGCCCGTCTGTATCCGGCGACTTGTCCGCCGCTGTATCCGTCTGTTCCTCAGGCAACGTATTGGCAGCCTGTTCCTTACGCCGCCTGCCGTGCAGCAGGGCCTCGAGCATGTCGACCTGACGCTCCAGTTCGTCGATACGACGTACCTGCTGCGAAATCAGCAAGTCGCGTAGGTCATTGTTCTGCTCTTTGCGGGAGACGGGGAAGATGATGGCGCGACGTTCGGGCGATACGTGGAAATCGGATTCGCTGCCGGTACCAGCCGGAAGTGACGATTCCGCCGAGTCGCGCCAAGCTCTCGCTGCTCGCGCACTCTCCGGAATGTTTGGTGCGCCCGCGGCTCCCGAGCGGAAAAGCTCCGAATCTGAAGCCCCCCCCCCAGCTTATTTTCCACGCCGGCTTTGGCATTGCCGGAGTTCAGGATTTCGTCTTGCGATTCACGCCAGCGGGCAAGGCAACGTTCGATGCGCTTGTACCCGATTAGAGCCGGATCCAATCCGGCTTCACGGAACATGCGCACGGGTGAGGCACCTTCGTTGTAGTGGACTACACAGTAACGCTTGAAATCATCGGTATAGGTGATGCGCTTCGCCGTGCTTCCGCCACTGCCGACAACGACTTCAGATACTTGATCTCCTCGGGGCTAAAAGTCCCTCCACCACTGGTCATCCTCATCCTTACACTCGTTGGAAGGCTCATTGCACACCCCCCTTGATTATGGGGTGAATGCCATAGTTCGGGATAGTAATACTTATAATTCGGACATGCCTAACCCCTAGTAGGGTCGTTTTTATCCCCGTTTAAGTGGAGCCTGAGTAGTGGCTGGACGGCAACTGAACGATAATCGGCCCACGAATGGGGTATACAGGCCCATCCTTCACCTCCCTACGATTGTGTTCGCTTGGCGATTGTTACCGAGCCTGCGTGAAACGTTTGTTGTGGTGAAACACAAGTTATTTTCGATGCCCGGCCCCATTACATTCAAATCAAAATGCCATACATTGCCCATAAGATTCGGAGATGGTCCACAAGTCATCCGTCTGAGATGCCGCCAATATGACAAATGGCCGATCTGAATAATCAGATCGGCCATTGTTATAGCTGCTCAGTTATAAGCAGCAGTCAAGCTCACGCGTTGAGAGCGCGCTTGGTGGAACGGGACTTGACGAACACGGTCACCGCGGCACCCGCGATCAGCAGACCGATCACGGAGAACAGCATGGTTCCGGCGGCACCGGTGAGCGGCAGCTGGGTGATGTTCTTGACGTTGGTGACCTGGAAGGTGCCCTTGTTGTCCTTGGACAGGTTCCAGGCATCCTTACCAGCGAAGGTGGCAGCAGCATCTGCGGTTGCACCGGTAGTGATCGTGAACTTGCCAACGAAGGTGCCGTTGTAGCCAGTCGGGACCTTCGTCTCAATCACGGTGTAGGTGGTGTTGAGCTTAAGACCGTTCAGAGTGTACTTACCCTCAGCGTTGGATTGCAGTGTGTCCGTGGCGCCTTCAGGGTAAGTGCCATCAGCATTGGCGGTCGGCAGAGAATACGCACCGTTAGAGCCATTGAACTTAAGCGGAGTCTTCGCTTTGAGCTCGTCAGCGGAAAGACCGCTAACATCGCCTTCGTACACTTGGAACTCAGCACCAGTCAGAGCAGCAGCGTTCTTGTCGACTTTCTGCCAAGTCACGGCACCAGCTTGGTGGTTTCTTCCTTGCTGCTCTTCAGGTCGACAACGCCGGCAGCGGCGAGAACGCCAGTGGCGTTGTTCACGGACGGCGCGGCGCCCGTGATAGCAGTGCCAGCGAGAATCGGAGCATTGCCATTCCACACGAGCTTGTGAGTGTCATTATCTTCGACGACCAGCTTTCCACTCTGGTCGACAATCAAGTACAGACCACCCTCAGCGAAGGTGAAGGTCTGGGTCTTGCCACCGTTAGAAGCCGTCGGGGTAATGTCCGTGACAGCCAGATCCTTAAGCGCGTTCACAAAAGCGGTGGTCTGCGCGGCGGTCAGGGTAGTGTTGCCCAGCCAGGCCCACTCGTTCAGGGAATCACCCTTGGTCTGGTCGTTGTAACCAGCAGCAGCGAAAGCAGCATCCACTGCCTCACCGGAGACCAAACCCTCCAGCTCAACGCCAGTGTTGCCATCAGACACATACTTGGCGAGCTCAACGTACTTGAACATGCGCAGGTTAGCCTGCAGGTCAGCGGTGTCAACCGGCTTGGTGTAGAACTGGTTTGCATCCGTGGCGTTGACTGTGATAGTCGTGCTGGAGATGTTGGCCTCAGCCGCGTTGGCGGTGGTGGCGCCGAAGGCCATGCCACCGAGCAGGGTGGCCGCAGCAGCGGCACCCGCGAAAAGCTTCCTCAACTTCATGAGAAACCCTCTCTTCCTTATTGTGATTGTTTTCTTGCAATCGCGGAGGCTGCAACCCCACAGCGGGGCCTCCGCGATCCGCAAATCCTTATTGTTTTTTTCGGGGAGGGAAGCCTTCATTGACTCCCCTCAGTCCGCCTTCGGCGGCCAGCTCCCCTCAGCGAGAGGAGCCAAAACCACCTCAAGTTTCTTGAAATCAGACCAGCTGACGCTTACGCCAGACCGTGTAGCCCGCAGCAGCCAGCAGGGCCAGCAGGCCCAGGCCACCGCCGAACACCATCCAGTCACGACCAGTCGTGCCACCGGTCAGCGGCAGACTGGAGATAGCCACATACTTGTTCGTGAACTGTGCCGACTCCGTATTCGTTCGGTCGGAATCGTTCTCGCCGTACTCGTAAGAGACAACGGCATCCGTCCTGGAGACCGTGACCTTGACGGTCACCTTATCGTTGTCATACTTCCAACCGGCAGCAGGCTTTTCGGTGTCCTCCGAAGCCTCGAACGTGTAGACCAAATTGTCAGCACCGGTCGGAACCCTGAACTTCAGGTCCCCATTGCCGAAGCCAACCGTCGCGCTCGCGCCGCTAGCAGTCAATTCGTCCTTGGACACAGTCGTAGTCAGTCCATTGTTGGCCAAGCCGGTAACGTCAGCGCACTTACCAGCATTCGCATCCGTGCTATCCACGCACTTCAGGTTGAAGCCGAAGTCCGAATTAGCAGCATGTCCCTGCACAACCTTCGTCACCTTGACATCCGAAGCGGGCAAGGTCACGTAAGAAGGCGTGTTGGTTACCGTGAAGGCACCGGATTGTGCGGTCAAACCTTGTAGCTTGAGGTCAGTCTTATCAACCTTGGAGTCATAGCCTTCAACCTTGACCTCGGAAACCGAGTATGTGTGCCCCTCAGGGCCGGCAGGCACCGTGAACTCGTGAGTCCAGTTGCCGGCGGCATTCAGAGTTGCTGAACCGTTGGCATAATCCTCGCCGTCCTGCTTGAGCTGGACCTGCACGGAATCATTCGCGTGATTCTCGTTGTCGTCGGACCAAGTCTTCGTCACCGTAATCTTGGAGACCGGAAGGGTGATGGTCGGCTTCTGCGGGTAGGCGGCGGTCTGCGGATCGCTCGTCGTCGTGCCGCCCTGCGAGGAGGTCACCACGGTCTTGTAGTCGACAGTGGCGCTGGAGTTGTCGTTCGTGTAGAAGTTGTTGTCGCCGGAGGATTGGCATCGTCCTTGTGGTTCTTAACAGCCTCGTCGAACGCAGCCTGCGTCGGCTTGACATTGAAGCTCACCGTGTAGGTGACGCCGTCCTCAAGCGTGTCGTCGTTGGACGTGACCGGCCAAGACACGGTGCCATCAGCCGCAATCGTCGCCTCCGGGGCGTCAGCCCACGCCGTGGTCTGGCCTTTCCGGGTCTTCGTGTACGTGAAGCCCGCGGGCTCTCCATTCTCGGAGGCGCTGTCGGAGCTCACGACCCAGCTGGACAGCCTGTCGTGAATCGTCACGTCGCATACTCAGCCGTCTTGGTGATCTCCTGATAAATGGACTCGAAGATGTTGTTCAGCTGGCCGGCATCCGTGGCGGCCTTGTAGTAGCTGCTGGTCTCGGCGCGGTCACCGAGGTTGGCGTTCCAAGACTTTCCCCACAAATGCTCACTGCTCGTTGCAGTGGCATCCGGGTAGTTGCTGGAGATGCCGTGCATGTACTTGTTCAGGTTGCTCGAGGTGTCGCCGGGGTTGGCACCGCTGACGACGCCGATCGAGTAGATGGTCGTCCCGGCGTCCTTCAGGCTCTTCGCCTTGTTCACCGCGGTGGCGGCGACGGTGGGGTCAAACCCGCTGCCGTGGTTCGGCTCGCCGTCGGTGAAGAAGATGACGACCTTCTTCGCGTTGGCGCGAGGCTGATACGTTAGCGCCGCCTGGGCGCGGTTGAAGGCGTAGTCGGCGGAGGTCGCGCCGGACGCGCTCAGGCCGTTAACCGTGCTCGTCAGTCCGGAGACGTCGTACGTCAGGTTGCTGACGATCTGCGTGTAGTTGTAGGAGGACCAGCCTTCGCGGTAAAAGTCATTGCCGACGCTGGTCTTCTCGGTGCCGGCGAACTTCACCAGGGCGATGCGGTTCCGCTGGCTCTGGTCGGTAATCTTCGCGTTCTCCGCAGCCGTCGCATTGATGAATTTATTGACCGCGGTCTTGAGCGAGTCAATCTTCGTAGGCTGGTTCCAACCGCTAGCGATCTTTTCGGCCATCGAACCGGACACATCCAACACCAGCACGATGTCGAGTGGCTGGTTCGTCACGATCTCGCCCGTACCCGCGCTCTTCGCACCGGTGACGTTCAACGCCACCGTGTACGTGCCGTCTTCATTGGCGGTAACGGTCTTCTCGCGGGCCGGAGCAGACAACGTCGGATCATCCGGCACGCCGTTTGTTCCCTCGGTGGAAAGAGGAGCAGGCGCGCTGGCGGCCGCCTTCTCATCGGTGGTCTGCGATTGTGTCGTGGAGGCATTCCCATCGTCCGCCATGGCGGTCGCGCTCACACCGGCGACGCCGCCAAGCATCGCTACGGCGGCCACGACGGCCACTAGCCGTTTGCCACTCCTGCCCGCCGCGGCCCCTACCGCTGCGAACCATTCTGCAATTCTCTTCATAACCTTGCCTGTCTCTTACGATCACGTACGCCAAAACCCGGCGTTACGCTTATAAGGCGTTACGGTATTAAGCAAAAAGCACGAATGCGTACACCCGGTAGAGGGAATTTTTTACCCGACACTGAAAAGAACCTTGGAATTTTTGAAAAGTGGCACCCTCGTCATCCACCCTGCGATAACGCACTTTTCTTCTCGACGGGGCGTGCCGGTCCCACCATCTGGGAACTGAGGCGGATTTGCCGCCGCTGCGCGGGGGCCGGAGTTACTGACGACCGTCAGTATGCCACTGCTCCGCATGTGTGCAGTATCACATACCGCTACGCATACACGGAGACATACTACATGCAATTTCCGTGAACGCAAACATACGACTCACCAAGGCCGTGTTCTGTTGCGGGCGGTGGTGTTACGGGCAATGTTGTGGGTAGTACCCTAGCCACAAACCTATATAGTGGAGCGGATGACGGGAATCGAACCCGCGTAATCAGTTTGGAAGACTGAGGCTCTACCATTGAGCTACATCCGCGTTAAGCGTCGCTTTTGGCGACTTGAGTTATTATACATATTTCTTCGGGGATGGCAAACGCGTGTGGCTGCAGCAGGACCAGCAAATCTAGTTGATGGATTGCGGCTTTGCCGAGGACTCCCCTCAGTCGCCTACGGCGACAGCTCCCCTCAAAGAGGGGAGCTGGAAACCGTCGAAATCACAAATGGATGAGCTGGGACTCGTATGGTTGGAGGTCGGCGCCCATCGCATTCAGAATCACGAACCAGCAGTTTTCGGGCAGCGAGTCGAGCTTGTCGATCTGGTTCTTGAGCAGGCGCACGTCGCGCTGGTGAGCGCGCCCCACAGGTTAACCATGATGGAGACGTTGTACAGCATGTAGCACTCGGGGGCCTCGGGCGCTATTCCACAGAAATCGTCACCACCGCGGAGGCAATCGAACCATCGTGGCTCAGGGAAATATGGATATGCGGCATCGACCCCGCACCGATAGTCGAGCGCTGCGCCGAACGCGCATTCCGCCGCTCCTGCATCACTGCATAAGGCCCGTTATCGGAAGCAGAGGAATAAGCAGAGGAATAGCGAGCGCCGGCAGCCGAATTCGCGTAATCAGTTTGGAAGACTGACGCCGCCCCCTTACCCAGAGACACATGCGGCACACCACGGGAATCGTCCAAGATCTCGATTTCAGGCCACGGGAAATTATCAAGCGTGAACGGATAGGGGCATCGCCAAGATAATCGCACCAGGCTTTGAGGAACGCCTCCTTGCCCGCCCATTTGGCGGCCAGATGGACGGCCTCCCCGTCATTCTTCTGGCGCGCGCGGTCGGATGCCTGCCGCACCTCACGCACGGAGAACAGCGCACGCATGCGAGACCCCGGCTCCGCCAACTGTTCGGCGAATGCGGCCACATCCACCACGTCATGCCCCAAACCACAAGTATTCATGCTTCCTATTGTGTACCGCTTCGCGCGTAATCTCTACACCTCATCAGAATTGGGGCCTGATTTCCATTTCAGGGGGAAAAGATTCACTATGCTGGATGACCTCGCGCAATACCGCAAACATCTTGGGCTGGCTGCCTAGCCGTCCAAAAAAACATCCGCGCCCCGCCCCGAAGGTCTATCTCCGTTTCGAGGGGCGGATTTTGACCGTTCCGGAGGTCTACTTCCGTTTCAAGGGGCTGGTCATCCTCCATACCACGAGTATCCGCAGCATAACGCCAACGCCATTCCGCCGTTTTTACGCCTTGTCTACTTGGGTAACAGCCCCTTGAAACGGAAGTAGACCTCCGGCGAATGCCAAATCAGCCCTTGAAACGCAGAAAGCCCACTCCGAGGGAGGGGCTTTCGTATGTTCTGCATATTTCTCTCACTGAGTTTGTGCCAGCGAGAAAGCTCCAGGGGAAACTCCCCTCACCCGCTTCGCGGGAGCTCCCCTCAAAGAGGGGAGCCGAGATCCGGTGCGCTACTGGCTCCCATCAACCGAGGGGAGCCAGAGAATATCAGGCCTCGTAGTAGCCGTCGGCACCGAGGCGGGCGTCCGGGTTGAGGAGCATCGCCTTTTCGACCTCGTGGTGGTCGTAGCCACGGTGATCCTCGCGGAAGCGACGGTTGTCGATCGGCTCGTAGAGCGCGGCGCGACCCATCATGCCTTCCTCAAGGTGACGCTGGCCGGCAGCCAGGCGGGCGTGGCACGCTCACGCCAAGCTTCCAGTGCGGCCTCACCATCGGCCTTGGCCACGGCCGCCTCGAAGGCACCCGGATGGACCAGAGCCACGAAGCCGGAAACATGTCCGAAGCCGAGCGAGGTGGCCAGACCGGCCTTGACCGGGCGACCAGCGGTCTCGCGACCGAACTCGTCCTCACCACCGCCGATGCGCAGGGGCTTCCTAACCCAGACCATGTGGTCGTCGCGCTGGAGCTTCGGATCCACGCAGTCGAGCGCCGCGTTCGCCGGAATCACGCCGGACTTGAACAGCTGCGTCAGACCGTTGACCTGGAAGATGCAGGCACCACCCTTGGCGTGGCCGGTAAGCGTCTTCTGCGAGATCACGAACAGCGGGTTGCCGTCGGTGCGGCCGATGGCGTGGGCCAGCGTGTTGTGCAGCTCGGATTCGTTCGGGTCGTTGGCGTTGGTGGACGTGTCGTGCTTGGAGACCACGGCGATGTCGTCGGCTGAGACGCCGAGCTTAGCCAGGTCGTGCACGAGCTTGGAGTCCTTGCCACCGAGGCCGGCAGCCAGGCACCGAGGCCCGGAGCCGGGATCGAGGTGTGAGCACCATCCGCGTAGGAGTGGATGAAGCCGACCACGGCCGCAACCGGCAGGCCGAGCTTTTCGGCGATGTCACCGCGGGTCACGAGGATCGTGCCGCCGCCCTGGGATTCCAGGAAGCCGCCACGGCGACGATCGTTCGCGCGGCTGAAGAAGCGCGCGTCGATACCCTTGCCATACATTTCCTCCGAGTTGGCGGTGGCGTTCATGTTGCCGAAACCGATCACGGATTCCACGCCGATGTCGTCGATCGCACCGGTGACCACGAAGTCGGCCTTGCCGAGGGCGATCTTGTCGACGCCCTCTTCAAGGGAGACGGCTGCGGTGGCGCAGGCGGAGACCGGCTGAATCATGTTGCCGTAGCCGCCGATGTAGGACTGCATCACGTGAGCCGCGACCACGTTCGGCAGGGCTTCCTGCAGGATGTCGGTCGGGATCTCGTGGTTGAGGAAGCGGTCGAGGTACAGCTTGCGCATCGACATCATGCCACCGAAGCCGGTGCCTGGGTCGAAGCCACCAGCGAGGGGTGGATGGACTCGAGGATTTCGGCCGGGGTGAAGCCGCGCCAGGTAGGCGTCCACAGTGGTGACGATGTTCCACAGGGCGATCTTGTCGACGTCGCCGACCATCGAGGCGGGAATGCCCCATCGGTCGGGTCGAAGCCCTTCGGGAACTGGCCGCCGACTGTGCGGGTCATGGTGGCGCGGCGCGGCACGCGGATCATCGAGCCGGCGTGGCGGGTCACGTTCCATTCGCCGGATTCCTCATCCGGGGCGATGGTGGTGTGAGCCTCGTCCAGCTTGACGTATTCGGTGGCGACTTCGCGGGTGGGCACAGAGAAGGTGACGTCGTGGTCGAGGAAGACCTCGGCTTCCTCTTCGTCAGCACCGTCCTTGTAGTCGTTGCCCATGCCTTCCTCGAACGGGCGGATGCCGGAGCGGGCCACGACCTCGTCGTGGTAGCGCTCGGCGATGTCCTCTTCGGGCACGAGGTTGCCGTCGGTGTCGTACCAGCCGGGCTTCGGGCTGTCGGCCCAAGTCAGCAGGCCCATGTTCCACGCAAGTTCGAGCACTGCGCCGGCGCTCAGGTCGACGGTGCCGTCCGAGTGGATGCCGAGTTCGGCCTGGGCGCGCGTACGACCGGAGCCCCACGGGCCCAGCTCACCGACGGAAACGATGACGATTTCGTCTTCCGGCTTGGCGGTGACGTTGGTCCAGTCGTTGAGGTCGACCGAAGCCTGCTTGGTGACGATCGGTGTGGGCAGCGCCTTGATTTGCTGCCCACGCGAGGAGTCGGACAGTCCAGTGGACCGTCCGGCGACGGAGCCATCCGTTTCCTGAGACGAGGCCGCAGCAGCTTCCTTCTCGGCGTCGGCCATGGCCTCCGCACGCAGGGCCTTGATGTCGATGGGCTCGGAGCCGAGGCCACCGGTCAGGTCCACATCGAGCGGGGCCTTGAGGGCCTGCTCGCGCGATTCGGCAGTGCACAGGTCGAGCAGCTTGGCCGCAATCTGTGCGGTGGAGTAGGTGCGGATGCCGTGACGCTCAACGACGGCGACCAGCGGGTCGTTACCGACCATCAGGCCGGTGCCACGCACCCAGCCGATCTTCGGGTGAGCGAAGGTGACGCGGCTCGACCACACCTTTTCAGCGCGGGCACGGTTGACGATGGCGTCAAAGGCGCTCTTGACTTCGCCGTAGGCACCGTCGCCGCCGAATACGCCGCGGTTCGGGGAACCGGGCAGCACCACGTGGAGCTTGTGCTGCACGTTGGTGTCGGCACCGATGTGGCTGAAGCCGGCGATGGCGCGTTCCACGCCCCACAGCATCAGTCGGGCCTGCGATTCGAACAGGTCGCCGGAGTCGGCGAGCGTGCCATGGACCGGCGGAGCGGCGAACGGGAAGAACAGGGTCGGCTCCCACGCGGGCTTCAGAATCGTGGTGGTAGCACCGGAGGTCTTCTTCTGCTCGTGGCCCACCCAGTCGACCAGTGCGTCGACGTCGCGGTAGCTGGAGAGGTTGGCCGGAACCAGCCACAGCTTGGCGTTGCCGGTAGCGTGCTCGCGGTAGGCTGCTTAGCCCAAGCCTTAATGGACGGCTTGAAGCTGTGCGAGGTGGCCACCACAGTGGCACCGCCTGCGAGCAGGCCTTCGACCACCTGAGCGGCAATCGAGTTCGGGCTCACGCCGGTGACGATGGCGATATCATTCGCGTAACGGGAGGCGTTCTTGTTGGACGCAACCTGTTCGAGGGCCTCGGAGCCGGCCTTCTGGAAGACGGCCTTGAGTTCTTCGCTCTCCGACTCGTTGGCGAACCACTGGCTTCGGCGGCGATGGTCTTGCCAAGCCGATGAAGCTGCCGTTCAGGGCGGCGGGATCGTTGTCGTAGTAGGCGCGGGCGAGGTCTTCGCGGGCGGAAGCCCACCGATCATCGAAGAGGATGGCCTTGTTGGCGTCGAAGCGCGGAGCGACCTGCTTGGGCCAGTCGGAGCCAAGTTCGGCTTCAACCGCGGCCACGACGGCGGCGTTCTCGTCCTCGGATTCTTCCGGAGCCGGAGCGGCCACGCCGAGCTCGTTCAGCACGAAGCGGGCGGTGGCGGCGAGCACGCCGTTGGAACCGGTGACTTCTCGGCGAAGGCGTCGAGCGCGGCGGAATCGACCACAGCGCCACCAGCGGCACCACCGGCGGACGGCAGGGCCACGGCAACACCCTTGAGCTGGGCGACGACCTCAACGGCCGCATCAATCAGCTTGTCGGCTTCCGGCTTGTTCTGCACGGCGGCGGTGGGCAGCTTGGCCAGGTCGCCGCCACGGGAGCTGGCACCCTCGCGAGTGTCGAGCAGCAGTGCGGCGAGCACGCTGGCCACCCAACCTTCACCGAGCTGCCATACGTTGGTCACGCGGTCGCGGATGTACTGCTGCTTGACGCCGGCGGCACCGAACAGCGAGCGCAGGCGGTCGCGCAGCGCCTCGGAGAGCACGGCACCGAACGGCTTGTAGTTCGGGGCGGCCTTGTTGACGATTTGGGCGAGCTTGTCGAGCGTCGCTTCAGCAGCACCGTCCACGCTGGCGACTCCCAGCTCGGAGCTGATGTCCATGAGCAGCTGGTTGCGGCGAGAAGAGACACCGTTGGTCAGGGTGTCAGTGGTGTCGTTGCTGCCGATCTGGTCGATGCGCACCTTGGCGGAGTAGGCCATGAGCACGCCGATGGCATCGGAAGCTTGAAGGGCAGGTCGGCGACGGCGGCACCGGACGGCGCGCCGGCCGCGGCCTGCCCTGATTGCAGGCCGCGCGAGGAGTCGGACAGTCCAGTGGACCGTCCGGCGACGGAGCCATCCGTTGTCTGAGCAGCCTCAGTCACGGCATTTGCCGGAGCGGCACCGGAACCGAGCTCGGCAACGGCGGAACCACCGGCAGGAGCGGTTTCGACCGGGGCCGAGGCCGCAGCCTCTTCCGGCTCATCGTCGGGAACCAGCGAATCGGTGTCGGTCATGTAGACGCGGCCTTCATCGCGGCCGACGTTGTAGACGACCGTATCGTTGCCGGCGAACTCGGGCAGATGCAGGGTCTTGGCACCGAGGTTGGCCAGGGTCGGGGCGTTGCCGAGGCCGACTTCGACGTATTCTTCCACGCCGAGGCCGCCCTGTTCGCGCTGACCGAAGAGCAGCGCCTGGGTTTCAATCCAACGCACCGGGGAGGCGAACTGCCAGGAGAGCAGTTCGGTCAAGAGCAGACGGCCGAGCTTCTGGTCGTCATCGGCGTAGGAATCCCACACGGCCGGGTCGTCGAGCGCGGCTTGATACGCTCGGACGGCACGACTTCGAGGATCTTGGCGGCGAATTCCTTGGTCATCTCGAACGGGGTGGCCACCAGGTTCGGGATGTAGCGGTCCACCAGACGGCACGGTAGTCGATGTAAGCGGGAAGCAGCGCGTCGAGCTTGTCGCGGAATTCCGGCACGCCCTTGCGCAGCAGTGTGGAGTGGAACGGCACATCGATGCCGGGCACCAGCATGAACGCGGGCTTGCCACCGAATGCGGCCACGCGGCGGGCGGAATCGGCCTTCAGAGCTTGAGTCCGGCGATCGTACCGGCGATGGCGTACTGCTGGCCGGCGAGGTTGTAGTTCACGATCTCCAGGAATTCGCCGGACGCCTTGGCCACGGATTCCACGTATTCCTTGACGTGCGCGTCGTCCACACCGAACTGGTTCGGGCGCAGGGCACCCATGCGGTAGTTGGAGCGACCCTGTGCGTCACGCTCGATGAGGTGGTGCATGGTGGAACCACGGTGGAACACGAGCTCCAGCACGGTTTCCAGCGGAATCACGTCGGCGAACGCGGACAACGCGTTGTATTCGCCGAGCGAGTGGCCAGCGAAGTATGCAGGCCAGATATCGGCGCCGGCTTCGCGCAGACGGGCGGTCTGGGCAAAAGCAACCGTCGCGAGCGCCACCTGCGTGAACTGCGTCAGGTTGAGCAGGCCTTCGGGGTGACGGTAGGTCACGCCGTTGGCGGTGAGCTCCTTCGGGTTATCGCGCACGAGGCCCAGGATCGAGAAGCCGAGCTTGGAGCGGGTGAGCTTGTCGGCGCGCTCCCACACGTCGCGGGCGGCGGCGGACTTGGCACGCTCGTCCAGAACCATGCCCTGCTTCTGGATGCCCTGGCCGGGGTAGACGAAGGCGGCGCGCGGTGCGCGGACCAGTGCGGTGCCGCGGGAGACGAGCTGGCCGTCGATACGGCAGGTGACTTCGAGGGTCATGCCGCCGTGGCGCACCTTGCCGACGCGCTCGACGGAGATTTCGACGGTGTCGTCAAGCTGAACCATGCCGTACATGTTGTAGGTCCAGCCGGCAATCTCGTAGTGGGCATCCTTCTCGTCCAGCGCCTGCACGGCGTGCTGGGCGGTGGCGGACAGCCACATGCCGTGCACAAGCGGAGCGGCCAAACCGGAGATGCGAGCGCCACGAGTGGAGGTGTGGATCGGGTTGAAGTCGCCGGAAGTGCGGGCGAAGGCGGTCATGTCGTGTGGGGCGACGACCTTCACGCGGCGCAGCAGACGGCGCGGCGTGGGCGCGATCTCCTCGTGCTCGGCGTCGCCGAACTCGGGGGCGTCTGCCGGCAAAGCATCGGAGTAGACGCGGCCGCGGATCGCGAAACGCTCGGTTTCGCGGGCAAGCAGCGTGCCGTCGGCAGCGGTGTGGGTCACGTGGATGGTGACCACGCGGCCGGAGGCGGACTCGAAGTAATCCTCAGCCCAAGACTTCAGGGTGATGGTTTCACCGGTGTGCTTAAGCAGGTCCTCCTCGTTCACCTCAAGTTCGATGAGGTGGTCGAGGTGGACGGCGTTGAGCAGGCCTTCAATCACCGGGTAGCCCTTGACGTACACGGAGCCGAGCGCCGTGTAAATCGCCGGCCAGGCCGGGCCGACCAGCGCATCGGGAGCGATGCGGCTGGGCTGCAGGGTCGTCGGCAGAGCGGCGCCGGTGGCCGCTTCGTGGTCGAAGCCGAGGTTGGCGGAGAGGGTGTAGGCGGCGGTGGCGGTAGCAAACGGACGCTCGTCAGAGGTCTTGCCGTCAAGCTGCGGCATCTCGGTGAGCTTGTCGCCGGTGATGGCGGTGTTGCCGATGCCTGCGGTGGCGGCGAGCATCGCGTAGACGTCCGGAATCAGGCGTTCGCGGTCCACGACCGGCACACGGCCGGGCTCGGTGCCTTCCACGATGAGCGGGATGACGATATCGCGCACGGCGTGCTTGGAGGTGCCGCCGTCCGGGTCGTTGTCCCAGTAGGTGTCGAGGTGGATGTCCAGATCGTACTTGCCGGCCGCGGCGTCAAACGCGCGGATCTCGTAGTACTGGTCGCCCAGGGCGGTGCCGTAGGCGGGGTTGTCGGTGATGTGGCCGACCCAGGAGATGTTCGGGGACTTGCGGATGAAGTCCTCGGCGCTGGTGGCCTCGCCGAGTGCGGCGAAATCGTCGTTCTCAGCGGCATCGGCGGCCTGCTGTTCGTCCTGCACGCGCTTGATGGCGGCGGTTTCGAAGCGGCCGAGGATGTCGGCGATCGGCTCGTCGATGGTGGTGATGCCGGCCACGGAGATCGGGCCGGGGATGGCACGCACGGAATCGGCGGAGTAGCGCTGGTCTTCGGACTGCCAGAGCTGGTCCTGACCCCACCAACGCAGCAGGTCGTTGTCGATGACGGGTACGAACGGCATGGGCTTGGGGTATTCGCGCACGAGCACCGGGAACCAAGCCACGTCGGTCGGGACCACCTTGAGTTCGGCGGTCTGCGGGTAGGCCAGTGCGAGCTTTTCGAGCGCGGGGGCCGGGTCGGCGAGAATGTCGTCGTGGGTCAGCAGGCCAGCGGCAGCTGCCTCTTCAGCAGAAACGCCATCAGCGGCGAACAACTTGGAGGTGAATTCGCCGGAGTCCGTGTCGTTCACACGGGCTTCGATGCGCTGCAGCAGGTGCTGGAAGCGGTCGGCGTAAGTCGGGTCGACCCACGGGAAGGCGAGTTCGGCGAAGCGCCGCGCCACTCAAGGTAGGTCATGGAGGCCAGGTCGCCGAAGTAAGGCTTGGCGGTCTTGTTCAGGGCTTCGATGATTTCCTTGCGGCGGGAGTCGAGCTCTTCGGGGTGCTTCATGACGCGCACGAGCAGACGGCCGCATTCGGCGGAGTCGTTCTCGAGCTCGTAAATGTCGGCGTGCAGGTGGCTCAGGCCGGAGGACATGCCACCGACGGACTTGCCGGACGGCACCCAGTGGGCGGCCTGCGGGGCGAACACGTCGTCGGACTTGGCGTCGGCCGGAATACCGGGCGTCTTGACGAGCAGCTGCTTGACTTCGGGGCTGGTGTGAGCCTCCTTGGCGGTCATCGCGGCGGTACCGATAAGCACGCCGTCGACCGGCATGTCGGGCAGGCCGTAGGCGTGGGCCCACTGGCCGGAAATGTAGTCGGCCGCGCGTTCGGGGGTGCCGATGCCGCCGCCGGCGACCAGCACGAGGTTGTCGCAGGCGCGCACTTCGGCGTAGGTGGCGGCTAGCAGGTCATCCAGCGCTTCCCAGCTGTGGTGGCCGCCGGCTTCACCGCCCTCAACCTGAATCATGATGGTGGTGGGGGCCACGGCCTTGGCGATACGCACAACCTGGCGAATCTGGTCAACGGTGCCGGGCTTGAAGCTCACGTACGGCAGGCCGTCAGCCTGCAGGTTCTTGATGAGCTCCACGCTTCGTCCAGCTCAGGGATGCCGGCGGAGACGACCACGCCGTCGATCGGCGCGCCGGATGCGCGCTTCTTGGGCACGATGCGGGAGGAGCCGAACTGCAGGTTCCACAGGTAACGGTCCATGAACATCGCGTTGAATTCGACCGTGCGGCCTTCCTCCAGCTCGTCTTCGAGGGCAGCGATGTGGCGGTCGAATACTTCGGCGGTCACCTGGCCGCCGCCGGCGAGCTCGGCCCAGTAGCCGGCGTTGGCCGCTGCGGCCACGATTTCCGGTTCCACGGTGGTGGGGGTCATGCCGGGCAGCAGCACCGGCGGCTTGCCGGTGAGCTTGGAGAACTTGGTGACCAGCTTGGCGCGGCCGGGGTGTTGATGACGCGCGGGGCGAACGCCTTCCAGTTCTGGGTGCGCTCAGGCTCGCTTTCCAGCATGGAGAGCGTGGAGCGCTCGGCCAGCGTAGTGGCTTCGACCACGCCGATGCCGGTGCCCTGCACCACGTTGCCGATCAGCTTGCCGAGCGTGTTGCCGGGGCCGAGGTCCACGATCCACAGCTTGGACGGGTCGGCGTCGTCGAACAGCGCCTTGACGCGGGCGTTCCAGTCCACGTGGTTCAGGAGCACTTCCTCGACGAGTGCACGGGTGCGCTTCTGGTCGAAGCCGCAGGCACCGGCCCAGGCCACGGTCTGTTCGACGGCGTCGGCCATGAGCGGCGAGTGGAAGGGCAGGGTGACCTCAAGGTATTCGAGGGTCGGGTTGAACACGGTGCCGCCGTGGAGCTTCTGCTCGCGCAGCTTGGCCTGATGCTGGTGTTCGCGCTCGGCTTCGAGGGCGAAAGCGGCCAGGTCTTCCGGGTAGCCGGACAGCACGTGGTGGTTGTCGGAGTTGGTGACGGCGATGGAGATCGGGCCGCGAGCGTTGTTGACGCGGGCCACCAGCGCCTCAACCTGGGCGCGGGTGGCGCCCTTGACGGAGAGCATCGGGCTGCTTCGCCGTACGTTGGGGGTTCAGGCCCAGGTTCACCGTCGGCGGCG
>ENA-OQLB01000112-OQLB01000112.1-human-gut-metagenome-genome-assembly--contig:-NODE-112-length-46091-cov-3.840027_pt1 | contig 46091 bp, 33 predicted proteins | sample MGYA00242656_ERZ504813 | MGnify/ENA primary metagenome ERZ504813 (study PRJEB26092, sample SAMD00036388) | human gut metagenome | host: Homo sapiens | study: EMG produced TPA metagenomics assembly of... | reverse complement strand
GTAATAAGATATAGATAAAATTTGTATCTTTGTAATGGTCCTATTAAGAGAAAGCATAATGAAACAACAACTTTTGAAAGAGATTGAACTGGGAAGTAAGAATGCTCTTATAAAAAAGAGAATCATACACATTATATATATAATGGTAGTTCAACGATAACCGACTTATCCAAAGAATTAGATCTAAGCATCCCCACAGTTACCAAATTCATCGGTGAAATGTACGAAGACGGCTATATCAACGATTATGGCAAACTGGAGACAAGCGGCGGAAGACACCCCAGCCTGTATGGCTTGAATCCGGAATCCGGATACTTTATCGGGGTAGACATTAAAAGATTTGCTGTCAATATCGGCCTGATCAACTTCAAGGGGGACATGATGGAATTGAAAATGAACATTCCGTATAAGTTTGAGAATACTCCGGAAGCAAAGGAGGAACTATGCAGACTCATCAGCTCCTTCATAAAAAAAGCGAAAGTCAACACCGACAAAATACTGAATATCAACATTAATATATCAGGACGTGTCAACCCCGAATCCGGATACAGCTTCAGCCAATTCAATTTCTCCGAACGTCCGCTGGCAGAGGTATTGACGGAAAAAATCGGTTATCAGGTTTGTATCGATAATGACACCCGCGCAATGACATACGGCGAGTATTTGCAAGGGTGTGTCAAAGGGGAAAAGAATATCATCTTCGTTAATGTCAGTTGGGGACTGGGCATAGGTATCATCATTGACGGCAAAGTATATACCGGCAAATCGGGATTCTCCGGAGAATTCGGACACATCAACGTCTTTGACAATGAAATCCTCTGCCATTGCGGGAAAAAAGGATGCCTCGAAACCGAAGCGTCAGGCTCTGCCTTATACCGCATACTGCTGGAACGCGTAAGAAAAGGAGAAAGCTCTATCCTCTCCGACCGCATCGACTCCCAAAACTGCTCACTCACATTGGATGAAATTATCGAAGCCGTCAACAAAGAGGATTTATTGTGCATCGAAATCGTAGAAGAAATCGGACAGAAATTAGGTAAGCAAATCGCCGGATTAATCAATATATTGAATCCGGAATTAGTAATCATCGGAGGAACATTGTCACTGACAGAGGACTATATCACACAACCGATAAAAACTGCGATAAAAAAATATTCTCTGAATCTGGTAAATCAGGATACAGTTATCACAGTCTCCAAACTCAAAGATAAAGCCGGCGTTGTAGGCGCTGCATGCTGGCACGAAGCCGGATGTTTGAGTGCTAAATACACAGATTGCATGTATTCACTATTTTCAAATACATGCAATCTGTGTGTATGATACGCCTGAAAGATAGAAAGGCGTTTATATAATAATTATTTCAATAAATGTGCGAATTCTGCAGCCAACTCTGCCTTCTCAGCACAAACAGACAAACGCTTACCTTCCGCATCTACCAAAAGAGCCACATTCTGCGATGCGACAAAAGATGCCACATCAGCTGTTTCTTCTACAAAAAGGAAACCGGGAAACAATGGAGTGAATACCTCCTTTGTTTTGCCATTCCATTTCCTGAATACGATTTGCATAGGACAAAATGCAGCATAACCTGCTTCATTCAAACGTTGCATCAATTTACGTTCCGACCTCGGCGCCGTATACAGGGCACACCAACGATTCATATCATTATTAGCTATCATATTGCTTTGCTTGCTTTTCTCCATTCCTTAAATAAATCTTTCACAAATAGTATCCAACCAACACATCCTACTCCCGCCAAGAATACAAATCCGATAAGGATCATAATCTTATTCGGTTTAGCAGCACGCAATGGCACTGTGGCCGGCTGCACAACCGTATATACCGGAGTGATTTCCTGAACCTTGGCTCTCGCCATCTGCAACTGCCCGGAAACCTGTGTATAAACGGTATATGCCAACTCCATCTCGTTCTTCAAACGTTCCTGCTCAGCACGATAGCTCAACAGAATAATGTTTTGGTTAGCATCTGCAAAAGTAGCATATTTTTTTTGAGCTTCCTCATAATCAGCCTTTGCTTCTTTATAAAGTTTTTCCGTGAAGGCTAAATCATGACGGGCTTTATTGGTACGATAGTCTGTGATATAGTTCTGCAAACAGTGCATGACCGTATCTGTCAACGAAGCTGAAATCAAAGGGTCTTGCATAGTTACCTCTAAAGTGGTAACGCCTGTTTTTTATCAATGGTAACCAAGATGCGCTTGCTCAATGCCTCAGCCACCCTTGTTTCATCTACCGTCAGGTGGAACGGATCAATTTTACCTTCTCTCTTCTCCGGCTTATCCTTGAACAAAGAGAGTGTCCACCCCAAAGCCTTGAATGGAGCAGAGACCACAGCCCCCATCCAAGACGAACGCTGGTACTTGTCCAAATAAGCATATAAGGTTGTATCTACTTTGCCTTTCTGATCCTTAACCTTTACATCAAACAGCTCCAACAGGAAAGGTGTTGACTTAACAATATCAGGATATAACTCGGGCGACAACGCATCCTCTCCGGCCGAAGCTCCACCCAAATTAATCCCGGCCATGGCCGCCAATGCTCTCATACCTCCCGCAGAGTCTTACCAGCGCTTTCAGGCGCCAATGTCACTTTAGTAGAGTACTCTTTAGGAATACTGAACGCAACCACTAATCCGATAAGGGCGGCAATACCGCATGCCTTGAAAACCAATTTACGCTCCGCCCACACTTTCTGAGCAAGCTCAATCAAATCAATCTCTTGCTCCTCCGGCTGCTGTGTTGTCTTCTGTATATTTTCTTCGCTCATAATTCTCTATTACTTAAAGAGGTTAACCAAAGTAGCAATCATAGTTGCCAAAGAAGCTGCAGACGTACCCATACCGATAATTTCAGCAGGACTCATCTTCTTCTTGGGGTCTTTGCTCGGAACAATGATCTCACATCCCGGTTCAATTTCCTTTGCTCCACCTGATTTCAAACGGGATACCGTACCATTCATATGAACAACATAAGCTCTCCGCTTTCTGGCATCATTACCAAATCCACCGGCCTGGTTGACATAGTACTTCCAGCCTTCCCCGGCTTTATAAAGCACCGTATTAGGATACATCACAGCACCACTGATCTTGACTGTACTTACGTATTCGGGAACATAAAGCATATCGCCCTCACGCAACACCATGTCATAATCCGAACCCGGATTCTGCAAGGCTTTCTCCAAATTGATACCAACCGAATAGGTATCGGACAAATCCAACTTCTTAACAGAAATAGAGTCACCTCCGGAAGTCATTTGCGCCATACGCAGCACATCTTCTTTACGACGCAACTCTTCTTCACTCATCTTACGCAGCAAACGAGCCCCCTTGGCATATGCATCCGATGATATACCTCCGGCTTTAGTGATCAAGTCACTCAAACGCTCATTTTTCTTGGACAATGCATAATTCCCACTAAAGAGCACTTCACCTGCCACTGTCACAGTCTGTTGACGATGGTAAGCCGGACTTTTACGGATATACACTTCATCAAACGGCTCAAGATGGAACGAACCGCTGCCTTCCCCCACCAGCAAGCCGTCTTTTAAGTCGAATGAGAAGTTCTGACCGATTGTCCCACTGAAAACAGTGCTCTTGGGGTCTTTCACACGACGGGACACTTCAACCCTGGTTGTAGCAGCAGCCTCCAATAGACCACCTGCTTGTAGAATCAAATCTTCTACCGTCATCTTGTCCGCATATAAATAAGTACCCGGATCAGCAACCTCACCATGAATAGCAACTGTGGTTTCTTCCCTCAAATCCTGAACACTGGGGATAAACAATATATCATTCTTCTGCAAAGGAATATCTGCAACAACACCATTCAACAAGCCTTTCAAGTCTATCGCAATCATTTCCCGAGTCAAGTCATCATACTCACGACTGATCACAGCACGATTCAAAAATGCATCACCACGCACACCTTCGGCTTTCTTTATCAATTGTTTCACAGTATTCACTTCTCCACTCAACTGATACAACCCTTCGCGATAAACGGCACCGCGTACCTCCACTCGATTTTCAAAACGATCAAGAACTGAATCCACCGTAAGAACATCTCCATCCTCTACACGAAATACGGAATAATCCATTTCATCAATATTGAATATCTGATGTTCACGACCGCTCTTACGTACAAGACGTATTGCTTTTTTATAAGCATCACCGGTAAACCCACCGGCATATTTAAGCAAAGTTGCAATGGTTTCAGTCGGCTTCATCTCATAGTACATAGGACGTTTCACCTTGCCCAATATCTGTACCAAAGTTTGATAAGGATTAACCAGAATCACATCACCATCCTGCAAGCGAATGTCATCTTTCAATCGGCCTTCCATGATAAAATCATAGATATCCACATCAGCAACCGTCTCCCCGTCGCGTATAACTTTTATGCTACGGAGACTACCTATCTTATTTACGCCACCTGCCCAATACAACGCATGAAAAACTGATGCGAATGAAGAAAGAGTGTAAGTGCCCGGCACAACAACTTCACCCATTACATTCACTTGAATAGAACGAATCTCACCCAAAGTCAATTTAATCTGAGTATTAGGAGTTTCACCCGTAACACCGGCATATATCTTGGCAAACTCGTTTTTCAGATAGTTATTAGCCTCTTTGACTGTTTTCCCACTCAAATAAACCGGACCTAAGTTTTCAATTTGCACAGTGCCTTCGGGTGAGATAATTTCCCTAATGGTCTTTTGAGAAACACCCCAAACATCTATGATAACCTCATCACCTGCACCCAGACGATAATTGTTGGGGGTTGCAACATTTATATTGGGCTCAAAGGTCAGATTCTCATTATCAAAAATATTATGTCCGAAAATTTGTTGGGTAGGATCCTCCTTTTTTTCTTTCTTCTCTTTGCCAAGGAAGTTCTCATATTCTAAATAGTCTGTCTGTTCATTGCCATCCCAACCGAATTCCTGCTCCATCTCTTTTTCATCACGCTGTTGATCGTTTTTAGCACGCAACCCTTTTATGGTTTGTTTTTTAGAGTTGGAATTTTCTAAAGTGGAATTTTCTTGAGAAATGTTCTTATTTTTATTCTCGTATTTCTTTGGGGTACGTAAACGTGAATCTGCTGCTTTTTCTCCTCCGGTTCCGGTCGTTACATTTGCTTTTCCCGAATACTCAGATTGTATTCTTTGAATTTGCTCCTTTGTGACCCCTCTCTTCATCAGTTCAATCGACATCTGTTGTTGAGACTTCCCCGCCTGTTGAGCTTCCTGCACATACTGAATAACTTGTTCATCCGTCATTCGTTGAGCAAATACTACGCTTGATACTGTGAACATCAACAAACATAATAGTATAAATCTGCGCATAAGTAAGATTTTTGATTAATCCTTTAGTAATCTAGTAATGTTTTTAAATTGGGGGCAAAGGTAATACTTTATTTTCATAATATACATTTATTTCATTCCGAAGTTTCGGAAAAAGAATTAATTCCCTATCTCAATATAGCAGAAAGCCCTTCGCTACTATTACTTATCGAACAAGCCACTTCCTATAAATACATATTTTAAGTCACATCTTTTTACCTTCCACTGCGTTCCCTGTTTGCTTGCAAAAATATAAAAAAGCTACATGCTACTTTGATTAAAAACAATAGTTTTATAACCCATTCCCCAAATAACTTCCGGAAATATTTCTAAAAAATCAAGCAATTCTTTTTGCAAATTCAAATAAAGATGTACCTTTGCACCCCGTAAACAAAAACGATCGCCGCTATAGCTCAGTTGGTAGAGCAACGCATTCGTAACGCGTAGGTCGCCAGTTCAAGTCTGGCTAGCGGCTCTTTCAAAGACTGATATTTAGAGCACTGAATATCAGTCTTTTTTCTTTCCCTATTAGCAGCAAGAAAAGCAACAATTTATTTTATTCCGCCCGATTTTCAGTAACGATTTAGTAACACTACTTTGTCCAAACGGGGCATTTTCTTGTCTTTTGCTTATCTGCCGACAAAATAAAAATTCCCGTAAAACCTTGATTTTACGGGAATTGTCTTAGTTTCTCCACCATTTATCTTTAGTGTTTTGCGGAGAGACGGGGATTCGAACCCCGGATACCCTTTTGGGGTATACACGCTTTCCAGGCGTGCCTCTTCAACCACTCGAGCACCTCTCCTTTTCGGGGCGCAAAAGTAGAGGAAGTTTTTGGATTTACCAAATGTTTTGTGCAAATAATCAATCAGAAAATATATTATATTCGAATATTACAAGTAAAAAATAGAAAAAGGCTTCTATTATCAAAAATAATTATTACTTTTGCACTACCACTTATGTATGATAATAAATGCGATATATGCAACGGAAAGGCATTAAGCCCTCGACGATGCGTTTATCGCATTTATTGTTAGTGCATGAGTGGTTTCTATATTAACAAGTCGAGGGCTTTTTTAGTTTCCTCATAGTATGATTTTATTTTCTTTATATACTTGTATAGTCCTCTTAAAGAGGCTATTATAAATTTTGTCGTTTTCCCGTCTTACTTGTGAAAGCAGGACGGGATTTTTTATCAGCTTCGTATGAAAGATCTAATTGCCAGACTTTTGAGTTATAGAAGAAACCTTTTGTAGACGAATATCAGCAGAAGAAGCACCTACCATAATAGTATAGTCTCCAGAAGGGTGTACAAAGCACCCTTTCTCTTCATCCCAATAGCGAAGCAGATCTTTCTTTAATCGAATGGTCACTTTGCGACTTTCCCCTCTTTTCAGCGAAATACGCTCAAAGCCTTTAAGTTCCTTTATAGGCATTATCTTATCTCTTTCCGGAAGTTTCACATAAATCTGCGCAACCTCATCACCAGCATATTTTCCCACATTCTTTAGACAAAATGAAACATTTACTTCTTGGTTGCCTTCGGTTACTTGCAAATCGGAATATTTAAATGAGGTATAACTCAACCCGTAACCGAAAGGATAAAGTACGTTACCCTTAAAGTACTGGTAAGTGCGCCCTTTAGTAATATCATAATCATCAAATGGAGGAAGCTCATCTAAACTTCTATAATAAGTCAACGGCAAACGACCACCCGGATTATAATCGCCAAAGAGAACTTCTGCTACCGCCTTCCCTCCACTCTCACCAGGATACCATGCATTGATGATAGCAGGTATATGTTCATCCATCCAATTAATTGATAATGAACTACCAGCAACCAATACAACTACAATATTAGGATTTACCTTATAGATTTCCTTCAAAAACTCCCGCTGATCTGCTGGAAGTTGAATGTCAGATCTGTCCTGTCCTTCACGTTCTATCGCCTTATTAATGCCCAATACAGCCACAACTTTCTCACATTCACGTACTACTCTTCCTGCTTCACCGTACAAATCCAAACGAGTCTTTTTACCAATTTGCGGAACTTTCCATTGTAATTTGGCAACAGCATAGTCACGATTATCGTAATATTCAGCTTTCAACCGATAATCTCTTCCTGCTTCCAAATAAATAGTTGCCGTATCTGTACGGATTGCATGTCCCTGCCATGCATCAATCAACATTTTATCATCAATACTCAAACGACATCCATCATCGGACAAAAAACTAAAAGTGTATTGCCCCGTAACCGTAGGACGCAATTTACCCGTCCAACGAACAGACAAAGGGGATTTGGGCAGGAAGGGATCCGGTGCCTGATTAGCAGGTTCAAAATTAATCCATTCCTCTTTCCTTACTTTTGGAATACCTTGCAAATTCGTGTTATCAAAATACTCTGCTTTCAACCCCTCAGGGAAACTAGCTCCCTGAATGAGTTCCATACCATCTACTGCTGATTTCCATGGAGCATATACAACCTTTACAGTATCACCTACCCTATCCTTGATACCCTGCAAAATAGAAACCGGAGCAATGACCGGTAGCCCACTATAATCACCGAACTCACTGCGTCCTGCATTAATGCCCACCACCGCAATGGATTTAATTTTCTTAGCATCAAGCGGTAACATCTTGTTCTGATTTTTTAGTAGTACGATACATTCACGAGCAGCATCTAACGCTACCTTTTGATGTTCCTTAGAGCCTATCACTTTGGGAGATATCTTGGTATAAGGATTTTTTTCCCCGCTATCAAATAGTCCTAACTGCATACGTGCCCTCAACACACGATAAGCAGCCGAGTCTATGTCGGCATCAGTAACCATGTATTGTCGGTAAGCATTTAATAACGGCGCATCATACACATCATCACCACATTCTAAATCCAGTCCGGCCTTTATAGACAAAGTAGCGGCAGCTTCCTTTGTTTTCACATACTTATGAGCATTAACCAACAAAGCAGGGCCTCCACAGTCAGAGACCACATATCCTTTGAACCCCCAATCTTCACGTAATACTTTGGTCAACAACCAAGCATTCAACGTACAAGGTACATCATTCAAAGCATTATAGGCAGACATAATAGATGCAGATTTTCCTTCCTTAACACATGCTTCGAAAGCCGGAAGATAGTACTCGCGTAATTGCTTTTCTGATATTTGCGGATTACATACAAAGCGGTTATGCTCTTCATTATTGGCAGCAAAATGCTTAGGAGTTGACACAATCTTCAAATAACGACTGTCATTTCCTTGCAACCCTTTCACAAAAGCAGTTCCCATAATACCACTCAAATAAGGGTCTTCACCATAAGTTTCCGGAGTACGCCCCCAACGTGGATCACGCGCCATGTTTACCGTAGGAGACCAGAAAGTGAGTAAATCACTGAACTGACTGTTTTGTTCACGTCCTTGATCCAGTTCATTCCAACGGGCACGCGCTTCATCAGAAATAACAGTAGCCACTTGTTTTTGCAATACAGGATTCCAGGTTGCAGCCAACCCGATAGCTTGTGGGAAAACCGTAAATCTACCAGGACGGACTACCCCATGAAGCGCTTCATTGCCATGATAGTATTTTGGAATATCCAAACGAGAAATGCCCGGTGAAGTGGCACGCAGCAAACTTATCTTTTCCTCAACTGTTAAACGCGACAGGAGATCCATAATACGCTCATGGATTGGTGCTTTCTCATTTTTATAAAGTTCTTGGGCTTGAACCGTTCTTGCTAAACAAACGATAAAAGCCATTAAACCTATAAAAAGAACCTTTTTAAGTGTTTTCATGATGTTTTATTTGTTACTTATAGTTCTATCTACACAGAAGATAGAAATCATATAATACAGCCAACTACTCCAATTTATAATTTCTCAGCTGATGGCGGTACCGCATCATTAGCACTACCCCATGACTTATTAGGTCTGTTACCCATTATCAATATTAGCTTCCCTCCATCTTTTATATCATCATGACTAAACCAAGGCTTATTCCACTCTTTACCATTCAGCGTTGCCGACTGAATATATTTATTTTCATCAGATGCATTTTGTGCCTCTATCTCAAATACTTTCCCATTGTTCAATGTCACTTTAGCCTCAGTAAATAACGGGCTGCCAATATTATAAGCAGGAAATCCCGGAGTTACCGGATAGAAACCTAAAGAAGAAAAAACGACAAAAGCAGACATTCCGCCACCATCCTCATCTCCCGGAACTCCCATCAGTCATTACGGAACCAAGTTTTCAGCATTTGACGAATACGTTTTTGAGCCTTCCATGGTTGACCGGCATAATTATACAGATAAGGGATATGCAGTGAGGGCTCATTAGCCATCGAGAACTGTCCTACATTACCTGTATGGTCGGGCAACTGAGCATAAAAAGAATATTTCCCACGTCCCAGCGGTTCACGAAAAGTTTGATCCAAATTAGCAATAAACTGCTCATTACCACCCATTAAACCAATCAGATCAGCCACATTATGAGGAACATCCCAACGATACACCCAGCCATTATTCTCGCCATAATACTCACGAGCCCCCTGACCTCCTGAATAACGATAATCAAACGGTTCAATCCATTTTCCATTTTTATCTTTAGGGTGAAAAAAGGCAGTTTCGGCATTATATACATTACGATAATTATAAGAACATCTCAGATAATGAAGCATGTCTTCTTTCTTTCCCAAAATATCCGCTATACGCGACAAACACCATTGGTCATAAGATGTACCTAATGTTACAGCAATCGGTTGACGTTTCTCAAAATGATGTACATTCGGATCTGTTTCTTTTTCTCCGGCCTGAAGCGCGGGATATATCCGTTTTTCTTATAAAAATCATCTATCCAACCAGCAGCCGCACCTGACCAAGGAGCCAGCGTTTTTTCTTCTATCCCCTTGCGACAAGCCTCATAGGCTTTCTTCAAATCAAACTGCAATCCTTTAGCGGCAGCATCAGCTATAGTTGCTACCGCATGATTAGAATTCATACGACGGGAATCGCCTGTTATCTCAGGAAAAGTAGGCATCCACATATTTCCCATCTGCTCTGCCATAAGCAAATAAGAATTAATTACATTTTTTTCTGTTTCCTCATCAATCAACAAACGCAAGGGATGAGCTGCACGATAAGTATCCCAAATCCAATCATCCGTATAAAAAGGCTCACCATTGTCTTTATGTATCTTTCCATCAAATGCACTGTAATAATGTCCATCCTCACTGATACAAACCGGACGTTCAAACACACGATAAAGTGACGTATACAGAATTTGTTTATCGGACTCTGCACCACCTTCTACCTGAATATCACCTAAAGCTTCATTCCATACTTGACGACCTTTCTCTGCCAAAGCCTGCAAATCATAGTCCGGTAACTCACGTTGTAGGTTCTTCTTTGCCTGTTCTTCACTTATAAATGAAATACCATAGCGCAAATTTACCTTTTTAGTTCCGTCAGCAAAATGCAGAACGGCACAAGCGTTACGGCCTTCAGCATTTTTTTTAGAAGTATCTAGCTTACCGTTAACTAAAATACCTGTTTGCAACGGCGCAATGTCCGATTCAACATACAAATACACACACGTATTGTTCTGCAATTGCTGATAACCGCTCACAAAACCATCACCCGCCTTGATAGCTCCATTCTGCGAATTAATCATCATATAAGCAGGTTTATTGGGTTGCCCATACTCTATCTGATAAAGAGCAGATTGATGAGAAGGTGCATATTTTACATTAATTTCTGCATCATCAAGAAACACCTCATAATAATATGGCTTCAATTTCTCATCATCATAGCTATATGCTATAACCGGACGAAGGCTATCCCCCTGATAAGGACTCAAATTAAAAGCAGAACTGCACGATGGCTCGTCACAATTAAAGGCAACCCGTTCAACTGATCCGTCGTATAATCAGCGCGTTCAGGATAAACACGAAGCATACTATTCGGTAAATGGATAGTAGGAAAAGTGGGAACCAGCAAATGACTGATATTTCCCATATAGGGATTTACATAGTCAACTGGAGTTCTACCGATTATTTTTTGATTTTGTACTTCCCCGCAAGCACCCAACATGGAAGCTAAAACTACGGAAGCTAAACAATGCATAAATTTCATAACAACATTTTTGTTTATATTCATTTGTAATATAATAGATAACCGACTAACTATTTTGTCTGCTCTACCACTTGTATGGTACCATCCGGATTGTAGTACAGCTTATCTACACAAATAGAGCGTAGATTACCTTTCCCCGAAATAGAGCTGTTGTGATAGAAAGCATACCATTCTCCCTTATATTCTACAATGGATCCATGGCTCGTGTCACAGCCCGTAGGCTCCAGATAAATTCCCTGATAAGTCCATGGGCCAATGGTGAATTACTTGTTGCATAATTCAGGCGGTTAGCTCCTTTCCCGTTTTCCGCATGATTATCAGCATAAGACAAATAATAGATACCGTTTCTTTTATGTATCCAAGCTGCTTCATGGAAATCTTTCAAACCTTCCATCGGCCGTAACGGCTCAGCCAGTTCCATCATATTGTTTTTCATTTTGGCCCCAACACAGCGGCCTCCACCACCATAATAGAAATAAGCCTGTTTATCATCATCCACGAAAACACAAGGATCTATCATGGCAAAACAATCGTTTTCCATGCCAATCATCTCAATAAATTCCTCATGCACTGTAAAATCCTTAGCCGGATGTTTGCTGGTTGCAACTCCCACTCTCCAAGTATGGTTCCAGTCCGTTCCACTGGGATGAGGGAAATAATAATAATAGGTTCCATCTTTATAAGCACAATCGGGTGCCCACATAAAACCTCCTTCCTTTCTTCCCCATGACACTTGCGAAGAATTCAAAATTTCTCCATGATCGGTCCAATTCACCATATCATCTGTGGAAAACACATGGTAACGATCCATTAAATCACACCCCCGCGGAGGATCTACATCATGGGAGGCATAGACATAAAGCCGTCCATCTTCCCACACATGAGCAGAAGGATCAGCTGTATACATGTGAGTAATAAAAGGATTAGGTCCCAAAGTAACCGTTTTAGCTTGTTTCGAGCCATTACACCCTGCCAATACGAATGAGAGGCAAGTAAAGTAAATAGGTAATTTTTCATATGTAATCAATAATTTTATATTTATACTGGCAAATTTACAGCCACATACTTAATAAAGGTCTTAATTTGGACTTAAGGCATCACTATTTTCAGCCTGTAACCCACAAATACACTACATCACGTATAAATCCACATATATGCCTAAATAGATAGCACTTTATACTTAGTAGCAAATACAACAGATTGGTTACTGTCTTTATCTACAATAAAAGGTATCAGTTTTTCTTCTCCCGGAGCAAGTTCATAATGTACTTTATCTCCCGTTTTCCGACCGTCGACATACATTTCGACCTTTCCTGTATCCATTAAAGTACCATTATTCTTGACAGAGATCCATATTGTTCTCTGCTTTGCCAGCAAGTTGTCTTCCACTTTGGATAAAGCCAAATCGAAGTCTGCCGCAAATCCATGGTTATACTCTAACATAACAGATAGACCTTTTTGTGCATCCTCATATCCCAAACTATCTTTAATACGGTCTTTAGCTATATATTGGGGACTAACACCACCAACTAATATCTTGAATGTTCCTTTCTCTACAACCCTGTCCATGTTGTCATTAAGTAGTGACAATTCATAAGGAGTTAATTCAAAAGAAATACTCTTGGACTCTCCCGGTCGTAAATGAACGCGTGTAAAGTCTTTCAATTCAGTAATACGTGTTTTTACACTAGCATACATATCTGTTACATACAATTGAACAACCTCATCACCAGCACGATGACCTATATTCTTCACATTCACGTGCGCGATGATATTACCGTTCTCTCTCTCTTCCACTTTCAAATCCGAATATTCAAAAGATGTATAACTCAAACCATATCCAAAATAGTAAAGAGGATAATACTCCAAATCTGAATACTCATAACGACGACCGGAAGTTTTAAAGTTGTAATAAAGCGGTAACTGTCCTACATGTCGCGGGAAAGTCATTGGTAAACGACCGGCAGGATTGTAATCACCAAACAGCACATCTGCCGTAGCAAGCCCTCCTTCCTGTCCAGGTAACCAGTTAACAATAATAGCCTTACATAACTCCGACTCTTTTGTCAGGTTATAAGGGCGACCTATTTGAAGCACTAAAACAACAGGCTTTCCTGTTGCACAAACAGCTTCCAACAGCTCCTGCTGCCTGCCAGGCAGAATCAAAGTTGCATAATCATGATTTCACCAGATGTTTTATAAACGTCTGTCGTAGCCTCGCTGGTAGAACAATCGCCCAAAACCAACACTACTACGTCCGACTGGGCAGCAACTTTCACCGCATTGGGAATGTTTTCACCATTGGAACCGGTAAATTCACATCCCTGCTCGTAGAGAATTTTCGTCTGATTACCTACGGCCTGCTTAATACCTGTCAAAACAGACTTCAACTGACCAGGACGAAGTTTGGGAGTATAATCACCCGGCTGAAGGTTGTCTGCTCCGGGTCCCAATACGGCAATTGTACGCACATGCTTGGATAAGGCAACACATCATCCTTATTCTCTAACATAACAATAGATTCTCGTGCCGATTGACGTGCAATTTCCTTATGGCTGTCCGAATTCCAACCCGGATATATCTTATTCCAATCCAAAGGTTTCTTATGTTCTTTTTCAAATAATTCATTACGGAACATCATACGCAACATTGTACGGCAAACATTATCAAGATTTGCCATATCAAGGCGTCCATCTTTTGCAGCTTGTATCACTTCTTTATCATTATAAGTATCACCACAATTTGTAGCAATACCTGCAGCCAAAGCTTGATTAGCAGCTTCTATCTTGTTTTTTGCAGTATAATGCTTTCGTGATGTTAAATTACCGATAGCACCGCAATCACTCACAACAAAACCATCAAATCCCCATTCTTCACGCAAAATATTACGCAGAAGTTCTTTACTTTTAGCAACAGGCACCCCCAAGAAATCAGAGTAAGCCATCATTAATGACTGACAGGAATAGTTACGAATAACATGTCGGAAAGGAACTAAATGTACCTCACGCATTTCTCTTTCGGACAATCCTATATCGTGCGAATCACGTCCCCCCAAAGGTGCACCATGACCTCCAAAATGTTTCGGAGTTGTAAACAGCCCTTTAGACTGATAGCCTTAATCCAAGCTCCGCCAATTTGAGATACCAAAACCGGATCTTCGCCGAAGGTTTCCTCACAACGTCCCCAACGAGCATCCTGTGCTACGTCTAACACAGGAGACCAGGCTTGCATGGTACCTGCCGCAAGAGTTTCCTCCCCAATAGCCATTGCTACTTTTTCCGTCAGATTCTTGTTCCAGGTCGCCCCCATAGCCAACGCCTGTGGAAATATTGTTGCTCCGCTACCATATGAAAAACCATGCACAGCCTCAACTTTCGTAATGGGAGGCACATATAAATGAGGAATTCCGGGAATCCCCCATCCTTCACGAATCAATTCCATTTTATCTTCCGGTGTCATTACAGACAATAAGCTTTCCACACGTTCATTTACAGGAAGTCTAGGATCCATATAACGTAATGTCGTTTTATCTCCTTTATGATTTTTCAGTTCCTCATCAGCCAGAAAAACTGATACTTCTTTTATATCGAAAGGCCCCACACGTACATTACCTTTAAAGACAAGTTTTACATGGGCACCATATTTAGGCGAAAATGTTACCCTCATCCCTCTGGCGCTACCTTGTACCTGATAGTCGACAGGTTCTCCTAAATTCATCGGGTCATATGTCACAAATATACTCATCTGTTGCTTCAGTTCGTCCTTGGATATTCCCTGCAATTGAAGGTACATTTCACACACATCTCCCGGAGTTTGGAGAGTAAACATCAGCCATTGATCTAGCTTCGGATTTTTACCATCAACTTCCCACACCGTACGCTGATCTTTATCAAAAGCCTGTGAAGCTTTCTCTTGATTGACAGATGCTGAAACTGATAAGATTTCACTTGACCTTTGAGCCATTAGATAAGTACAGAAAAATATTCCTGCGAATAGAACTACATGTTTTTTCAAATTCATATTACTAGATTTTAACTCTTTACTTATTTCAAGCCTTTTTACTAACCATCTGTTGCTCGCTTTTATTCATCAGACAGACTTTACTCTTTTTTAAACGCAAAATAAAAGTCGGCATATTAAATGAGACACCTAAAAGGTATTAACTTCTAATTAAAATAATATTAATAACAGAATATAGTGTTAAAATAATTCCAGGCAGACATATCAGCCGTATCAATCGAAAAAAAACAAATATGATTTCAGATAATACCTTTTGCAGTTCTCATGGGCTTACTTCACCTCAAACTTTCCCTGTAACCGAATATCCTGTGAAGAGCTGCCAACCATTACAGCAAAGGTACCCGGCTCTACTATAAAATGATTATCTTTATTCCATAATCCCATATCCTGAGGTGTAAGCACGAAGTCAACTACTTTCTCCTCTCCCGGTTGCAAATGGATGCGTTCAAAACCACGTAACACTTTCACATAAGTAGTCACGGAACTTACCTCGTCATGCAAGTAGAGTTGCACAACTCATCACCGGCAATTTTGCCGTATTCTTCACCCTGCAACTCAGTTTCACACTTCCTTGTGTACCAATTACCGGATTTTCTATCTTCAAAGCACTATAATCAAAAGTTGTATAGCTCAAACCATATCCAAAAGGATAAAGGGAACCTGTTACACGCACAAAACCTTTGGAATCAGAACCCGGTTTAAACGGGAATGCAAAAGGAATCTGGCCCACAGAACGAGGAAAGTCACCGCCAACTTTCCACCCGGATTATAATCGCCGAAAATAACTTTCGCAATTGCATCACCCATAAATTCACCCGGAAACCAAGCGTGCACAATCCCCGGAATATAACGTTCTGCCCAGTTGATTGTAGCAGCCCGTCCATCTATCATTACCAGAATAACAGGTTTACCAGTAGCATATACTGCCTGCAACAGTTTCTCCTGCCGCCCACACAAATCCAAATTAGTTCGTGAATATTCTTCACGTACAGTTTTCTCGTTTCCTCCTAACACCATAATAGCTACGTCTGACTCTTTAGCCAAAGCAACCGCTTCATCTATCATAGTTTCTTCTGTTTTATTCAGAGGTACATCGTAAAGCTCACTCTCCGGAAAATATTCATCAATAATATCAGCTCCCTTCGCATAACGCACCTCCGAATCCGGCAAATAGTCTTTTATACCTTGATATACTGTTTTTATCGGAGCATTAGCAGGTCCATAACGACATATCAAATTGTCAACTTCGGCTGCATTTGGACCAATGACTGCAACTTTCTTGATAGACTTAGATAGCGGTAAGATATTGTTCTCATTTTTCAATAAAACAATAGACTCTAAAGCAGCTCTCATAGATACATTCTGATGTTCTTTGCAGTGTACTACCTTTTCCAACTTCTTGGTATCACCTTTGTAAGGATTATCAAATAATCCCATCATAAACTTCACACGTAATACTTCAGCAACACGACTGTCAATAGTTTGCATAGAGATCTTCCCTTCACTGATAGCATGACGAAGCGGATAGATGAAATTCTCAGGTAAAGAAAAATTCGTACGCACGTTCAGTCCGGCATTTATCACTTGAGCGGCTCCGTCCACAGCATCGGCAGCCACTTTATGTTTAGAATAGAGAAACTCTACCGCCTCACTATCCGAGACCACATAGCCTTTAAAACCCCACTCATGACGAAGAATTTCTGTCAAAAAATGATAGCTACCCGTAATCGGTTCACCATCATAATCATTATACGAACTCATTACCCCCAATGCTCCCGCTTCACAAAAAGCTTTACGGAAAGGTTCCAAATAAAGTGTTCTCATCTCACGTGGCGCTACGTGTGGATCTGTACGAGTACCAGCATCACGCCCACCCACAGGGACACTATATACTGCAAAATGTTTAGGAGTGGCAACAAGCCCCTCTGCCTGAAGTCCTTTAATCATCCGCTTTCCAAGTTCCCCTACAAGAAAAGGATCCTCCCGTAACATTCCACCACACGTCCCCAACGAGGGTCTTGAGCGATATCCAAAATTGGAGAATAAATATTAGTATATCCCAATGCTTTCGCTTCTTCTGCTGTTACACGCGCAATTTCGCTTATCAATTCTTTATTCCACGTAGCACCTTGTCCGCACTGTGCCGGAAACATGGTTGCCCTATCATGACAAAGTCCACGAATACCTTCATTAGTAAAATCAACAGGTATTCCAAGACGTGTTTCTTCTACAAACCAGCGCTGGATTGCCTGTCGATTTTCTACACTATTCACATAAGGGTAAGATAAGGTAGAACCAAATGTTCCCAAACCATTAGCTTGTTCATCTATATTTGCAATACCATCTTTCCAAATCTCATTCTTCCATTGTTCTGTGGGCAGGGAATCCCTTAATACACGACCAGAGCCATACAAGGTAGCCATCTGACATGTTTTCTCCTCTATCGACATCTGTGACAATAAGTCATGTACTCTTGCATCCAAAGGAGCCGATGGATCCTCATAAACATCCTTCACTCCATTCTTATTAAAATCAATCCAGCCCTTTTTATATATAGTAGGACCACTACCTGCATATGCTCCTATACAAAGCAATACTGAAATACATAAAGAAAATCTTCTTTCATAACGCATCTATTATTTTTCCATTTCCAATACAAGTTCGCCCCCTTTCATCAAGTCAAAATGTGAGAACCTTGGCTCTTCTAATTCCCTTCCATTTAACTTCATCGAACGAACATATTTATTCTCTATACTATTGTTTTCCGCACGAATCACAAAGTCCTTTCCATTATCCAAATGGATAGTCACTTTATCAAATAACGGACGGCCTATTTCGTAAACCGGTTTCCCTGGACAAAATGAATAAAATCCCATGGAGCTAAGTACATACCAGGCTGACATCTGTCCTACATCCTCATTGCCTGACAAACCATTGGGATCATTATGATACAATGTGCGAAGAATATAATCAACCAAGGCCTGTGTTTTGTGAGGAGCATCTGTATAATTATACAGATAAGGAATATGATGGCTTGGTTCATTACCATGAGCATATTGTCCTATCATACCTGTTACATCGGCAGCAGCATCCGAGTCTCCCGTCAGTTCGGAACTTCTAGTAAACAACGTATCCAAATGGGCTTCAAATTCAGATTTACCACCAACCAACTCCATCAGTCCATCTACATCTTGTGGTACGAACCATGCCCATTGCCAAGCATTGCCTTCCACATAGTTGCTGGGACGTTGCACAGAGGAGGGATCAAAAGGAGTAATCCAACTGCCATCGCTTAGACGGCCACGCATTAACTTTGTTTCCGGATCAAAATATTCACGATAAGCTTTAGATAATTTCATATACTTATCATACATACCTTTTTGGTTATCCTCTTTCATAATTTGTGCAATCAACCAATCATTATAAGCAAACTCCAACCCCTGAGAGACTGCACCATAAGCTTTATCACAAGGTATATAACCAAGCTCATTTTTATATTTGATAGAAATCGGCATAACCTTTTCGTTTAATATTTGACGATTCATCATCGGTGTAATATTAGTTGTATCATAAACCGAAGAACGTATACATGCTTCAACAGCCTTTTTATATCAAAATCACATTGCTTCTTCATTATAGCATCTGCAATGACTGAAACAGCATGGTAACCAATCATAGTTCCAGTCTCATTTGATGCCAGTTCCCATTTAGGCAAAATACCCGATTCATCATATTTACACAGCAAAGAGCGAATAAATGCCTGATTCTGCTTTGGCGTAATGATAGTATAAAGTGGATGGGTTGCCCGAAATGTATCCCATAAAGAAAAGACTGTATAATTAGTGTAAGAAGTATCTCGTTTTATTTCATGCCCCATAGTACGATAACGACCGTCTATATCTGATGCCAAACTTGGTTGAATAAAAGTATGATACAAAGAAGTATAGAAAACAGTACGGCTATCATTGTCTGAGGTTTCAATATCAATCTTTCCCAATGTATTATTCCAAGATACATTTGCCTGTTGTACTACTCCTTCAAAATTCCAATCCGGTATTTCAGATTCTAAATTTAGTTTTGCTCCCTCCTCATCTACACTTGATATACCAACTTTTGCGAGTACAAGTCCGTCAGCAGAAAGATTGCGGAAAGTTATTACAGCTTTTGCTGTATTGACAGTAACAGAGGTACTATCCGGTTGGTATTCCGTTCCGGAATACAATTTGTAATCGAAAGATTTGGAGAAAACAGCATAGAAATAAACATAATGCTGTTTAGCCCATCCTCTCGTATATTTCTTTCCAGCTATAGTGGAATCATTTACAACCCTTATTTGAGTAACAGGATGTTGATGTCCATGAATAGTAGGTTCCATATCAATAATCAAGCGAGCATCACTCCCCTTGGGATAAGTATAACGATGTAACCCGGCACGCAAAGTAGCAGTTAACTCTACATTAATCGAATCATCCTGCAGTAAAACCTGATAATATCCTGGACGGGCGCTTTCTTTATCATGAGAAAACGAGAACGATATCCTTCATCAGGTTTTTCTGCTGTTCCAGCAACCAAAGGCTTCTCTCCTACTATGGGCATAAACAATATATCACCATAATCACCGATACCAGTCCCGCTAAGATGTGTATGGCTAAATCCTATAATGGAAGTATCATCATAATAATAACCCGAACAAGCATCCCAACCTATAAGACGGTATCAGGACTTAACTGCACCATTCCATGAGGCAGAGTCGCACCTGGAAATGTGTGTCCATGTCCACCAGTCCCTATAAAAACATTCACACTATCTGTATACTCTCTTTGCAATTCCCCCTCTACGCAGGACATCAGCCCAATACCTGAGACCAGCAATAGCATATAAAATTTGTTTTTCATGAAATTATATATTTATGTTTTTATATGACATTAACATTAAGGCACAAAACTCCAATTAGCTTCTACCTTCATACTCTTACTCTTGACGCGAATGATCAACGGATAACAACATTTTACCGCTATATCTCCTGCTCCCGGCCCATCTTTGACTGTAGGATTGGCCGGTATGCCTGAAGCCTCTCCTAACACGATCTCCAATATTTCATCAGCAGAAACATTTAAACAGACATCAGCAGAAGAAGTATGACAAGTAAACCCAGGCCAATAAGAGTAGGAATTGATATGACGAATACGTTGATGAACTTCACTATCAGTTAATGTTGTCATCGAAGGATGTCCTTCTAAAACAGGCTTCTCATTAAAAGGATAACATATTCATATAAATGAGAAGAATCGGAATTACAGGTATATATATCTTGCAAATATTTTCCTTTCAAATCCAAACTCCGGCACATCTTAACTCCCGGATAGGCTGTAACCGTTTCAGCCTCAGCACATCCACCGTCAGAACGAGATATAAATTTAGTAATTTTTCCTGTACTTCTTTTTGGTCTTTAGCATCCACCGTCACAGTGTTATGAGATAAGCTACGCTTATACCATTTCAGATAATCGGGTACTCCATATCCGGAAGTTCCAAAGTCGGATATCAGTTCACGCTTACCATCATGAATCGCAATGGAAAGTTTATCCGGATGCCCATGCCCAATTCCCTCACCACCAAATTTCAAGACCACCGTACGCGTATCACTGCGTAACAAACAGAAACCTGAAGTATTGAATGAATAACTTGGCTGAAGCAACTGCTCGTCAGAAATATCTATCCTTTGGTTACTCAATAAAGCTTCTGCATCCAAACGTTTCTTCTGTGCATATGTCAGCTCCAGCACTCTCTGTAAAAAAGGATCATTATAACGAGCATTGGCAACCTCATACAGTGCTGACTGTGAAAGGAGATTAGCACCATACCAACATCGCTGTGTGCAGGGAAAGATAAATCCGGATAGGTTCCTTTCACAGGTTCAACAAACATATCATGCAGGTCACAGTCAAAAAGATCAATACCACGACATCTTACTGCATTGGCTGTAAACAGCAAAGCTTCTAACGGATAATAATGGTAATGAGGAGAGCCTTCGTTAATCCATCCATCATCATTTTTATGCTTATCTATTAAAAAATGATAACCATATTTATCTCTATTAATTGCCACATCAACAATAGAATCATTTTCCAAAGCAATGCCTAAAGCAGCCAGTCCGCTATTATGCCACATCTGCCAATTTGCACCTGCAGGACGATGAAGTAATAGAGTAGCGGCAGGAATCAAATAACCTTTCTCTATAAAATCAATCTCCTTTTTTGACAGAATAGGTTTAATCGTCCCATAGGCCATAGCTACTTTAGTAGCCCAATTTGCTTCGTCCAAACTCTGAGCAAAAGCTTTTCCACTATGTTGATCAGTAGCCTGGCGTCCAGAATTATGTTCGAACCACCCAGAATATTTACCAGCATAATCCAGTAACATAGTACGTATATAATCGGCATATTCCGGTTGCCCGGTTGCCAAATAAAGGTACATGCACTGATAAAGATAGTCCTTATTCAACATATGTACTTCATAAATCCAGGCCCAGTCATAACGTTTATTTCCACTCCATTCTTTATCGCAAGCAGAACAATAGTGAGCCTTCGGATTATTCCAGCGAAAAGTAAACTGAAGATTATGTTTTGGACAAAAAAAGTCATGAAAATGCCCGCCTTCTTCTTTAGGGACTTCCAAAGGATATTTACGCCTTTCCTTTACTTTCATTTTCAGATCTGCTATAATCTTCTTTCCCCAACGGGTATCAGCAGACAAACGAATGGCCGTTTTATCATCGTCTGAGAAGAAATAAAATCCCTCTGCTCCTTTCTTTGCAAGTATTGACCAATCACCGGAATAATAAGCCTGATTCAGCAGGCAAAGTTTCTCCTCATCTTCCTGCCGGATAAACAAGTTTTCCAAATCCTTATACAAATAAAATTGCAACCAATAACCGCTATTATATTTTTCACGAGTTGTAGAGGCATGCATCCATTTAGCATACCACAAAGAATTTATCCCATATTGACGTGCCACCTGCAATGCTTGCGCCGCATTTTTCCAGATACCTTCTGAAACTTGTTTGCCCAGCGCTACATAATCATTATATGAGAATTTGGATATATCAATCAACTCACAGGTATCGTCAATGCCAAGATTTTTAAAATCTATCACAGTTTCCATTTCCATATCCCCATCAAGATCATACTCTATATGATCGAAGAAACCATTATTGTCGCGGTCACTATAAAGAACAGTAGCGTAACTCTTAGGATCCTGAAAGTTCATCCACATACGATCCCACCCCTGAAAATATTGGGCATTCTGATCTATTCGCCAAACACCATTTTCTGCTCCATAAAGGTGTAAGCGACCATCAAAATGACTAATATATAACTGTGCATTTCCGGAATTGTCCATATCCCATTCACCACGGTCGCCGGCAGCATCACTTTGCTTATTATTGTCTATACCACCTTTATTCCAACCTACTTTAAACGGATCTTTAGGATCATAAAATTCCACACGCTCCCAACGACTACAATCATCATCCTCATCATAGACAAAGTTCACACGATTCCATTTGCCGCGACTAAATATTAGATCATAAGCTGCATCATGATCCGGATAAATCAATTCTGTCAATTGCCGGTAACGGGAATCCATAAAAAAGCAGTCTGCTTCAGGCATTCCACGTAAATTACGTACCGGGTGAATTTGATCGGTATAATCAAACCCTTCCCCCTGAAAACCTATAGTAAAATCAAAATCAAACTCATTACCTGTAGTATTATCATTATCAATGTCCACAGCTAAAGATACCCAATCAATACGTCCTTCCAACTGACGATTCACATAACTGTTGGAAGGGGAATTCGGATCGTGAATTTTGGGAGAATCAACCAAACGAATAGCCATTTCAGTCCTATTATCATTATCAGGATCATAGAACAGAAAAGGGTTCTCCCAATTAAAACGTAAATCCTTCATATCATATGTAGAAGTGTGTATTTTTAGAAATGATGTCTGCCCACTATAATCTTCATAGAAATCAGACAATCCTCTACGCTCCCAGCACTGAAGAGTAAAATTATTCCAGTTGATATAGTTGAAGATATTGTCACGATCCAAATCAAACATTATCATATAATGCCCATTAGGCCAAACCTCACCTGTACGTTCTTTCGGATACTCTATAACAAACTGCATATCAGCCTTTCCATCATTATTTGTATCCACCCAATCAATAATAAGATCCCCCTGGCCTCCGTAAATACCATCCTTATTGCGGTCAATCAGCAAGCAGTCATTCACCATATCACCTTCCCAATCTCCTTCTTTCAAATTATTATCATCGTCCAGCCACAATATGGGAATATCATTATGAGTAATAGATTTAATGGCATCCGGTCTGCCATTATGATTCAAATCAAGATACTCTGGTTTGTAGCCAACAGGAGGAGGGGGCAAACGCAAAGGTAACAGTTGGGTATGTACATTCCAATAAGTATCCTTTACTTCCTGTGCCAAAGCTCCTCCAACCACTCCTACAGAATAAAGCAGGATAGCACATGCTATAGCCAATAAACTACTTAGATTTTTCATGAAACTAATTATTACCAATTATCAGTTCTAAAAGAAGACGCCGGAAGACCAGACATATTAAAAAGGCAACCTTCCACATAATCTTTAAAAGCATAACGTACCGCAACCGGATGCTCGACTTCCGGATTAGAAACTACAACAGTCTGCGCACCTTCACCCAAACGCGCATCAGCTGGATGAAATATCCTGTCCTCACCCGCTATTTCAAACCCTGTAACGGCCTACGGAAAGTTGTTAATCCTTTACCTATTTCATCGAATGATAGAATAATTTTATTCCCTTCCACCTTCATAGATCTATATAACGGCCCGGTTACAGGAAATCCTTTTTTACCATAAGTGCGTCCCAAAGCCAAATAAGCAAATCTATTTCCAACAGTTTCTTTTTCCATAGGATGTATGGTGTGAGCGTCACCTACATCAGTCAATACAATCATTCCCGAAGAAGGTATATATCTTAGACATTTCATTTGTGCTTCACGCAGAAATGCAGAATTTTTCCCTTTTTCCTCACCTTTATTATAATTGAAAGGAGCAATCTGGGCATAATAAAAAGGGAACTCTCCTATTTTCCACTGCCTACGCCAATCATTCACCAATGCAGGAAATAATTGAGTATATAAATCAGGGGCATCTATATTTGCCTCTCCCTGATACCACAAACACCCCCGGATACCATATCCTATCACCGGGCTCAACATTCCATTATAAAGAATAGAGCCGTTACGTACCTCTTGCAAATCTTTATAAGGTTCAATACTTCTTTACTCATCCAGCTTCTACTCGCGAGCCGCCATAACTAGCATGAATAATCCCCACAGGCACACCAAGTACCGAATTTAATTTACATGCAAAAAAGTACCCGACAGCAGTGAAATCGGGAACAGTTTCAGAAGAAGCCTCCTGCCATCTTCCTTCACAATCAGCCAAGGGTATAGAGTCCATCTTACCATCCACCGTAAACATACGTATTTGAGAATTTCGAGAAGTAACAATCGCATCCAATGAACCAATCACCGGTTCATCATAACGCCCTCCCATTCGCATGTCCATATTAGACTGACCGGAACAAAGCCATACTTCACCAATCAATATATTACTTAAACGTACCGTTTCACCATCACTCACTTCTATATTATAAGGACCACCATAAACTGGTGTCTCCAACTTCATTTTCCACCTTCCTAAATCATCGGAAACTGTCGTATATTCTTTATTACTCCACGAAGGTTTTACAGTTATCCTCTGTTGTTTTCTATCACTACTGCCCCAAATGGCAACCAAGTTTTGTTGTTGCAACACCATACCGTCCGAAAAGAGAGATGGCATAGTAATACGTGCTTGTATTTTCCCCGTCAATAATAAAAACGACACAAGCAAAGTTATAATAGAACAAAGCTGTTTCATCATTTATTCCTTATAGGCATTTTAAAAGTCAATGGAACCTCTTTTCTGAGCATACGAGCAGCTTCACCTGTCAACCATAGATAATGATCTGAAGGTTGCCCATCCATATCTATAAACTTAGCTACATCACTAACCGGATAATCACCTGTACACTTAAATATAGCAGTGCCTTCATCTACTTCGTCAAACATTGCAACATAAATCATTTCAGCACCTGCCAGCATTGCGGTCGAAAGTTGCTGCCAATAAAAACGACCACCCTGTCGTGGAATACTCCCAACAGGTTTCACGTCATCCGGGAATTCTAATTTACTAAGATTATGCCAGCTAAAACCAGGAGTTACCGCCGGTACATAATCTATCCCATTTTCTTTACACCAACAAAGGTCACCAATTATCAGGTCACGAAAACGATCCATATCATTATGTAAAAGAGGAGAAAAACGCTGAATAGTCCATGGCAAAACTATATCCGCTTTTTTGATCATTACATGCAAGTAAGAATCATTGATACAGTCAGACTCCAAATTACGCCAAAACGTAGGAACGCCCAACATTACTGTGCAACCGCCATACACAGAATCGTTTTGCAAAAAATCAATCAAACGATCCAAACCAATATTTCTAATATTGTAAGGACGATCGGGAAATCCTACTCCCCATATAGCTACCACAGGTTTCCCATTATGATGCAGATAAGTTTTCTTTCCCGCCTGATTAGTTACTTTTTGATTATCTACCAGCCTTTTCCAATCTTCTATAATTGAAGAACAATCTTCACCGGATTTTTTCAATCCAGACAAATCATACATAACAGCAATAGCACGATTATACTTTGAGGCAGCATCTAAAGCATTTGCCAAAATACGATTAGGGACTGAGTTTCGTTGGTTGCCCCACGGGTATAATCAAAAAAACGTTGTACAAATACTCCATCTACTCCATATTCTTTCATCCATTTAAAGTGTAGGTCAACAGTCGATTTATCCGCAGAACTGAATACATACGCTTTTCTTCCATCGGCATGTTTAAAAGAAGTTTCATAGGTCCTTTCATATTCACTTACATCAGCCACACATCAATGGTGCAATGGTTTTCATCAAATTGTTTTCCAGTTCCATAATGACCATATCCTTGACCCGTTCCATCTTGCGGTCCACGAAACCAACCTTGATACCCTGCCATTATCAAACCTTTATAACTAGGATAAGATGTTTCTAAAGAATGTTTAGTACCTGCATAAGACAATAAGCTCATACCAAGTATCCCTAATGTAACAAACAGTTTATTCTTCATATTCTTCATTATATATATTTTATACATTATCTATCATGCTCAAATAAGATTTCCTATCGCAAAAATAAATTCTCAAGATTAAGCTTTTAGCCTTATTACGCTTATTTAGAGATTAATTTTTCAATTAAAATAGACATTCACTCTTTTTTGAGATATAAATATTTTCATTAGACATCTTACCTTTTATCAGAACCGCAAAGGATTCCCTTTCCCTCCTTATCAAACCTAAATCCAGAGATATAATAATTATTGGTTAATTCTATCAAATTTCCATACATTCCCAACCTTGCATATCCATTTAAGGTAACAGTATCTGGTATCTCTTGAGCAAAATAAGAAGTGTATACATGCGCTCTCCCTCCCCTTACATCTACTCCATACGTGCCCGAACGTGAAAAGTTAGCTTGTTGAAATGACACTATGCCACTATTTATGATAGCTCCAAATACAGGACTCCCCCAAAATGCACTATTATACAATATTAGTTTAGCATCAGGATGAACTTTGCTTGTATTCATCTCTTTTCCCATAAGTACATATGATCTAACAGGTTCATTGGGAATTTTCGTATTAACCAGTTCGGAATTGACCGCAATTATTTTTGTGTCTTTGTCAGCATCTTCTACAAATAAAGAATATGTACATCCATCTGATCCATGTCCTATCATAGTCATTTTACCAGGATATTTACCCGTTATCTCATCTTTCAAAAAGTGTATTCCATAAACCGAACCGTAAACAAAATTATTAAAGATCGTTTGATTTTTGACATCCGCAAATTTAAGAGCACTACAATTGGACTGCACAAAGCGCATCATAGCCACTCTCGGATAACCTTGTCCACCTTCTGGCAGTCTTGAGCCATAATGGGGATTAAACTGCATGTTGCGGATAAAGCCTCCTTCCGCTCCACCACCAACCAATGCCCGCTCTCAAGTACACCACCTAAATAATCAACATAATGCCCACTAGTATCATATGAAGCTAAATCTATCCCTTTATCACCTATCGCTATAGTTACATTAATAACATATACTTTAGGCCCCTGCCCCTGTATCAAAAACGGGGTTTTTCTTGGGCTTTCAGCACTATATTCTCCGGATATAATGTTGAGCTGCGCTAATGTGATACCTCTAATACCCGCATTAGTCTCAAGTTGTATGAGAGAAGGAGCATTTTCTCCTGCATCCCCACCATCATAATTGGTAAATATAGCAGTACCACCATTTTGTGTATGATGTTGTACGTCCCATGAACCTCTCAATTCCACTCCAGAAGGGATTTTTATAGGTTTGTCCACCAAATATCTGCCAGCTGGCAAATAAAGTGTACCTCCTCCCGAAGCCTTTAAAGCATCAAGTGCAGACTGTAATTCGCTTGATATATCCTTCACAGGCCGCTGATTATTAAATCCTGTTGCCCTTGAAAAGTCTGCTTTCAACACTTGGTTTGATACAGGTCTCGGATGAGCAATAATATTAGTTTTTAGCCCTTTGGGAATCGGTTCAAATGCATATTTTTTATCAGTAATAATCTCTATTTTTGCATCATTGCTATGGTTATTAATTTTTAGTCGCTGCTTATGCCCAGAGTTTACAGATTTCAGTGTACGCATATTCATGCCAAGATACACATGCTTATCAGCATTTTCAAAATGACACTGAGATAACAGTACATTGCCATTATTTATTTTAAGTGCATAGTCACTATATTTACCAAAAAGACAGCTTTCAAACGATATAACTCCATCGCTGCCATCACTAACGATAGGCCCACTAAATTCTACTCCATTAAACTGCGTAGAAGTACTGAAATCTTTATAGAAATATACAGCATTACCACCTTTAGCAGCTCCGAATGAAGAATTGGATATAAGTATTCCATATGGGTTAACATCTTCTACATAAAGTCCATTTTCGCAATTATCTACATGAGCCTCATACAATTGTGCATTAGGCGCATCTGCAAAGCCGGGTTCGCGCCCAATCCAAATTCCTGTTTTATAACCTGAAATGTGTAAATAAGAGATATATTCCCAGTCCGACCGATGCATCTGAAACCCTACACTGTTAGCTTTTGTATATGCTGTTAATTCTGCAAGAGTTGGTGCTCCCGGAAGGCCTGATTTAGCCCAATATTCAGGACTTATGCTGACATTTTCAATACGCCCAATATCAGTACATACATGTACTTCAATGCCTTTATTAAGGGCCGTTATGTAGCTATCCAATACATAATGTAACTCACTTGGCGCAGAATTGAAACCGTTGTAGGAATTTACGAGAGTAACATGCTCTATCGTTGCACAATTTCCCTGAGTTTGAAACAATGTCCATGGATATGGTTTCACATCATTAATGTTCTGTTCAGGATACCAGATAGAAAGGTTAGTCACCCCTGTTCCCGCGTTCATTTCAATAAACCTATCAGCAATACTTGTGTAGGTAGTACGAAGTGCATTCCCAGCTTGGCTATCATTCCACCAGCTTTTCACACTTCCGTCATAGTTTGGTGCATTCTTCCCTACACGTACTTCAAGTATGGTTCCAAGGACCATCCCGTTATTGGATTCTGGAGCTGCCCAATCACCACGAAGCTGTACACCTGGATGAAGACGCAAAACATACTCATAGTTAAAGTCTTTCTTATTCTCCGAAGTCCCTTGACGTACTCTGACACTCTTAATCCCTATTTGTGTGCTATGAAATTCGTAATTTCCGGCAGGTATGTATACTACTCCTCCCCCACTTTCATAAGCAGCATCAATAGCAGCCTGAAAAGCAGCTCTATTATCAAAACCAGGTTCAGCTTTAGCACCGAACATCGGATCTGTTACTACGAAATCGGATATCACCCAATCCTTTGTCGAATAAACTGTTTTAATACTGTGCTGTAATGTCTGTTGCTTTTTATTTGTGCATCAGCAGTCTCAACAGAAAATAAGGCATCAGAAATATTACAAATATAATTTCTGATTTAACAAATATGTTATCTACATTTCTCTTATTCATTGTGCTGTTTAAATAGTTCTAATTCATAATTAATGATTGTTCAAAGCATATTTGATATAATTACACAATATTTTCCTAGCCATCTCTGCGGGCCCCGATGGATTATCCAAATTATCTACAATGTCTAGTGAGGAAAAAAATAATCTTACCTTTCCCGCAAGGAATAATTCCCACAGCAGTACCTAGTTCAAACGGAGTACTTCGATAGGATCCAACCACTAATTCTTCTCCTCGTATACGAAAGCCGAATCGCTGATCACCATTTCTTACTACTGCCTGATAAGGCCAATTCAAAGCATTATTGACCGGCATGCCAGCAAATAATGGATGTTCTTTTACAAAATGAATACCGCCTATCCAGTTTTTACCTACATTATAATAACCGTCATATTCTACATTTGTATATTCAGCTACCGCTTTCATCCAAGTTTCAGTACAATCAAGTAAAAATTAAAGTAGTCCCATCATGTTTAACTCGTTCTAATAATTTCCATGGAGTGATAGTAGTTGCACTTGGTCGGGACCATTTTAGTTGTATATACCTGATTGGTGAGTCTGACGATATACCACCCGAATTTTTATCGGTTTCCCTGCCTCCATAACAACAGGCCTATCTTGCTTCATAGGAACAGCATTAAAATATTCATCAATCAGCTGTTTATCATCAACGTACATACGCACCCCTCGATCAGTCTCAACTCCAAGCAGGTATTGTCCTGATTCAGGTGGACATATATACCCCTCCCAAATTACTGAGAACGGCTGATTGGCAGGTATGGATTCATCTGGTTGGGCCCCTGCTACAAAGTTATGGTCCAATTTCATATCCGGTTTCACAGAAGCTATAATGTTCATATCCGGTTCATTATACCAAGTCGCCTTTAAAGTAGTAATTCCATCTTTACCCTTAAAATAATCTGAAGGAATAACAACCGGTTCATCCAAAGAGGAACGATTCACAACAAGCCAATCTAATCTTTCCATATCAGGAGTAAAAGCAGGAAGTTCTTTCCCGACAGTTGCCTTGTAGAAAGCTGCAACCTTATCATTATTATTCCCATAATAAGCTCCATTACCAGCTAAATCATTTGTTTCCCAATTCACAGCTATCACCTCATCATACCCATGAGCACGTACTTGTTGGCCATTCGCTTTTATATCTGCCGATATACGATAAGTACCCTCATTATTATTTATCGGAATCTTTACATTCTCCAATAAAAGTTGCCCAAAAGTCTCCCCTCCCTTAAGAGCTACATTTTCACTCCGTTTATAAACAACTTTTCCATTAGGAGCAATCATCTTTATTTCAAGAATGTAATTGCCTTTTAAGTTTACCTCGTTTACAATGTAAAAGTCTACTGTTGCAATACCTGGAAGCTTTACAACCTGATTACGCGATGCAACGGCCACATACAACTGTTGATTGTAATACGCCAATCTTGAAATATCTCCTTTGGGATTACGATAAATATCCACAATACCCGAATGATTGTCATAGGCATCGCTTCCCAACCATTCACCATATAGGCATCACCCAAGTTCTGCATCCTCATTCCTTCAATTCTCCTTCCCTGATGTTCATATGAAACATTAGCCATCAAACGTGTTAAAGAATCAAGGGTCTCAAAATAAGGTTCTAATTCTTTCTCCTGAAAATAATCGATAAAAGCCTTATACTGTTTTTGCCAAAAAAGACCATCCCATCCTGTTCTATCAGAACTTTTTATATTTTCATTTATCAACTGAATACGAGGAGGAGTCGAAATAGCTCCTTCCTCACCTCTCAAATAAACTTCTGTACGATTATCTGTATACATAAGATTACTCTTTGGTCCTTTATAATAGCTTTCTAACCAAGTCTCCGGACCTCCGGCACGGTGATTGTCAAACCAACCTTTTCGATATACAGCAGTATCAAATGGTAACATATGTGCTTTGGAATCTTCTTCCTCATTTTCACTATTTGCCCACCCAGAAGTAAACGTCATAATCCTACTAGGATCTACTGCATGGGCCTCACGCATATCATTCATGCGTTTTGCTACAAGTTCTTTATCTTTCGATAACGTCCTCCAAACTCATTAATCAAATTAAAGATTACCAAACTCGGGTGGCTGCGATCGCGATAAACCATGCGCTTTAACTTTTCATTCACAATAGTACGTATAAATGGATCATGATTAGCCGAATGGAATGAGCCCGGCTCCTCATAATAAAGCAGCCCTAGCTCATCCGCCTTTTCAAGTACGACAGGACTACCTATACAACGATGAAAATTCAGCATATTCAGACCCAGTTTCTTGGCTGTAAGCACCTGTTTTTCAGCCATCTCAGGTGTAGCCACTAAACCCGTAACAGGAAAATAGCCCCAGCTAATTGCACTTTTCAACATCATACGACGTCCGTTTAAATGAAACACCGCATTCTTTCCTACTCCATCTACATTAAACCAACGAAAGCCGAAGTTTTTCATATCTTCATCAAGTACGTTTTTACCCTGCTTTATTCGCACACGACAAGTGTATAATTCAGGGGAAGAGAGTTCCCACAACTTAGCATCGGGAACATTTACAGGAATTATCACCTCATGGTTTCCTGAAGATAAAGAAAGCTTTCTCATGGTTTGCTTAAATACTACCTTATCGGGATTCTTTTTCTCACAGACTTGCAATTCAATATCCTGTCGTACACTAAAAGACATCTTATTAGTTATAGACAATATAGCGTTCACTTTAGTGACTTCAGGAGTGTTCTGCATATAAATATCCGAAATAAAAATAGGATTTAAACTTTCCAGCTTTACTCTCCCAATAATTCCACTAAAACTTCTCCCTGGAGGAACATTATACTTTCCCCATTTCAATATATCAAAATCCTGCCAATGAAAATTACCTCCAGGATTAGTAACACGTACTGCTAATAAATGCTCAACTCCCAGTTTAACCTCATCAGTAATATCTATATGAAAAGGAGTTTCACCTATCAGATCGTACCCCACAAGTTTACCATCAAGATAGACTTCTGCACGCATTCTGACAGATTCAAAGTAAATAATAAAATGTTTGTTTTTCTGGGTAACAGGTAATGTAATCTTGCGATACCACCAACTAACCCCTCGAAAATCTTCAGGGCGAGGAGTATCAGAAACTGTGAGATATTCCTCCACCGTACCAGGTATATTTACAGCAACCGCATCAGGATTATTTTCCAGAACCTGCCATCCACCGGTAGGAGGGTTTACAGGCAATAAAGACAAATCAGTCACCTCATGTGGAAGGTAAAGGCGATCATTCTGCCAACTCGCTTCTTTATCAAGCCATAACGACCAACCACCTCCCGTCAATAAGATTGTGTGCCTTCCTTCCTTTGCATATCCCTGGAGAAAGGTAAACATAGAGAAAAAACAAAATATAGATAAATACTTCAGCATAGATATTAGTATAAAAGGGTGTTTCATCTAGTCTATTTTTTTTCTGAATTCTAGATTTCAGCAAGTCCGTTACCTATTCCAACGGTGACAAGTCTTGGCTTTGTAGATTCATTTTGTACTGTGGTCTTTATAACCACAGTGCAATGATACCAGAGACTTCCGAATTATAGTACTTGACTATATCAATTTCTAAAAACAATGTTAACTATCACTTTAATAAATCATTTATCATATTTACCAACAATCTGCCTGCAATAGGATCAGTATCAGCTTTTTCCGTACACATGGTAGAAACAGTGGCTAATCCTTTTCCATCCTTTATTTGCAACAAAGTGAGTCCTCTCATTGAATCAATTTTACGAATACGGTCTTCCGGTTTTCCACCATCAATATAGGCATGTATCTTCATCTGTCCCGCCAATTCTATCAAGTTCTCATTGCGGTTTACTTTTAAGGTCGCATTACAAGCTAATGGAATTTCTCTTTTATTATTGTTAAAATATCTCAACTCCAATACATCAATTTCATCAAATACCGAAGCATCATTACGTTCCATATTCACTATATCTCCTTCTGTCGGAATAATCCAATTCGTTATATACTCTGGATAAATGTTTTTGGCCACTTCTTTACTATTCAGTAAAAGCAACCGACCTCCTTTGAACTGATAAGAGCGAAGCATCTCTTTTTCTTCATCTGTACATTCCTTCAAACCAGAAATAATGCAGAGAGTAGCCTTTTGCTTAGAGTCGACCAATTCTTTCACAGAGGAAACTGTTTTATACTTAATCTGTAAAAAATCAAATTTAGATTTCATTCCATCTTTATCCAATAAAACGATTTCTTTATCTTCTGATATTTGGCTTATATTCCATGTTTTACGGGCTAATACCAAATGATATTCATTTTCTGATACTGGTATACCATCTTCTGTCAACTTCAATACTAATTTAGCATTAACCTTGTTAGCTGGCAGATTAACAGGCAATTGAATATTCGGTTCAATATAGCGACGTCCATAATGCTTTACCTCTGGAACCTTTTCACTACCCCAAGCCATCTTCTCTCCTGTCTCATCCTGAATCTCCCAACGCAGCAAAGAAGGTTTCAAATCTTTACCATCTTCACGATCATTTACAACATAAATGCGAGTAGTTAATTTATCACCTCCATAAAGATTACGTCCCCACAATTCTGCACTAACCAAGACTGGTTGCAAAGCACGTTTTAAAGCGTAATATGTAGGATACGGATCTATATTTTGATAATCATATACCTGACGGAACCAAGTAAGTAATGCAAAATGCAAAATTCCAGATCCCTGGTCATTAGAACGACGAAGTGTCTCAGCCAATTCGCCTGTTATAAAGGATTGTACTGTAAGAAAATATTTAGGATCAGAGAAATCGTAACACTCATATCCAATTAACGATTGTGGATTCTGGTGAATTAATTGATAAGAACGTGTAGGATGTCCTGTCTCGTTATTTGGATACCCTGTTGACATTTCTTGGCTAATGAGCGGACGATCCGGCATCTTATATCTCTTCTGAAACTCACCGTTAAAGAAACGGAATATAGAAAAATCATACCAATTATAGTATCCATGCATATCATCAATATCGCCATCATCTATGCTATTCATAAAGTCAGTACCAAATTTTTCATCTTTACCTTTAGCCTGATAATTGGAATCAAAACAAATAGGACGCGTAGGATCTATACGGCGCATTTCTTTCACTACATCTGAAATTACACGATACTTTTCTTTTGCACGTTCCAAATCATTGTCATTATCATAAAACTTCATTTCATTGTTTACAGTCCAGAAAAGTAATGACGGATGATTGCGATATTTCTTTAACAGACGTAAAAATTCTTCCTTCCACATCTCAATAAGTTTAGCATCAGGTAAAGGAGTGGAATGAATCATCAGCCAAGGCCATGTTCCTTCAAAACTAACACCAATTCCATTTTTATCCGCTGCTCTCATCCAAAGTTTATTCCATGGAGTAGTATGTGTGCGAGTTACATCCATATTACCAGCCTTCATTAATTGCATAAAAGTATTGGCCAAATTCAAGTCATTTGGAGCTAAAGCAAATGGTATATGATTACCACCACGTAACCAATAGCGATTACCATTTAGAAAAAACAGCCCTTCTTTCACTTCAAAAGTACGAAAGCCTGAAGTCTCTGTCATACAATCCAGTTCAACTCCTTTATTAGCAACCAAACGGAAACGGAAATCATACAAATTAGGATGATGAGGAGTCCAAAGGCGTGGTTTTAAACCAGCCACACTATAAGTGAATATCTTTTCCTCATTGGCCTTTAATACTAATTTAGGCAAAGAAAGAGCTGTATAAAATGTTGCACCTGTTTCTTTATCTATAATATCTGTATAAAGATCAAACTGTTTCTTTTTGGTATCATGGTTTTTCACTGTCAAATCAAAAGTAGCTCCCTCCAAGGTTGGCTTAATAAAGACATCCTTTACCTTTACCGGATTAGTAATAGAAAGCTTAACTGGCTGCCATATACCTGCAGGATCAGCACCATAAAACCCATGTGCTATATCTTTCAGAATATTATCATTCTTCATTGTTACTTTTCCACCTTCCTGCTCACTTTCACGTACGGAAGAATAGAAAAAATCAATAGCTGCACTACTTGCCTCAGAAGAATTGCCATCTACACGCCCCGTTACTTTCACTACAAGCAGATTTTTGCCAGGTTTCAATAAACGACTACCGTCTATTTGTATCTCACCGTACATGCAATATGTGTTCCTGCTAACTCTCCGTTAATATAAATTTCAGCAATTTTTGATACCGCATCAAAAGTCAACGTCATAGTTTTACCTTCGACACTAGCAGGTAATTCTATCCACTGACGATACCAAGCTGCGTTTGTTTTTCTATAGTCAAAAGTATAACCTTCGCAACGTGCCGTTTCCTGCTGATAATATGTGTCAGACACTCCCTTAGGCTGATGTCCTGTTGGTGATGGCATTGTCTCGCCATGTAACCAGATACGAATCGGATTCCAAAAATTTGGTACTGACATAACATGCCAATTTTTATCATCCGTACCTAGTGCCACAGCATTTTCTTTATTATTCAATTCATACTCTGGCATAAAAAGCCAATTACCATCCAAAGAAATATCTGTACGGCTACCTTTGAGCTCGCCAACTTTCACAGCCGTATAAGTAGCCCTTTGTTGCTTACGCAGAGACTCTTTCTCTTGAGGTGTAACGACTTTTCCATACTCTGAGACAGCTACATCATTTAATGCGTTTTCTTCTAATGAAGTTACTACAAGATCATCGAATTCCGTTTCAATCCAGCCACCTCCTAAAGTTACAGGACCAGAAGGAGCCAAATTACTATTCTTATCTACTATATCCATATGCGGTTTTTTTTCGTCATTTACAAAAACACGAATACGACTTCCACATACTTCAACCTTTAATTTATACCACTGACCAGGCACAGGATGGAACCCTAGCGGGCGAACACCCAAAAACTCATCTGTGCCCATATATCCCATACGCATCAAATACAAGTCATCCTGTAATCCACCTTTTATACCAACCACATAACGGTCAAAACGATTATTAGCACGAAATCCAGCCCAAATTTGAACCTGTTCTGCATCTTTTGGTGCACGCGCCTTGAAAGACACCGCATAATTTTTCCATTCCGGATTTCCAAAACAAGCATAAGAACCTTTTGAACGAAACACACCATTCGTGACAGAACACTCTCCCCGCCCCACAATGTTCAGTGTTTCTTTTTGATTAGAAAAGTTATTCTTCCATTCAGACCGCTCATAACCAGATGCTGATGCTAAAAGGCAAGTGGCAGCCCCCAAAAACAGATATAATTTCTTCATGATATTAAAATAAATATTATTTTTTACAAATATGACCTTACTCCATTAATCAGGAGCGAAATAAATAGTTAATTCAAAATTAAAAAGTGATTAATTACCACAGATGACAAATCAACTAATAAAAAAGAAGGAAGGCACTTCCATGGGAATAAACACCTTCCTTCTTTCCTACCTACTTATTTTTTCATTTCAATTCTACATCTATTTTTTTATATCAGTAAATTATACTTTTTATAAGTATCATTACAGCAACCGCCAACTCTTACCCAATAAGAACCGGAATATTTAAGAGGAGCCTTCGCTTTCAAGTCGATAACTGTACCTTCTTGATCATTGGTAATCTTAACGGACCCTGGAGTATAATTGCCATCTGATTCCGTGCCACAATATTGCGTATGCGAAATATATAATTGAAGATTATTTACATCAGGCATAGTCATGCCTTCTTTTTCAATTCTCTTAAATTTCACAGAACAACATAAGAAATCGTTTTCATCCACATAAGGTTCATCTACCCACTCCAATTCCAGATAAGGGGTGACAGTAAAGTTACATTCCGTCATCTTACCATTTCTAAGTTCCACCGTTTCTCCCTCTGCATCATAAGGATAAAAAGCTCCTTCCAATGGAAGCATACGATAGGTTCCGGCAAACAGCTTTGAATTAGAGTAAGAACCATCTTGTCGCATGTTCAGATTCTGATTAGTTACCACCACTGACTCATCACCACCGGCATAACTCAATTCTGTAATCTGTATTTTCATACTACCCTGCCCCATAGCAGTCTGGAAGATCTTTCCATTGTGGTCAACAATCTGTCCATATACGCCAGCTTCCGGTGCATCATAATTATCCTTTTCACAAGACGAAAAGCTCACTACTAATGCAATAACTACTAACAAATTATATATCTTTCTCATATTATCTTGCTTTTTTATTAATACTGATTATTCTGTTCAAGCAATGGATTCGTCTTACGTTCATTATCAGGAATTTTATCATAATAATTTTTGGTAGCAAACGTTAAAGAATTGTTAGCTCTTTCACAAACTCGAGTGTCAAAAATATACTTACCAACAGGGTTGCCAGCCTCATTCACTGTTGCGTCTTTAGCAAACAAGAATGGTGATAACATTCTACGACGATACTGATAGATTTGCTGATCAAAAGTAAACCACCGACGCAAATCCCAATACAACTTATGCTCAAACGCCAACTCTTTATAACGTTCTACTCGAACAATATGTAAACCTTCATTGGGAGCATAAACAAACGAATTAACCCCCTGTCCACGTTCTATTCCTTCACGCGACACATCAGACAATTCAGCTCGACTACCTAGCAAATCTGCACCTGCTCTTGAACGTATACTGTTAATGCATTCAAAAGCATCTTGCTGCAAGTTTACACCATCAATCTCAGTAACACCATTCTGATAGAGTTCCAAAGCTGCTTCAGCACGATTCAATAAAATTTCTGCATAACGAATATCAATCCAAGATTGCGTAGAGCTATGCAATTGTGTATCAGCAATTGTCCAATTCAAATTCAACCATTTACAACCATGAAAACCAGTCAGTGTACTGTTAGACCCACCATTTGCCGGACCATCCAATCCTGCTTTATTTAGCTTTACACCAGTAGAGGTTTCATAAGGTTTCTGTTCTTTTGTATTTTCTGTTGTTGTCAACACATTATCTTTAAACCAAGCATTTGTCGTATAATTAAGAGTAGTCTGTCCGTCATCTGCTATAAATTTAGCAATGGGGGTTGCAGGATCTATCTCTTCTTTTATGATACCAGAACGGATATCCAATTCAACACCTTTGTACGTATGTCCAGGTAATAATATAGATCCCTTCAAACGCGGTTCAGAACCATCTAATAAACTTTTAATATCATCATATACTATATAATTACCATTATTATCTGTAGTCTTCAGACGACCAGTAGCAGGATCAAGAGGCAAACCATCAAACAATTCGACCCAATCTAACGTTACATTGTAACGATCACCATATGTGGTAGTCATACGAGGCGGACAATATACAGCATCAAAGCTATGTACATAATCATTCTTACTGTACTGACGGATAAATATAGATTCACTGCTATTGTCTGCATTCATGAAAATCTCACGAAAATTTGCTTCCAGATCCGAATTATTCTGATACAATTTATATCCTCCTTCTTCCACTATCAAAGAAGCTTTATAGGCTTGAGTGAAATAATCATTTGCCCTACTTTCCGGTACTCCACAAAGCATTTTGCCCGTCTCTGATCCTGTATAATTATATGTCTTCCCGTAACGTGCAACAGAACCTGCATATAAGGCAACACGTGATTTAAATGCAGCCGCTACATATTTATTATTACCACGTCCGGCTACTTTATCTTTACCTAGATGTTCAATAGCATAATCCAAATCTTCCAGGATAAAATCAATACATTCTTCGTGGCTACTACGAGCTACCCACAATTCGTCCTCATTACCAGTCATATTCTGAGGCTCTTTCAAAATAGGAACACCACCATAACGCTTAACCATGGCAAAATATACATAGGCACGAACAAACCTTGCTTCTGCAATCCATGATTCAGCACCATCTAGTTTTCCAACATAAGCAGGAAGATTGTTAATCAATTCATTGGCTTGTCTAATGGTTTTATATCCCATACTCCAGTATCCTTTTTGAGGAGTATAAATACCTACATTATTACGATTGACCGTTTCACCGGTACTAATCATATCCCAAATAATGCAATTCCAATTAAAGAAACCATTATACTCACCATCATTTGACATGTTAAAGTCTTCCATTGGAAGCTGGCTGTACAAACCGGACATATAGGCAGTAATGCCACCTTCATTATAAATATCCTCTCCGGAAAGAATGTTTTTAGGAGGAATATCCAAATCCACACAACCGGCAAACATGCCGCTTAAAGCAGCACACATCAATATATTTCTCAATTTTCTCATACGATAATCTCCTTTTACTTAAAATGTAATACTTGCTCCAAAATTATACGTCCTATTCAGCGGATACATATATCCATAGAGTTCCGTCGGTCTTTCCGGATCAACGCCTTTTACGCCAGTCAAAGTGAACAGATTATATCCATTCATATAAACCTCAGGCTCTTAACGCCTACTGGAGCCAACCAATGTTTTGGCAGTGTATAACCAATTTCAGCTGTCTTCAAGCGCAGATATGTACCTTTCTGAATGGCAAACTCAGAATTCTGATCAGGTGTTGTTCCACCATATGAGTAGTAGCCTGAAATCCATTGACAAGAAGGATCATAAGGATCTTGTTTTGGATCAACAGGACGCCATCTATCCAAAAACATATCCAATGCATTACCATCAAACTGTAAAGGGGCTGACAGCTGCTCACCATAAGAAACATAGGACATAGCAGACCCTTGGAATGTCATACTTACATCAAAACCTTTCCACTGAGCAGACAAAGTCAAGCCAAAGTTCATTAACGGATAGTTCTTCTTATCTTGGAAATCAGCAGCAGAAGCATTTGTTGTTGTAGCAATAGGATACTTATCCATATCATCTATAGTACCATCACCATTCCAGTCTTCGTAGATATAATCACCTGGCAAAGTAGCATTTCCTGCAAAAATAGGAGAATTAATAATCTGGTCCCAAGAAGTGTAACGTCCACCGTCTCCATATCCAAACCAAATATCATTATAACGGTCTGTCAGGTTATTTCTCCAGTTATCGTATGAATTTCCAGATGGGGTACGCTCTTTATAACGCCACATAGAACGGGTGATAGCCATGTTTCCTGTTACGCTATATCCAACTTCTCCAATACGATTATGATGCCTAAGTTCTAATTCAAATCCTCTCGTCCGATCGCTTTCCAAATTTTCTTTGGGCATCGAAGCGCCAAAAGTACCAGGAACAGCAACAATCCGATTAGCCATCAATCCATCACGATCACGTTGAAAAAGATCAAAAGAAACGCCCAACAGACCATTCCATAAGTCAGCATCCACACCAACATTCAGTGTCTTAACAGTATACCAAGTTATATCCGGATTGGCAACCGCTCTGAATCCAAGAGAATTAATAAAGGAACCACCAAAGAAATATCCTTTAGGAGGTTTGTTGAACGTAGCACCCTCTGTGTTTGGATAATTATATCCTGAAATAAACTGATAATCAGCTACCGAGTCATCTCCCATCTTACCGTAAGAAGCGCGCAGTTTCAAATTATTGACAAAAGGAAGTGCCTCCTTTACAAAGTCCTCTTCACTCATGCGCCACCCTAAAGAAGCGCTGGGAAAAATCCCCAACGGCTGTGTGATGGGAATTTAGAAGAACCATCGTAACGAAAAGCAAATTCAGCCAAATAGCGCCCTTTATAATCATAATTAAAACGGCCAACCAATGCCTTAGAAGCACTTTCTGTCAATCCATCTGCATTGGATGTACCAAGCTGATTAGTCGAATTACCGGCAAACAAATAAGGCAGAGGTATAGAGAACTCACGAGAAGCACGAATATTATCACCCACACTGTGTCCCTCTTCATACAACAGTAAACCGGATACATGATGGTCAGTAGCGAAGTATTATCATAACTTACAGAAGCCTGCCATAGAGTTGACCAAGAATTCCCATAGTAACGTTCCAATTTGGTAGGACTCTGTTTGGGATAAGCAGAATAAGTTTCACTTGCTTCATCGTAAGTATATTCATTATATTCTTTCTGAAAAATAGAATTATCAGCTATAGAAGTATCGTAACTGAACAACCCTTTCACTTTCAATCCTTTTACAAATGGAACCACATATTCCAATTCCATACTGGATTGAAAAATTTTATTGGTATTTTTGTTATAACCAGATACATCAGGATCTGTCGAAGCCAAAAGGTTTAACTGGTCAGTTGACATCTTTTGGTAATACCCCGGAGTGTCATTAGCATAAAGTTTTTCATTAGGACTGGCGCGCCAAAGAGCTTTATAAACCTCCCATGTAGACAAATATTGACGCTCTTTATTGACAATAAATTCAATCTCTCAAAAATAGTTTATATAATGATTTGAAAATCAGATTGTTGAAAATTTCACGATTTTAATTAAGGAACAAACAAGAAACAAAATCGTTAATTAAAGGTATTTCCCAATTTTTTGTTTTCACTCTGTTTCTTTCTTTGCACTTGCTTATAATCGGGACTTCTTGAACAGCTTCCCACCAGATTTTTTTTCGTCCGATGGTTGCATGTGAGCTTCCAAGAACCACTGCAGCCAAAAGAAAAAAGCAAGTATTCTTTAGTTCATACAAAGATAAGGAAAAACTTATAGGCAGGCAAATTTGGCTGCCTAAATATAGTTTACTTTGATTTAGCATATATATAGGCTAATGGACTAAACTAAACCTTTTCCCGAACTTCGTAAAACACTCCGGTCCCATTGTACAGCCAAAAGAAAAAAACATTCCACGTCATATTTTTCTTTTCGCTGCAACCCCCTTTTTATAAACCATCAACCTTTTACACGAGATCTTCTCTTCCCTGTGTTCGCACATCCGCTTTCGGGCTGCCTGATATGAATTGTGTCGCAAAGGTACTTGTCATGTCTTTCTTGTATGCAAGGTCAAAGCCTAACGGTTCACGACAAAATCTCCACCCTCCGTTCCGCACGGGTAGTATTTAATCGTGAAACCTTGCATAAAGAGCCATGACACCTTTTGAAGCGACATAATTAAATCAAGCCCGAAAGTAGCTGGATGCTACAAGAGGGAAAAAAGAAAACTTAAAATTCAAAGTTATGGCAAACTACGCAACAAACATTTTCCACGCAAGTACGGAAAACAAACAAGACCTCAATAAGATAGAGGCATTTCTGGACGATAATTTCAACGGCTTTGTCAACCGGTATGGCGACACGGTAGATGCCGAATTTGATTCCCGCTGGGAATACCCGGAAAAAGCAATCAACGAATTAATAGCCTTATTGGCAGCCAAAGACAAAATCTATATCCGCATACTGACATACGAGTTAGAGGACGAATACGTGAGCTTTCGGATATTCTCGCAAGGTAAATGGAACATTAAGTTATCCTAAACCTAAACACAATTCACTATGTACGAATACGAAGAAGATAGCGATATTATCGGTTTGTCCTGCACGTTGCTCAATCCATATAAAGGTTACATGGAAGGCACAATCGTGGGCGACTATGGCAATACCATAGTTGTCCGCCTTGAAAGCGGCAAGGAAATTTCAGAATACCGTGATGAAGTGATTATCCATGATTAAACGATAGCAAACGTATGACACAGATAGCAACAAAATTCGTCAAATGGGACATTCCCGAACTGGCGACATTGCAGGACAGCAAGGTTTACAAATTGCGGGTACACCTGAACAACGGAGGCAAGTTAAACCGGGAAGAAAAGAACTGGATTACCCGTAACGTATGGGAAAGTATCTATTTCAAACGTGGAATTGCCTTGAGCGGTTATCACTTTGACTTTTCCGACATCCTCAAACGGTATTTCGTCAAACAGCACGGAAGTATTCACGAGTATTATGCGATTGACAAAACAGCGTTACGCTCGATACTGTACGGCAGAATAGAGGATATTGTAGAAGTAAGCGGTTAAAACAACAAGGATATGGGAGAATACAAATTTTATCAAGACCGTAAGGTTACAAGTTGGGAACGGGATTATTTCAGTGTGAAAGCGGACAGTTATGAAGAAGCCGAGGCAATCGTCCGCTCATGGAACTGTGAGGACGTGTCGAACATCATTGACAACCGTCTTTGCTATGAAGAGTGGCAAGCATTGACCGATACATCGGAATCTATGCTCCCCGAAGAAAACGACGGCAACCCGACAATAGAAATTTTCAATCAAGACGGAGAATCAATAATGACTAATGTACCCGAAACACCTCAATCAAACCAATAGAACCATGAACGTAACAATCGAACACGTCTTTTGCCGCTATAGCATGAAGCGGAAGAAATCTATTTCCGAATCATGAACACGATTCTTTTTGCAACTGACGAAACCGAACTTCGGGCAAGTATGGAACGCTTGAAGAACGAAACCACGCTCGACGACTATTTCATATTCGGATACGGAGCACACCATATCTGGATAAAGCAACGGCGACCGAGCGATAAAAACAGGATTTTCAAACATCGGATTATGGTAGCCCATTTCTGACAGGAACAGGCAAAAGACCTCCAATGCGCTTTGCGGCTGAACCGGAACTACCAGCTTCAGCCCGTTCCTCTTTCTCGCAATAGACATGCTGGCACAATCCCCCTTTTATCCTCACGATCAATTTTTATACTGCCCCGGAATACCCGTTTATATTTCTCTTTTCGCTGCAAACCCTTTTTATCGCCCATCAACCTTTTACACGAGACCTTCTCTTCCCTGTGTTCGCACATCGCTTTCGGGCTGCCTGATATAAATTGTGTCGCAAAGGTACTTGTCATGCCGTTCTTGTATGCAAGGTCAAAGCCTGACGGTTCACGACAAAATCTCCACCCTCCGCTTCGCACGGGTAGTATTTAATCGTGAAACCTTGCATAAAGAGCTATGACACCTTTCGAGGCGACATAATTAAATCAGGCCCGAAAGTAGCAGGTGCTACAAGAGGGAAAAAGAAAACTCAAAATTTTATAGGTTATGACAAACGATGTAACAAATTCAAATGGAAGAGTAACGGTAGACGAAGTAATACACAGGGATTCGGTTTTCAGATACCAACTGTTAGACCGCTTACGGTCAGACTGCGAGTATTACCTCAATTACGGTAACAGACACCCCAAAACCTTATGGGCTGGCGACGAAAAATTGCAAATTGAGTTTATGATAAAACTGCATGATAGCTTCAAGGAGGGAGAAAAACCGGAGTGGCTTACGATGGATAAAATTTTGGAATACAGTAAGAGAATGATAGCTCAAGAAGAATAAAATTACTACTAAGGAACAGACTAAAAATGTGATATTATGGCATGGTTGGCAGTAAATAAAGACGGAACAGAATGGATTATGCCCGAAAAGCCCGTTCGGGGCCGGTGTGGGCATTGGGAGTATTTGGAAGAAGTGTACAATGTACCAATCGAGATAGAACTCCCCAAAGGGACTGTTTACAAACTTCTCGGCAAAGAACTGACATGGGATGACGAGCCGGTAGAATTACAGACCAAAACAGAAAAAAGGTAAATGTAGTACGGGCTGGAGTACCAGTTTCAGCCCGGTTACACCGGCTAAAATCTAAAACAGATACGCGGGTGCGATACCCTCTTTTATTTCCGAACAGACACTCATACCGTTTCCTTCGGAAATACCCCTTTATACATTTCGGCTGCGCCATATCCTTTTATATCGAACGGCCACTCATGCAAAGGCGGCTTCTCCGCTTTGTTTCAAGGCAGACTTCGGCCATTTTTCCTTTACCTCTTCTTTCCCTCATTTCTCTTGCCGGATAGAGACAGCGATATCGATACGTCGCACACGCCTTTTGCCGGATCTTCGTCCGATAGTATTTTCCACGATGCAGCGTATATGGTTGTTAAACGGTATATCGTTCTTGCCGCTTCAACCCCAAACAGCCGATACACTTTCTCGCCTGATGTTCTTCCCGCCCACCTGCCGGAACGGGAGCGGTCTTGTGTCGGTGGACGGACAGGTCTTTCATGTTTCCGAGTCCGCTGCGGATTGTTTCGCCTCGACTTTTTCGCGACCGCTTTCTATTTGAAGTCGCCATATCGTTTTTCGTTGCAAAGTTAGTATGCAGACGGGCGCGACCCGATGGTCTTGACCAATGGCGTATCGCACAAATCTTCCTTTATCGGGCTTGCGGTTTGGGGCTTCGCCTCCAAAAATAAAGAGTATTTATGCGCTATCCTTGGTTGCAGCCCTTTACTTGCACCCTACATTTATGCACCCGTAAAACCTG